>JAABUV010004893.1_pt1 | contig 15630 bp, 14 predicted proteins | sample 5559971 | NCBI WGS metagenome assembly JAABUV01 (sample SAMN10711881, study PRJNA513362) | rock metagenome | isolation source: Antarctica rocks | place: Antarctica: Victoria Land, Knobhead nord | collected 2015-12-19
GGGAGCGGGGCATAAGGAGGTTTGGGTCTAGGTTGACAGCAAGAGGATAAACTCTCCCATGGTTGGAAGTAAGAAATATATCGCAATCTTTCATTGCCTAATCATTCTATTTCCTCGACACATCAGCATAGTTTTAATCACCGAGGGTATTCTTAGAGCACTCCAAATATCTTACAGCCTGTTACGCTATCCAACTCGCAATCCATACTGCTTTCAGCATGATTTGGCCATTGCATGTCGTGCACTGAAATGTCGAATGTCCATTATACGACAGTTTTCTTTCAAATGTCTTCAAAAGAAACTCCTCAGTCAAGCCTCTGCCTTTCCACATTCCACTAACATCAAGAAACATCACTCACCGCCCGCACATGCGGCAATCTCTCTCTTTCCCTTGTAATATCAAGCCTCGTCAAAGATCCAAACACCAATACCCAAATTCGAATATCCTTGCCGCCCACGGCAGAATCGCCATCACCCACAACAACCATCCTCCAGTTATCCTCGTAATCATATAACAGTTCGCCGAACAAAAACCTCACCACTAGCATTGAAGCTCGGAAGCAAATCGATGTCCGATCTTAAAAACATCCAGGTCTGAAAACCATATCTCGCGGTTCTGCCTGTTTCTTGCTACATAACCAGTGGAAACGAGAAGCCATCCTCCCTAGATAGCATGACCAGCACCACACAAAGAGTAGCACCGACGCTCTCCCCATCAGTCCGCCCGAACATACACCAAAACGACGCCAACAAAGAAGAGCAGATGGCTTTGCTTACGCTCGAACCGCAACGGAACCCCGATCATCGAAAAATGACTGCGTTGTTCGCGGAGGTGCTGGCCATGCAATTAATTACCTTGTCATTATTCCAGTGACGAACAAACCCCTTTCTCCATCCTCAACGCAACCATCCCGAACAAAAACCTCTCACACAACCCACCTTCCCCAACCCCCTCCTAGCGCGTCACACCTAGCTTCCAGAGCCACAACCCCCCATGCACCAGCCATACCCCCTCCTTCCCCACCCCAACCCGGACCTCATCCCACGAACGCCGCCTCCGATTCACAACCAAGCAAGCAAGCTCCACCACGCGACCAAGCGCTAGAGCTCGGAGCAGGAAGTCTGGCACGCCGAGGTCGAGGAGCTGGGGCGAGCGGAAGCGGAAACATCTTCGTTGGTCTGAAGACGGGGGTTGGGGAGGAGGACGAGGGGGCGGTGGTGGGCGTGAGCAAGTGCTGTATCCGGAGTCTTTGCCCTCCCCCTCCTCCTCCAAGTCCGAGTCCGAAGAGTCTGAAGAAGAGCAAACCCGCTCACGCGCGTGCCCGACCTCCCGCAGAGACTGGTCTGCCGTCACGGAAATCCACGATGCGGATTTCGCGATTACGGTTTCGCATGGCTAGTTCGCCCGGTTTAGTATCCGAGGAGGCCTTTGGGGGGGGGGGGGGAAGGGGGAGGGGAGGTTAATAGATACTTGGCGTTTTTAAGGGCAAGGGAGGAGGGGTGATGGGAGCGATGTCGACGACTGTTTCTGTCGCTGCTAAGAGGCGATGGTGAGAGAGGAGGGTGGATGGCTATGCCGCTCTCGCACGCCCAGAACTCACTCGCGGGGCGTGAATCGGGACTGGTAAGGTGCCCATGGACTGGAATGGCTGCCCCTTAGATTTGGGGAACCCCTTACCCGCTTGGGGCTCGAACAGCATCAATATAATCAACATACTACTCCCCCTGACTTTTCTCCTTTGAAACATGGCAACGTTACTTCCCTTCAGCGCTATCCGTATCCCACCCCGCCGCGTCGCTTGCTCCAGTCACTTCTCTCAACACGGAACACGCGCCTCTGAACTTTCCTGGTTGATTAATGATGATGATGGTGCCTAGGAGTAAAGCTCCGGAATTGGTGGCGAGGTATGAAGGAGGGAGGGATTTTGGGAAAAGGGTCGTGGTCGTAAAGTTCTCCCGGTTTTGATTTCGGTCTTTCGTAACGAAGCCGCTTATCACCCAGGCCCGAAAATGCTTCCACTTTCGCGCAATTTTCTTTTCCAGCCAGCGATGGAGGTGTTGGTACGTTAGGAGGGATATAGAGAACGGGAGGTGCTTTGGATCAAGGAGATTAGTGCTAATCTTATCGTGAACGCAATAATGGTCATGTATCTGATGGGCTGTCCTGATAGTTAGTCACTGGGTGATCTGGGGTGAGCATCCTGTTTCTGAAAGGGGTTCGTCACGATATAGTGCTATGTTTTCCAAAGAAATAGTTGTAGCGAATAGATTTATATTAATTGGGAGCAGTTGTTCTTGCTCCCCTGAACAGTCGTCGAGAACCCCTTGTGACAAAACCAATGTGGAGCAATCATATCCGTGAAGTCTATTCCCCAAATAGCCTTGCGTTATAGCCTTGTGTTAATGATATCAGTGCTGTTCGAATTGCAGGATGATGGTGTATTGAGAACGCAAAAACCCAATTATTAGTTGCAGTTGCCCATGTCTTTATCGTCATGAACCTCATTATCCCGGCATGGTACTATATACCCAGCCTGTCCGACCCTATGAACCGAGCCGGAACCCAAAGCGTCCCACGCCAAAGCAGTCCAAATCTATCCTGCGCCGAATGGTATCACCAATGATTGTCAGAACTTCTTAGGATGTAACAGACCGTGTCTTCATCAAAGGTTGCATCGAAGACCTTGATGTAGACATTGCACGCCTGGCCTTTGCCGCGTCGGCAAGGAGTGTGGTCCAACACCCTAGAACAATTTTTTGCATCCAACTGCCTTCCTCTTCGGTAAGTGCCATTTGCTTTTCTGCCAATCTAGAAGTTCGAAGCTTTGTGGGCTTGCTTGGCTGATGCGGCATCCGGGAAGGTTTCGGGCTTTGGGGGACTTCGTTCGCGTGTGAAACCATGTCCCCGAGTTCGTAGCATTGTTGGACCAGCTGCTGTATGCCCTTCTCCAGCATGGAAACCCTGCCTTCGATATCTTTCCAGAATCCAGGTCCCCAGAAAGGGTCGACGTCTAAGGCATTTTGGAGTGATCTGGTCCAGAAATCGAACATGGGGAGGTCTGGGCCTTGATCGGGTCGGCGTAGTGATTGGGATAGACGACAAGCGACGAGCGCCAGTCTGATGGTAGGTTCGGCCTCGAGAACATAGCTTACGACGCAAGCTGTCAACTAATTAGCCACGGTTTTACATCCACGGCGATTTAAGTTACCTGGACATCCTCTTGCATAGCACCATTCCTCCTCATCCGCGATGAAGCATTGAAGCCAGGCAAATGCGCCCCGTGCCTCGCCCCTAAAGACCAGTTCAAGGTCGAAAATGTTGCGGTTTCCAAGTATCATTTTCGCCAAGTCCGTTGCGTGACGATGTATCTCTAGGACCGGCAGGATCAGCGCATGTGTAATGTCGCGCTGGAGAAGCCATGCTTCTATTTCAGCCTTATTTGAGGGACTGTGGTGCTCGCAGAATCTACCACTGGTCAGCACGTGCTCTTAGGGTAATACAGATACACACTCACTCAGAACCTTGCTCGTTCACAAGCAAGCTGCGAACAATTTGGAACGCTTCGGACGAATCAAGGCTCGAAGCATCGACGTTATCAACGGTAAACGGCGGTGTCCTTGTTACCTCCTCCACCTGCGAGAGGGGGAAACTGAAAGCCCGAATGGGTGCCATACGAACACAACAAATGCGAAAGCGGAGGAACCTCGCCCATCTTATCTATCTCGAAACGGAGAGATATCAAGGAAGGAGTGAGTTGTCCTCAATAGGACATTCGATTGACGCTCCACTCCGGCAGGTTTGATTGCAACTGGGGGGCCGTCACTGGGTCCACCACCCTACAGGGCACCTTTACTGGGTAATGGTTAGTGTGTACCAGCAAGCCGGTCGAACCATTTGAGTCGCCATGTTGTGGCCGTGTTGATTGACCGCAGCTGGCAATGTCCGCACACATTATTGGATCCAGGTCCGGTCTTTGCGGTGGTGGTGTCGAGACTTCGGGACCGTTCTATGTGCTCGATTTGCGCTTGCAGGGTTTGCCTAATTAGAACCATATCCCGATTAGGAGATATAAGATGCGGAAATTGGACGCTATTTAAAGCCAAATTCCCATTGTATGCAGTGGCAGGATTGCTCCTATTTGGATCGAGACCTCGCGGGAATAGATAGAATAAGCCTCGACTTTCCGAATTCAAGCGATGAAATTGCGTTTATTCTGCACACTGCCAAGAGTCTGTCTACACGTGCCTTCAGTATCTTCTACTTGATTGTTTCACCCTTAGTCTTTTCATGCTTAACCCCAACAAATGTAGATAAAGTTTGCTATAGTCATGAACACGGTCTCTGGACTACAGTCGGAGAGTTCCGGCTAACGGAACTCTCTTTATTGTGGAATGAAATTGAAGATTTCACCGTTTTTATAGAGTAATTCCGTTAAATCTAGCTATTGCTGTATAACGGAAGTATTTTTGAGACTCTTCAGAGGTAATCTTTAGATTATTTTCCTTCAGCCTGTGATGATCTGATCTTGTATTCTTTTTACCGTGATAGGTTTAGCGCCATTTTTGATGTAACGGATCTCTGTTTCTAACGGAAGCAACTGATCGATTTGCCACCTCCGTTATAACCAGAGTCGACTGTGGTTCTTTGCGGCAGAGTAAACAAAGTGTACTTCATGGGTTGTATGTTGGCTGAGTGTGATGATTCCGGAGATCTTAACCCGTGCATTGCTTCTCGATACTCCTCCTATCCTAGCGCCAGGTATCTCTTGCCTCCATAATTCCACATTCCGAGAACGCCATCCCATGGTACAAGGTACAAGGTCCCAAAATGAACCCAAAGGGAATCACGCACAATCCCGCCAAAGATCTCCCATACAACGACCCAACTCACAACCCCATGCCATATCGCTCAGGGGCTACATGACCAAATTTCCCCGCTGCCCTATGTTCATTCCCGCCGTCTGCGAAATGATGCCATCATCTCGTCGTAATCGCGTGGGCAAAGGCCAATTTTCCGCAAACGAAGCCACTCCGCTTTGGACGCGCCCCTGGTGTCGAAAATTCTCCTCGGGGCTCGACATCCCACTTGTCTGCTTGCCCTGGATGGGTAAATAAGCCCGGTTCTGTCGTGGCTCTTCATCTTCTCCATCTTCCGAGGAGGTATTGTTTGCCTTGGAAGCATCGACGGCGTAGGAGTCGTAGATTTCAGTTCTGGAGGCCCAACTGCCCCTAGGTTCAGGTTCTGTGCCGCAGCAGTTCCGTGTGTCGGGACCGAGTGCTTTGTCGACGCACTCCCTAATTTCTTGTTCTAGTTCTCGAGCGGAAATACGGTCTCGAGCTTCTTTGCGCATTCCTCTTCTGCAGATGTCCACGATTCCGACAACGGATCCCCAGATCACGTTTTCTTTGCCGCTTCTTTTCTCCTTCTTTTCCTTAGCCTTGGCTTCCTTCACCAGTATATCCATCCATGTCCCAACCTGCGTCAAGTTCGCATGGAAGCTCGCGTCCGCAGGCGCGCCTCCTCGCCCAGCGTGTCTGTTAAGTCGACCTCGATGCGAAGCAAAGGATTTGGGGGTATGGGAGAGGAGGAACGACAGGAGGTTCAGGAGGATGGTGGTTGTGGAGAAGACGTCCGCAGGACAGGAGGGCGGCGTAGCCGGAAGTGGAGGATTGAAAGTGGTGATGAGGGCGTGTTGGCGGCGAGAGTTGCTCGAAGAAGAGGAAGTTGTGGTTGTGGAGCCGCGACTGCGCGGATTGGCGGGGTTACGGTCGTTGGCTTGGGATGCTGCTGGTACGTTGGAGATTTTGCGGGAGGTTCGACCGCCTCCGGGTGCGATGGTTTTGGCGGGTGGAGTTTCATGGAGATAGGGTTTTCGTAGCCAATTTTCCGGCGCGGCGTGGTCGTAGAGTTCGCAGCTGTAGGGGCTTGGGTTGTCGTCCGAGTCGAGGGCTTTGAGGGCGGCGAAATCGGACAGGTAGACATTGGATTTATTGTCGATGGAGATGTTGGACGGGCGGATGAATTGGTGGGTAAAGCCTTTTTCGTGGAGGTAGGCTAGGGCGGAGGTGATGCAGTGGGTCCAACGGAGGATGGCTTCACGGCGCTCTTTTTTTTCGAGGTTCCTGAAGCTTTTAGGTTGCTCGTCGAGAAAGGACTTGAGGGTAATCGCCATTGATGGGGTCAGTAGTATGTAGCTGAAATCGCCTTGCGTGTAGGCAGCCCAAACCGAGACAATATGTGGATGCTTGACGGTTTGTAGGGACTTCAAATGCATAACGAAATGCACTCTATCGATTCCGGTATCTCCAGAGATCGAAATCTTCTTCCTGGTGTATACCCGCTCCTGTACCGAGACCTTGTCTACATCGTGATTGGATGAGACTGTGGTTCTTTTGACTATCGCCTCGACTGGTACAACCTCATCGGCATCGTAGTCTACATGACCACCCGGAATCAGCCCTCGCACTAGAAACTTAAACTGCGCTCGGTAAAATTTCTTCTCCAACGTCTGCGATCTACCTCCAAAAAGGCTGAGGTCGCAGAGGGCAGCCTCGGACAGCGGAAGGTCGTCGTCGTCAAAGGATTTATCGATAGTCTCAAATACCCATTCGGGGATTCCGATGTAGTTCAAAATCAGGAAAAAGCGTCTTCCTCTCTCAAGAATCCAGTCCAGATACGTATCGTCGGTCAATCCATCGCCAAATGCCAGCGGTTTATGCAGTATTTCCTGATATTTCTTAGAGCCCAATTCTCTTTCAATGTACTCTTGATCTACAGTCCAGTTGATTTTCTCTTCAGACCACCACGCAGTCATAATCAAGCACCCTCAACCATGCCAAAATGTGCTTGCGAAAGGACCTGATGATAAATGAGGGAGACAAGGCCGACATAACAGAAACATGCGTTGCTAACCATTCACTCTATGTATCAGCTAAAGCAGCCAACTGGAGTCGCACAAGCGGGCACGGAAGTATAATTAGGTCGGCACGCCCATATACAGTAGTGGCCATCGATAGAAAACGAACATGCATTGCATATCTATCCGTAGTTCCCCTTGTTAACGGTACATAGTAGGTATAAGAGACGTTATTTGTTGTGCTCTATGGAGGCGTGGGAGGTACAGTAGGTATAGTCTCAAGCCACCTGTGTGATGACATGCAGGGTTGACAAGCCGCGGATGTGGTTGATCTGAATTCGAGCAGAGTACTGGTCGCATGCAGTCGAGGCTTTCGCCTTCAGCCATGACAGCTGACCTATCGGTATCTTTCTTCCTATTCCAGAATGAGAGCAGGGCCAATCAGTGCGGAGGTTGGTGGGGTCTCGCTATCAGCGCCCTATGATCGAGCTTCAACTCAACATTCTCTTCATATTGACTTCTTTGCAGAGTCTGTTTCATAGTATGCAACATGCACAGATAAGTCCGCCCATTGCATGTACGGAGCACTGGCATAGCAGTTGCCTTTTGAAGGCAACTGCAGGCAAATATTGGGGCGAACGTCATTGGAGTAACTGCAGCGTCGATACCGAGCCATGCACTGCCGCTTACGAATCTCTCCGCACTGCAGCAACAAATCATTCTCAATTTAATTATCGCCCTACTCACTAATTTACCCATATGCCTCGACCAGCTCCGAAAGCCTTCGAGGCTGATTGCTCGTTGCAAGGCTTTACCTACCGAGATAAATGAGTTTGAATCGCTGGGATACGCTTCCCCCCATATTTGCTACTAAAGAGTAGGTACTTCTAGGAGCGACTTATATCCCTTGTCGGCAGCCTGTCGTTCTCCCACAGTACATTAGTCGTCGCATCTCTCCAATCGCCATCCGGAAGAATCGTTCCCTGGTAGTCGAACAGAGCAGATGACTGGACGGTGGGATGTCGTGCGATAAGGACCTTGTCTAGAGCCGATGCTCGATCCTGTAACTTGTAAGTTTCTAAGTACCCTGCCACGCTTACTCTTGTTCCGTATGCAATGCAGCCGCTTGAGAGAGTTGCACCTACACGTGCGATCATGCTGCAACTCACAAGTCACTAAATCCCTTCATGCTGCGTGGGATGACACTCAATGTAACCTTAAAGCAGAAAGGCTAAGCTTAAGGCACAGTCGGATGGTCCAGCTTGCAGACTTGCAGTCCTCGGGAAACGCCAAAAGGGCCACCGAAGCGATGATCCATGAAGTGACAATAGAAGCGCGTCTCGCCTGAGTATCCAGGACATTGACAAATGTCTTTTCCCCAATATTCCGTCGTCTACGAAGACCCAGGATCTTTATTCCGCCCAACAAGGTGTCAACGGAACGAGTATCGCCGAAGCTTTGCATGTCTTCGCTGATTAGCATTGGCGACTACCCATATCGATTCGTGGGGGCTCCCGGGCAGGTGGCCTGAAAGCTTCTTATAACGACCATTTAACCGGCCATGTGCTCTGGCACTATTACACATCGACCAGATGCTAGACACGGCTTTTCAGGGCATCCCCCCTTCTTAATCAGTTGTCGGATCTTGCTACTCAACGTCGGCGCTCTGTGGCTGCTCAAAGGGCTCTGTTTCTTTCTTTTGCTACATATCATTCTTGCCTTGTCCAAAGTCCATGTTATGTTATGGAATTCTTATCCATTCGTCACACACAGTTCTGGATTGAACCATGTCACTGTCAAAGAGCATCTGCATCTGATCAAATCCGCGGAAATGATCTCAAGGCTGCTGGGGATGTGACACCTTGGAGGTTCGGGAGAAAGGCCCGGAAATCCGGCGTAGCGGACAATATCTTCTTCCTACCGATTAAGAGGCAGTAGGCTGAATCACCATAATTCAATGTTGACTTCAAATCTGTGGGTAGGCTTGGCATCTGGAGATTCCTCATAGGGGTCTATCTAATTTGCCAATAATTTCTAACAGGCAGGCTCATAGAACGAGATTGGACGTGCTCATCAACCTTTTCTATGACATTCACAACATCACTAAGGACAGTCTTGGTTTCCACATTCGAGTTCTGTCTCATCTAGACAAAGACCACTGCCCGTGAGAAAATTCATGAATTCGGTTTTTCGCCGGAGCTCCTCCCCTGGCTAACGTACCCTCCCTTGATTAGTGGTCAGGCCCTGGATTGAGCATGGCTTGAATCTGGGGATGGCACTTCTACTCTACCACGAGATCTCAGGTACATTTTCTACTTCTGAGGGATGTGCAGTTTTGTATTTTCTATAAGACATTTTATCTTATACGCAGAAGCCGGCTCCCCCGATCACCAAGAATCCAGGGAGAGTCGGTGAGTGTATCGTAGATCCCGAAAGACAAACTAATGTCTTCTAAGCGCAGAAATGGATGTACCATTATATGTATTCTGAGCTGCTTCGAGAGTGGTGGAAACGAGTATCGCGAGAGTTCTGTCTGTTCGCTGTAGCCATAATTCAGCATCCTTTCAGCCTTTTACGCCACGATGAAGTGTTTCATTACTGTTTTCCGTTTTCACTGTCAACGCATTTGATATTCATCACCAAAAACGTGAGCAGTGGTGGCAAGAGAGTTTGAAGGGTGAGAGTTTCACACCCAGTATTTCTGGGCTGAGACCAAATTCAGAGTACAAGTAAAGGCTGATCTGTATGGCCTAGCTACCTCGAGGCAAGAGTGCAGAAAAATTAAGGACGCGATAACGAGACTTGTTGTAGACGGTAAGTGTGACATAGCAAGAAGAACGTCTAATAAAGGGGAAAGGGGCCTAATCGAATGGAGATTCCTTGAGGGTTAGCGCTTTTCTAATTCAATAATGCTAACACCAAAGGTCCATTGAGCAGAGAAACCGTTATATCAGAGATCAAAGATACAAACTGGTTCGAGTGAAATAGTAATGGAGGACACCTTTCTCGTCTTCGGATTGAAACAACCACTGACATTAGAGCTTCGATGAGTAGTCACAAGGATGCTTGGAGTACTTCTCCCTCGTATACTAAACTTACAGAATCAGTACAAAAGACACCTCCGTGTTCGACTTCCATCCCACCCAACACCACTCCCCACCCCATCCCAAAAACCCATCGTACCATCTCCCCTAATCACCAAACCAGTCATTTCATCTCACAGCACTCATGCGCTATATCATGCTTAGATTTTCGTAAGCTTCTGAGATATAGACGATGATGGAAATAGCGACGAAGGCTTGAACCGATAAAAGGTGACGGAAGTCAAGAATGTCATAGGGGAGGGAAGGATAATAAGGCGAAGGAGGCATGAGATGAAGGGAGGGATGCAATGATGAGGGAACAGACATGCCTGATAAACGAAAGAGCTTTGGCTGCAAGATCACCCATAACAACCCCACCAAGACTGCCCTGTCCCAATCCTGCACGTCTCACACTTCTGCAAACACTTCTACAGTCTCCCACATTCTTCCACGCAATCTTCCTTACCCTCGGCAAACCAATCATGAGAGATATCTTTATGCACCCGAGTAAAGAGATTAAGAGCAAAATCCCGAAGGTGGCATGATTCTGAAATGGCCTGCGGTTAGTATGATGGCCGTATGTGCTAGAGTTGGATGAAAGTTGCAATATATTATCGAAGTCATTAGGATGTCCTCCGCCCCCGTAGTTCTTTCCCCCCTCCCCATCTCCCCTGCTCTTTCCTCGTACTCTCACCCAATTTCAGGTCGGGACGCCTTCCCTGGCCCATATCCCCCCTGTTATCCTGTTAATGTAAAGATAGGGGGTTGTAGGCTAGACTTGTTGGAGGTTTGGGTGGGATAGGAGGAAAAGGAAAGTCATGGGGAGGGAATGCGTGTGCGAGAGGAGATGGATATGGCAAAGGAGGGGAGGAGATGGGGTTCGAGGTGTGGAGGCGAGGAGAGAAGGAGTGGGAGATGGGATATGGAGCTCGTGGTATGTGCTTAGAGAGAGGCTGAGAGTGATGATGCGTTCAGGCCTCAGAAAGCTAATTGAAAGCGTCCCAACATGACAAGCCATCGACCACCACATAAAGAACGAGTTTACGATATTCGATAGCCGCATCTCCTCTTCAATTATACGATCAATAGCTTGGGTCTTGATATCGCGTTTAGCATTAAGCTATTTTCCGCCTTGGCGTATGTACCGCAATGCAACGAGGCCATTCTGGATAGCTCGAGTGCGTGCGACCTCGTCGGCGCTACTTAGGCGATTTCGGCAACGGCGGTTTTGGCTTCTTTGGCACTTGTTTCAAACCCACTCATCGTCACGCATTTCATATAGATGACAATGGACTCTGGCAGGCACAAGATCAAATATTCCTCCTGCGCGGTATATAATTGCGCAGCTGAAGGTTGGCAAGTTCAATGAAGGCCGTGGAACTAAACTCTTTTGGTGAGAGCTGGTGCCGTAAAGGAACGGTAAGCGGTTGCGGATAGATCATGCTCTTGACTCGTTCATGCCATGCCATGAAGGCATGCCTGAGGAGAAGGGATTATAGATAACCTTGCGTGACTTGCTAAGATGATCAGTGATATTAGTTCATAAGGGTACTGCTTCGAAGGGCTATTCTTACCTACGCCAGTCATCGCCTACCAGCTGTCTTACAAATAGGGCAATTCGAATCTGACAGCACATACAGAACAATCAAGAATAACTTGACTGAATGAAACGTCACAAGAAGTCTCATGTCAGCGGCCAAGCCTCAAATTTGTATGCTTGAGTAAATTTGATCCATTCGTGTTCTCGGCGTAGTTCTCCAGGAGAGCACGCGCTCTGTACGACTGTATGATTAAAACATAGAGCAGTGGATGAAATTGCCCTAATCAGGTGTGGTCATAGAAAGCCGATCACCTTAACAGTGGCAGGGACGAATCGAGAAAGGTGACAAGGCCCAAGGATGAAACATATCAAAAGCGAACCACGAGGTTGAGAGCCGCGTATAAATCAAGAAAATAGTCTCTGAACTTTCCTCAAGTAAAACAGAAAGTATCAACTAGAACTGGGGGCGATACTTCTCACGAGTTTCAATAAACAACAAGAAGAGGCGAAAGGCTCGAAAAAAGACGCCTGCCTAGAAACAGCGGAACAGATAGCTGAAAATAGTCGCAAAATGTATAAAGCTTTTGTAAGCTGATTAGCAGAACCTAATCCGAATTATGGAACCATAGACTAAACCCTGCTTCGCAAATTGTTCGTGGTCGGATGCAACGGAAAATCGTGTATGTGCAAGTGAAGAGTCTACTGGTGCAAGCTGTTGTTGAGTTTCAGCCGCTGGAAACGGAGGATGTCCATCATGGTGCTTCAATCCGGCTTCAAGAAGTCTTTTTCTTCTGCGTCTGACGATACTCTCTAGCAATTTCCTCGTACCGCCAGAACTCCACTTCATCACCCCAACCCTTTACCCAGGTTAGTATTCTCTCGATCATTGCAATAACGTGCGGCATTCCACTAGTGTCCGGATGGAGAATCAAGGGGAAAAGGAAGTCGTTCGTCTCAGTGTCGTCACTTGGTCCATTCTCCCGCAGCCACATGAAGCGATCTTTCCACATCTGCTCAAGACTACGGATGTCGACGTAGCCATGGGAATTTGGTGTATGGGGAAGGAATGACAGAGGCGTCATGTCTTCCATATACCAATTACAAGGGATCTCTACCAGAGATCTAGTGTTAGCTGCTTCTCTATCGATGTTGATAGGGTGCATCCATGATGATGCCGGTTTGTTGAAATCAGGTGCCTGTATCGGGGCGTGGCGGGGAGCGAAATACGGTTGCGAATCATGGTGGCTGAGAGAGGTATCTAGTAATAAATTCGTAAGCTAAGTACTCGAACATCTGAGATTTTGCGACAGTGTCAAATACCGTATTCAAAGCCATGCTCTTCTAGTAATCTGACGGTCGATTCTCGAAGTTGATATAGAGGTGCGCGGTAGCCGACAGGTTTCTTGCCCGTTAGCTTACTCGACAATTCAATACACTTCTTGAGGACATCTCGTTCCTGTTCCTCCGTCATTTGATATGCTCCCTTTCACCGTCAGCTCTCGGAGTTCGCTTAGTGACTTATGGATCTTCACCTCGTGAGAATATCCGTGCAAAGCAATCTCGCATCCTGAGTTGACCACTTCTCGGACTTCATTAGGAAAAGTCTCCATTGAATGACCAGGGATAAACCAAGTCATCTTATCAGCTATCCCAAGCTTTCGGAAAAGTCGCACAAGCCGGGGTGCGCCGACTTTGCCGGCAAAAAAGCCTTGGGAGTAGTCGGCCATGTTATTGTCCGGATGCTTGCCAGTACCCAGCCAGCCTGAAAGCGCATCGAAATCGACGGAAAGGGCCATACGTATTCTTCGCTTCTGGGTTTCGTGGCGTATCAAGAGGCCTGCAGTAGGTGTTGCCACAGATGATGATGGGGCCAATTTCTCAGAGGACTTTGCACTAGAAAGGACTTCGGATTCCTTCCAGACTACTCGCCCTTCCATGCCACCATCGACACTCAGACATTCACCTGATATGTGGCCTGCCGCACGGTGAGATGCCAGAAAAGCCATAGCCCGAGCGACATCCTGGGGCTTCGCAATTTTCTTTAGGGCAACACTTTGTTATAGTATTGTATCAGTGACATGTTTCCATGGACCATTTAGAAGTTAACAACTCACGTGGCCTGTGCCTCGACCCATAACTCCTTTGGGTCATCCAATCGCCCCTCAATCAAAGGCGTATCGACCCACCCTGGGGCTACAGCATTGATCCTCCCTTTGCTATTCAGCTTCACAATCTCATTCTTGACGCCTCGTACCAGCCCATATTGTAGCCCAGCCTTGCCAGAAGCATACTCGGTGTGACCTGCTTGCCCGAATTTGCCGGTTTCGCTACCGGTGACTACAATCGCTAAATTTTCTATTTCAGACCCCTGTTGCTCTTGTGAGGATTTTGCTGAGTGTAGGAAATGCTTGATAGTCAAGAATGTTCCACGAATGTTGGTATGGTAAGTTTTTTCCCAAAGATCCAGTGGAGTCTCCCAAATGGGATATTCGTTGCTCTCATCTGTGATGCCTGCATTGGCTACCAAGATGTTGATCGGACCAAAATGGTCTTTGGCTTTCTTGAAGCATGATTCAATCGACTCCTCATCAGAGATATCCCCCTGAACTGTGTAGAGGTTCGCGGCTGTTTTCAGTAGGCTTGGCTTGCGGTCGTGGGCTGTGACTTTGCAACCTTGATCTGTAGGAAGTCTTTGTCAGTCAAAGCTTGCCGAGAGGAACTTGCAAGTACATACCCAAGAACTCTTGGACTGCCTGACCCCCGATTCCACCAGCTGCTCCAGTAACGAAGACATGAAGGCCTTCTAGTTCCAGGAACGACATTATTGCTCACCTTGTTGAGACTTAACCAATTGGACGCTCTAACCACCATGCACGCTTCTTTGGCTCTGCAGCCTTTTCAAGCACTGTGGGGCGTCTTGCAGGTTTTGAGTATTGGGTCTTAGGGCTACTCACCCCCACATGCATGAGGGGAACCGTGAAGTGGGGTAAACTCTGCTGTGTAAGTGCTCTCGTCAGCTATACGATTTCCTCTTTCGAAGGCCGTAGCTCACTCAACACACACGGTGTCCTATCTATGATGGGCTATTGCAGACACCTATCCCTCCTGTGCATGCTCATCAGCGCCTGGCAAAAGTCAACGGACAACAAGCGGCAACTTTCGACTACGCTATGATAATTCAGCCTCCATCAACCATTCTACCCATCATGTACGATATACAGGCCCGCATTGCTGGAATGCTCTGACGATGTAGACAGCTAGTCAAATCAAATGATAAACCTATCAAGGCGGATGTATGAAATGAGTTTGATGCATAATTTCGTTGAATGCTATGCTTATTCGCTTGTTATTGGTTGTACGTGGATTTTTGCCGATGCCGAATTCGAGGCCAATGCGCGCTCAGTCCACAGCCAGCAGCCTCAGAAGGATCCCGAGTCGAGCAGTGCGTCTGCTGAGCGTACGGAAGTATGCTGACCGAAGATCAGCCTGCCCCCGTCACCCCAACATCCGGACGACAGCACAACTTACAAGGCAAGAACATGCTCAGACATCGCTTAGCATAGATATGCTAGCCTGATGCCAGGCCGAGCCGAACTCTCACCTCCGCTTCAGGTCCTCATCGCCGTCTTCGTCGACCCGTATGTACTCCATATGCTTTGCATATGCTTCTCATATGCTGTAAATGTACTACAGCTAGGCAAATTCAAAATGTTGATCCGGGGTTGAAATGTTTTTGAACATGAGTTTCGCAGCTTCGCATAGAATATGCAAAAAGTTAAGCTGAGGCCGGAAAAGAAAAAAAAACTGCCGGCCCCGGCTCGGCTATTCCACCCCCCACCATGCCAGGCACTCACCACTGTCACACTGATGGCTTACGACGCAAATTTGAGGCTTCTCTTCAGACGTGTCAGTTCTGCCGGTCGGACGAACCAGAATCTTGGTACGAGTAGCCAGCGTGGCAGCCACTCGGAGAATTCCATGCAACGCCCTGTTACTGTGCCCTCTTTCAACCGTCGCGTAGGATAATACGTCTGTGTACTACATACTAATGTTCTGAACAATCGGTGATCATACATCAAATGTTGAAACTTGGCCAGCTCCAAGTGGCACGAGAGGTTGACTGGTACCCGAAGAGATGCAAGTAGACAGG
>JAABUV010004894.1_pt1 | contig 15630 bp, 19 predicted proteins | sample 5559971 | NCBI WGS metagenome assembly JAABUV01 (sample SAMN10711881, study PRJNA513362) | rock metagenome | isolation source: Antarctica rocks | place: Antarctica: Victoria Land, Knobhead nord | collected 2015-12-19
ACGAAGATCATTGCGGGCCTGGGCATGTCGCTGGGCGTGGACCGGCTGACCGCGCCTGGCGCCACAGGCGCGGCCCGCCGCCTCTGCCTCTGCCGCTGGTCCACCCGGGGCGGCTGCTTGCTTGCGTTGACGGGTTTTGCAGACCCATGCTGACCGGGCGGTTTTGCTGCTTTGCTGCTTGCTGTTTGGTGCTTGCTGCTTTGAGGGTGTGGTACCCCAGGTGACATGCTGCAGCAGCACCATCCTCCAGGCTGCAGCCGCGTGCAGCTGCCTTCATGCCTGGCTGCGGGGATGCCGTTGCGAGCAGCGCGCCGCCCGCACACCCGGCAGGAGCGCCACTTCGCTTGATGGCAGCGCGGCTGCGCAGGCGACTACCGCACGCAGCTGCACGCAAAGGCGGCGGCGGTGGCCGCGGCGCTGGCGGGCGGCCGCCACAGCTTCGCGTTCCTGCACGTCAAGGCCGTGGACGACACGGGCCACGACCGGGACGCTGTCCTGAAGGTGCGCTGCCCTGGCAGACGGGGCGACGCGCTGGTGGACGCGCCGTCCTCGCAGCCTGCTCCCCCGACCTGCCTGCTGCCGGGTAGCCGCGGTGCCCCGCCAGCGCGCCTGCAGGCGCCGGGCTGACGCCAGATGGATGCATGGTAAGAGTGAGGTATGCCCAGCATCTCACCAGACATATGCACTCTTACCAAACAATGTCCTGGCTGCTGAGGCAGCAGTGAGGGGAAAGAAAAGAGAAAAGAATGCATGCGAGCGACCTTTGACCTTTGCCAAGGACCATATCCTGGGCGCCTGGGGGCGCGTTCTCACCGGGAACAGGCACGCTTGCTGGCGTAAAGTGCGCTGGGACAGTGGGCTGTCCCGGAGACGCGGCGCCCGCGCAGGTGCGCTACCTGGAGGCGGTGGACGCCATGGCGCGGCAGCTGCTGGCGCGCCTGGCGGCGGCGGAGGCCGCAGGCCGCGGGCGCTTTGCGGTGTGCGTGACCGGCGACCACTCTACCCCGGTTGTGTACGGCGACCACTCGCACGAGCCAGTGCCGCTGGCGCTCGCGCGCGTGCGGTGCGCGCCGCTGGCGGGCACAGACCTGACAGGCAGATCCCCATCAGCCGCCGCACCTGTTGCGAGTCAATGCCCAGCCCTGCGTCTTCGCCCCGCCACGTGCCTGGCCAGCTAAGTACGCGCATCGGCCTGCACTATGTCGCGGTCGCTGCACATGACTGCGCCGTGAGGGCTCCAAGGAACATGAAGCGACGACGCGAAGCTGGGTGTCGACACATGAAAGGCGCAGCGGCTGATGGGGTTCTGCCTAGCAGATCTAGGCACGCCGCTGGCGCTCGCGCGCGTGCGGTGAGTGCCAGCGGCGTGCACAGATCTGCTCGGCAGAGCCCTGTAAGCCGCTGCAGCTGTCCTGTGTTGACACCGAGGCTCATGTCGTCGCTTCCCGATTCTTGCACTCCTCACTGAGCGGTCATGCGTGATGGCGCTCGGGCGCGTGCGGTGAGGGCCGCTGGCGTGCACAGATTTGCTATGCAGAGCCCCCATGAGCCGCTGCATCTGTTGTGTGTCAACACGCAGCACTGCGGCATCGCTTCAAGTCTTTGGAGCCCTCGCGGAGCAGTCAGAAGTCATGCCTGCTGGTGCATGATGGTGGCGTCCTGAGCTGGCCAGGCACGTGGTAGTGATGCAAGGCGGCCTCGCAGCACTGGCCCCAATCCGGATCTTCGGCGCCCCTGCGCCCTGCATTGCTCCGTGTCGACCAGCGCTGCTGGACTATCCGCTGGTTGGGCGGGAACCGCGCTGACACGCCTGGTTGGGGTGCCAGGCACGTGGTGGAGGCGCTGGGCGGCCACGCCGCCCTGGCCGCGACGGACCTGGGCCCCATCCCGCACCCGGCGCCGAGCTCGGCGCAGCCGTCGCCCGAAGCTCTCGCGGCCGCGGCGGCGCGCCGGGACAGCCTGCAGGGCCCCGGAGGGCCCTTTGGCACGCCCTACGTCGCATCGGCGGCCGGCATGCAGGAGTCGCTGCGCTCGTCGCGGGGCTCGGCAGAGCCGGTTGCGAGGCCAGCTGCGCCTGCTGTGCCGCAACAGGATCAGCCGCAGAGCCTCCATGTGGGGACGCTGTGGCAGAGTGACTCTGATATGTTTGGCGCGCCCGCATTTCCAGTTTCCAGGTATGCAATGGACGGTACGGGAGCCGCGCCTGCCGTGACAGCAGGCATGGAGGGTGAAGGGGGTGGCAGCGTGCATCGTCGAACAGGCTTTGGCGACAGCGTCACCAGGTTTGACGAGGTGGCCGCGGCCCGCGGCGCGCTGGGCCGCTTCCCGGGCAGCGAGGTCATGCCGCTGCTGCGCCAGGTTGCTGGCGTGGCCTTGGAACATTGATCGCAGCCTCTCGTTCCCAGTCTTCTGTGTGTGCTTGTCTTGGTAGAAAGCAAGGTCATGCTCGCTTCCCGGGTCTCCGGGAGGCTAGCATCCGTCTGTATTGTGCGGGCGGTGTACGTACAGAGAGAAGCATTGCCGGCACACCATGTAGTAGCATGGACTTGCAGCAGCAGCAAGACATTCGAGTCCCGCCCGCGCCAAGACAACAAGATCCGGCTCTGCATCATGACATTACATCATGTGTAGAATTTGCAAACGGATGCAGCTGCTTACAAAACTGGGGCGACCAGACTTTTCCTAAAAATGGCTGTTCCACGCCCAGTTTCACAAAATACCTGGTCAATCTGCTTCACCTGGTCGCTCTCCACCAAAGTTGCGGCAACAGCAGAGATAAAACCCACAGTGCCAAGTGTAGGTGCTACCAGGCTGCATGTGCACGAGCGCACTCTGCATGCGGTTCCAGCTCCCTGGTCCACCAAAAACCCTGCACTCTCGCCAGCGCGGCATGGTCTCCAGTGCTACATGCTAGAAGGCCGGCCCGGGACAGCTTCCGCATTGCTGCCCAAACTTTGACCAAAACCCTCTTGCACACCCTGCAGGACAGCCCACGCCGACCTATGCGACAGCCGCCTTGGCCGCAACGCTGGCCTCCAACTCGTCCAGCTCCTCGTCATCGATCTCCTCGTCATCGACGTCGTCCTCGAACAGCGCCGCGTCCTCGGCCGACAGTCGCGCCGCCGCGCTGCCGCCATTGGCCGCGTGTGCAGCGCCCGAGCCGGACGGCCCTGCTCCAGCGCCTCCTGCTGGCTCTGCCGGCCGCCCCGCCGCGGCGCAGGCGGCGGCGTTGGCGGCCTCCGCGCGCGCGCGCTCGCGCTCGAAGGCGGCCTGCGCGGGAGCAGCAAGCCACAGAGCGAGCGTCATCGCTCTGTCTACGGCAGTGGGCGTGCTACTGCGCCTGCATGGCAGGGCCATGCACAGATGGGTGTTGCATCCTACAGATTGATGCTGTCAGGGCGATGCATTGCACGACACTACAATCGGCGACACAAGGCATCTTGCAGAGCATGCTCTCTAGATCTGCAGCCTGCCAGCAAACAGCCCTACAGCTATCCAGGCAGAAAAGTTCAGATGAAAAGCGCACCGTGCCACCTAATTGCCGCCGCAAACCTCACATCCGTGTATCTCACGCCAAAGCTTTCAACAGCACTAGGTCATTAAGTCCACACGTGCGCGCAAATGCGCACCTCCTGCGCCTCGGCGTCCTCGCGGTCGTACATGTCCGACGCGCCCAGGTCGTCCTCGGCCAGGAAGCCCTCCTGCCGCGCCCGGCACGCGCATGGTGAGGCCGTAGCACTTGGCAGTCGGCATCTATGACACTGACTCAGACTCGGTGCCGTGCCGGCAAGAAGCAGACGCAGCAGCATGTCTTCGTGGGCAATCAGCAGCCACTGAACATGCCCCCGACGCGTGGACACGAGCCTAGGCCGGCACCGCTTGCCCAGCTTCTCGTCTGTGTCTGCGCACTGTACATGCACAGCAACCACGTATGCAGACAGTTGGGACAGCCATGCACTCGCCACACCTCTACTGAGCCCAGAGCGCTGGGGGCGCACCTCCGAGAAGATCTCGCGCCCGCTCAGGATGCCCTTGCGCTTGCGCTCGGCGAGCTCCTCGTCGCGTTTATGCTGCCGCTCCGCGGCGCGCTCCGTCGCCCACTTCTTAAACACCTGCGCCATGCTCAGCGCATGTCAGAATAACACGCTTCATGGCTCGCTCAGTCGCCCACCAACTTCTTGACAACCTGCGCCATGCTGAGCGCAGGTACTCAGCATGCTCCCGCCATATACACACATAGCACAGCTCATTCACTCACAATGAATTTCATAGAAGCGCTTGGACTACAAAACACAAACGGGTGGAAATGCCAACACCGAGCTGGGCGCCTGCTGTCATCCCACTTCAGCGCGCGAGGCAGGGGCGCGCGCGCCTGCTCCGTGATGGGCGTGCGCGCGTCCACCTTGGCACGCTCCTCCTCGATCACGTCCTCGATCGACTTGCTGTTGGCGGCCTCCGCCTCCAGCAGCTCCTGCGCGCGCAGGGCAGATCCTGTCCCTCAATAAACCCTCATTGAACCCTAGCCATCCTCTGCACGCCCTTGCGTTGCCCTGCCAGTCGTACAGGCGGGCGCTGCACGCACGCACTCGGGCCCGAATTGCGCACTGCGGCACTGCCTGGTCGGCCCAGAGGCTCTTAGCGGCAGCTCAGAGCAGCGGCAGCTCGCAGGCGCCAGGGCCGCGCGGGCCGGGCGGTGCGCGACGCAGCACGCGCCTTCATCTGGGACTTCAGCACGTAGCCCGGCGGCAGCGCATGCCGGTACTTGCACTCCTTGCCGTTTGGACACTGCCAGAACCTGCAGGCACGCGTGCCCCATCGCCGCTCAGCCGTTCCGGCCATCGCCACGCGCGCCTGGGGTAGTGGCACCGCGCATGATACAGGAGCACATGCGCCGTCCGAGTCTCATCAAAACAAATACACTCCTTCTGAGGCTTTAGCCGCCGCCATGCTCACACACACGCACTGCTGTGCAGCTGGCACAGGCGGGCAGAGGTGCAGCCGGTGCGCGCGGCATGGAGCGCACCAGCCGTACTGCTTGCCCTCCACCGCGTCCAGGAAGAATTTGCAGATGATGTCGGTCGCGCGGTTGGCGTTGCACTTCTCGGCGCCGTGCTTCTGCGCGACCACCGCCTCCAGCTTGGCCTGGTCCCACTCGTCCATGTCGTCGCCATCCTCGCCGTCCTCCCGCCTGCCGGGCGCCGGCCTTAAGCTCAAGTACACTTTCTGCGGATACCCTTTCAGCAAGGCCAAAGTATAAGCGAACAATAATCCACCTCGCAAAGTTTGCAGTCGGCACATAATATACACTGGTCAAGCATTACATTAATTGCTACAGTGTAGCGAATCCACACACCAGTCCACAAGCACACGCACTGCAAGCCGCAAAGTGCTCGTGAAGAGCACACCCTGCGCGGAGTGACCCTGGCCCCGTCGCGGGCGACCAAGGCGGCACCCGCGCTTCGGGCGCGCGCGTCCCCAGGCGGGCGCACCGGTCGGAGAAGATGTCGATCTTGCCGCCCTTGCGCTCCACGGCCAGGTCGTGCGCGAACTTGCACTTGAAGCCCTTGGTGCACTTGCCGTGGCGGAAGAACTCGCACACGATGGACTTGGGGTCCACGCCTGGCGTGGGATGTGGTAGCGTAGGGTTAGGGATAGCTAGGGTGCGCCCACATGCACCCGCCCGTCGCCTTTGCCCGCCCTGCACATGCTGCCGTGCACAGCTGGCACGCAAGGCAGGGCACTGCTTTGAATCTGCTCCAAAGCTTGCATGCGAGCTTTCGCAGTGCGCCGTGTGAAACACGAGCGCGTCACGCTGCCAGCTGCATTGAACGCAGGACAGGGGCGGGCCGGCTCGGGCGCCGCCGCAGGGGCGCAGGGGGCGCGCACCGACGGGCACCTTGGGCTGCTTGATCGCCTCCGCGAACAGCTCGTCCAACTCCTTCTGCCGCTGCGCCTCCCGCTCCTTCTGATCCTGCTCGGGGCACCCCCATGCCGCTCAGCCGCTCAGCGCTCCGCCTCAGGCCCTCAGCGCCGCCGCCCCGTCATCTGACTCGCGCTACCACTGCACCTCCTACCCCGCCTGACTTCACCAGGACGAGCTGGTGACAGTGTCGCCAGCCCAGTCAGCGCCGCTGCCGGCACCTCGCTGGCCGGCTGCTGGCAGCACGCGCGCGGCCGCCACGCTCCACAGCACAGCGGCATGCATGTGGGGCGTGAGGGCAGGGCGCGCTGCTCGGCACGGCGCCCTGCTGGCTCGCTAGATACTAGGAGGCCTGTGCAGCTGTGCCGCGCGCTTGTGGAGCAGCCGGTGACGTGAAAGGGGGGAAGGCTCTGAACAGGAGCGCAGCGGGCGGCGGGCGCGACCTTCTTGGCGGCCTTGGTGTCGGTCCCCATCTTCTTGTTCATCGAGTTCTGCAGCGTGCTCTCCAGCGTCTTGACATACCTGCGGGGCCCGGCCGCTCCTGCACTCGAGCGCGCCCGGGCCGCGCTTCGCAGCCAAGGGGGCGACGGGGCGGTGCGCACTGCTGGACTTTTACACTCTTGTTCTTGTTCTTGAGCCCGAACGTCTTGTCGTCCAGGTTCTGCGCAGCGGCACACGCACGAGCTCTGCACGGCCAGCCTGGGCAGCACGCTTGTGAAATCTGACCTGCGGGCCCAAGCGGGAGCAGAGCGCCAAGGACAGACAGGTCTCGGGCGCGCTCGCCTTCTTCTTTGCATCTGCGCAGGCACAGCGGTGCGTCAGTCCCATAGACGGCGCCCCGGACACGCGACGGGCGAGCATCAGGCCGACGGCCGCCGCTCACCTGCCCGCGCCCTGTCCTGCGCCTTCTTCTGCTTCTCAGCTGCCTTTGGCGGCATGGCGCTCCTGCTGCCCGCGCCCGCGGCTGCTGGGTACGGAGGTAAGGGCCTCTTGCCCAGGCACGCTTGAGAGCTGGCAAGGCAGCGTCCTCTACTTACGTGCGACACCCGCGCTGGCAAGGCACTTGCAGGCTAACTTAAGCAGCGAGCCCCAGTGATGCGTGTCACAGGACAGGATGCAGCTGGAGCGCTGGAGCAGGTACTGCAAGCTGAGATGAGTGGCTGATCGGTTGTGTATCGGATATGACAATCCTGCTCGTCCTGCAGAAAGCAGCCTGCAGAAAGCAGGCCTTGCCCCTTGAGCCCGGCAAGCTTGGGGTTGAAAGGGTTTTGGGAAAGTGTTCAGGCCGTGTACAACTGAGGTCTGAGAGCTGTAACTGAGGCGGAGACTTATTTATTACGTGCGCTGCTACGTACTTGCGCTTTCTGACAGTCCGCTACTTTCAGCCACATATTGTTTGCGTGCACGCACTCCGCCGCTCATAATGTCGTTCGGCTATGCCGTCCGCAACTTCATGCACAAGGAACCCATCATAGCGTGGAGCTGCATCATAGCCAGTGTTGGTGCGCTGAAGCTGAAACGCAGTGCGCAGTGCCCTGTCACGCGCTGCACGTCCTCACAGGCTTTCTGACACTGTGCTTTGCAGGCATCATACTGCCAATAGTGGTGCCGCCAATCCGGCAGCGCTTCTCCACGAGGGAACCTATCAATCCGCCCCCGGTCAAGCAGGTGCTTGCCCAAGCATGCTTATAAGGTTGCTGGCAGTCCTGCGCACCACTCTGAGCCACTCACCCCCTGCGTTGGCGCGCAGCTGGTGGAGGGCCTGAGCAGCGGCAGGAAAGGCGTACAATAGGCCCTTGTCCCGGTACGTGTAAGCGTGGTTGCAGCCAGTGTCTGTTTGAGGATGCACTGCCTTCTGTCCTGAAGAGCAAAGCCTCGGCTGGTGTTGTCGCGTCCTTATTAAAGTCACAAGTTCTTCAGGCACTCCCAGCAGGTTTGGTCTCGTCAGGTGATAGTCAAGGGGTGAGCGCTGGCAGGCTGGTAACAGAGCAGCCGCATGGCTGAGCTGCCCACGCAGGCTACTTCAGCCAGTTCTCCACCGAGGACCAAGAGACACGCTGCAAAGGCGGTTGCAAAGAAGCAGAGTCACAACAACTTCCTCCATCATTACACGTTCAGCAGATTGCGATACACCGCATGTCCAGCATGCCCAGCAGAAAGCTGCCCACCTGACATGCCACCGCGGGCCCCAGACACGCGTATGAGAAGCACTTGTGGGTTCCTGTAGCTGTTGCAAGCCTATTATTACACAGGTGCAGGCCTGCCACTTGTCACGCAGGACTCGTAGAGCGGGGAGCTGAGAGGATCCCCAAGGGAGGGTCTGCATGCTGTCAGGCACCGGCCATAGGGCCACCGCAAAACTTCAACCGCTGTGCATCATACATATACACAGGCAGGTGCGGCATGCGCAGCTCAAGCCGCATGCTTTCAGGTGTGCCGCAGGCCACCCCGACGTCCACAGCTGCCAACGGCAGCTGCACAAGCCCTAGCCGTCAGCGTCCTGCCCCAAAACTGTGGTATTTCAAGACAGGCGCGCGCTCGCGATCTCCGCCGCCACCTTCAGGCGCAGCAGCGGCATGTCGGCCTCGCTGAAGCGCATGTCCGCGTTGCGCGCAGCGTGGTCGGCAAACTGCAGCGCAAACACGCCGCAGTCCACCGCGTTGCGCTGCCGCGGGATGTCCTTGGGGTACCTGCGCGTGAAGCACATGGTCATATATGTATCTAGGACCCCAGCCCGGGGGATGCTCATATATGTGCCTCTATCGTACGACCTACAACACCCGCATACTGCCGGTGCTCAAACGAGAGGTGCCGAGGTGGTAAGCAGGCGCCTGACAAGCGATATCACATGGACTCATTAGCATGCCTATCAGGCATGCCTATCATGCCTATCATAAGCAGCCTTGCAGATTACAAGGCGCGCACAGGATTGGCCACGTCGACGTGTCCACATCCTGCTGCCGCTTGTCCTTGTACTCGTCGCGCACGTAGGCACGCAGCGCCGCCATGACCTCCCGCTCCTCAGACTGCGCAGGTCCCCGCGCCCTTAGTGAGATGTAAAAGTGCCGCCGCACTGCCACTGACAATATAGGCTGGCTCGCCGCAGCCAAGTCTGGTCAGGTCAGCGCGTGCTGAAGGCCGCACTTTTCACGGTCAGGGCCTTCAAGTGCAAGGTTCCTGGCTACCACCAATAGGGTTCAGCAGGCCTTTGTGCATACAACACAACGACTGTGCAGACAGGAACGGCAGGCCTGTGGCGAACCCGAGCCCGCCACCTCCACGACTTCACTGACCAGCGCCCGGCGGGCGCGGCGGGCGGGCCGCGGGGTGCGCACGTGGTACGAGTCGTAGTAGACGAGCGCGCGCGCGGCCAGGTCCACCATTGCGCAGGTCCAGTGGTTGCCCAGGTGCACCGGAATGACCCAGCGGTCCACATCCAGGATGCAGCCGGACGCCTGGCCCGCCTTCGCCAGCCGCTTGGCCGTCGTCCACCGCCGCACGTTGCCTGCGCGCCAGGGCTGAGCATGGCTTGCGGTGGCAGGCGTCGGCGTCAACGGCCGGGAGTGCGCTGCACGACAGCAAAGTCAACCAGTGCACCGTGCAACTGCCGTAATGATTTGATGGGCCTAAGCGCGGCTGTCTGGACACAAAGCCATGCTTACTGTTGCCCTCAGCGCTATATTGGTCCTACTGTGCCAGTGCATGCAGAGCCGCGCCAGAGCAGTGATGCGGCGCGGCAGGGAGGGTTGCACTCGGCGGCACGGCAAAGCGGAGCGGTGAAACTCAAGGTGCAGCGCATCGATAGTGTCAAGGTGACCTAGGCAATGAGAGCAGGGCCCTTGAGCGCCGGCGCGCACTGAAGCAGCACTCGCGCGCGTCCTTGAACAGCCCGTTGAGTGACCTAAGCAATGAGAGGCGGGCCCGCGGGCGCCGGCGCGCACTGAAGCAGTACTTGCGCGCGTCCTTGAACAGCCGGTTGATGAAGAAGCTATTGAAGAAGTGGCAGGTCGGCTGCGCGCCCTCCAGCGTGCGCTGCAGCGTGTCGCGGTCCTGCCAGCGCGCCGTCCCCACCGCATCACACAGCTTCGCGAGGCCGCACGGGCGAGCATGCGCACGCGCCAAGCGCGCGGTGCCGCACGAGCAGCCGAGCCTCTCCTTCGCAGGAGCCTCTCCTCCGGAGGACTTCCAGGATCAAGCGCGTGCGCCTGCCTGTGGGGTTCACGCAACCGCCTGACTACTGGAGAGCTCAATCTGCATTAGGTGTACAACACATGACAGTGCTCAAACCTGCCTGGCGCTGGCGGGGCCCGCGCCTGCAGCAGGCCCATGTACAGGTTCATGACCTCGTCGTTAAGCCACTCCTGGGGCCGCAGGCAGCGGATGAGCTTGCGCGTCATGTCGATGCCGCTGCGCAGGTGCGTCACGAGCACCTCACGGTCCGCGCCGGGCCCGAGCGCCGCGCGCGCGGCCGCCAGCGCCTGCGCGGACAGCCGCAGCGGCGCCGGCGCGTCGCTCACGCGCGCCGCTGCGATCGCCTCGCTCAGCCCGGAGTCGTCCTGGCGCGCAGCAGGGCGAAAAGGGTCAGGGCGTATCAAGTGGACATGCCCGCATGCTTTTGAAGCGCGCCAGAGCAGCCGCCTAGCTCAGCCTGAGTCGCCCATGCGCACGCGCGGGGCCGGGGCAGGGTCCGGCCGCGCGCCACAGCGCGGCAAGGGCGGTCTGACCCGGAGGGCTCGCCGAATGACAGGGACACGAACACACAGAGCTGCACTGGCCTGACGCAACCGGGGCCCTCGGCAGGCCCGGAACCCTTGGAACATGCTGTGTATCGACCTGCTGTACCCTGATGCGCGCGTCCGCCTGATGTTCTCTGCACCTTCTGAATATTTACCCACAGTGCCTCACAAAAATTCTCTCATGGTGCCCCAAAACCCACTGCCAAGCAGGGGTGCACAATACCCATGTGCACAGGCTCACCTCGGAGTGCTCGTACGCCTCGTCGCCGTCGCCCTCCTCGTCTCCGCTCTCGCCCGCGCCGTCGCCCCGGGCCGCATCCTCGCCGTCCGCAGCCGCGCCCTCCTCATCGCTGCTCAGCAGCAGGACCTCCTCCTCGTCCGACCGGCCGTCCGCCGCGCCGCGCTCCGCGCCGCGCCGCGGCCCCGCCGGCGCCGCCGGCAGGCCCGCGCGCGCGCGCGCGCGCGCCGGCGCGCCGGCCGCGCCGCGGGCGGCCATGCCGCGAGGCGGGCCGGGGCCGGGCGGGCCTGCGGCGCGCGCGGCGCGGTGCAGCGCCGCCTCGCTGTCGCGCGCCGCCTCCAGCCGCTCCAGCTCGGCCTGCTTGGCGTCCGCGCGCGCGCCCGCGTCGGGCCGCAGCGCCCTGCGCCCGTGCTGTGAGCCTCAGTGGCGTGGCTATCATTGCAAGTGTCAGCAGATTGTCTTGCATGCCGAGGGCAAGCGCTACTCTGCGGGGCAGAGCGTCATGGTGCAGCCACGCTCTGCATCACTGCAAATCAGAGCCGCTCTTCTAAAAAAAGTGTGGTGTGCCCGAGCTCAGGTTGGCCAGGCGCGCGTCGCGCCTGGCGAACAGCGCCCGGTTGCGCGCCTCGCGCTCCGCGATCGTCCGCCTCAGCGCCTCCGCTTCCCTGCCCCGCCGCTCGGCCGCCTGGCTGCGCCGCTCGCGCGCCGCGGCGTCCTCCGGCGCCGCGGGTGCAGCCCCGGCAGGGTCAGGGCGCAGCGCCCGCCATCGCCGCCCCGCGTCCAACCCCGGCAGCTGAGACATATAGGGCTGCTCGGTGTCAGGCGCTGCCGGCGGCGCGACAGACGGCGCCGCCGCGCCCGGCGCCCAGGCCTGCATCAGGGCTTCGGGGCTGTCGGCAGGGTCTGCGCCGCGTGTGGCGCCTGCCCTGTCCCGCGCCTCAGCCCCGCGAGCGGGCGCCTGCCGGACAGGGAGCACATCTGCAGCCTGGTAGCTGCCGGGCGATACTGTGTGCATCATGTGACATGCTTCTTTGACTTTGGCACCCTGTGCATCTGTAAAATAGGTAAGCACCATGACGAGCACCACTTTGGGTGTGGCTAAAAAGGTAAGACTGGTGGTGACACATTAGCTTGATCTGCTTGGCTGTCAATAGTGCACGCAGTATATTTGTCGCTGCCTCCTACTCACCAAGGTCGCCAGAGACATGGGGCCGGCAGGGCGCGCGCACCCCGTTGAGGAGCGCCGCCTCAACAGCCAGCGCGGCGCGAAAGCTCTCCGCGGCATCGTCCGAGCCCAGCGCGGCGCGGCGCCTGACGGCCTGCACAGCACGCGCAGCCAGGAAAGGTCATGACAGGCGACCTCACACAGGAGCGCTGTCAGTCCTTGCAGCGGCAACCAGCTTGTATGGGAGTGGCAGACCGGGGGTGCAGTTGAGCTCCATCAAACATATCGGCCCAGGCGCATACAGTGCACTGAGTATAACAGATGGGCGCGCCTGCTCATGCAGCGCCTTTGCGCGCAGCGCCTGCGCCTCCAGCACCAGCGCCTGCCCCCGCTGCTCCTGCTCGTTGGCTTCATCCAGGTATCGCAGCGTGTCCGCATCGGCCTGCACAATCCCGTCTTTCACATCCATCTGTCTGACTATGATACATGAAGCCACTGCCACACTGCGCGCTCTGCCCATCACAGATGTCCATCACAGAGCACTAGTATCACATCGTAGGTATGCAGCCTGTGTGCAAGAGCGCTGGTTGATCACGTGCGAGTACACACGGAGTGTCACAGTGCGCACAAGCTGTGCGAGTAAGAGCACATTGGCGTTGCTCCCCCGTCACACAGACTGTACCTAAAAGACAGCCATCAACAGCTCTGAACCAGCACCTTCGGTGTCGCAGCAGGCGCGGCGCGGTGGGCCGGCGCGCGGCGCGGCCAGGCCAATGGCGAGCGCTGCAGCGCCTGGAAGCCGCCCTGCGGCCCATGGTACCGCGGCGCGGCGCGCGGGCCAGCCTCTCCCGGCAGCGCCGATGTCAGCGCGCCCGGCGCGCGCGGCGCCGAGCTGCCTGGCTGCGCGGCCGCGTGGCGGAGCAGCGGGTGCGGGAAGAGGGCCGCGCGGCGGCGCGCAGCGGCGTCCGCCCCAGCATCGCCTGCACTGCCCCCCGCCAGGGGCGGCTGATACAGGCCGCGCAGGTAGGCCGCCTGCACGCCCAGCCCGCCGCCGCGCTGCCGCAGGCTGCTGCCGCGGAAGCCGGTGTGCGGCTGGCACGCGCGCCGCGGCGCTGGCTCGCCGCGCTCAGGCTCGCCGCCCTCAGGCTCCCCGCGTGGGGCGCCCTCGTCCGCAACGGCGCGCGGCCCCGGGGCCGCAGGCTCCTCCGCACCACTCAGCCGGCTGCGCGTGCGCGGCGGCGCGGCCTGCTCAGCCGCCTCGTCGCCAGCCAGCTCGCGCGCGCGCTTGCGTCCGGGCGAGGGCAGCACGGTGTCGCACACGTGCGCGATGAGCTTGCCCGGCGTGGACAGGAACTGGCTCCAGTGCTGCAGGAAGCTGCTCATTTGGCACCAGGGCCCCAAGCCGCGCCTACCAGCGCAGCATCCGTCAGTAATCCTGCACCAGCGTCTGTGCAGCTGCCATCGCACAACGTGCTCACTGCCTCTGCATGTCCTGCTGTGCAAACTCCTCCTTCTGATGGTGGCCAGCGGCTGCGTTTGCGACAGCTGTGCAGTTCTGGGACTCGAGTAGGCTCAAAAATTCTGGGCCATTGCGGGGTTTCGACAAAATGGCCTAGGACAGCTCTGGGAGCAGGCACTTCGTCCTGTGTGCAAGCCCGGAGGCAGGGACTCGGTTGCCTGCAGCTGCCTGAGCCCAGTTGCAGCTATCTGCGTTGTCCTGGTCAGCGGAAGAGCGTCGGCGGGCCTGTCTGGCGCTCCGCGCGATGCTGTGCAGGCTGGCCAGGCTGCGCCGCGCTGCAGCTGCAGCAGAGCGCACATGTGCCTTGGCAAACGCTCTTCCTCGCGGCGTCTGCGCGGGCGCAAATGATGCGCAGGCAGAGCCCGCGCCGGCAGCGGCCAGCGCGCAGGCCAGCATGGACTTCCCGGGCGGCCGAGTACCGTTTACGCCCGAGCTGAAGTTCGTTGGCGGCCACTTCTCCGCCGACACGCCGCCGATGAGCTGCTACCGCACCGTGGACAGCGTCGGCGACACACTGGAAGAGGTCCCGGCCTCTCCGTTCACCAGCATCACACTCATACAGCTGTGACAGCACACTGTAATCCCACTGCTTGTTCCAGCCTATTTGGCGGTGACCTTCCGGCACTGCGGCCTGTTTTTTGAACATCAGAGCGCCTGCCACCTCTGCCAGGAGGCGAGTCAATGTGCAACCCAGTGACAGGCGCGGACTGCAGGCAGACACGCCGTGGCCCTTGGACGAGGAGCAGGCGGTAAAGATGTACCGCGCGATGGTGGGCCTGCAGACCATGGACGTCGTCTTCTACGACTCGCAGCGCCAGGCAAAGGCCCCCTGGCGAGGCCTCGCCACCGCCCCGTGTCTGCTGCGCGCTCAGCCTAGGGTTGTGCAGCGCTTGGCAGGTTTGTGACCATGCGGCCTGCGCTGAGGCTGCCTCCAGGGCCGCAGCGCTCGCAGCCGCGTATCTGTGATCGAAAGTAAGCTCGGCCGGCGCTTTGGTCGATGCTGGCCAGTCCTGAGGTGTATGTGAGCCAGGTGGCCGAGCGCAGCGGAGCCAGTCAACCCTGTCGCCATGGTTTCAACTTGTAACTTGTAAAAACTTGTTAGAGCACAATCAGACAGGTTTGATTCCACCCGCGCCTTGAGCGGCGCAGGGGCGCTTCTCGTTCTACATGACGAGCGCGGGGGAGGAGGCCACAGCGGTGGGCAGCGCGGCGGCGCTCGCGCCGGCCGACGTGGTGTTTGCGCAGTACCGCGAGCAGGGCGTGCTGCTCTACCGCGGCTTCTCCTTCCTCGACTTTGCGCACCAGGCGCGTCGCAGGCTTGGCCCCACACCAGTAAACACCAGCAGAGCTCCCGTGGGAAGTGCCTTTCTAACAGAACAAAGTCCGGGACCACCCAAGCCTGGTCACCAGGTACTACTCGTCTGCCATGCTCAGATGGAAGGCACAAAGCAGCGGCGCAAGTCAGAACTTGGTCTGCATGGTCAATCCTAGACAGTCCGGAACGTCGCGTGCTGTGTCAGGGGCACAGCGTTACACATGTGTGACGCACAGCGGTGTGCATGACAAAGACCGCTACCAGTAACGGTCTTGCTCATGAGTGGATGGACCTGCTTCAACACCCTGCACAGAGTGCGCTCATGACGTTAACGCCAGCGCGCGCGCGCGCAGTGCTTCGGCAACGCGCGCGAGCCGGGCAAGGGGCGGCAGATGCCGATCCACTACGGCAGCGCGGACCTCAACTTCCACACCATCTCCTCGCCGCTGGCCACGCAGCTGCCGCACGCCGTCGGCGCCGCGTACGCGCTCAAGGCGCGTGCGCGCCCGGATAGCCCGCCGCGGGCCGCTCCATGCGTCTGCTTGAAAAAAACATGCCATGCGCCGAATGCCACCTGACCTTGCCCATGGAGCAGGGCGCGCCGCCAGCGCCCGGCGCATGCGGAGCCATCACCCGCTCCACGCGTCTGCCCGCGCAGCAGCGCGGCAGCGGGTGGTGGCTCCGCATGCGCCGGGCGCTGGCGGCGCGCCCTGCTCCATGGGCAAGGTCGGGTGGCA
>JAABUV010004897.1_pt1 | contig 15624 bp, 20 predicted proteins | sample 5559971 | NCBI WGS metagenome assembly JAABUV01 (sample SAMN10711881, study PRJNA513362) | rock metagenome | isolation source: Antarctica rocks | place: Antarctica: Victoria Land, Knobhead nord | collected 2015-12-19
GTTGAGCTTGGCACCGTCCGCCGCGAGCGCCGCCAGTTCGCCTAGCTGCTTCGCCGGCGGCGGCCGCGGCGGCCGCCCATCCGGCCGGCCGGCCGCGTCGCGGGCCGCGGCGGCCGCCGCGGCGCCTGCAGCGCTCCGGTCCGCGCCGGCGGCCCCCTCCGCCGCGGCGTTGGTGCCCGACACAGCCGCGGCCGCTGCAGGCGGCTCGGCGGCGGTGCCCGCCGCCGCCGGGGGCACCGCCGCGGGGTTGGGCGCCGCGGGCGCCGCGCGCGGGTCATCCAGGTCGCCGAAAAATTCGCTTGCGCGCGCGGCCCAGGCGGCCGCGGCCTCGATGCGCGCGCGCAGCGCGCCGGCCTGCGGCGTGCCGCCCGCGCCCACCGCGTCCGCGTCGGCCAGCAGCTCGTGCAGCGCGCCCAGCGTCTGCTTGTTGCCCATGGCCTGCGCGCACAGAACTCACCCAAAATTCATTCGTCACTTTCATCACTCGTCGCTGTGCGAGCCAGCAGGTCATGGCGCGGGCAGCATCCGCACGTTGCCCGCTGCGCCGGCCTGCGCGCGCGCGCCCCTGCTTCCAGGCGCGCGGGGGGCTGATGCACAGGTATAGGGTAGGTTAGCGCTTCCCTAACTTGAAATGCAGCCGCCCGCGCGCCTCCCCCATGCCCCGCAGCAGCGCCCGTGCCCGACGCCTCCTGCTTGGCCTCGTGTGAAGCGCCTCCCGAAACTGCTGAGCAGCATGGAAGCGGCGGCGATGCACGCGCGCGGCGAGGGGCTGCGTGCGGGGCCGGGGGGCCGGCGGCGCGCCTTGCGCGCGGCCTCCTCCCACTCGCGGCGGCGGATCTCGGACCGCAGCTCGTCCACCTGCGGCAGCGCCGCGCCCAGGCGCAGGCCCGCGTGCAGCAGCTCGCGCAGGCGCTTGAGCGGCACGCGCTGCGCGGCCAGCGCGAGCGCGCGCTCGCGCCACTCGCGCGCGCGCGCCAGCAGCCTGCGCACGCGCGGCCCGCCGCGCTCGCGCCAGCATGGCCTCGCTCGCGGCGCCGCGTCGTCATGGGCACGACGCTGAAACCCTCACAAACCCCGGCGGCTGCCCCCACAGTGCTACAGGCGACACGCCAGGGCCTCACCCTCCGCCCCTGCCCGCTCCAAGCCAGGCGCCTCACGCACGGGCAGCGCGCCAGCGACCTCTGCAGCGCAGGCCTCCTGCCCGCGCGCGCGCAAGCCGGGAGGACGGCCCAGCGCTGGGTGGGGGCAGGGGGCCTGGGCGGGCGCGCACGCGCGCAGCGGCTCCAGCTCGGGCACGACGCCCGGCAGCTCGTCCGCGCCCGCCTCCAGCGCCTCCAGCTCGGCCAGCTCGGGCCGGCCCTGCGCCAGCTCCACCGCGCGCGCCTGCGCGGTGCCGCCCGCGACATCGTGCCACGCAGCACGGCTGCGAACTGGCGGCGTTGCGCGCGCGCTGCTGCCCGACAGCGCCGCGCGCCGGCGCCGACGCCCGGCGGCTTGGCCGACAGGCGCGAAGACCCTGGCTGCCGACACGGCGGCACACGGGGGCGCCCTTGCGCCGGCAGACATACAAGGCTGCGATGAGGAGGCAGGAGCCTAGGAACGCATGAGCCAGCACAAAAGTGTCTTTGCACGTGAAGCAATTACACACAACACCACACGGCCTGCAGCTCGGGCCGGGCGCGCGGCGCGCAGGCGGGGCGGGCGCACATGGAAGGCGTCCAGCTGCGCGAGCGCGGCCGCCAGCGGCTCCAGCTCGGGCGCGCTGACGCGCAGCGCGCGCGCCTGGCCAACCAGCGCGCGCAGCGTGTCGCGCGTGACCACCGGCGGCCGCAGCTCCGCCGCCGCCTGCGCGCGCGCGCCGTCAGCGTCTGCAGCGTCCGCTTGCAGCGTCCTGGCACGCTGCAGAGCCGGGCCAGGCACGCGCACGCTGCGTGCGCAGGCAGCGGCATCCGTCCTCGAGTCGGGCAGGGCTGCGCGGGGGCGGGACGCGCCTGCGCGGCGGCGGAGGCAGCGGGCGGGCGGCGGTGGCGCGCGCCGCTGGCGTCGCGCGCGGGCAGCGATGCGCGGATGGCCTCCACCAGCTTGCGCGCGGCCGCCACGCGCTCGCGCATCGGCTGCGCCGCTCGGCGCAGAGCGGGGTAAGGGCTGCCGATCCTATTCCACCCCAACCCAATCATGCGAGCCTCGCGAGGTGACCCTGCCATGATACGGTGCCCCCTTGCCCCGCGGCCGCACCGCCCCGGCGAGCTCGCCGCACGCACCACAGGCTGCGACACGCAGCGCGTACCCGCGACAACGTCTGCACTGGTCATCAGATTGTGGAGCGTCTACTGAATGTGCACTCCTTCCCTTACATAGCACCGAAAACGCGGTGCCAAAGTGACGACGTCATGGCTGCATGGCTCCCCGCAAGCAAGCCCGCACGGGCCGGCGTCCGGCGCGCGCGCGCGCGCCTTGGCCTCCGGCAGCGCGACATGGATGCGCGACGCCTCTGCCGCCAGGCTCTCCAAGGCCTTGAGGTCCGCGAGTGCGCCATCCTCGCGCGTAGGATCGAGCGCAGCCGCCTTCTCGCGCCACACGCGCGCCGCCGCGCACCTGCACGCCCAGACTCTAGGGTTTTTGGCCGCGCCGGTCAGGCAGGGCGGCCCGGGAGAGGCCTGCTGGGCACGGCGCTACGGGAGCGCGGCCGCAGCTCCGGATGTGACTTCTTTGCAGACGTCCATGAGCGGACACGGCCAGCAAGATCGGCAGCAACCCGCGAAGCGGGCACGACCCGCGAAGCCGGCCGGTCCAATACGGCGGGCCAGGCGCGCGCGCGCACCCGTCGCGCAGCTTGCTGTAGCCGGAAACGTACACCGGCGGCGGCTCCCAGGCGACCACCGGCTCCAGCGCCTCCAGCGTCGGCTTGTTGCGCAGGAAGCCGTTCACCTGCCGGCCGCGCCCCCTGCTTGGCGCCAGCCCATTGAACCAGGACGGGCGCATCCACCAGCATGCTTGCGCACGTAGCGCGAGGACGCCGCGGACCCCGCAGGCGCCGGGCCGCCTACCGTTTCTGCAGAGCCAGAAAACCCCAGGTGACCCCAGGAAACCCCAGGAAAACCCACAACCAGCACGACCGCCGCGCAGGCGGCGGGCGCCCAGGGCCGCGCACCTGGCCAACCCAGGCCTTGGCGGCGCGCAGGCGGTCGAGCAGCTCCGGCACGCCGGCCGCCAGGTCGGCGGTGCCCCACAGGAACTGGTCGCCGCCCGCGATCAGCGCGTCCAGCTCGGCCACCTTGGCGCCGCCGGCCTCCAACAGCGCCGCGCCGCGCACGCGCCACTCGCTGCGCGCGCGCCGCCGCGCGCCCCGGCCTGCTCAGCGCGACGCGGGGACGCTGCGGGCGGCTGGTGGGATGTCGCTGGGCGTGCCGGCTCGCGCGGTGCGCACACAGCTGCCTCGCTGTGCCTCGCGGCGCCCTGCCAGAACAGGCGCTGCTGTGGGGTGCGCCCCCTCCCGCTCTTCGACAGCAAAACATGCATGCTGTGACAAGCTGGTTCTCAGGGAGGGGGGAAGGGCGGGATGTAGTGCAGGAGAAGGAATGTGCAAAACTGATGCCGAGCTGCGGGACGCACGTGTGCTCGGCGCGCAGCTGCTCCAGCCAGCGCTCCACATCGGCGGCGGCCTCCGCAGCAGGCGTCGCCCGTGGCTGCTCGGCCGCCAGGAGCGGGTCCGGGGTCGGGGTGCCCGCCGCGGCGCCGTCCGCGCCCGCCGTCCTCCCGGCGCCCGCCGCAGCAGCCGCGGGTGACGCATCACGCGACGCAGTGGCAGCCTCCGCCTCGGCGTGACTGGCCAGCTCTGCAGCGCAGCAACAGCCGCTGCAGCAATCAACAAACACAATGCAGTGCATGGGCGTGGATTGTGCTGCTACACGGGCATGCATGCAAAATTTTACTCCCAAAATACATATGCCCTGACCCTATCCTGTCCTTACACCCCGCCCCTACACCCTAAGCGGTCCTGAGTCAAACGCACCGGCGAGCGCGGAGAAGGCGTCCAGCGCGGCCAGCTCGCCCTCGGCCAGCGCGGCCTCGGCCTCGCGCTCCTCGCGCTCGCGCATGGCCGCGCGCGTCAGCCGCCCCGCCGCCACCCGCCGCTCGAACGACCTGCGCAGCGAGCGCCGCAGGCTCGCGCGCCCGCTTGGCGCCCTGTCAACATTGACTCCAGCGTTGTGCCGCGCGGGCAGCGTCAGTGACCACGCTGTGCAGCTCTGTGGACTGATCGACCCAGCGCACCCAGGGGCACTCGAGCTGTGCATCAGCACCAGAAACGCCGCACCCTATAAATCGGGCTTTTCAAGTTAATAGTAGACGCCCACGACCCTGTGACAGCAGGCTCTGAGCACGGCATGGGCGCCAGGGCGCACTTGCGCCCAGCCTTGCCGGCCTTGGCCGCCTTGGCCGTGAGCGGCGGCTTCTCCTCCGGCGCCGGCGAGGGCGCCGCGGCGTCTGCGGGCGGCGCGCGCGGCGCGCCGCCGTCCCCGCGCGCCGGCCCCGCGCCCCCCGTGCGCGCTTCGCCGTCCGCGCCCGCCGCCTCCGGCTTGGCCGGCGCGGCCGCGGCGGCCGGTGGTGCGTCCGCCGCGGCTGCCTCCAGCTCCGCCTCGAAGCCTGCCGGGGCGGCGCCCGGCGTCGGCGTCGCCGCAGCCGACCGCCGGCTGCACAGGCCCTTACTGCATGGCGTGGAGTCATGCGCACCTCACGGCAGCCGCACGGCAGAGGCTGGACCAGCACCTGGCCATGCGCGTCGCTGAGGCGCACCCCACACCCTGCACCCGACCCGCGTGCATGGCCGCTGGCGGCGCCGGGGCCTGCCCCGACACGGGCATCGCGTCACGCTTGCCGCCACGGCCCCGGCGCCCGCACGCCGCGCGCGCGTCCGGCCCGCTCGGCGCGCCACGCCATGACCACAAATTTAGGGTTAGGGCTCAGGTTTAGGTCCTTGAGTTGGGGCTCAGGTCCGCGCCTGCCGGCACGCGCGCGGCCGCGTCGGCCGCCAGCGCGTCCAGCTCGCCGAGCGCGTGGCGGAAGGCTAGGCGCCAGCGCGGCGGCGGGCACTCGCACAGCGTGGCCGCGTGGCGCAGGCACGTGCGGCGGCCGGGGCAGCAGTCGCACTCCACCGCCGCCAGGTGCACGTACTGGCGGCAGATCGCGCACTCCGCGTCCTCGCCCACGCCCGGCGCCATGCCCACCGCCTGCTCCACGCGGCGCGAGCGGCGGCAGCCTGCGGCCGGGAGCAAAGTGGGGCTCAGACCCTGCGGCCGGGAGCAGGTAAAGACTGCGACTTGACAACAAGGGATCAATGCACGGCGTGGCCCAGACTCCGCCAGGCGGAGCGCCCAGCAGCACGCATGGGCTAAGGCCGAGATGCGCCCGAGTGGCCGCGGCACAGCCCACACGCAGACTGCTTCCCCTGAGCCCGCACGGCCGGCAGGCCGTCGCCGCTGCCGAGCGGCGCACGCAGCTGCATGCCAGCGCACACAGCGAGCTAGAGACCTGGAAACCTGTGTGTAGATCGGCCGAAAGAACAGACAATTGTCTATGAGAGCAGGTCAAGCTGGGACCACAGGACCCAGCCGCTTGCAGGTGAGGCTGCCGTGGGCACGACGGCATGAGTGATGGCTGACAGCAGGTGAGCCTGGAACCAAGGGACGCTGCAGGGCCGGGGCAAGGCTGCTGGTGAGGCCGCGCACCCTGGGACCACAGGCGGCAGCGCCACTCGCGCTCCTCGGCCGCGAGCCGCCGCAGCTCCGCCGCGGCCCAGTACGACGCGACCGGGCTCGTCTCCTCATTGGCCACCTGGCGGGGGCACACGCCGGCGCTCGCCACGGGCCCTGCTCCAGCCACAGCAAGCGCGCGAACGCCGTCCCCGCAGCTTTCGCGCCCTGGAACAGAGGGGCGCACGCAAGGTCCGGCTGCGGACTCTGACCCTCAGACCTCAGGCACCCGTGCATCTAGAGCACTCGCACAGCAAGCCAACAAGGACTGGGATGTCTGTGAGGAAAGGCGCCCAGGGGGCGCGCCTTGAGCACCAGCCACTCGTAGCAGAGCAGCGAGGGCTTGCGGTGCGCGCGGTATAGCGCGCAGCCCGCCGCGCCAAAGCGCAGCCAGTCGGCCGGCGCGAAGTTGACCGCCTCCGCGCAGTTGAGGCCCAGGTTGACGCCGCCGTGGTACGCGCCCGGGAACGTCACCACAAACTCGCCCTCCTCCTGCGGCGCGCCGGTGGAAAGGACTCATCCAGCAGACACAGCGAGCCTTGTGTCGGCCCATCAAGGGGGAAGAAGGCTGCCTGCACCGGGGTCGGGCCCTGGACGAGCGCGCGCCGGCCGCGCGCATGCCCCCGCCTCGGCCGCGCCGCGCCAAGGCGCGGTGCCGGTGCATCTACAGGGTATTTAAGGGGTCTCTGCAGGCCCACGCAGCACAAGCGCCGGCACACGCGCGCGGCGCGCGCGGCAGGTTGCAGCAGCGCGCTCGCGACGGCGAGCACCCGGACGCGGCGCGGGGACGCGGCGATGGGCTGCCGCCGGGCCGCCCGCGCCGACGGGGCACGGCGGCGCGCTGTGCTTGGAGGCTGGGGCGCGGCGCGCGCCTGCAGCACGCCGTAGACGGGCACGCCGCGGCGGCGCAGCGCGGCCGGCGACAGCATGGCGACCAGGTGGAAGAGGAGGTCGGGGTGGCGCTCAAACTGCTCCGGCAGCTCCTCGCGGAAGGCGGCCTCGAACGCGGCCGCCGCGCCGGCCGGCACGCCGTACCAGCGCTTGGGCTCGCCCCAGTGGTGGTAGTTGACTGCGCAGCGGGGGGCGCGAGGGCGTGGCTCAGCTGCTGCTGCGCTCCGCACCAACGATGCCTTGGCTGACCTGCATCCCTAGGAAAGCGCGGGCGGTGCGCTGGCGGGCACGGCAAGCCAGCGCTGCGCTCGCCCCGACGGCGACCAGCTGTTTGGCATGTCACGCCGGAGGCTGCTGGCAGCCCGTGCGCCATTGTGCGGGGTGGCGCGGCAACGCATGAGCATGCGTCACCGATCGGATGCCACGCATCGCCGCCCGCAGCGCGGGGCCTCGCAACGAACACACCGTGCCGCGTCACGAGATGCAGCGCATGCGTGGCGGCCCCTGCAAGCGACCCCACTGCAAAAGAACCACCCACATGCTGCAGGTGCCCAGGCGGCAGGGAGGGCGCGCACTCGAGTAGAACATGTGGTCCTCAATGTGCCACGCGAAGGACGAGAAGAGCATGCCGATGTACAGCCACGGCGTCTGCGCGTGCGCGCGCAGGTGCACACAGCCCGTCAGCCGCAAAACTTGCTCGCCCGACCATTGCATGCGCTGCAACTATGCGGCGCCCCGGGAAGAGGCGTGCTCGCGCACGGAGTCGCGGGCGCCAGGACGAGGGCGCTCTGGATGGCGGCAGCCGGAGGGAACAGCCGGAGGGGACAGCGGGGTAACAGGCGGAGGGGAGCCCACCGTGACGCCGGGCACGCTGTCGCCCAGGTGGCGCAGCAGGCTGCCGTGGTCGCCGGCGCGGCCGGGCAGGTTGTTCAGGTTCCAGGGCGCGTCCGCGTACGGGCTGTCTGCCAGGCGGCCGCCGCGGGTCGGGAACCCTGACCCTAGCGCGCGCGTGTCCAGGTCGGCGCCATATAGCACCTCCACCGGCTCCTCGCCCTCCTCGACGATCTCCCAGAAGGCCGCCTCGGCCGCCTGCCACGTCGCCTGCGCGCTCGCGCGCCTGGCCGGTCAGTGCACCGGCCTGCCCAGGCCTGCCTGCTGGCGCATGCATGCGCTGTGTGGCGTAATGCGTCCTCCTAGAAACGAAACACGAAAATAACCACTTTTGTGGTCCACTACTTTTTGTAACTCTTTGTGAAGCTTGCAAACCCTTCACCCTCACCCTTGGCAGGCCACAAACGACCTGCGAGCTCTCGCTGCGCAGCTCGCTCGCTCGCCGCCCGCTTGTCAAATAGCTCCCAGAGCCCACCTGCTACGCCGAGGCTTCCCTGACGAAGCAGATACCGCAGGCAATGCGGCCTGCCTGCCGCACACAATTTGGACCTGCTTGCGCCCCAGCCCGCACCATCGCAGCAAGTGAGCGAGCACAGCGTTGCAGGTAGACAAGCTGCTAAATACATGCCCAGCCAACCGGCGCCCGCACGCGCAGTCAGCCTCACACAGCCCTGCCTGGGCCAGCAAGCGGGTGGCTGCGAGCCAGGCCACTGCTGCCTCCTGTGGCGTCCCGACTGTTGTTGGGCTGCATCACATAACTGCCGGCCGTGCAAGGCTCGGCGCGCGGCGCAGTCTGGCCGCACATTCCAGAGCACGACATCCAACTTGCCCTGTGTAGCGTCCCTGCCCCGCTCCTCCCCCGCCGGGCAGTTCCCAGCAACACAAACAGCAAAAGCACAGGCGGGCTGGAAAGCGCCCACTGGGCATGACGGAGAAGGGCGCAGGAAAACAGCAGACACAGAATAGCGCGTGCTCGACCCGCACAGCAGCGCACAGGGTCCTCGCGCAGCACAGCTCTCAAGAGGCCCAAGTGGCACCGGTCACAGGCAGGGGCCCCCGCCCCGGGCCGCGAGGGGCAAAAGCGCGATGCGCTCCTGCGCCGCACCCAAGTGCGCGCAGCGCCGCGCTGCGGCAGCAGGCGCGGGCGGCAGGCAGGGCCGCAGGGCGTGCGCGCAGCGCAGGGCCCCGCCTGGTTGGCGGCGCGGCGCACCTTGCGCGCCGCGCTCTCGCTGCCGAACGTGTTGACCTTGAAGTCGTTCGCAATGCGCTCAAAGTCGGCGAGCGAGCACTCCTGCCCCTCCCTGAAGGCGCCGGAGGCCGCATCCGCGGCGCGGCACAGCGGGCAGACCCACTCGCCCTCCGGCACCGCATCCAGCGGCGGCGTCAGGCAGAAGAGGTGGCACCCGCGGTCGCAGTGGTCGCACAGGATGATCTGGTCCTCATGGTGCCCGCCGCCGCACAGCTCGCAGAGCAGCTCGAAGATGTTGTCCGGCACGCGGATCCTGTCCGCGCCATTCGCGGTCGCCTTTGCCTGCGCGCGCGCCGGGCGGCCTCGAGGCGCTGCGCGCGTGCCAGGGCCAGCCGGCGCGGCCCGGGCAGGTAGGCCGCGGCGCGCACCGGCGCGGCATCCCCGGTCTTGGCGCGCTTGCGTGGCGGCTCCGCGCCCGCCGCGCCGCGCGCGCCGCCCATCAGCGCGCCCAGTATCTCCGCAGCCTCCGCCGCGTCGTCCGCCGCCGCGAGCATCGCGTCGAAGCGCACCTGGCCCGCGTCGCGGCGCTGCGCGCCGGGCGCGGGCGGCGCGGCCAGCGCGGCGCCCGCGCCGCGCGGCCCGGCGCAGTGCTCCTCGTACGCCAGCAGGTGCTTCAGGTAGGCCTGGCGCAGCGTGCTGGCTGCGCCGTTGCGGTCCGTGAACTGCGCGCGCGTGGGGCCACATAAGCGGGCGCCAGGCAGCGCGCCGGGCGCGGGCGGGGCAGCGGCCGGGCGCCGCGCCTGCATAATCCGGCACACGTCGCGCCAGGCGCGGTCCTCGGTCGCCTTGTTGTAGCCCCCGCGGCGCATGACCAGGCGATACAGCTGCGCGAGGTCCACCTCCTGGCCGGCCAGCACAGGGTTGCGCCGCGGCGGGCGGCCCTTGGCCTGCGCCCAGGCCTGGTAGCTCCGGGCGAAGGCCTCGCTCTCGGCCTTGCAGCCAGCGCGCAGCTGCAGCTCGTGCACCGACTGGATGCGTGTCTTGAAGCGGAAGGCCTTCCTGTCGATGGCGCAGGGCGGCCTCCAGCCGCTGGGCGGCACCACCTGGGGGCCGCGCTGCGCCGGTCAGGGCCGAGGCGGCCAGCTGGGGCACGCTGCTGCAGCTCAGGGCAGGCCTGGCTCGCCAGGCCAGCTCTTGGGAGCAGCATGTCCCGCCAGTGCCCAGCCCGCCCCTGCAGGGGCTCCCGCACCTTGCAGATGCCATATGGCTCGGCAGTGTGGCGGATGCTGGCCAGGTACGCCAGCGGGTCCGCCCACTGCGCCTCCGTCGGCCTGAAGACGGGCGCCTGAGGCAAATCCATACTCGCGACGTCACACACAGCAGCCCGGCTGCCTGGCATTGTGCTGTGCCATCGTAACCAGCGACGGGCTTGCGTACAGGCGCAAGCGGCTGATCGCCTCGACCGATTTAATGCCGAGCTGAGGCATTGCTCTCCTGTTTGGGCCCTGCAGCAGGGTTTTCGTATGCTTAGAGCAGCGACCAAGTTGGGGGCCGATCAAGCGCCGCTATGGTCTAGCAGAGCGCCAGGCTGCCGCCAGACGACGATGTCCCTGGCCACAAGCTTCTCATCCAAGTTTCCCTCGCCCGCGCACTGGGACAAGAGCAGCAACGGGCGCAGCAACAGCCGCTGGCTGGAGGTCGCAGACGTCCGCGTCAAGTACGTAGGTACGTCCTGCGCTGCTGTTGCAAGTCAGCTGCACGTCCAGCGCTTAGCTTTTGTTTTGGGCAGCGCGTCACGTATGCAGGTCAGTCACAGGAGCCGATGGACGCGCAGTATCCGTGCTGCCTCTGCTGCATCAGCATCAGAGGACAGATCTGATCTGCAACCGGGGCAGATGCACCGTGCTGCAGCAGCTGCACGCGTTGCGCTCAGCAGGCGACAACGGGAGCTCATGCGCAGGCCCCGGCACGGAGGACAAGGACGCGGCGAGCGTGCGCGCTGACACGCCGGTGCCGCCCGACTGCGGCGTGTACTATTTCGAGGTGACGGTCATCAACCCCGGCAGGGAGTGCTTCATCGGTGCGCGCCCCGCTGCCGCACAGCGCCGCGCACTTCACCGCTGCCTGGACGTACCAGCCGAGTGTGTTCCGCAGTGCTGCCGTGGCCTTAAGCACAGGGCCCTGACCCGTGCCCTCTGCTCCGACCACCTCTGTCCTGGCGCACGGGGCCGCTCGGACGGCGCGCTCGCGCGGCGCAGGCATTGGGTTTGCCACGTCGGAGGTGCAGATGGACCGGCTCCCCGGCTGGGACAACCACAGCTACGGCTACCACGGCGACGACGGCTGCGCGTTCAAAGGCTCCGGCAAGGGCAACGCGTACGGGCCGACGTTCAGCACGGGTGCGCCAGCGTTAGGGCCTGGACCCCATCTTGCCGGCCCGCCCCGCTTCGCAAACTGCCTCACTCGCGCCAGACACCAGCGCGGCCGCTGCCGCCGCGCGGGCGAGCGCGCGCGCCGCGCACGCGCCCCACGCGCTGCAGCGGCGGCGGCGCGGCGCGCAGGCGACGTGATCGGCGTGCTGTTCAACCGCGTGGAGCGCTGCATCAGCTTCCTGAAGAACGGCATCGACCTGGGCGTCGCGTTCGGCGACGTGCCGCTCGAGGAGCGCCTGTACCCGTGCGTCGGCATGCGCACGCCGGAGGAGGAGGCGCGGCCTCCGCCGCGCCTGCCTGATGCGCGAACGCGTCTGCGCCGCACGCCGCTCCCCGACATCCGCATGCCAGCCACTGCCTCATGCACAGCCTACGTCCGCGCGGCAGTGTGCCGGACCGCTCGCTTGCCCTGGTGTATGTTGGAGGCTGAGGCGCTGCACAGCAGGGCGCGTCACCCTCTGCTTGCCAGCCAAATTCCAGGGACTGGGCCCAGCCGCACCGGTCTTCTGTTGTATTGCCCGCGTCAGCAGGTGTCGTGCCGCAGGTGGAGGCCAACTTTGGCGCCACGCCCTTCGTGGGCGACTTCACCGGGCTGCTGGCGGAGTGCAAGGAGCGGCTGCGCGAGCGCGTGCTGGCACCGCCGCTGCCGCGCCGCGGCAAGGTGCGCGTGCCGGGGGGGCGAGGCGTGCCCTCGCGTGCCGGCTGGCCGCGGCTCCGGATGCTGGCGTCCTGGGCGCTCATACGATGCCGGGGTCACGTGTTGTGGTTACGCACATCGCTGAGCGGGTGGAAAGGGCAGCGCGTCACCGCTGGTGTGCGCCGTCTGCCCGCCGGCGGGGCACCCAGCATGAGCGGCGCCCACGCCCTCTCTGACCTCGCCATTGCGCTGCCGCAGACCCTAACCCCTGCCCCGCCGCGCAGGCTGGGAACCTGCTGGGCGAGCTGGTGTTCGGGTACCTGCAGCACCACGGCCACTGGGACACGGCCGCGGCCGTCGCGCGCGACGTGCTCTGCGGCGCGGTCAGCGTGTCGGCGGCCGACGTCGCGGACGCGCGCAGGCGCGCGCGGACGCGCACGCCTCGCACGCCGCGCCGCCCAGTGCCGCCGCGGCGCTCGCGCGCCTGCGAGAGTAAACAGTCCCTACGTTGGAAGCGTTGCGCTTGGCAGGCAAGGAGACAGAGCGCGGCGTCGTCGTTGGCCAAGTGCTGAAAGCATGCGTGTAAAGTGTGCATGCTGCGTGTGGGGCGCGCAGGCGGCAGGCGGCCGCGGAGGCAGCCGCGGCGGGGCGCGTGGAGGAGGCGGTGGCCGCGGCGGAGGCGCTGGCGCCCGGCGCGCTGGCCGCGCAGCCGGCGGTGCTCTTCCGGCTGCAGTGCCAGCGCTTTCTGGAGCTGGTACGGCGCGCGCCCGGGGGGACGCGGACCCCCTCCGCTGCTGCCCCACATGCCGATGTCCGGGCGCTGCCAGCGAGCGGTTTCATGGCATGGCATGGGTTCCTGCAAGACGTGTGTGGGTGCATGCAAGGCGTGGCTCGCACCTGGCCCGCTTGCGCCGTCGCCTCCGGGCATGGCAGCGGGCCGCGCATGCAGGGGCCCGAGGCAGGCCTGATGGGGACACGGGGGGCTGTGCATGAGCTCGCCTGCCAGCGCGGCGCTGCCTGCTGACGTGCCTCGCACGGAGGCGCGCTCAGTCAGAGCCCCCCTCGCTTGGCCCAAGGGGTCGCTCCGCGCACGCGGCTGCCCAGCCCGGCAGAGCGCGAGCCAGGGCGGGGCTGGCGTGGTGCAGGTGCGCGCGCGGGATGACGAGGGCGCCATGGCGTACGGCCGCGCGGTGCTCAGCGGCGCGGCCGCGTCCGACCAGGACCAGGAGCTGCTGCAGGCGCGCCCGAGGCCGCGCCAGGCCGCGACGTGTTGAGCAGCCTACCTGGCTGAAACAGGCCTTTCAGCCCAGTACTCTTGGGTACGCCGTGCGCCGAAGGGCGCGCGCGCTCAGAGCCTGTCTCTTCAGCGGGCCGCAGCGCCTCGCATGCGCGCCCACGCCTCCCTGCCGGCACATGCAGGGGCATGTGGCAGGCCCGGGGCTGGCTGATGAGCACGGCCATGCGGGCGGCTGCAGCGAGCGGCGGCCGTGCGGGCCTGTAGGGCGCAGGCGGGCGGGGCATGTGGCATGTACTGTCGGCTGTTCGTATCCCTTTCCTTCCCAGCGTCCTTCTTCCTTGGACTCAGCGGACTCGGCCGAAGCATGCAAGGCGAAGGGCGCACCCGATCAGAGCATGGGGGGCGAAAGCATGCGAGGCAGAAGATTGCGTAAACCTTCCTGGGAGGAACGCGTCGGAGGCCTGGCAGGACGCGCTGAGCCTGCTGGCGTACGAGGAGCCGGAGGCGAGCCCGTGCGGGGAGCTGCTGGGCGCCAAGGCGCGCGAGGACGTGGCGGCGGCGCTGTCGGCGGCGCTGCTGGCGCACAGCGGGCGCAGCGCGCAGAGCGCGCTCGAACGGTGCCTGGCGCAGCTGGCGCGCGCCGATCTCGCGTCTCTCCTGCAAGTGCCGCTTTCCAGTGGTTCTAGCCACTAGAGAGGCGGGGCGCCCGACACAGACATACAGCGGGGAATTGAGAGCGGGAAGAGGTATACAGGTGCAGTGGTGCTGCAATCGTCATGTTTGCTGGTCTACGTTTGCTGGTCTACTAATTTGAGTCATGTTGTGGAGAGCATTGGTGGGATGCACAGCTTCATTCTTGGCAACTCTCCATGGAGCGGACGGCAGCGCGCGCAGGGCGCGGTGCGGCGAGAGCTGGTGCAGATGGGCGACGCATCGGCGTCGCTGCTGCGCTTTGACAAGGCGCTGCCCAGCGATGGGCTCCTAAGGTGACGCGCAGCCTCTAGAGAGCCACCGTCCGCACTTGTTTGCAGCGTAGCGCAGCCGCCCCTGAGCCGCGGCACGGCTACGGCAAGACCCGCCCAGCACCGCACGCGAGTGCAGCGCCGCCTGTCTTTGCTGCGCTGCGGCGCGCGCACGGCGTTGCAGCCATGGAGCTGCCGCTGGAGCTGTGCAGAGAGCGTGCGGCAGGGATTTCTGGGCAGTTCCGCGACTTGTGCCAGCGCGGTGTAGCCAGAGCATGCTAGGCTGAATGCGGGCTCCCTGCTCTGAGCATGAGCACATGCCACAGACGCAAGTGGCGAGGAGCCGGACGACGCTGACGCTGTGCACGCAGGATAGCTGTCCTGCTGAACTGCGCGCGCTTCCGAGCAAGAGCGCGATGTATGTATGTAAACAAATGTAGAGGAGCATGTCGTGCTATTGCGCCCTGTACAGACAGTTGTCGCTGGCTGCCACAGCATCATGCACTCGTGGACTGTAGGTGCAGACCAGCGCGCTCAGCAGTGCATCAGCGACTGCCCGAATGCACAAGGCATGCGCCGCTGGGGCCCCTGCACTGCTCGGCCGTGACCGCCACAGCTTGTAGGCATCCCGCCCCGGCTCAGAATGCTCTTCACGCCCGGAGCAGTCCTTGCCCGCCCACGGCCGGGCCCCGCAGCGCCGCCTAGCCGGCTGCCTCCTTGGCCGGCAGCGCGCCGTACTTGGCCTCGTAGCGCTCGCGCATGTCGGGGTCCAGGATCTGCACGCCCGCCAGCTGGTTGCCCAGGCTGACCCAGCCCGGGCGAACGTTGTGCTGCCGCGCGAAGACCTCCAGCTTGCGCGTGCCCGGGCTCAGGCGCTCCAGCAGCGGGTACAGCTCGTCCGGCTTGCGCGAGGTCTCGCGCACCTGCGCGCGCGCGGCCGCGGCGCCTCGGCCGCGCCCGTGACGCGGCCCCATGCCGCCCGAGCGCAGGCCCGCACAGCCGCGCGAGCACCGGTCCCCACAACAGCTTTGATATAGTGCAACAAGGGCCAGCACGTGAAAGGCAACTCACGTGTAACGATCAAAGGGGAAGCGCGTGATAGCTTAAACTGCTGCCAGGCTGTCGCAGGCTGTCGCATCGATCTGAGAGCGCTTCTTTGGAGAAACGCGCCCCGCGGGGCGCGCGCGCGCCTCGGCGACCAGCACGTCGCAGTCGACGTTGCGGTTGACCGCGGGCGCGCCCTTGACGCCGACCAGGCAGTGCTCTTTGGAGTGGTTGAGCCAGTGACCAGTGCGGCCGGTGCGGATGAGGCGCTGCAGCTGGTTGGTCTTCACCCACACCAGCTCGTCGACGCGCTTGTAGCCCCAGATCTCCAGGCACTCGCGGCCCAGCTCCATCGCGCGGCCTGCGCGCGCGCGGCCCGCGCCCCTGATGAGGCGCGCGCGCGCGGCCGCGCGACGCGCGCGCGACGTGCGCGACGCGGGCACCATGCGCAGCAGGCTTCGGCCGCGTGCGCGGCAGCCACTTGCGAGCAGCAGCATGCGGGGCTGCAGCACGCCGCATCTGCACTCGCCCGAGCGACACGCTCTGGCATGCCACGCCACGCTGCGCCCCATGCAACCCAGCCGCCCGAAG
>JAABUV010004899.1_pt1 | contig 15621 bp, 17 predicted proteins | sample 5559971 | NCBI WGS metagenome assembly JAABUV01 (sample SAMN10711881, study PRJNA513362) | rock metagenome | isolation source: Antarctica rocks | place: Antarctica: Victoria Land, Knobhead nord | collected 2015-12-19
CCCCCCCAATGGTCCGAGGTCGGCGCCGGCTGCATGCGGGCGCGAGCGCGCATGCGAGCAGGCAGGGCGTACTGCAAGACGCCACATTCTCAGAAATGCATCACGCGCTCGGTCGCCGCAGCGACAGCCAGCGGCTCGCGTCGCTGGCGGCGGCGCGGTCTGGTGGGCGCCCTGCCGTGCATCTGCGCCGTTCCGCCCGCCAGAGCGCAGCGCATGTTTCCGCATGGCAGAATTGCACTGCGCAGGGTCCATGCACTGCGCAGCGGCGCGCCTGGACAAAGCCCTGCTGCACGGCGCGGAAGGTGTACAGCACCTCGGGCCCCTGGCAGGAGCCCGGCGCGCAGGGGCAGTCATACTCCTGCCGCCCCGCCGAAAGCAGCCCGCTGTCGGTGAAGCCGCCGCCGACCAGACCCGCGGCGCCGCCGGCCCAGGCGCCGTTGGCGCCGTTGCCGGGCGCCGCGCTGGGGCCGCCCGCGGCGGGCAGCGCGCCGGCGTAGGCGCCGCCGGCCGCCGCGCCGGCGGGCGCCGGCGCGGCCGCGCGCTGGATGCTGTCGAAGCGGACCTCCTGCGCGCGCGCAGGTTGCCTCAGAGCCACCCTCGCATGCGGGCGCGCCCAGCGGGGCACGCCAACGCAGCTTGCGGTGATGAGGGGATGGGCAGAAGGCGAGGCTCGCAGGTACAAATCGCGGGGAGCGCGCATGCTGCAGGCCGCGCTTGTGCGTGCGTAGACAGGGGCGGCGCAGCCCTGGCGGCGCTCGAGCGAAGCTTGGGACGCTTATCACATGGGCGAGAGGCGTGGGTCGCAGCGCGCCGCGCGCCAGCCGTGACAGGCACTACCGCGCTGTCGGGGCACTGTGGGTCATGGAACCTACCCTAAGCTTCACACCGGCACGCGGCGCGCACCGTGAGCGCCGCGTTGGCCGCCAGGGGCGGCACGACGCCCAAGCGCACGGTGTAGTTGTCCGTGTACGCGCTGCCGCTCAGCAGCACGTACACCGGCTTGCCGGCGGTGACCTGCGCGCGCGCGGCCGGCGCCGTCACGGCCAAGCCTCCACGCTGTTTCGCGCCCCGCGCGCTGCATATGAGGTCGTACGGACAAGAGGGACGCAGCGCCAAATGCGACCAGACGCATACATTTTGCATACCCTTTCTTGTAAGAACGCCCAGGCCCCTGCCTGCTGGGCGCCATGATGAGCACACGCCAGCGCACAGCGCAGCTCTGAAAAAAAGAGGCCGACGCCAGCGCAGCGTGCCAGAAGCAACGCCTGGCATCCTGCTCGACACAGCAGCCAGAGCGAGGGGAGGGCCGAGCGCACATTGAGCTGCACAAACGTGGTATTGGATGTCCCCGCATAGCGCGGCATGGCGTCGCGCAGCGCGCCGCACGACGCAGCATCCGGCTGCCCCAGCACCGCGCATGGGCCCACCATCGCGCCGGTGCCCTGGCCCCGGCAAGGTCGTCAGCGCACATGTGCTCACCAGTGACATCAGCATGGGCCGTCAGCGGCAGCGCAGCCACATGCCGCCTGCACAGTCTCGCCGTGTGTCGTGGGCTTGGACCACTACACGACACAACAGCAGGCCGCCTCCCGCTTGCGCTTATCGGCGCGGCCGACTGTCAAGCGCGTCAGGGCGCCTCGTAGGACAGGCACGCAGCCTGGCACTGGTGCGTCCTGAGACATGACAGGCACGGCCCGGGCCCTGAGGCAGGTGCGCGCATGCTGGCAGGCTCGGCGATCGCAGCGAGCACAGCGCGCCTGGATCAGGCAGATGTCGCCTGCAGCCGGCACGATGCCGATGCGGTTGGCCGCGTCGTAGGGCCCGGCCTCGAGCGCCAGCGTCGCGTCCGCTGTCGGCGTGAAAGACAGCACCACGCTCGGCGTGTCCTGCAGCGCGCAGGTGGGAATCAGGGTAGGGTAGGGTTAAACGCAAAGGACAGCACCACGGTTGGCATGTCCTGCAGCGCGCACGGTATGGTGCAGGGTCTGCCCCGGGCACGGTGACAGCGTGGGGGGCAGGGCATCGTGCCCCCCCACGGCTGTGGGCCCGTAGCAGCCTCCTTAGGCCGAGCGCAGCCCAGCCATGGCACCGCAAGAGTCAGACGTAGCCTCTGCAAACGCACCACGCCCCCACATCTGCACCTATAGGTTTGTCTACCGGTCCATGCCTATTGGCGTGGTGTGTGGTTGAAGCACACAGCGTAGCAGGCCATCAGTCGCCCATACTCAAGAGGCCATGCTCAGCTGGCTGTGCTTGACGGGTCATGCTGGAAGCGGCCTGCTCATTTGCCCAGCAAGTGCGCCGACTGCCACGCACAGGCACAGGGGGGAGCACTTGCTCGTGGTGCACTTGCTCCTGGAGCACTTGAATGCGCTGTGCGTAGGCCTGAGCGTGCCTGGCAGCCGATGGAGGGGCAGCGGTCCGTGCACTTGAACAGCGGGCCCCCGTCCGCCGCCAGGTTGCCCGACACCACCAGGCCGCCCGGGCTCGCGATGCCCTGCGCGCGCGCAGCCAGCCGCTCGCCAAGACTGCACCAATCTGGCCTGTTTCTGCAGCGATCAGGGGCGGGGACGCAGGGCAGCGCGCGGCAGACCACCGCGTGACAGCACTCATTCCGCGCAGGGCGTGCGATAGTTCTTCATTCCAGCAGGGTAGGATTAGGGTTGCGGGCGGGAGGGGCGCGCCTGCCAGTCCAGGGGCGTGTCCAGCGGCCGCGCGGAGAAGCTGACATTGAAGTCGTGCGCATAGCCGGTCATGCCGTCGACGATCACATAGTACCGCACGCCCGCCTCCACCGGCAGCTGCACCACCGCGCGCCGCACGCCGCCGCACACCGCGCCCACCTGCCCGGGGAGCGCAGGGTCAAGGCAGGGGCTCGTCACTGGCTCGCCAGCATCAGCGCGGGGCGCCCCCCTGCGCCTGCCTGCCAGGGCGCGACGAGCCCGTCTGGCATGCTTGTGCCGCTCTTTCCCACCCAAGCGTCCGCTCCTGAAGTGCAAGTACCCACGTGCACGCCGCCCAGGAGGCTCAGGGCGGATGACATGACGCATCAAGTCCCGCACTGCCGCCGCGCGCCCGCTCACCTGGCAACGCCCCCCGTTGCTGCACGCCCGCGCGCGCGGGCGGGCGCGCTTGCCCTACCCCACTCTGCCTCCAGCAGACGCCATTGACTGTCCTACACATATTATGCAGTATCACACACAGTATCACTAAGTTTATGTGCATGCCTTGCGCGCACCATGTACTGCCCCTGGGGCAGGCGGTACTCGGCCGCGCCGCGCGTGCGCCCCGCGTTGAGCTGCACGCCCGCGTCGCCGGCCTGGCCATTGCGGAAGACAGACACCACCAGCGACGCGTGCGGCTGCGCGTCCACCTCCACCGCCCACCACGTGCGCCCCTGCGCAAGTGCAGGCTTAGGCCCCAACCCTATCCCTACACCTAAACGCGTAGGGGGTGCGCGCACCGCGCCTCGCCCGCGGGCGTTGCGAGCGGCGGCCGGGCGGCGGAGCCCCCTGCCCCGCGACTCAGAGTGTTTCAGCGCAAGGCACAGGGCCTGCCTCTGTGCGTGCCGCAGAGCACGGCGCACAGTAGTGGCAGCCCAACTGCTCAGCATGCATGTGGGTCTGGTTGGCGAGCCCTGCCCCTAGCGTCAGTCGTGGCCAGCGGATGGGTTATGGTTAGGTTCAGGGCAAACCTCAGAAGGCGACTGCTCTAGGTGTACGCCCTGGTGGCACAGCGCCCTGCTGTCTCGCGCCAGCACACCCCGGGGACAGCGGCGGCGCTGCGCGAGGCGCGCAGGACAGGCAGCCTACCAGGCCCCACCGCCGCCTGCTGTCCCTGCCCGGCGCGCCCCACGTCCCAGCCACAGGGGGGCCGCGCCTGGTCGCCACGCGCGGGCAGCGTGAACGTGTAGACGCGCTCCGGGCCCAGGCACGAGCTGCACAGGCAGTCGTAGCGGGCCTGGTGGTCGCTCAGGCGGCCCGCGTCGTGGAACCACAGGCTCGCGCCCGCCAGCAGCGGCGCCGGCGACGCCCACGTGGCCAGCGACGCGACCTCCTCGCCTGCGCGTCGTCATTCTCTACAGACTCAGATCCAGTTTCCTCGCCTGCACATTGAAGGGCCCCACAGGCTCAGATGCGACCTCCTCGCCTGCGCGTCGGCGCGCCCCACAGACTCGGACGCCTGCTCTATGAAGTAAGGTCTGACGCCTGCCCATCGCTGCTCAACAGAGTCTGATGCCACCCCCGATCTCTTGAACAAGCAACGCTGGTCAGGTGATGCGCATGGGTGCTGCACACTGAGTGCAGGCTTGCGTGTCATGCTGTCCTAGCTAAAAAGCTTTCAGCACGTGAGCCACATTAAAAGGAGCCAGGTGGATGCACGGCGGCGCATGAGAGGGCACCGCTGCGCCTGTTGTGCCCCAGCACCGCGCCGACTCAGACTCCTCCGCTGCGAAGCCACATGGCGCGCGATGCTAGGACACCACGGGCCCAGCACCCTCGCGCGCCGGCAGCAGAGCGCGGCGCGCCTGGGTTGGTGGGCTGGTAGTCGAGCACGGCCGGGTCGACGGCCGGGTCGAACGCGGGCACGGCCGCAGCGCGGCTGGCGTCATAGGGCAGCGGCGCGTTGGGGTTGCCGCGGAAGACGCTGAGGTCGGCCGGCAGCGCGGCCATCGCGCGGCCCACGTCCAGGCGCCCGCCCGACGCCACCTGGCGCACACAGGTCAGTTTGAGCTCAGCTCCAACCCTAGCTCCAACCCACGCGCCACAGGTGGAGATGCTTGCGCGGCCCGCGTCCAGGCGCCCGCCCGACGCCACCTGGCGCGCACAGCTCGGCTCCGGCCGGCAGAGCTCACCTCCGGCCCGCGTGCCACAGACAGGGATGCCTGCGGGGACGCAGACCCGTGGCGGCTGCGGAGCCTTGGAATGTACGCCGTGAGCCCCCACCCTCGCCAAGCCTCGACCGTGCGCAGCAGCAGCGACTGCGGGGGCTCGACTGACGCGCGCCCGCGGCGCCGCAGCAGCAGCCCGCCAGGCACGGAGCCGCTGCCAGGCGCCTGGGCAACGCTGACAAGAGCTGAGGCCCTCTGGTCGTGGTGTTAGATTTAGGGTTAAGGCCACGATGCACCCCCGCACCTTGTGCGCCATGCCCGGCACGCGCTGCACGGTGGCCAGCAGCAGCGCTTTGACCTCCAGGCCGCGGCCGGTCACGTTGGCGCCGCCGGCCGCGTACGCGGCCAGCAGCAGCGCCGCCGCGCCCGCCACCTGCGGCGCCGCCATGGACGTGCCTGCGCGCGCGGTTAAGGGTTAGGGTTAGGACGCAGCTCGGCGCGCAGCCCCTGGCTGAGCAGGTGCAACGGCAGCCATGACGCATCTGTTCCTCTTTCCAGCTTGAGCGACGTGGTGAGGCTTCGTGCCGCGGCACTGCCAGGCCCCAGGGGCTGAGGGCACAGCTTGGCACGCGAGCCAGGCCCCACCAAAGCCCGTAGGCACAGCTTAACATCTAGGCCAGGTTCTAACCAAAGGCACAAGTCTGCAACTTCTAACAACTACTCGGTCGATCGAGCGGGGGCGGCGCGCACCGGACAGCACGTAGTAGCGCTCGCTGGGCACGGTGGACAGGATCTCGCTGCCCGGCGCGGCCAGGTGCACGCGCCCGGGCCCAAAGTTGCTGTACGCAGGGATGGCGTCCTGCAGGTCGCTGGCCGCCACGCTGACCATGATGTCCAGCCCAAAGTTGGTCGGCGTGTCCTTGACTACGTCGCTGTCGCTGCCGTAGTTGCCTGCGCGCGCGCGCGCGGCGCTGAGGCGCAGGACGGGGGATGCTGCTCCAGTCATGTCGACCCCAGCATTGGTCGGCGTGTCCTCCGAGGCTACAGGCCAGGTTGCATGCCCCACCAAGGAACTGCTCCAATAGCAGTCCGAATCCCAGGCCATGTGGAGCACTGCAGAGCGTGGCTGCGCGCGAGCGCGAGACTTCACCACGCGGCCCAGCGGCTGAGCGAGAGGAGCCGGCCGCACCCGCGGCAGTAACAAACAGCTGCCCGATGTCCTGCACGGCGCTGACGGCGGTCCGCAGCGCATCATCTTGCGGGTCCGAGCCCTGGCGACGCCCGGACAGACCCTGTCAGACGCGCCATCGAAGCATGCATGCCCCGCGCTTTGACAGCCCCGTTACTTGCTGCGGCGCCGCTGTGGTCCCCATGTGCTGCCCGTTATAGCGCGTGTCGGGTGGACTGTGGAGCACTGGGCATGCGGAGGAATCGGCCTTGCTCTTCACGCAGTCAACGACACTCTCCAGCCAGGCCACGCCGCAGGCGCCGTGCGCCTGCCGCCCCAGGACTTGAGCGTGATGCCCGCAGCCGGCGCGCAGGCCTCACAGGCAGCGTAGAGCGGGACCTCGCTGCGGGCGCCGCGCGCCTGGCCGCCCCAGGAATTGGACGTGATGTGCGCGCCGGCGGCCGCGCAGTACTCCAGGCAGCGCACGGCCGCGCTGGTCACCAGGTGCCCGTCCAGGCCAGCAATGGCCTTGCAGCCCAGCAGCCGCACGCCGCCCGCCACGCCCGCCACGCCCAGCGCGTTGTTGGCCACTGCGCCCACCGTGCCCGCGCAGTGCGTGCCGTGGCCGTCCGCGTCCTGCGGCGCGCGGCGCGCGGCCGCTCGGGGCTCTGCCATGCGCCAGGCGTGCTCCGTCGCGGGAGCTGGGTGCGCATCCGCGCCGGCCAAGACCGTGCAGCCAGCGGCCACCCCGCCCGCCACGCACGTGCGCAGATCAATATTACATCCAGACAAACAGTCACGTTGCGCTTGGTGGTGATGCCTGCGCCAAGAGCGCTGTACCGCCCGCCCTGTCGCAGCGCGATCACCACCCTGTGCCCACTGGAGAGCGCCGCCGCATGCAAACCCTCCGCGCTGCCAACAAACACAGCCAACCCTGCCGCGCTGCCAACACACACAGCCAGCGAGCCGCAACCGCCAGGGCGCGGCGCACGGTGATGTTGCCGGAGCCGTCCACGCCGTTGAAGCCGTGCACGTCGTCCACGACGCCGTTGGAGTCGTCGTCAATGCCGTTGCCGGGGATCTCGCCGGGGTTAGTCCACAGGTTGGCGGCCAGGTCCGGGTGCGTCACGTCCAGGCCAGTGTCGATGATGCAGACGGTGATGTTGTGCGCGTCGCGCTGCCGCGCCCACGCGCCCGGCGACGCGGCGCTGCCGTTCCCGCCTGCGCACGCAGGCCCCCTGTTTGTAAAACACAACGCCTTGCGCTGGCCGGCGCACAGGCGCTCTGCGCGCACTGCCGCTACACGCCGCAGCAGCGCTAAAGGGCCGGCTTGCGCTCGCGCGCGCGGCCCGACCCTGAGTGGGTTGCAGCCAAACCCTGAGCCTCTGCGGGGCGGGCGCCGCACCCGCAGGCCCGAGCACCTCCACGTCCGGCCGCGGCGTGAGCCCGATCGCGCGCTTGTCCCACTGCGCGGGCCAGGCCGGGTCGTTGACGGCCGGCGCGGCCAGGCGGCCCACGCCGGCGCGCAGCGCGCGCGCGTGCCCGCGCTGCGTCGCCACCAGGCGGTCCAGGTGCGCGTACTCCACGCCCGGGTGCGCGCCCAGCGCGGCCGCCAGCTCCCGCGCGCCCAGCCACGCGCCGTCGCCCACCTGCGGGCAGGCGGCGCGCCGATGAGCATGGCGCGTCGGGAGCGCGCCGCGCCGCCGCCGGTGCTGAGCAGGGGTAAGATGCCGTGCAGATGCTGAACAGGCTGCGCGCTACATCGCCGTGATGCAATGACTGCCTAGCGACCTTGCAGCTCGAGGCAGCCACACACAGCCGCTTCTTAGCGTTCTTCCATGCAGGCAGGGCTGATCACGCGGCCACAGCGGAAACCCCGCACCTCGATGCGCTCGACGCCAAAGCGCGGCGCCAGCGACAGCAGCGCCAGGCCAGCGCAGCTGCCGCCGCGCGCCGCAGTGACCTCGGCCAGCGCGTCGAGCACGCGCGCGCCGGGCCGCGCCCGCACCAGCACGCGCTGCGCCACGCCCTGGTCCAGGCTGGGCCCGGGATGGCCCGCCACCGGCCGGCTCTGCGCGAGTAGCTGCGCGCAGCTCTGCCGGCCGCGGCCGCCGGGCCCGCCGCTCCCTCCGCCGCTCCCTGACCAGGCACGCGCCCTCGCTCAGAAACAGGTACTTAAGACTGCGTGCTGTTCCCCCGCCCGGGGCCAGCCGTGGAACGGGCCCACCCGCGACAGCGGCAACCAGCGTTTGTCGCCCCCTCCTGCGCACGGCGCTGACCCCCATCGCACAGGGTAGCCCGCTTGTGCTGCGTGATAGTGCGAGGTGGAGGCTGACGGGCTGGTCGGCTCCTTGCAGAACCGCTCCTCGGCGCCGGGCGGCGCTGTCGCTCCTGCCTATGCTGCTGCTGCCTCTCGGTATAAAGCATAGCCCCTCACGAGAGAGTTTGCCTGACCGTGGGTGCCACAAGACGTCATCATGCCGAACGCGCTGCCATTCATAAGGGCCCCGCGTGCGGTGCTGATGCACACCAGAGGGCCCCGGTACTCCCGCGCTGATGCTGCCCCCTGATGTACAGTGTAGGTCAAGACGTGCCTCGCAAGTGCACCCGCGGCGCGAGCATACAGCGGCAGGCAGTCCTGTGGCAGCTGCTACGCAGCACACTGCACGGCTGTTCGAGCGACCTCTAAGGCGCCGCAGCGCACCTGCCAGGGACCCATTGGCGGCTGCGGCAGCGCCAACGGCCAGCGACAACAACAGCCAGGCCGCCGCCGCCGCCGCCGCGCTCCTGCTGCGCCCGCCGCGGCGCGGGCTGCGCCCCATCAACCAGTGCCGCCGCGCCGCGCTCTGCGCATGGGGCCCGTACACCTGCGGGGACCCCACCGGCGCCCCTTCTCAGCGCGCGGAGCCGGCCAGCGCGCAGCCGCGCGGCGGGCGCGGCCTTAGCAAGGACAGCAAAGGGTGCCGCCTGACAGACTGCTGCCCTCCTGCGCCCGTCCAGACCCAAGCGGCGCAGGGCTTGTCCTTGCACAGGCACAGTGTGCAGGGCCGCAATGCGACCCGAGGCCAGGAGGCGCGTCGGCGGCCTCACCTCACGTCCACCGCCTCCGACGGGTACTGCGATGTCAAATCACACAGTCGGCGCCAGTGCGCTAGCGCTCAGCCCCACCACACTCAATGCTGCCAGCCTGTGCAGATCAGCGTGTGTGGTCACAACGTGCCCTCTCTAGCGCAATGCCACGCAGGTCTGTATCCAAAGCACAGGCGTTCACACCGAGACCAGCCGCAAGCCTCCTGCGCAGGGATTCGCAAGATGCGCTGTTCCTGCTCAAGTCGTGCTGAAGCAAGCAAGCTTGCAAAGCTGATCAATTGATTGATCTAGATCAGTTGATTTAGCAGCCCTGGCTGGCTCTGCAGTCTAGCCTGATGCGCACTGAGCAGAGGGAGCAGAGGTAGCATACATATCAGAGGCACGCCGAGGGCACAAAGATTTGTAGCAGCGTATGAGCGACAGGCTTGCGCCGACCGAGCGGCACGCCTTCCTGCACCAGGGCCGCACCATCTACTGGATTTGTGGCAGCGTATGAGCGACAGGCTTGCGCCGACCGAGCGGCACGCCTTCCTGCACCAGGGCCGCACCATCTACGAGTGGGATCAGACGCTGAGCGAGGTCAACATCTACGTGCAGCTGCCGCCAGGCGCCCGAGCGAAGCAGCTGTACGTCGACATCACCAGCGCGCGCCTGCGCATTGGCATCACGCCGGGCCAGCCGTACCTGGACGTGCGCTGGCCCGCCTGCGCGGCCGCTCACATGGGCAGCAAGGGGCCTCTTCATGCCACCTCCCGGCCGGACCTGATGTGTCGCCCATTGGCCGCAGCACGAGCTGGTCGGCCGCGTCAAGCCCAGCGACTCCTTCTGGACAGTGGGTGCGCACGCAGCCGCATGCCGTCCAGAGCCGCGTGGATCTCGCCGAGGACGTAAGAGCTGTTGTGTGAGGCTGTTTGCGTACGCGCGCAGATGACGGCGTGCTGACCCTGCAGCTGTGCAAGGCCGACAAGGTGCGCGCGGCGTCCCCGGAGCCCCGGGCTGCGCCGTCGTGCTCCCTGAGCAAGGACCGGACTTGCCTCCTTCGCGGTGTGGGGGCCTGGGGCGACGCTCGTGCGCGGCGCCCTGCGCGCCAGGGCGAGCCCTGGGCGGCCGCGCTGGCCGGCCACGCGCTCGACCCGCTGCGCCAGCAGAGCGAGCAGAAGCGCCTGCTGCTGGAGCGCTTCCAGGAGGAGGCGCGGCCCCGCGCTGCGTCGCGATGTGGGAAAGCACTCTCCCCGGCGAGCAAACGGGAGCGCACGCCGCCGCTGCACACCGTGACTCTTTGCTCTGCTGTGAGCCCACATGCATCGCGCTCAGCCTGACAAAGTCACGGGGTGCGGCCCCTGCGCTTTGTTGCGACAGGGGAAAGCACTCTCCCCGACGAGCAAGCGGGAGCGCACGTCGCCGCTGCACACTGTGACGCATTACCCTGCTGCGAGCGCACATGCATCTGCGCACACGCATCTGCTGTGCGCGCACATGCATTGCGCTCAGCCTGACAAAGTGAGGGGGCGCCCCGCGCGCAGCACCCAGGCTTTGACTTCTCCGGCGCGGAGGTGAACGGCGAGGCGCCCAACCCGCGCACCTTCATGGGCGGCCTGGGCGGCTCCTAGCAGCCCTAGCCCTAGCAGCCCCAGCAGCGCGCCGCGCGGCCGGGCCTGCGCAGAGAGGGCTGCACCGTGTGCTTGGGCGCGCGGGGCGAGCCCGAGCCCGGACCGCCGGCTGCCGCGCGCTGGCCGGGGCGCCGACCGCGCGCATGGCGTCGTAGGCATCCGGCGCGCAGCGCGGTTTCGGGGCCGATGGGCGCGGCGGCGTGCGCGCACCAGGCCCTGGTCCCAGCTGCGGGGCCCTGCCGGGCCCGCGCGGGGAGGGCGCCGCCGGCGCTGCGCCCCGCCGCGGCGGCCAGCGCGCAGCTGGGCGCAGGGGCGGGGGGTAGGCTTGGGGCGGGGCAGCGGCGGGCGGCTGGCCGCCGCCGCCGCGGCGGCGCGCGCGGCCCGCGGCAGCGCGCGCAGGCGCTGCCGGAGGCCGCCGAGGAGGTGGGCGGCGCGCCAGGCGAGGCGCCGCCGCTGGACGGCAAGCTTAAGATCATCGGTGCGCCCTCAGCCTTGGCGCCTGGCGCGGCAGGCGGCCGGGCTGGGCGCTGCTGCGGCTGGCCGAGTTGCAAGTGGGAGAGTCCTGGTGTCCGCAGCGGGCAAGGCGCGTGCGAGGACCCGATAACAGCAACTGAACAAGTCCCCGCATGCGGCGTGGAGGGGTTGGCTGTCATCCGCTCGTTGCTGCACTCTGCCGCTCAACCTAGTCAGAGCAAGACGCGCAGCCGTCCGCGCCACAGGCAAATGCAATGGTGTTCCGGAGGCGTGCCTGTGCATGCGAGGGGGGTGGCGTGGCGTGTGACCCGGCGGATGTGCCACGTGCACCCAGCATGCGAACAAAAAAGATGGCCGGAGCAGAGAGGCCGCCGAAACAGTCACTGAGCGTCCGGGAGGCTGAGCTCTGCGGCCCCGCCCGCGCAGGCGTGGGCGCGCGCGGCAGCAGCGCCGTCGACCGGCTGCACGCGGCCGGGTGCGTGGCGGGCGCGGAGCTGTGGGCGCTCGACGCGGACCGCCGCGCGCTGGATGCCTGCGCCGCGCCCAACGCGCTGCTGCTGGAGCCCGCGCAGGCGCGCCCTGGGGCCTGGGGCCTGCTGCAGCTTGCCAGTGCCGCCTGCTGCGCTGCCGCGGCCCGCGACCTGCGCCATGCTGACCCTGCCTCTGCGCCCATGCAGAGGGTTTCAGGCCCGGCGCAGGCGCAGCGCGCCAGTCGGAAATGTGCCGGGGTTCCAGGGTTGCTGTGCCAGCTGGCCTGCCCGAGGCTGTGGCCCGCCATGGAACAGAATCTGCCGGCTGGGGTGCCTGCTTTGCCTGCTTTGTCGTGCAGGGGGCGAACTAGCCGCATACCCGGCCGCGTACCCAGCCGCATGCCCAAAGTTTTGACTCCTCCTGAAGACGCCTGCCACATGTAGGAGGGACTGTCGGCGCTGGGCGCGCACGACGCGGCGCGGCTGGTGGGACCGGGCGCGGCGGACCGCGACGGCCGCGGCAACATAAACGTCGGCGACGGCGGCGTCGCGTTTGTGCTCGCCGCCGCCGCCGCGTCGCCGGGCGGCGCGGACACGGTGCGCCGCCCGCAGCCTCGGGTTGGGTGGGCCAGGGTCCCTGTTCTGCTGCGCTTGTGCTTGCCGCCGTTGCCACGTCGCCGGGCGGCCCGGACACTGCGCGACAATTACAGTGTCTGGGCAGCACGACTGCTCCTGAGGCCATGGCTCTTCCGTTCACAGGAGAGAGGGGGAAGTGCGGGCCCAGAGCGCTCCTCTTCTGCGGAGTCCCCAGACCAGCTGCCAGGGCGTGTCGAAAGCGTTCAACAGCAAATCTGCCACACCTATGTTTGCAGCCCTGGCCCGTTCTCACGCCCTGCAGCCCGGCATTCACGCCCTGCGGCCCTGCGCGCGCAGCTGGTGCACCTGGTGCGCGCGCTGCGCGCGGGCGGCCTCTTCACCGCGGTCGCGCTCACGCAGCCGTTCGCGTTCGAGGGCGCGCGCAAGGCACAGGCGGCGCGCCGGCTGGTCGGCGCGCTGGAGGGCGCCGCGCACCTGGTCGCCGTCATTGACCAGGCGCGGAGGGGTTTGGCCTGATGGGGCATGTGCAGGTTAGGGTAGGGCTAGGTAGCCGCACCGGCTGGTCGGTGCGCCGGAAGGCGCCGCGGCCCTATGTACTGTCAGCGACCTGGCGCGCTGAGGCCAGGGCGTAGGGCACGTTGCAGCGACGTTATAGGGCTCTGGTGGCGCCGCGCCGCGTAGCCGCACCGACCAGGCAGTTGACGGACTGCAGTTTAAGGGAGAAGGGGCAATGCAAGTACGTGAACACGCGTCTGTTCGACTGTGACGGAGCTGCCGGGCCGCGCTGCACAGAGGCTTGCTCCTACTAGGCCATCACCCCTGCGGGCGCGTGCACAGTGCGCGCGCGCATGCGGCCAGCTCATCAGTGCATGCGCGGCAGCTGCGCACCAATCAGGCTTCTCCCTCTCGGGTGCCAACAGCCTGCGCGGCCGCGGCGCAGGACGTGCTGACGCGCATGGGCACGGGCGCGGCCGGCGAGGCGATGACCATGGCGGAGGCGACGCGCATCGCCGACAACGCGCTGGAGCACACGGTGCGCGCGCCCGCACCCGCCGGCTCGGCCCCGGGCACCATTGGCTGCCTCATCGGCCACTGAGTTACTCGCCCAGGACGACTCTGCGCTTTCCACAAAAGAGATCTGGCAGTGCCGCCCACGCCGCCGGCTCGGCCCCGGCGCCCAGGCGCCCGTGCCTGCCTCTTTGGGCACTGCGTCGCTCATCCGAGGCGGGTCTGCGCTTGGCGGTTCGCACAGTGAAGATCTGGCCGCGGGGCACCATGCTGCAGGCCATGCCGCAGAGCACTGCCCATGCCCAGGCGGCGGCTCTCCTTCGGCGCTGCCACAAAGTCTGCGGCGCCGGGCGCCGCCGAGAGGCAACATTGCCGCCTACCCTGACCCTAATCCTGCATGCTGCACGCGCGCCAGGTGCGCACAGTGCTGGCGGCGCTGACAGCGCCGGAGCTGCTGAAGAGCACGCGCGGCGCGATGGTGTGGCACGGGCGCGATTTGCGGCGCTACCGGCGCCTGCTGTCGCCGCCGCTGCAGCGCCTGCTCAGCTGCCCAGGCGCGCCGGCACTGCCTTGGCCCGCCGCCCATAGCCGGGGCCTGCCTCAAGCACCTTGCCCCAACTCGCTCCTGCTCCCGAGTAGCTCGTCGTGCAGTGGCACAGCGTTGCTGGGCCCACCTGCAAAGGCGGCCTGCACAGGCCTGAGACTGCTTTTCAGGCTCCCCAGGCAAGACGCTTCCACGCACCGCTCATTCTCTGCCACGTTTTACGATTCACTAGTACCTCGTCAGTTGTTGCAGCACATGAGCGCCGGTGGTTTTCTGCGCAGGCACGGCCGCGCTGGGCCGCGGCGCGGCGGCGATGCCGGCGGCGGCGGCGCGCGGCCTGGGCGCGGCGGGCGCGCTCGCGCACCTCGCCAGCGACGCCGTACGCGCCGCGGCCGAGTCGCCATTCCTGGAGGCCGCCGGGCCGCGCTCGTCGGCGGTGCTGTGCAGCCTGTCGCTGCCGCCGCCGCGGCGGCGCTCCGCAGGTGCGCGCCCGGCTGGGCGCGCCACGCTCGGCGCGCGCGCAACGGCCTGCGCCGCGGCGGCCTAGGCGCCGCTCGTAGCGAGCGACGCGTGGCCAACCCACGGTGCCCGTCTGCTTGCGGCTGGCGCTGCCGCCAGGGTGGCGCGCAGCTCCAGCGCAGCGTCGGCGGCTCTCGTGATGCATGCCGCGCTGACCAGCACAGCAGGGTCGCGCATCCTTACAGGTGAGCCTAACCCTAACCCTATTTTTAAAGCTCTGCGCGACGCGCAGCGGGCGCGGGCGGGGTGGACTACGAGGCGGAGCGCAGCGCGGCGCGCACGGCGGCGCAGGCGGCCGCGGGCGCGCTGCTGGCGGTGGCGCCCTGCGACGACATCGTGCTCTGCGCGCAGCCGCGCGCCGCCTCGGTGCGGCCCGTAATCTGCCAGAGCACCTCAGACCCCTGCCCCCCTTGTCCAATGCCTCCGTGCGACATGCGTGTCACATAAGCGCCGCGAGGCACAGTTCGGCCCTGTAACGGCCACGCTGCCGCTCCCACCCCGGCATGCCCCACAGTGAGCCTGCGCCCGGCACGTCAGCGCAACTCCTGCAGGCCCCTGCAGCCGCGCAGTGTCCCCGCACGGCCGCGGCCACCCCGGGCCCACCTCTTGCAGGCGATCTCACAGCCCTCGCTGCCTGGCTTGCTCATGACAGATTTGCTGGAGCAGAGTGCAGCAGATGCCTTGCCTCTGACATGTTGCGATCGCATCCACAATGCCAGTTCCTGAATAAGCTCTCAGTGCCGTGCACTTCGGAGCACCTATTGGACGCTCAGCCCCCGCCTCCCCAGGAGGATGACGGCCCCGACAGCCTGCGCGTGGAGGCCTCCCTGCTGGTGCTGCACGACCCTAGCGCCGCGCCCGCGGCGCGCGCGCGCGCGCCGGCAGGCGCTGCGGCCGCCGCGCCAGCGCCGCCGCCGCCGCCGCCGCGCGTGGGGCGGCTGCCGGCCAGCGCCTGGCACGCCATGTCAGCGCTCGCCGGTGCGGCGCTTCCTCCCATCCGGAGAGCACACATGGAGTAACCAGGAGCACCATTGAAGTGCGAGCGCAGCAGCTGGCTGCTAGCGCTCCTGGGAGGACTCTGGGCTTGGTTCGGCTGCTGCTTGCCTGACAGAAGCGCATCCCCGCATGTGAGCAAGCAAATCCGGGGCGAGAAAACAGAGCTCTTTGAATGCGTGTAGGGGCTAACGCTGAGCTCTGCTTGCGCAGGCGGCGCGCCGCAGCGGCACACCCCGCCGCCCGCGCGGCAGCCGGCGGCGCCCGCGCAGGCACACAACGCGCCCGCGCCGCCCGCCGCGCCAGACGCTGCGCGC
>JAABUV010004901.1_pt1 | contig 15616 bp, 3 predicted proteins | sample 5559971 | NCBI WGS metagenome assembly JAABUV01 (sample SAMN10711881, study PRJNA513362) | rock metagenome | isolation source: Antarctica rocks | place: Antarctica: Victoria Land, Knobhead nord | collected 2015-12-19
AACCCTAACCCTAACCCTAACCCTAACCCTAACCCTAACCCTAACCCTAACCCTAACCCTAACCCTAACCCTAACCCTAACCCTAACCCTAACCCTAACCCTAACCCTAACCCTAAAAGCCTAAGCCTAACCCTAAGCCTAAGCTTCAAAGGCCATGAGAGGGCCCGCTTTCGGTCCCTCACCGTACAAAATGAAGAGGAAGCCTCTGATATAAGCCGTTTACGAACCGTCAAAGCTTTCAGCAAGGAGGCAAGGTTTCATATGCTAATTAGTAGTATCCAGCGCCTGCTTTCTTTAAGCTCTTATATTCGAAATAATAGAATTATCTATATAAGAATGGACACCCTTAATAGTTAAGAAATATTCGAAGCCCGATTTAATATAGTCTGCAGGATTAAAGGGTTTGAAAGCGGTAATTAGGCTCTTAGTAGGGCTAAGCTACCTTCGAACGGGGTTATATCAGCTTGAAAGTTGAGAATCCTTGAGACTAAAGGTAGTGACATTGATTCGCTTCGTGCTTATAGTGAATTCGAATACGTTCGGCTCGAAAAGCAAAACATACTCGCTTTCTACGAGGCGTAGAAAATGCAGCAAGGTCCATGTGATTTGATAGTCCTAGATTGTAGGCAGAAGTCAATGCTCGTGGACTGGGAAGGTCACGATCTTCTTCCTTAGATACAATCGGTCCTCGAGCAAGTCGCTAATCTGTTGTAGGTTTCGTATTAAATTAATGCCAGTCCTTTCGGCAACGTTGCAGGAAGCTTCATACGCACAATTCAGTCGGAGAATCCCTCGTTGAAGGCGGCAAGTCTGGTCATACAGGGTACCCAGGACCCTTTATCCCTAGCGAGGACAGTTTTCGATGTATTTGACAAGATGACCAATAAAGGTAACGAGGTAGAGATCGTCGCCAAGGGGCATCAGGTATGCGCACTTCGTTACATTCCCGACGACGACCTGTCTGCGTCTGTTGGTGTTATACCGCCTCACGTGTCGGATGTGGTGCTAGGTTCCAGCAGCTATGAATTGTCTTTGGTGGGTCCGTGCACTGCGGTCGTACTCTCGAGCCGTGACAACAAGCTCGCAACTCCCCATCACGGGTCATTATGCGTCAAAGTCGAAGCATCAATCCTGGACTTCGACGACACGGCTTTGTTTGCAGATGTTGATCCCTATAGAACAAGCTGGAACGGTCTTGGGCAGTTTTTGTTGGGCACCATCTGCTCCGAAGGACATACCGAGCTCTCATCCAGCACCGTTGTCGTTGGATGGCAACCTGGCGCTCTTAAGTCCATGTTGCAAGTTCCGTCGTGTCAACTCAGACGTGTCCCAGATGGTATACATCCGGCCGAAGCTGTTGCGCATTACGCTACCTATGCTATGGCGTTCGCCACTGTTCGTGGGACCGCAAGAGCTCGAAAATCCGAGACAATCCATGTTAATCTGCCAGAAATTTTAGCAGAAGCTTTCACATACGTGTGCCAGCGCTTGGAGATTCGTCTAGTATTGGATGCTCGAGATGAGGCCGATTTTGCAGTGTCAGTTGACAGCAGGTGGGGCTTACTAGTCAACGGTAGACGGGTTTCTATAAAGAACTACATGACTTCAGATGACTCAACCCAATGGTTAGACATAATCATGTTAAGTTGTCCTCGTTTACGGAGTCTACCGCTGCAATTCGCTTTTCGCGACTTTCAGGGTGCATTTAACGCCACTATAGCGGGCTTGGGGATCTCTATTCTTGTTCATGGTAGTGACCGGGATATTCAAGGCCATTTGATAACATATACGCCTGTTGAAAAGCTTTTCCGATCAGATGGCGCATATGTTATCGTAGGCGGTCTCGGAGGTCTTGGTCGTTACCTTATGACTTGGATGGTCAACAGAGGTGTAAAACACCTGGTCACAATCTCCCGCAGGGGTGCCGACTCGCCGGACGCAAGACCAACCGTCGCGGCGGTTCGGGACCTCGGTGCCAACATCCAGGTTTACAAAGCTGACGCATGCAATGCAAAGGCAGTAAGCCAGGTGATGATGGAAGTTCGCAAGGAGCGGCCAATTCGAGGTTGTCTGAACATGGCCTTGGTGCTGGAGAACTCTCCCATCATGACAATGAACGGCTCGCAGTGGGACAGAGCCTTGCGAAGCAAGGTTGATTCAACATGGAATTTGCACCAAGCTACTCTTGCCGATAAGCTTGAACTTTTCATCATGTTTTCCTCAATCTCCTCAATATCTGGCAACCGAACTCAAGCAAACTACGCCACAGGCAATTCATTCCAGAATGCTATGGCGGGCTATCGGAAATCCCTGGGTCTACCAGGCATTTCCATCGCTCTGGGAGCTATGAGCGGTATTGGGGTACTGGCAGATGATCATGATCTCCTCAGAACTCTTTCACAAAGTGGACTCAAAGCCCTTCGCCCAGACGAATTCACCAAGATCATGGAAGCTGCCGTTCTGGAATCTCGGCATGGTGACCGATACTTGCTCAGCACAGGTTTCGAAATGTTTGAAACCCTCGACGATGTCGTACAAGCGAGTCCTGAGCAGAACCAGCTATTCTGGACGGAGTGGCCTGAATTTGGTTTTCTTATGGATCACAAGTTTAGGACTACGGGGACTGTCAAGGCCATATCACTCCGAGGGCAACTGCAGGAGAAGGACAGTGACGCAACTTATGAGACATTACTGCAAGCGTTCCTCCAGTGTCTCAGCAGCGTCCTTGGGTATGATGTCGCTAGCCTTGACCCTACGTCTTCGTTGGCTTCATATGGTGTGGATTCGCTCAATGCAGTGTCTTGCCGTTACTGGTTCTTCAAAGGTAGGTGGTTACTGGCATAAACTGGTTCCAGTGGTGGCTGACGCAGACCAGAACTCAAGATCGACGTGCCCGTGTTCGATATATTGGGTTGTCGTTCCATCAAGGAGCTTATCTTGAGAGTTCGAAAGAAGTTGGAAGATCAATCCGGGGTCACTGAAGCTTCTCTGATCCCTCAACCGATCAAACACAACAAGAGACATTTATCTGTGCGGCCAATCTCTCGCTCACAGAGTCGCTTGTGGTTCCTCCACAGATTTCTCCCTGACAAAACAATTTATAACCTCCTCTTGGTTTGTCATATCTCTGGAAAAGTGAATGTGAAGCTTTTCGCCGAGACTTGGTCGATATTCCTTGAACGCCACGAGATACTCCATACAAGAATCGTCAACACAGCAGAAGGCCTACAACAGCTTCCTAAGACGGATCCCACGTTTATAATGCAGGAGGTTGAGGCCACAGAGACGACCTTTCAGAGTCAAGTTGAGTCGATCACGGATGCTGCTCGATCATTTGTGTTTGATCTCGAGTCGGGTGAGTTAGTACGTTGTTGGCTCTTGAAATCGCCTCAAGGCTGGCGCTTCTTCCTCGCCTCACACCATCTCGCCTGGGATCGCACTTCGGTGCCAACGATCTTTGATGAGATCACGTCTATCTATAAATCTCTCACTAGAGGAGAGCCTGGTGAATCATCATTATCCCCTGTTCCGTATCAGTTCATCGATTACACCCTTTGGCAAGAGGCTTACATGGCCAAGCCGAAATTAGTCCAGCCTCATATCGAGTACTGGAAAGCTCAGCTGAACGGCATACCCGAATCAGTCTCATTGCTTCCCATGGCCTTGGTCAGTAAGCGACCTCCAATGAAGCAGTACAACGTGCGTTCTACGTCACTAAACATTGAATCATCTTTGGCCGCCAAGATGAAAGCTTTCTGCAAAACAAAAGCTATCACCCCATTCATGTTCATGGCCTCGGCATTGACGGCACTTATCCATCGTTTCACAGGAGACACCGACGTAGTAATCGGTATCGCGGATGGTGATCGTGGGCACACCGAGTTCGATCGGCTTGTAGGGTTCACAGTTAATATGCTGGCCATCCGCAGCAGAATCTCAAAAGACATGCCGTACACAGCGCTTCTGCAAGACTACCGTAATGCATGTCTAGAAGCGTACGAACACCGTGCAATACCCTTTGACTACTTGCTACAACAGCTCGAAGTCCCTCGGCGTACCAGCCATAGTCCCCTCTTCCAAGTTGTTATCAACTATCAGATGCAGGGAGCATTCCCCGAGTGTGGCTTCGGAGACTTCAAGTTCACAAAGTATGATCACTACAATGCAAAGTCTCAGTCAGATTTCATGCTCGACGTGGAAGAGATATTGTCTGGTGATCTGCACTGTCTTTTTAGCTTCGACACCTCGTTATATGACGACGCAGCCATCTCCAGTTTGACAAGTACTTACAAGGTTTTGATTGAAAACATTCTGGCAGTTGAAGGACAGGTAAACCTGGACAGCATCAATATAGTTCCAGCCGAAGACCAGAAGTTCATAGCTTCTGTACTGCAGCCAAGCTTCGAGGATAAACCTTCGCTCACGGACTTGAAATCCAGTCTCTTCCCAACGCTCTTCAGGAATGCCGTCTTGACGCATCCGTCAAAGCCGGCTGTCGTTGATGATGCGAGGACTTTCACGTGGAACGAATTAGACATCGCAACTAATTGTGTGGCAAGGTTTCTGGTCCACTCTGGCGCTCAGGCAGGAGAAAGCATCGGCATCTGCTGCGAAGGGGGTGCTGACATGATTATTGCTATGTATGGTGTTGTCATGGCCGGTTGCGTTTATGTCCCAATCGACCCGGACTTCCCAGAGGAGAGAGTTTCCTACATGGTGGAGGACACTAAAGTGGAGCGTGTGCTGGTCGACCTTATTGGTGGTAAATCGTACCAACGGCTTATCGCTTGTGGAATTCCCTCTGCCAACATCCACGTGGTTGGACAGATTTCGACAAGTACTGATAATGGGTCTTCGCCGCTCTTGGACCGCAAGGTGGCCCTAACAGACGCCTTTTGCTGCATATTCACCAGTGGGAGCACTGGACGTCCTAAGGGAATCTACCTTGGCCATGCCCAACTTCGATACGAGATGGAAGGCTATCACGCACGCATTGGCACCAACAGCGAGGACCGCATTCTCCTTTCGTCGGCAATGGTATTCGATATGTCACTGACCTCAATTTATGGAACTGTATTGCATGGTGCCACCATCGTCATTGCCTCTAGAGAGGGTTCGTTCTCACTCTCTGCCAGGCATTGTAACTGAAGCTAACGTTTGTAGCACGATATAAACCTGCCACAATGGTGGAACAACTCGTTGAAAGACGTGTCTCAAATTGCACTTTCACCACTACCCAGTTGAAAGTGCTCTTGACAGCACCGAACAAGGCCCGGCTTGTTGATTGGACGAGCCTGCGAAGTATGGTAGTTGGAGGAGAGCAGATCCCACCATGGGTTGTACGAGCCTTTTACGGGTTGAACCTACCGCAGGCTGCCGTCTTCAATGGCTATGCTCCCGCCGAAACCACTGTTTGCAACTCTCTGAGACGGTATAGTTGTAGTCTAAATGACGATTGCGCAATGATAGACTGATGGAACGACAGGATACTGCCGGAAGACGCGAAGAAGATGGAAATACCTCTCGAGCGGCCCCTCTTTCCCTCGAGGTTTCACATCCTGAATGAAAATCTGGCCGCTGTACCTGTAGGTGTTAGCGGCGAACTGTACATTGGAGGACCGACAGTGAACAATGGCTACATCAACCGTGACGAATTAACGGCAACAGTGTTCCTACAAGATCCATTTGCTACGCTTACAGATAACGAAGAAGGCAATGGCAAGCTGTATCGCACAGGCGACTCTTTCCGCTTAGTGCGCGATGGGACCATCCAGGCTCTCGGACGCATTGGAGGTCAGCGCCAGGTCAAGATCCGTGGTATGCGCACGGAACTCGATGAAATCGAGAGTGTCATCTGCGACGCAATCCAAGTGGTCGAAGATCTGGGCGTATGTCCCATTACTCTCGTAGCCGTTGTGTACCATCAAACCAGCAAGGGCGAGGGTGTGCTGGCGGCATACCTAGCTGCTCTTGAAGGTGCCGAAAACGACGAAATACAGCGTCGATCACTCAAGGCCTTCCTACAGCTGAAAATGAAGGCTGTGCTGCCTGTTCACATGATTCCCAGTGCATTTGTCTTTGTTCCGCGTCTTCCACAGATGGTGTCTGGCAAAATCGACTACAAGACGTTGCTCACATGGGAACCTCCGGCCCCAGAGACCAGCATGTTTAGTGGAATCCCTATGACTAACGAACCGCTGAATGAGCTTCAGTCAATCATCGCCGGTGTCTGGAAAGAGGTTCTCCATTTTGAGGGCGAGCTCTCTTCCGCTGACGAATTCTTTGCGCTGGGCGGTCACTCTCTCATTCTGCTCCATGTTCAAGAAGGGATCCAGGGTAGGTGCGGAGCGATTCTTACTCTGGCAGACATGTTTGGTGATCCTACGATTGGCGGGATGGAGAAGCTGATCCTTGCTCAATTGGGCTCTGAGAAGGATAATGCATTTGGAAGGGGCATGAGCGATGATACCACCAACACCGTGGTCCAAGGTTCCGACCGGCGATTCGTTGATTGGATGAAAGAGGGTTCCCTTCCGTCAGACGCTGACTGGTATGTCGAACCGCGTCCAATAACATCAGCATCTGTTGTTGCCATCACTGGAGCCTGCACAATGGCAGGCGCTCACTTCATTCACCAAGTTCTCTCTAAAAGCGACATAAAGGTCTTCTGCATTGCGAACGAAGCGCCAAGTGATGAAGTCGCGCGGTCCAATGTTATCCATACCCTGAAGCATTGGCGGCTGTTCGAAGGTATTGCGCCGAAGTCACTCCAAAGATTAACTGTGTTCAAGGGCAGTCTGTCTCACCCCACGCTTGGCTTGACAGTGGAGCAAGTTGTCAAGCTTGATCGTGAAGTCCAAGCCATCTATCAGCTTGACTCGGAAGTCTCCCTTTTGAAGCGATACGAAAGCTTGCGTGCGAGCAATGTCGGATCCCTCCAATTCCTGGTATCCCTCGCTCACGGCCAAGTCAACAACACCAAAGCAATCCATTACCTGTCCACGTGGGGCGTACCTCATCTTCAAGCCTGGAACGAAACCGAGCTTTCTACCACCGAATGGCTCACTACCGAAGTCGAAATGACAAACATGAAGCCCGGCGCCGATGGAGCCCTAGGCTACCTTAAGGCACGATGGGCATGCGAGTCGATTTTATACCACGCCGCACAACGCGGTATTCCTGTCAACATCTTCCGTTCGTGCATGTGCAGCGGTTCTCCCGCCTCGGGGGTCCCGCTCGCCCGCACGGATATTAATCGCCGCATCTTGGAAGGCAGCCTGCAGGTGGGCTTAGTACCGGATTTCAGCAGCGCACGGGGCGGTGGCATGAGTTGGATCACGGCCGACTTCCTCATTGAAAGCATGTTGCATCTCTCGCAACGCCCCTCTAGCCCCATTGCCAAGGCTAGGATTCATCATATCGTTAGCGATGATCACGTTCCCTACACGGAGCTCGCGAGCGTCCTGAACATATCGCATCGAGGGGAGAAGATGAGGACGGTGAGACCCGAGGAGTGGTTCAAGGCGCTCAAGTCGCGTGGTAACCCGGAGATGACGATACAAGCTGATGTGTTGGAGAGCTGGAGCTCGGCTGGGTGGGTGCCGTTCGGTCTGGAGGCGAAGAAGACGTTGAAGTTGCTTAAGCATGAAAAAGGGCTTGTACCGCCGAAAGTTGACAGAGACATGTTGCTTAAGCTTGTAGTAGGAGAAAGGGGGTTCTAGAATTATATTCTATGTCTTTAGAATAATCCTATATCTTAGTAGCTTAGATATTCGTCTCAGCTATACCTTAATAAATCTCCCTAGAATAAGTACTCTATTAGGATATAGAGTACTTATACGATAATATAGATTTAAGTCTCTACTCTAGATTATCTTAGAGTAGAATAGAGTAGAAGTTAAGCCTAGTTCTAAAGGTAGCTACTTACTCTAGTAATAAGTAGAGTAGAGTAGATACTTACTTTAAGTATCTAAATACCTCCTTACTTATTTAGATACCTTATCCTAATATTACTAGAATTATATAGTCTTTACTATTTAGATATAAGTATTAAGCTAGTACTATTCTACTTATATCTTTTATTTAATAGCTAATTATAAGGGTTTCTAGGATTATAAAAGATATAAAAATAAGTAATAAAGTAGAAGTATAAGATATAATCTACTAAGAATTTAAGTAATAGATATATTAAAACTAATCTTTAAGAAACTTAAGAAAATAGAAAAAAGAGTTAAGTAGATATATATATATAAAGTTAAATCTTTTAATTTATAAATATTACTTAATAATTAAGAGGAAAGTAAGTTAAATAATATATATATACTTAAGTCTAATAATTATCTTTTCTTTTAAATCTTAATACTATAATATCTAGAATACTATTAGAATACTTAAGTTAATTATATTAAATATTATTTTAGTTAATTTTAAAGTTAAATTTTTAATATTATATAAGCTTAAACTATTATAAGTAATATACTAATTATTAGTAGCTTAATATCTTAAATTAAGTAATAACTTTAAAGATAAGAAATAGAGAAATAATTAGTCTAAGTATAATTAAGTAGAAAGAACTACTTATAAGTACTTAGAATAATACTTAATTCTTTATAAGATAGTACTTTATAATAATTCTAAATCGAATTTTAATATTACTAATATATTTTTAAAAGCTAGACTTAGACTTTTTATTAAGCTAGTCTTAAAATAGTCTATTTTAAGATATATAAAATTTTTAAAAATAAGGACTAATTATATATAAATATTATATATCTTTTAATAAAAGTTTACTAGTATTATATTTCTAATTATTTCTATAAAGCTATTCTACTAATCTAGTATTTAATTACTTCTACTAGTTATTCTTATTTTATTTATTAAAACTCTAGCTTTATTAGTATACTATACTAAAGTAGGAGATTAAGTACTACTAAATAAGTTATTACTATAAAATAGAATATTTTACCTAGAACTACTACTACTTATCTAGTAGTATAATTATAGTACCTTCTTTTAGAAATAAGCCCTTCTACTAAGATAATAAGCTAGTAGCTATATTTATAAAGTCTTATTATCTTATTATCTTATTCCTAGATATCTTTTTACCTTTTTAAATATCTAGAATAGTCTAGTATAGTAATATTATCTATTAGACCTCTAATATTATATAATAGGTTATAAGCCTAGCTAGTACTACTTAATTACTATAAAGAATTATATCTATATTAAGTTATATTATTAGCTATATAATTATTATAAAATATATTCCTTATATTAGTTAAAAAAGGAGGAACTATAGTAATATAATAATAATATAATTTAGCTACTCTCCTCTAATTTAAATTACTAATTATAAAGGTTATATAAGTAAGGAATTAAAAAAGCGTGAAATATATATAAGTTATAAGGGGAGGACTATTTAAGGGAAGGAAATAAGATAATACCTTTATATTTTAAACTAGTTACTTAGTTATTATAGATATAGGATTCTCTTATATAGTTATATCTTAATATTTTAATATTTATCCTTAAGTATACTACTTCTAACTTAGTTAGACCTAATAATAGAGAAATCTAATTAGATATTATAGATTTCCTATTCTAGATAGCTAGATAATTTATATATACTATACCCTAGATAATAGACCCTAGATAATAGACCCTAGATAATAGTAGTAATACTAGATATTTTAATAGGTCTAGGCTACTAGGCGCTAACCCTAATAGGCTACTCTACGCTAAAAATTACTAGCTATCTAAGCGCCCTACTAAGTAATACTAAGGATTTAAATAAGTAAATTTTCTTAATAAAAGCTATTTATAAAATTCTAAAGAAGGTATTTAAAAGGGTATTATTATAAGTATCTACTATTATTATATTAATTTTCCTACTATTATACCTAGAGAAAAGGGTTAACCTAAGAAATTCCCCCTACTAGTCTATAACTAATCTAAGAGACCTCCCTTAATATTAAAATCTATATTTAATATAACTAACCTAAATAATAGTCTACCTCTAGAAAATAAGGATAGTAATAGTCTAATTATAAGATATAGTAAGATAGAAGATAATAATAAAACTATAGAAGGTAAAGATAAGGAAGGAAAGAGATAGAGCTTATATTAAAGGGCTAGAGACTCTATTAAAGGTACTACTAATTTTATATCCTCTTATAAATAGCTTACCTATTATATTAATAGGTCTTAGAGTTACTTAATTAATTAGTTAGAACTAATTTAAACTTATAATAAGTTATAGTTTATTATAATAGAAAAGCGTTTATAGTAATATACTAGTAAGTAAGAGGAATAAGTTAAATCCTTTATAATAGCTATTTAAGTAGATATTAGTTAGAAATTTAATAACTTCTTAAAAATTTACTATTAGTCTTTATAAAATACCTTCTAGGATATTAAATCTAGTTAGGTAGCCTTACCTAAACCTTTAATTATAACTACGTTCTATATACTAACTAATTAGCTTCTTTAGACTTAATAACCCTACGTCCCTCCCTACTATTAAAAGAATACTTAGGCTATTTAAGAAGAGGTAGAAGATATAGATAATAAAGACGGTAAATATAATATAAGGGATATATTAAAGAGATAGGGCTATACTAGTATATAAGAATATAAAAAGAATACCCTACTTTAATTACTAGATAGATTATATTAATAATAAAGCGAGATAATAAATAATACTTATAAGAGTAAGTTTAAACTAACTAAAATTAGTTACTTTTACCCTAGACTAGCCGTCTTAAAAGAAAATCTTAAAGGACCTTATATTATATCTAGTAAAGATATATTCTACTATAATATTAATTTATTTATATAATAGGCTAAACGTATTAGATAAACTAGGCTTAAAGTAGTTAAAAAACTATACCTTTATTTATATAGATTAGTTATAATATAGTTTTTATACCTTAAGACTAGCTATTAAGACTCTCTCTCTAATTAACCTTACCTATTTTTATATTATACTAGTAGAGAAATATAAATAATTATAATTATAGGTATTTAATAGGCTATATATAGAATAATATACTATATAAGATACTAAATAATATCGCCTTATAAATAAATACGTATAAGTAATACTACTTAGTAGATAGTCTTATAACTAATTAGTAGTAGCTATATTAATACTAGCCTAGAAAAATCTAGATTAGAAGTTATAATAAGATATCTATTATCTAAATAGTAATTCTAATAATTTTACTTATAATCTTAATAACGTAGTAGACTACTAGGTATTATATCTACTAACCTCTAGATCTAGCTTAATAACTAAGCTAATAATCTACTTAAATAGTTATAATTATAGCTCTAGGTATAAGTATATAACTAAGGATAAGGAAGTAGCCTTCTAATATAGTTTACGTATAAGGGAATAATAGTAACTACCTCCCCCTTAAATCTAATAGGGACCCCCTTAGATCCGTACCTATTAGCCCCCTTCTTATAGTTTTAATCTAAACCCTCTTAATTTAATACCCCGTTATTAAATTATAGCTAATTAAGCGTCTATTAAATAGGTCTTTAATAAGGATAATATAGAAGACGGGTAGTAAAATAATAAAAATATAGAAGATACTAATTTTAGGTCTATATTTAAGTATTATAATAAGAATACTTATATATATTTTAATAATACTAAATTCTTTAAGTATACTATCCCTCCTTATAATTATAATATCTACTATATAGGTTTTATAAATATAGAAGAAATTAATAAATATATACTAAATATCTATATTATTAATACCTAGTCTTCTACTTAAAAGTAATAATATATCTATATAAATTAGCTAGAGTATATAGCTTTATATATTATAGTTATCTAGCTATCTCCCTTAAATCGAGGCTATACTACTATTTAAGGATAACTCTTTTTAGAAGATAGTTAGTATTAAGACTTCTATATTAATACTAGGAGCTTAGCTATATTTATTAATAAATCCTTATTACTAGTAGGAAATCTATATAACTATTTATATAAGACGTCCTTAATTACTATCTAAGGAATTAGTAGGGAATATATTATTAATAAATATATAGATATTTCTCTTTTTATTATAAGTAATAATAGAATAGTACTACGTATTAATACTAAGGCGTTTATAATAAAAGGTATTAAAGCGGGTATTATCCTAGGTATAAATAAATTAGGATAGCTAGAAGATAATATTACCTTATAGTTAGGTTATAAAATTATATAAATTAAAGGTATTAATATCCCTATTAACTTTATATTACTAGGAAGTAAATCTATAGTATTCTTTAATAAGGTTAAATAGAATAGATTAATTAAATAGTAGTAATAGTAAGACTAGTTAAGATATCTAACTAAAAGGGGCCTAGGGATATAAAAAGTTTTAAAATAAAAAGATATTAGTAATTAACTCCTTTTTACCCTTTAGTATTACTAGGTTAATTTAATAATTAATCTATACCTTAAATAACTAAAATATTAACCTTAGTTAGCTAGTTAGATCTATCTTATAGTAATACTAAATATCTTTATTTCTTTATAAGCTTTAAGATATAGCTTATACTATTTACTAGGGCTAGTTTATAGCTAAATTATTACTATTATTACCTTACTATTACTATTAAAGTAGGTCGACTTTTAATATAAGAAAAATTATTACTATCTTTCTTTTATTTATTAAAATTTACTTTTATATATATAGTAATAGATAGATATATATATAAGGAATTCTAATTAGCTACTTATATAGCTAAAGTACCTCCCTAGTATTATTATAATAGCGAGGACGCCTTTTTTCCCCTAAAAATAGTAGTATTTATTATAGATATAAGATTCTCCTATATAGTTATACCTTAATATTTTAATATTTATCCTTAGGTATACTACTCCTAACTCGGTTAGACCTTATAAATAAAGAAATCCGATTAGATATTATAGATTTCCTATTCTAGATAGCTAGATAATTTATATATACTATACCCTAGATAATAGATCCTTAATATTAGTAGACCTTAAAGTAGTTTATCTACTTCCTTCTATTTAAATTATTAACTATATTAGCTAAATATATAAGGAATTAAGGGAGTATAAAATACTATAATAATAAAAGGAAGTATAACTTATAATAGTTATAGATATAAAATAAAAGAAGTAGTAGTAATAATCTAAAAAATAGTTATAATTATAAGGGTAATAATAGTTTATAAAGATTATAGCTATAATAAAAAAGTAATAATAAATAGTAGTAGTAATAACTTATAATAGTTATAGCTATAAATAAAAGAAGTAGTAGTAATAGCTTATAATAGTTATAGTTATCTTCTTACTATAATAGAATATCTAGTAATTAGGACCCTAAGCTTATTACTACTTATTAGTTAGTTAATAAGTCCCCTAGATTCCTTTCTTAGACTAGTATAAATATTAAAAGTCTAATATCTCTTTATATACTACCTACCTACCTACTAACCCTTTATAATATTTTCTACTTAAATAAAGTTATATAGCTTACTTTTAGCTATCTAATACTTTAAAAATAATAAAAATTAATATAGTATTTTAAAAGATATATTAGAATAAATAGATTTACCTACTAATATTAGTCTAACCGTCTAATATCCTAGCGTATCCTTATAGCTTAAATAATTTTTTCTTCCTACCTTATTTTTATTATTTAATACCTTATTATAGATATTATTCCTCCCCCTTATAATCCACGCCTTATAAGCTATACTAATTATCTTTAAAGTATATATTATTACCCTTCTTATACTAAATATAACTCCTCTAGCTCCCTACTAATACCTTCTAAGCGCCTAGCTCTTTCTAAGCTATACCCTAATACTATTAATAAGAGGGTTAAATCTTATAAGACTAATAGTATAAGGCGTACTAGACGCTTAAAGAAGATTAATTTAGGACTTAAGGTTATATCTAAGACCCTACTAGTAAACCCTAGATATATTATATTAATAGAACCTCGCCTTAAAGAAATACTATTAGGTACTCGCCTTAATAGCTACCTTAATAATAGTATTACTCTCTACTAGTATATAGCCCTTACTAATATAACTATTTAAGTAGTTATTCTACCTAGGGACTCCTAGTAACCTACTCCCCTAGCCTTTAAAGAAGTACCTTAATAATTTACTCCTTAGCCTCCCTCTAAATATAATTAATATACCTGTTACTTATATACTAGACGCGTAGCTAATATAGAGGATAATACTAAGTACTAACCTCCCCTCTAATAAGGCTTATATTAACGGTAGAATTATATATATTAGGGTTAGATAATAGGTTAGAGATATTAGGTATATAAGGACCTTAAGATAGTAATAAATAGGGGTTTATTCTAGGTTAATAGATTATTTAATATTATTAATAATAAGTATCTATACTATAATATAGTATTATAGGAAAATAAATATAGTAGCTTAAGTAATAGTTAATAGCTATATTATAATAGTAGGAAGAATAACTAGCTAGCCCCTAACTAGTTATATAAGCCCGTAAATATTAACTTATTACCTAAAGGGCTAGGAAAGGAGGTAGAGCTTAGGGTATAATTTATTAATAGCTTACTTAGTAACGTTAATAATATTATTATTAATAGATAGTTTATATAAAGGAGGACTATATATAGTAAAGAATTTTTAGATAATATTATTAGTTATAATAATTATCTATCCTTTACTAGCGAGGGTATAACTAATATTAATACCTATATTAGTTAAACTACCTTCTAGATCTAGGGGTCTATTTATTATCTAATAGGTCCTCTTATTACTAATAATAGCTTTAGGCTAAAATTCGCCTAGATTTATATACTAGATAGTACGTAGGAGTAACTAGATATTCGCTATTAATATTTTAATAATTTAAATTAAAATACCCTTACTTCTACTTAGTATACCCTCTAGTCTATTAACCTATATATCTAGGGGTTTAAATCCTATTATAACTACCTTAAGGAGGATTAATTATAATATCCTATTAATATTATAAGCGTCTATATTTAATAGCTAAATCCTAAATAATAGGATAAGGGTACTTATAATTACTCTACTTTTATAGAAGTTACTTATATTATAATAACTCCTAATAACGCTATAAGAGGCCGGATTAAACGGGATATTTATATTAAAACTATTAAGGGGGGCCTTATATTAATCCCTAATTAGTATCCTTCTTATATAACCCTCTAATATCTACTCCTATTTCTATTTAGTAAATAGTTATAATATAACCACCTCCTATTAGCTAGCTATTAGCTTCTAGGCGACTATCTACTATATATATCGCGATAGAACTATATTACTAGTATACTCGCTTAGTATACCTTAATTAGTAGTAATAATAAGCTAGAGTAGGAAGAGGGTAGCGACTCTAAGTAGGAACTAGACTAGTATATTACCGGCGAGTATATACCTTAGGGTGGTAGTAAGTCTTAGCGAGTAATAAGATATTAATTTTATATAAAATAGATATAAGTAAGACTATTTAATATATTTTCCTAGTTATTTTCTAGACCTAAATCCGCTTAGTTATAAATAGTTCTAAATTATTTAGATAATAGTTAGGGGATAGTTAATATAATTTAAATAATTAGCTAATTAA
>JAABUV010004902.1_pt1 | contig 15614 bp, 9 predicted proteins | sample 5559971 | NCBI WGS metagenome assembly JAABUV01 (sample SAMN10711881, study PRJNA513362) | rock metagenome | isolation source: Antarctica rocks | place: Antarctica: Victoria Land, Knobhead nord | collected 2015-12-19
TGTCCCGATACTAGCCCGTGTGGAACACCACCACGGGACTCGACCCCGTCCCGTAATTCCAAGCCAATCAAAGCCTACCAATACGACCGCTAAAGGACCATCCATGAAGTTCTGTGGATCTCGCGCCTGTTTCTCCCGCTGTTTCCTCCTGGCATGCCTCGCGGCTGCCTTGACGCTTTCCTGCCTGCGACCCGCGTTGGCGAACTGGCTGTTCTCCTACCCGCCGAACATGGTCAACCTCGACTCAGGCAAGCGGAACAACGTGTTCATCGTGGGCGACCCGATCGGCTTCACGCTGACCATCGCCAACTACGGCACCTACAATCTGAGCGGCTCCGTACACTACGAGGTGCGCGACTACTGGGGCGGCGTCGTGGACCAGGGGACGGCGTCGGCCCCGACGCCCACGGCGACCTCCACGCTGGCGCTGCGCGCGGAGCCGCCGGGCTGGTACAAGCTGTATCTGCACGGCCCGAACAGCGTCGCCCCCTGGGGCGACAGCGTCGGCGGGACCATGTTCGTGGTCTTCCGGCCCGGTGCCAATTTCCCGACGATGCCCGACCCTCACGTGCCGGGCAACTCGGGCGTTTTTGACGGCGACGAGGTGGCGCGCGGCGTCACCGCCATGGGGCCGCAGCGGCACCCCGTCACGGACGCCTCGCAGCCCGACGCCGCCATCGCGCTGCTCGACCCGTCGATCGCCCTGGACAAGCAGTACTACACCGCTGCCCCGTTCAACGACGCGGCGCGGAGCCGCCCCTTGCTCATCGCCTTCCCCAACGGCATCAGTTCCGCCGACCCCGCCCAGCAGAGCAAGAACCTGGCCGGCCTGCGTCAGATCGTCGCGCACTTCCACAATGACGTCAAATACTGGGAGCCGCTGAACGAACCGAACGGCAAATACAGCGGCGCGGACTACGTCGCCAAAGAGCTGATCCCCTTTTACCAGACCGTCAAGAGCGTCGATCCGACCTGCAAGGTGCTGGGGCCGGGCGTGGTGACGGTCGGGCCGTATGGGCTGAACTGGACCGACGGCTTCCTGAAGGCGGGCGGCGCGGGCTACATCGACGCCTTCTCGTTCCATGCGTACAACAACGTCAACGGCGACCTGACGCTCGCCCGGCAGTCCCTGGACGCGCTCCAGGCGCTGCTGACAAAGTACGGCATCCCGAACATCGAGAAGTGGCAGACCGAGCAGGGGTACTTCGCCGCCATTTATGGTGCCTACGAGCCGCGCCTGCAAGGGCGCTGGACGATGCTCCAGATGATGGTGTACGAGCAGTACAACATCCCCAAAGAGCACAACCACCTGTGGTACGACAAGAGCCACGGCTTTTGGGATGTCCCGGCCTTCTGGGAGAATGAAGACGGCCCTTCCTCCTTCGGCAGCTTCGACCCGGCCGCGCCTCTGATGCGCGTCTGGAGCGAGGAGCTGTATGGGACGAACTTTTCTCGCGCCTACGACTTCGGTGCCCTGGGCAACAAGATGTACGTCGGCAGCCTCTTCGGGGGGGCCGGCAAGCAGGTCGCGGCGTTCATGAGCGCCGGGCGGACCGACGGCCAGGTCACGCTCAACGTCACCGGCGGCGCGTCGGTCCACGTGGTGTCTGCCTTCGGCGTCGCCCAAGACCTGCCCGTTGCGGCGGGTCGGGTGACGCTGCCCGTGCCGGAACTCCCAGTCTACGTGGAACTCGCGCCCGGCCAAACCCTAGGGGTCGTGCCCACCGATTACGGCCCCGACCTGGCCCTGACGCCGGGCACGACCGCGTCGGCGTCCGGCTCGGCGGCATCGCCGCTGGACCCGTCGTTCTCCAACGACCCCGCCAAGATCATCAACGGCGTCTTGGAGAACTGGTACTGGAACCAGGGGCCGGACGATCACCCCTGGATGAGCAATGTCACCAGCTTCCCTGCCACGGTGCAGGTCACGCTGCCGCTGCCCATGGCGATCAATCACGTCGTCCTCTATGCGGGCGTCCCCTGGCAGAACGACGGCTCCCTGCTGGATTATGAGCTTCAGTACGACAAGGCCGGCCAGTGGGTGACGCTCGCGCACGTCGTGGAAACGCCCACCATCGTCCCGTTCTTCACGCCCACCGTGTTCACGACCGTGGACAGCTTCTACAGCGACCGCTGCGTCTTCCAGCACGATTTCCCCACCGTCACCACGCAGAAGGTCCGCCTGCTTGTGCATGACACGACTTGGGGCGGCGGCGCGACCCCGGCCGTCGTACAGGCGGGCGGCCAGACCGGGCCGCACCAGATCACCCTGCGGGAGATGGAGCTGTACGGACCGGGCGGGCAGCCCGTGCCCCTGCCACAGGGAAAAATCCGCTACTTCCCCCGCCCCACCATGGCGGGCCGGATGGTGGGCGGCAAGTTCCAGGGCAGCACGGACGGCGTCATCTACACGACCCTCGCCGCCGTCACCTCCACGCCCGCCGACGGCCAGTGGACGGAGGTCGTGCTTTATACCGACCCGAAAGCGTACCGCTTCCTGCGCTACGTCTCGCCCAGCGGCAGCTACGGCAATGTCAACGAGGTGGAGTTCTACAGCGGGACCGGTACGGGCGCGGTGAAGCTCTCGGGGACTCCGTTCGGCTCCCCCGGCTCGTACTACAACAGCGGTAACACGTTCGTCAAAGTATTCGACGGGGACACGGGCACCTATTTCGACGGCCCCGGCCCCAACGGCAACTACGCGGGCATCGACCAAGGGGCGGCCCCCGCCGTGGTGCCCACCGTGACGGGCGTATCGGTCACGCCGGCGGCGGCTTCGGTGGCGGGCGGGCAGTCCCAGCAGTTCAGCGCCACGGTGAGCGGGACGGGCGGGCCGTCCCAGGTCGTGACGTGGACGGCGACGGCGGGCGCGGTGAGCGCCTCGGGCCTGTTCACGGCACCCGCCGCCTCGGCCAGCGTGCAGGCGGTGACGGTGACGGCGACCAGCGCCGCCGACCCCACCAGGAGCGCCGCCGCCACCGTCACCATCCCCGCCGCCGCGGGCACGGCCACGGGCGGGGGCCGGGTGCGCTTCTTCCCCCGGCTCGGCTCGGCCAACCGGATGCTGGGCGGCAGGTTCCAGGGCAGCGCCGACGGCACCGCCTACGCCGACCTGTACGCGGTCACGTCCGTGCCCGCCGAGGGCCAGTGGACCGAGGCCCCCCTCGCGTCCGACCCGGCGGCCTACCGCTACCTGCGCTACCTCTCGCCGGACGGCGGCTGGGGCAACGTCAGCGAGGTGGAGTTCTACAGCGGGACCGGCACGGGTTCGGTGAAGCTCTCGGGGACGCCCTACGGCTCTCCCGGCTCGTTCTACAACAACGGCAACACGTTCGCCAAGGTGTTCGACGGGGAAGTGAACAGCTTCTTCGACGGCCCCGGCCCCAACGGCAACTACGCGGGCATCGACCAGGGGGCGGCCCCCGCCGTGGCCCCCGCGGTCACGGGCGTGTCGGTCACGCCGGCGGCGGCGACGGTGGGCGCGGGCCAGAGCCAGCAGTTCTCGGCGGCGGTGAGCGGGACGGGCGGGCCTTCGCAGGCGGTGACGTGGTCGGCGACGGCGGGCGCGGTGAGCGCCTCGGGGCTGTTCACGGCCCCGGCGTCTTCGGCCAGCGTACAGGCGGTGACGGTGACGGCGACCAGCGCCGCCGACCCCACCAGGAGCGCCGCCGCCACCGTCACCATCCCCGCCGCCGCGGGCACGGCACCGGGCGCGCTGAACATCGGCTTTCTCGGGGACTCGATCACCCACGGCGTCGGAGACAACGGCGGGCCGGGCGCTTACGACGTGGCCCTGGCTGATCTTTCCTTGAACGGCTACCAGGCCACCGGCGTCAACTACGGCAACAACGGCGCGAGCGTGTTTTCCTTCTATCAGCAGACCGACGGGCCGCTCAAAGCTTTCAAGAAAGCCGGCGTGGCAGTCGTGAGCATCATGCTCGGGACAAACGATTCGCGCATGGATGTCAACACATCACCTCAGGACTACCATGACAAGCTGCTCGGGATTATCAACTCGTTCCTCGCGGACGGTACTGGGATCCAGAAGGTCATCCTCAACTACAGCCCGTACATCCAACCTTCTTCGTCGACAGCGTGGGGCACCGGTGCCGACGCCCAGCTCCAGGCCTATCAGGCACAGATCGACTCGCTCTGCAACGGGTCGACGATCCTTCAGGGGGATCAGCTCGCCTACCGGTTCTTCCAGCAGCACCCTGAGCAGGGCGACGGCGTCCATCCCACTCCTCAGGGCCACCAAGACCTGGGCAAGCTGTGGGCGATCGGCATCACCCATGCCCTCGGCGGAACGGAGACGCTGTCATACCCGACGGGAGCAATCCCCCGCCGCCGATGACACCCCCCGCGGCGGAAGAAAATGCTATTCCGAGGGCGGGAGCAGGCTCACGTCTTTTGTCGTCGTCTTCTTCGCGATGCCGCTCATAAAGGGACGCTCAAACGCCAGGTGGAAGAGGTAGCAGCACACGAGCGTGATGGGGATGCCGATGAAGAACATGGCGGCCGAGGTGCGGGGGTCGGAGTGCGTGAGCTTGTAAAACACGACACGCACCTTGCCCTCGATAGGCAGGCTGACCAGATAGATGCTGTACGAGAACGTGCCCAGGCGGGTCACCCATCCGCACTCCAGGAAGCGCAGGGCCAGCGGCTGACGTTTGTGGGCGACGCGGAGCGATGACCGCGTACACGAGCAGATCAGGAACACCGCCGCCAGCCCGACCAGGACGTCCGCGACCCAAGGCTGCGGCAGATCCAGCTCCCCGCTGGGAGCGACCCTCCGGGCGCCGAACGTCGCCAGGGGGAGGAACAGCCCGAACAGGAATGCGGAAATCAGGCCGCAGGGGACTCTGTCCCGGAGCCTCCGGTAAGGCTGCTGGTCCGAGAAATTGAAGGCGGCCCCGGCCATCCCGAACGCGAACAGTCCGAGGTATTGCGGGGACGCCCAGGCGAGGTTGTGGCCGCGCGGCAGCAGCAGGAGCGGGGCGATGCCGAGGGCGAGTCCGGCCCCGACGGCGGCCAGAATCCCGAAGCGCCGCCAGACCGGCAGGAGGAACAGGGCGAACAGGAAATAAATCTGCCACTCGGTCGCCACGCTCCAGTGCGTCCCATTGATGCCGAAGTTGTACTCGCGGAACCAATTATGGATCACCAGGAGGTGCGTGATGATGTCCATCGGCTGGAAAGCGCTGTCGTAGCCCTTGTCCCCGGTGCTCATGTGCAGACCGGCCATCAGATGCCGGGAGACGAAGGTGATCGCGAGCGTGACGGCCAGGGCAAAATAGTAGGGCGGAAGAATCCGGCGGGCGCGTCGCTTGAAGAACCTTGCCATGCCCCCGGTGACCCGTCCGTCGCCGGCCAGGACGATGGGGATCATCAGCGAGTACCCGGAAAGGACAATGAAGACCGCCACGGCGTAGTGCCCGAAGCGCATCCAGACGAGCCAGTGCGCCAGTGCGGGGGGAATCTCGCGCTGCGAATACTGGTGGAACAGCAGGACGTAGAGCGCGGCCAGGCCGCGCAGGCCGTCCAGAAACTTGAGCTTGAGGCGCGGCTTCCCGGCGGGCGGCATCGGGACATCGCCCGGCGGGACATCTTGGGCGAGCGTATTGATGGGACTTATCCTGACTGAATCATTCGGGCGGCTGTTGGACGCAGCCTGTGGCCGGTGAAGCGGCGCGGACGGACCTTGCGCGCTGTTCCCCGTTCCCGCACATCGTGACCTGCAATGTTCGTGCCACCCCCCCGCCGCGCCTCCGCCCGCTTGTCTGGCTGGGTGCCGGCCTGCGTATCTTTCCTGCGCTGCGAGGAAGGCTTATCGGTGACGGCCCGGCGCGTTCAGCGGGCGGATTTTTCGAGCGCTTTGCCCAGGCTCCGGCTCAGGAAAGGCCGCTCGAAGGCCAGATGAAAGAGGTAAGAGAAGAGCAGTGCGAGCGGGACGCCCGCCCCCAGCATCAGCATCAGGGCGAGCGTCGGCGGCAGGGGCAGCGGACGCAGGAAATACTGACAGGCGGCGAGAACGGGCGCGTGGATCAGATACAGGCTGTAGGAATAGACTCCCAGCGCCACGGCGGGGCGCGACTCCAGCAGCCGCAGAACCCACGGTGCGTCCCGGCGAGTTGCCGGCGACCGCGCGACGGCGGTCTCGTGATGGCGGGTCAGATAGCGGGTGCAGAACACCAGAAGGCAGGCCGTGGCCGCGCCGACGAGGACGTCTTTGAACGCCAGGGAGAGCGGCCACGGGGTGTGCCACAGGCTGACGAGGACCAGCCCTGCGACCAGCAGGACCGCCATCCAGCCCCAGGAGAGCCGCTCCCGGCAGAGGAAGAGCGGGGTCTTCGAGGAGAAGTTCAGGTCAGCCGCCGCCATCCCGAGCGCGAAGAGGCCCAGGAACTGCGGGCTGACCCCGCTGAACCGGTTAAAAAATAAGATCAACGGTACGAGGCCGATCAGAAACGCCGCCGACGCGGCGATCACCGACCCGAAGCGCCGCCACAGGGGGAGCAGCAGAAGCGGGAACAGGAAGTAGATCTGCCATTCCGTCGCCACGCTCCACATCGGGTAGTCGATCTTGGAATGCCAGCGCGGGTCGAAGTTGTGGACCAGCAGCAGGTGAGAGACGATCACGCCGGGAGTGAAGGCGGGCAGGGCCTCGCTCCACAGGGCCTGGGGGTGCGAGAGGTCGTGCAGGGCGGGGACGAGGGCGATGAGCAGCAGCGTCACGCCCATCGCCGCGTAGAAGGGCGGCAGGATGCGCCTGGCCCGCCGCTGGAGGAAGCCCAGGGCACCGCCCTGGAGACGGCCCTCCCGAGATCGGACGATGGGCAGCATTAGGCAGTAGCCGGACAGCACGATGAAGATGTCAACGGCGCTCCGCCCGAGGTACAGCCAGTAAGTCAGCCGCGCGACGAGCGGCGGCAGGCTGGCCTCGGCCGTCAGCCCATAATAGGCGTGGTGCAGGACGACGTACAGGGCCGCCAGCCCGCGCAGTCCGTCCAGATAATCCAGCCGCAGGCGGGGCGACGGGGCGGCTGGCGTCGATTCCGGACTCCGCGAGGACAATGGGGTGGGGGGCGACATGGCAATCTCTTGTTCAGCGGACGGCATCTATTATCCACAATTCCGGCCTGATTATGGCCCCCCCTCACGGCCCTCTCTTCACACGGCCCGGCAACGGGTTAAGTGCAGGCGATCAACGCAATAGATTCGCGGAAAGTTGATCTTGCGCGCCTCCCGCGCGGACGGCGCGGTGCCGCGAGTTCCTGGGTTGTAATCGTGCCCGAGAAAGAAAAAGCTGTACGGAAACCCGGAAGGGGCGGTTGAAACCGCAGCAACCTGGGCACAAGATCATCCCAACATACTCCTCCGCCCGCGCGGAATCAGGTCATCATTCGGGCCTGAACCTGCGGAGGCAGGTTTCGTGTTGGAGCCGGGGCGTGACAGGCTGTATGCCCCGCCGGGTGCAGGATATGCCTGCCTTTCGTGTATAATCCCGATATAATCCCGATATAATCCTGACGCGCGTTCCGAACCGTCCGCAAGAACGAATCAGGCATCTGCCGTAGGATGCCCATCGAACTGACACCTATGCCTTATCCAGCAACTGCTGCCCCGGCGTCCGCGGCAAAGGCGCTCCATGTCCGCTTCCTGTCTCAGAACCGGCCCGGACCGCGCATGGGCATGGGGCATTACGAGCGACTGCTGATCCGCTCCCTGATCGCGAGCGGCGTGCTGGAAAACGGCTGGCGCTTCGACATCCGCTTCGCCGGGCGCGCGCCCAAGGGCGGCCTCGCCCCCGAGGAACTGGCACCGGGGCTGACCGGCGCGTCGTTCGAGGGGTACTCCCCGGCCCGCCTCGCGTCGCTGCCCTGGCCCGTCGCGCGCGCCGCCGTCGCGCTGCGGCGGGGGGCACCCGATCTGCACCACTCGCTCGCGCTGGATTACCCGGCACCCGCCGGCACACCCGCCGTCTATACCATCCACGACCTGCCCCCGGCCCGCTTCGCCGATGAGGGGACGCTGCCGCGCTGGGCGGGGCGGGCGGGGCGGGAGGCCCAGGCGATTCTGACGCCGTCGGAGTTCGCCAAGCGCGAACTGGTGGAGCTGCTGGACCTGCCCGCCCGGCGCGTCCACGTCGTCCCCAACGGCTACGAGCGCGACGTGTTCCACCCGGACATCGTCCCCCTCGACGCCGCCGGCCTAGCCACGCGGGGCATCCCCAGCCCGTTCCTGCTTTACTCCGGCGGGTGGACGCGCCGCAAGAACGTCCGCGCCCTGCTGGACGCCTGGGCTATGCTCGCGCCGCGTCATCCCGGCCTGACGCTGGTCCTAGCCGGGCCGACCGGGCCGCTGCAAGGCCTCGCCGCGGAGGTCCGCGCCCCGCGCGTCGTCGTCGCGGGCTACCTGGAGCGGGACGTGCTGCCGCGCGTCCTCAAGGCGGCCACGGCCCTGGTCTACCCTTCCATCTACGAGGGCTTCGGCCTGCCCCCGCTCGAAGCGATGGCGCTGGGCGTCCCGGTCGTCGCCGTGCGCGCCGGCGCGGTGCCGGAAGTCGTCGGCGACTGCGCCGTGCTGGCCGACAGCGGCGCGGCGGACAGCCTGGCCTCGGCCATGGAACGCCTGCTCGGCGACCCGGCACGGGCCGATTCTCTGCGCCGGAGCGGGCCGGGGCGGGCCGGCCGCTTCTCCTGGGAGGCGCACGCCGCCCGTGTGCTGGACATCTATCGCGAGGTGACCACGGCATGACAGGCGCAGCCTTGAGAGACACCAAAACGGCGTCGGCTTGGCCCCTGCGCCTTGCCGCCCTGTTGCCTTACCTGTTCCTGCTGGGGGCGGCCTACTCCGTGTTCGCGGAAACGGTGGACGACCCCTACATCACGTTCCGCTACGCCGCCAATCTTCTGGCGGGGCACGGCCCGGTTTTCAACGTCGGCGAGCGGGTGGAGGGCTTCACAAGCCCGCTGCACCTCCTGCTGTCGATCATCCTGCTGACCGTCGCGCCTGCCGTGGACATCCTGTTCAAGGCGAAGTGTGCCAGCCTGTTTTTCGCCTTCGTCATGCTGGCGCAGACCAACGCCCTCGCCCGGCGCAGCGGGCTGGGGCGTTGGGGGGCGGTACTCGCGCAGGCACTGGTGGCCCTGAACATCAACTTCGCGTTGGCCGCCGTCAACGCCCTGGAGACGACCCTGTACGGCGTCCTCCTGCTCGCCGGCCTGCTCCTGTTTCACCAGGAATGCCGCAGCGGCCGGGGCCTCCTGTCGGGCGCGCTGCTTTTCCTGGCGACCCTGGCGAGGCCGGAGGCCTTCCTGGTCGTGGCGGCGCTGCTCGTCGTCCGCCTTCTCCGGGGGCGCGCCGGACGACTCCCGTTCGGGTTCGCCGCCGGCTGGCTGGCGGCGTTTCTGGTCCCCGCCGCCCTTTTCGAGATCGCGCGCTGGGGCTACTACGGGCAGCTGCTCCCCAACACCTATTTCGCCAAAGCGCAGCCGCTGATGCAGAGTCTCTCCGGCGGGATAGCCTACCCCTTGCGGGCCATGTCGCCGACGCCGACGGTGCCCGCGGACCTCTTTCGGCATCTCTCGCGGCTCAACGGGAACAATCTGCTGGCGTTCGGGAGTCTGACGCAGAAGAACATCCGCTCCGACCTATTCAACCTCGTCCTGCCCCTGCTGTTCTGGGGGCTGGCGCTGCTGGGGCTTGTGAAGATGGGGCGGCGTACTTTAGGGGTTATCAGCCTGGCAGTCGTTGCCGCCGTGCTCGTGTTCGTCCTGAAAGCCGGGGGCGACTGGATGTACGGCTGGCGCTTCATGGCCCCGATCCTCCCGCTCCTCGCCGTCAGCCAGTGTCATGGGATACGCGCGCTGGCGCGGCGGCGGGTGCGTCCCCTGCCGCCGGGCCGCGCGCGGGCTTTCCCGGCGAGAAACGCGGCCCGGATCGGCGGCGCGTTCGTCGCCGTCTTGTGGCTGGTGAGCTGTACCAAGACAAACCACTATTCGTGGAGGAGCACGGATTTTTCGACGCACGGCAGTCGGCTGCTTCAGGTCAGCGAGGGGTACGGGCCTTTGTGGGTCAAGGGGGCCGACTATATCCGGCAGCTCCCGCGCGGCACGACGGTCGCCTACTCTGAGATGGGCTACGCGGGTTATTCCAACATGGACAAGCCCATGCTGGACATCCGGGGGCTGACGGATCGCGAGATCGCCCACCTGCCGGCGAGATACAAATACAGTACGGGCGTCGCGGACCAGGAGTGGTACCGGCAGGGTGATCCTCTGGGCCGCATCCTGCGGGGGCGCAGGCCGCAGGTGATCATCTCGTTCGATGACGTCCCGCCGCGCGCGGCCCTGAGCGGCTACCGGCGCTGTCCGACGCTCCTGATGCCGACGAGCAGTGCCGCAGCCCCGATCCCGGCCTATGTGTTCCGGCGGCGGGGGTGAAGTCGCGGCTCGATCCCTGCCCGAAAGGAAACGGCCCGGATGCCCCGTATCCGCATGAGGATGATCGACCGGGCGCGACAGGCCCGAGTGCCTCACCCCGCCTCGGGGAGGCCCGCGTCCTGGCCGCCTCGCGCCCCCCTGGGGGCGCGGTAGCGGATGACGCGGGCGGGTGCGCCGACGGCCACCGCGTTTGCGGGGATGTCGCGCGTCACGACGGAGTTGGCACCGACCACGGCGTTGTCGCCGATGGTCACGCCTTTGACGACGGTGACCTTGCAGCCGAGCCAGACGTTGCTGCCGATCCGAACGGGGCGGCAATCGAAGCCCTGGTCCCGGACCGGGATATCCAGATCCAGGTCATAGCGGTGGTCGTGGTCACGGACGCTGACCATCTCCGCGAGCAGGCAGTCGTGGCCGATGACCAGCGACTCCCGAGCCGCCAGCGTGCAGTGGTGCCCGAAAATCGTCCCGCTCCCGACTTCGAGCGAGCCGGAACATTCCACGGTCATGTCGCGGTCAAGGACACACCTCGATCCGAAGACGACCGTGGCACCGTCGCTCATGTTCAGAGTCAGGCCGGGCCGGATGTCACAGCCCGCCCCGAAGCGCGCGCGGGCATGGCACCCTCGGAAATAAAGCAAACGGAGACGGCGCGAGAGCGCGGGCCAGAGGGAGCGGGAGAGCCGGCGCGGCGCAGGAGCCGGTCCTGGAGGGGCGGATAGCCGCTCCCGCGTGGGTTCAGTGGTAGACATTGTGAGCTTCTCGATTCATCCCGGGTGACGCTGCATGAAACGTGCCGTTCCCGTGCCAGGCCCTATTATAGCCCTTGAGGCGGGTAAAGGCGCATCCGGGCTGAAGCCGCAGGCGAGGTCCGTGCCGGACCTCGCAGAGAGACGACCATTCCGCACGTCGCGCGCCGTGTGCATCCTCCACGACGGAGAGCCGCAAAAACCTTATGAACATCGCCATCACATCGCTTTATCTGCCCAGTGGCAGCAAGATCGGGGTCGGCTACCAGGTCCACGCCCTGTCAAACGCGCTCATCGGGCGCGGGCATCGGGTCACCGTTTTCAGCCAGACGGGCCTTTCCGCCGACTCGCGCTACGAGGTGGTGGTGGTGCCGCCCTCGGCGCACCTGCGGACGTTCGGCTTCGCCTGGGACCTGCGCCGCTATGACCTCAGCGGCTTCGACGTGCTGAACGCGCACGGCGACGATTGGTTCCTGTGGGGGCGCAGGCGCCCGCGCCACATCCATACGTTCCACGGCTCGTGCCTGGCCGAGACGCTGCACGCGCGCGGGCCGGCGGCGAAGGCGCGCATGGCCGCCCTCGCCCTGTGCGAATACAGCGCCGCCGCCCTGGCCGACGAGCTGGTCACCGTTTCCGCCAACACGCGGCACTACCTGCCGTTCGTCAAAAAAGTCATCCCGTGCGGCGTGGACCTGGAAGCCTTCACGCCCGGCGCGGAGAAATCGGGCGTGCCCTCGCTGCTCTTCGTCGGCACGATGCACGGGCGCAAGCGCGGGGCGATGCTGCTGGACCTGTTCCAGCGCGAGATCCGCCCGCGCGTCCCGAACGCCGAGTTCTGGGCCGTCTGCGAGAACCCCATCGAGGGGCCGGGCGTCCGCTGGTTCGGGCGCGTCCCCCCGGAGACGCTGACCGACCTGTATAGCCGTGCGTGGGTCTTCTGCCTGCCGAGCACGTATGAGGGCTTCGGCGTACCCTACATCGAGGCGATGGCCTCGGGGACGCCCGTCGTCGCCTCACCCAACGCCGGGGCGCGCGAGGTCACCGAGGAGGGCCGGTCGGGGCTGATCGTCCGCGACGCGGAGCTGGCCGACAGCCTCGTGAGCGTCCTGACCGACGACGCCCGGCGCGACCGGCTGCGCGCGGCAGGCCTGATCCGTGCCCAGGACTTCGGCTGGGACCGCGTCTGCGCCCGGTACGAGGCCGTCTATGCCGGGAGGCCCCTGCCTCTGCTGGGCCTGGCTGCTCGATGAACACCTGCTGCAAAGACTGCCCCCCCCATGAAGATTGCCCCCCTATGAACATCGCGATCTTCGCCAGCGCCTTTTATCCGCATTTCGGCGGCGTGGAAGAGGCCTGCCGGAACCTAACCTTGGAGTACCGGCGGCGCGGGCATGGTGCTTACGTCGTCACCTCGCGCCACCCCCACGACCTGCCGGCTCGGGAAAAGGTGGAGGGCGTGGACGTCTGGCGGTTCCCGCTGGAGATGCCGCGTGCCCACCCGGTCGGCCTGGCGCGCTTCCTGCGGACTTTCCCCGGCGAGCTGCGCGCGATCACGCGGCTGCTCCGGGAGCAGCGGACCGACATCATCCACGTCCAGTGCGTCGGCCCGAACGGGTTTTACGCCCTCTGGGCCGCGCGGGCGACCGGCCTGCCCCTCGTCGTGACCACGCAGGGGGAGCGGACGATGGACGCCGGGCGGCTTTATCAGAAGAGCGCCGTCGCCAACTGGACTCTGAAGACGCTGCTGCGCCGCGCCGACTACGTCACCGCCTGTTCGCGGCAGACGCTGGACGACGCCGAGCAGTTCGCCGGCCTCCCGCCCGGCGCGAAGAGCCGCCCGGTCTACAACGGCATCGCCCCCGAGGAGTTCGCGGCGGACACCGTCCCGTTCGTTCACCCGCGCCCTTACATCCTGGGCATCGGGCGCGTGGTGCCGCAGAAAGGCTTTGACATCCTGATCGACGCCTACGCGCGGCTCGTCCACCGCGTCCCGGACGCGCCGGATTTGATCCTGGCCGGGGACGGGCCGGAGCGCGGGCGGCTTCAGGCGCAGGTGGAGGCCCTGGGGCTGACCCCGCGCGTGCATCCGATCGGGCGGGCGGACCGGGGCCGCGCCGTCAGCCTGTTCCAGGGGTGCACGGTGTTCGTGCTGCCCTCGCGCCATGAGCCGCAGGGCATCGTCAGCCTGGAGGCGATGGCCTGCGGCAAGCCGGTCGTCGCCGCCCGCGTCGGCGGCGTCCCGGAGATCGTCTTGGACGGCGAGACCGGCCTGCTGTTCCCCAACGGGGACGCCGTCGCCCTGGCCGCCGCCCTGGAGGCGCTGCTGGACGACCCCCGCCGCGCCGCTGCTCTGGGCCGCGCCGGGCAGGCCCGCGTCCAGCAGTGCTTCACGTGGGACCGCATCGCCGACCAGTATTTCGAGATCTACCGCCAGGTTTCCCGAGCGGCACCTGCCCCCCTGGAGGCCTCATGCGGGACCTGATTTTCGTCTCGCTGGAGAACTGGGACGAGGTCTGGCGGCGCAACCAGTTTTTGTGCGCCGGGCTGGCCCGCCGGTTCCCCGACAGCAAGATTCTGTTTGTCGGGCTGGCGCGCGACGTCACCAACGACCTGCGGCACGGGCGGGTGCCTGACCTGCGCGGCGGCGATGAGACCGTGCCGGGTCTGCCGAACGTCACCCTGACGCGGCCCCCCAAGCTGCTGCCGAACACCCTCACCCTGGGGCGGCGTCTGAACGAGGCCCTGTTCCGCGCCCACGTCCGGGGCGCGGCCCGGCGCGTGGGGCTGCAAAGCCCGGTGCTGTGGCTCAATCCTCATTCCGCCGTCCACATGGCCGGGCGGATGGGCGAGCGGGACGTCGTCTACGACATCACCGACGATTGGACGCAGCAGACCCAGTCGTCGGCCCTGGCCCGGCTGACGGTGGCTCAGGATGCCGCCCTGTGCCGTCGTGCCGATGCCGTCATCGTCTGCTCCGAGCGGCTGTTCGAGGGGAAGCGCGGCCTGACCACCAACCTGCACCTGATCCCGAACGGCGTGGACGCCGGCCACTATGCGGGCGTCCTGGACGGCGTCGGCCCCCTGCCCGCGCTTCTGGCCGACCGGCCCCGGCCCATCCTGGGCTATACGGGGACGATCCACCCCGATCGGGTGGACGTGCCGCTGGTGGAAAGCCTGGCGCGGCGGCTGCCGGAGGCGACGGTCGCCCTGGTCGGCCCGAACCTGCTCGAAGCCGCAGACCGCGCCCGCCTGGCCGCCTGTCCCAACGTCGTCCTGCCCGGCCCGGTCCCCTACACACGGGTGCCGCAATGGATGCGCGCCTTCGACGTCTGCATCGCGCCGCACCTGGTCTCGGCGTTCACCGAGAGCCTGAACCCGATCAAGCTCTGGGAGTACCTCGCCGCCGGCAAGCCCATCGTCGCCACCGACATCGCCGGCTTCCGTGACTTCCCGCAGTTCGTGCGGATCGCGCCCGACGCGGCAGGATTCGCACGGGCCGTACAGGAGGCATTGGGCGAAGACCGTGCGACGGGGGAGGCCCGCCGCGCCGAAGCCCGCCGCAATTCCTGGGACGCGCGTCTTGACCACGTCCTGCTGGCCCTGGCGTCGTGCCCCGCCGGTCTGCCCCGTGCGGCGGAAGAGGAGCCTGCCCGTGCCTGACCCCCTCGTCTCCGTGATCATCGTCAGCTACAACACGCGGCGGATGACGCTGGACTGCCTGCGCGCTTTGTATGATGACCTGGAGGGAACGTCCGCCGAGCCACAGGCCGAGGTCTGGGTCGTGGATAACGCCTCCACGGACGGCAGCGCGGACGCGGTGCGGGCCGCCTTCCCCGACGTGCGCCTGATCGAGAACCCGCGCAACGCCGGGTTCGGGGCGGCCAACAACCTGGCGATTCGACGGGCGCGCGGCGAGTTCCTGCTGCTGCTCAACAGCGACGCGTTCCTGCACCCCGGTGCCTTGGGCGCGCTCAGGGGCTACCTCCAGGCCCACCCGCGCGCGGGCGTGGTCGGGCCGCGCCTGCTCAACCGGGACGGCTCCCTCCAGCCGTCCTGCTACCGCTTCCCCTCGCCCCTGCGCGCCTGGCTCGAAAACCTGTGGGTCTCGTCGGTCGTGCCCCATCATCACGCCTTGGGCGACTACCGGCGCTGGGCGCACGAATCGGAGCGGTCGGTCGATTGGGTGATCGGGGCCTGCCTTTTGGTCAGGGCAGCGGCCTGCGAGGAGGCGGGCGTGTTCGACGAAGGGTTCTTCATGTACCAAGAGGAGACCGATTGGCAGCGCCGCCTGCGCGGGGCGGGCTGGGACATCGCCTTCACGCCGGCCGCCCTCGTGACGCACTGGGGCGGGGCCAGCGGGGCGTCCGAGGAGGCGAAGATCAGCGCGCACTTCTTCGACAGCCTGGACCGCTACGCGCGC
>JAABUV010004903.1_pt1 | contig 15611 bp, 19 predicted proteins | sample 5559971 | NCBI WGS metagenome assembly JAABUV01 (sample SAMN10711881, study PRJNA513362) | rock metagenome | isolation source: Antarctica rocks | place: Antarctica: Victoria Land, Knobhead nord | collected 2015-12-19
GTCGCTCCTCTCGGAGGGAAGGTGGTCGAATTACCGTCACCTTCGAGAGGAGCGCCCTGCTTTATGCTCTCAGGGGTTCAAATCTCCGATTCCGCCTGGGGGTTCAAAACTAAGCGGCCGTTTCCAACGGCCGAGTTGCTCGCGAATCGGGTTCTTCGAAACGGCGGACCCATCGCGCAAGCGCAATACGCAGCGAGCCGAGCGTTCTTCCAGCGAACGAAGTCGCACTATACCGCAACACTCCTCGCTTTGTGAAGTCGGTTGGTCCGCCACGTCAATCTCAGCTATGATTCGGCTGGTGCTCGCGTGCCGTGAGATTTGAGGCTCTTGAAGGAAAAAAGCGGAAGACGAGGCGTTCTGCGCCACGTACCGCTCGCCACGAAGGCTTCGTTTCACCCCAGGAGGCGCGTGATCCGGGACGTCATGTCTGCTTCTCCTTGGCGTCTTACGGCGTGCTCAAGGTCGAGAAAACCGTTCGCCGTCGCCGCGATCTCGACTTGAAGCCGAACAGAAGAGGTAGAGCGAGCGTATCCGCGACGCTCGGTGCAACGAAAGGCCCGAGTTTCAAAGCATGTGATACGGCCGTGCCTCAGCTACTGGCTCCGGAAAGCGGCCGAGGCAGATCAACGCCGCCGGCACGCGCTGGCAGCTCGTACTCGGCTACGGCGTCCTGCGCTCTGGTCACCCGGTTCGAAACCGCTTCAGAAACAGGGAATCTAATTGGTTCCAAATCCGAGCTGTTTTGCGAGGCCGTTGTCCTGGATTCTCGACGGAAGAAGTCTCGGCATGGTCCAATTTTTAAAGCGCTGCGGAACGAGCGCATACCGCGCTTTCGGTTTCGCGATGGTCAGCGCCATGTGAACCGCGTCACCTAGGATTTCAGGCGCCAATCCCTTGCGGCCTTCCGCAACGAGAAACGACTGAAACCGTGTTAGCGCGTCCCAGTATGCGGTGCGTTGAAACTCACTCAAGTCCTCGCTTTCGCCTTTGTCGTACATTGCGGTGCTCACCGCTCCCGGCTCGATAATGATGAGGTCGATGCCGAAGAGCATCAGCTCCCGTCGAAGCGAGTCGGACATACCTTCCAAACCCGCCTTCGAGGCCGTGTATGCACCCAGGAACGGAAGAGCGACTTTGGCTGAGGTGGAACTGATCATCACGACACGTCCCCTCGGCCCCCCGCGCGCTTTGTCAGTCCCGAGAAGTGGGGCAAACGCCTGGGTTACAACGAAGGGCGCAATCAGATTCGTTTCAAGCTGCCGCCTGAACTCGTTCGGCCTTTGATACAAGAGCGGTCCACTAATGACGATGCCGGCGTTATTAACAAATCCTGCAAGATTCCCATCGCCGACCATTGAGCCGACCTCTCGCGCGGCGCGGTAAACCGCATCCGAATCCGTCACGTCCATCAATAACGGCTCGAAGCTTTTACCAAATTGCATCTGCAAGCGACTGGCGTCGGCCTGTTTCCGTACAGAGCCAAAAACGCGAAAGCCTTTTGCAATGAGAACTCTTACGGTAGCCAGGCCGATGCCTGAGGAAACACCAGTAACAACGACGTCTTTGTTCTGCGACACACCGCTCTCCTTAAGATGATCACTGACCACCTTCAATAATATCATCCTATCCGTTTACGCGAACCGCGTCAAGGTGTACAGTGTTCTTATGCCTTACCCATCGAAAATAGACGGTCAAGTCATTCTTGCCGCCGCGATGAAGGAACTTGCGGCTGAGAGCATACGAGAGTTGTCGTTACGGAGCATCGCCGCTTCCCTGAATGTCGCGCCGAACGCCATTTACCGGTATTTTCCGGACAGGTCGGTACTCGAGGCAGCCCTAGCTGACGAGTCGGCGCGGCGATTGGAGCTTGCTTTACGGCGATCGGCCAAACGGTGCGACGCAATAACAGCGCTGCGGCGAATGGCGGCAGCTTATATTGCGTTTGCGAGGGACAATCCCCATCTGTACGAGGTGATGATGAGTCGTCATAGCCCGATACACGGGGCAGCGTGTCGCGAGAGCGTTTGGCTTTTCACAGTGAGCCAGGTGCAACGGGTAGTCGGTGAAACTCGGGCGGAAGACGCGTCCGTCGCGCTTTGGGCGTTTCTTCATGGAGCGGCGGTGCTGGAGAAGGGTCCCGTCTTTGCCAACAAGGTAAATGGGGGCTTCGATTTTGGACTCGACGCTTGGATAAGCGCGATCGCCAACCCTGATCGAACTGAGCCGTTTTCCTCGGTTCAGTCGACCTAAGTTCGTCGGCTCGGAAAAGGTGCGCGTTTGTAGGATCTTGACGCGTCTTACCGTTTCTCGGAATCTAACGCATCGCGAGAGAGTGACGTTCCGCGAAGCGAACCTCCGGGTTATCGCGGTGACATACTTGAACAAATAGAAGACGTTGTGATACTTCCTCTGATGGGTTACTCGACATTATTTATTGTTCGCGTGTTGAAACTGTCGAAAGCAAGGCGCGCGTCTCGGCCACGATGCGTCCAGCGAAGGCAGGGTCGCGCACTTGCGCGGAGCCGAGCATACGCTTGCCCTTTTCATCGAAGTACATGCCGGTGTCGTTGGACTCGTCGGTCAGGATCTCGGTGATCACCCGAGCGGCAAGTTGCGGGGTGCTCCAGTATTTAATGTTGGGCGCCAGCGGGCCGAGAACGTACTTAGCCAGGAAGCGGAGAACGACGTTCGCGTCGCGGCCGAGGCCGGTGCTCGGGTTGAAGCCCGGTTCGACGGCGTTGAAACGGAGCCTCGGCATCTCGCGCGCGAACACGAGCACGGTTGCGAGATTGCATTGCTTCGAGGTGGCGTACGCATCGAAGCCGGGGTTCGACGAGCCGCCTGGCAGCCATTCGCCGTTCGCACTGGCCTTCGCCGAGATATAACGCGCACCGCGAAAGCCGGCGGCGACCGCGGGCTTCCGCTCGGGATCCTCGACGCCGGAGCAGATGAACACGACGTGCGCGCCGTCAGGAAGGTGTGGAATGAGCGCCTCTGTGAACGCGAACGGCCCGAGGTGGTTGGTCGAGAAAGCGAGATCCCACCCCTGCGCCGCCCGAACGGGCTTCATCGGCATAACGCCGGCGTTATTCAGCAAGCCGGCGATCGGAAGACGGAGCGCGACGATCTCCGCGGCCGCGCGTCGCACGCTGGTTACCTCCGACAGGTCGCACACGATCGACACCGCCTGCCCACCCTTCTTCTCGATAGACTCACGGACGTCGTCGAGCTTCTTGGCATCGCGTGCGACCAGCACGAGGGTGCCGTGCTTGGTCAGCTCAAGCGCTGTCGCGCGACCGATGCCGGAAGTCGGGCCGGTGATTATGTACGTTGGTCGACCGGTAGAAGTTCTCGAGATTGCGTTCAGAATGCTAGCCTCCGCCATCTTCTCAGTGTCTGTCTAGCGAGTCGTTTCCGCGCAGAAAATCAGGCGACCATGCGCCAGAGTGCCTCGAACGCGGCCGTGCGATGTTCGTCTGCCTTCGCTGGGTCCCGGATCATGAAGTCGATCGTCGCGTCGGCGAGCGCGCCCATCAGCGCAGTGACAAAGCTGAGCGGCGCATCGCGCAGTGACCCGCTTCCACGGCTCCGCTCCAACAGCTCGGCGACGGGCGCCATCGTCTGGCTCGCGGCCTGATGGCTCGCCAGCGTGACGTCATTCGATACGTCGAGAAACGCGAGCGTCCGGCGCTTCTCCGGGTAGGAGGTGGCCCAGCGCAGCCAGTGCGACCAAACATAAAGCATCTGGTCGCGAACGTCGCTCTCCGTCGGTAGCCCGTCCAAGGCAGCCGCGGCCATCTCCCCCTTGAGGTCCACGTAGAGCTCGTTGAACAAGTCCGCCTTCGTCTCGAAGTAGGTGAACAGAGAGCCATTCGAGATGCCTGCTTCTTTCGCGATCCTCGCGGTCGCCGCGCCGAGCCCCTTGACGGCGATGATGCGGATCGCTGCCGATATTATGGTGGTTCTTCGGTCGTCACTTCTCGGTCTTCCCATGCGTCGTGTCCTCAAGCTGCATAGCGAGTATAAGACAGACTGACTAGTCAGTCAATAAAGGCGGGGGGGAGGCGACCGGGGCACGTCGGCTTTTTGGGCAGCGCCGTCATTACGACGACGGTTCGACCGGGCTGGCCAAGACCGAAGTGTTGCGTTCAGCGCGTCGAACAGCTCAATGCGCAAGTGCAGCTGGCCCAGTTCCGTGGGTAGTTGGACAGAAGACGTTACCCGACTTGAGTCCGGCGCTCGTACTCCATCGGAGAGATGAAGCCGATCGAGGTGGCATCGGCGCGGGTTCTAGAAGCCCTTGATGAAGTCTAAGACGGCAAGAGCCGCGTCGCGCTCGTTCTTAAAGCGATGCGTGACAAGCAGCTCGCACTCGAGAATTGAGCTTGCCCCGGTTTCCCGGACAGGTGACTATGCTGCGTTCGGCAGCTGCGACTCGTACTGTTCCGGGCTGACGTAGCCGAGCGTGGAATGACGACGCTTGCGGTTATACCAGACTTCGATGTACTCGAATGTAGCTGCGCGAGCCGTATCGCGCGATTCCCAAGGGGGATCGCCGAGTTCCGTCTTCATCGTTCCAAAGAAGCTCTCGGCAACCGCGTTGTCCCAACACTCACCCTTGCGGCTCATGCTCGCCGTTAAACCGTTGGCTGCAAGGACCGCGCGAAACTCGGTGCTCGCGTATTGGCTGCCACGATCGGAATGGAAAAGGGGCGTCGTTCCGGGGCGCTTGTTTGCGATCGCAGAACGCAGCGCGTCGATGACCAACGCACGTTCCATGGTCGGCCGCATCGACCACCCGACGACGCGGCGCGACACCAGATCCAAGACCACCGAAAGATAGAGCCAGCCTTCGTGTGTTGCGATGTACGTGATGTCGCCCGCCGAGAAACGCTCGGTCGTTTCGATCTTTGTCACGTCGAACCGTCGTGCAAGCGTGTTGGGCGCGATCGGGAAATCGTGAGCGGAATCCGTCGTCTTGCGATACCGCCGCCGTTGGACGCCCGAAATGCCTGCCGCTTTCATGAGCCGAGCAACTCGTTTTTGCCCGATCCGGCGTCCTTGAGCACGAAGCTCAGCGTGAATACGAGGACGACCATACGTCGAGCGGCTTTCGCGATGCGCCCGAAGAACCGATTCGGCGAGCTCGGAATCCTCGAGGCTACGGGCACTTGGTGCGAAGGCGTACTTCACCGCGGTTCCTTCGCAAAGAACGCCGCGGCTTTTTCTAATATGTCACGGTCCGCGCGAAGTGAGGCGTTCTCCCGTCGAAGGCGTTGCAGTTCCTCCTCAACGGAGACCGTGCTTTGCTCCGGCGCGCTTCCGAACTGCTTCCGCCAGACTCCGAGTAAAGACTTACTGATGTTCAGTTCGCGCGCTATCTGGGTCAGCGGCTGCGCTCGCATTTCAACGCGGCGTACCGCTTCTCGTTTGAACTCATCGCTGTGAGCCCGACGTTGCTTGCTCATGACACCTCGTGGCCGGGATTTCGCCGGCGCTATCGAACGGTCCGGGAGACCGCGGCAAGCTCAAGATGCATCAGACCAAGAAGGGCAACCACTGGCACTTCGGGATGAAGGCGCACATCGGCATCGATAGCCGAACGCGCACGATCCGCAGCATCACGGCGACCGCTAACATCGTGATCCGCAAGAAGAAAGTACTGCAACTCGCCGGAGCGTAGCTGTCTCTAAACGACGGTAACGAACGCCAATTCAGACGTTCCTAATCGAGGCGCGGCTTAGGATCCAAAGATCAGCGCGGTCGACTCGGGCGAAGAACGCGCCGGCGTTCACGCTCAACACAACCGTCGAAACCGCGACACCGCCCGTCCCAGCGCGTCATAGGCATCATCGCGCACTGACGCACCGGCAATAGCGGCGGTCGCTCCGACCCACGCAGAATCCCGACGATCTCGCAAATGCCGCACTTCACATATGCGACCGACGATTTGCCCGCGTTGGTTTGCCATCGAACTCCCCTTTCGTCGCGGCGACGTGCTCACGGTCAAGATTCAGATGTTGCTTTGAGTTCGTTGTAGAGCTCGTACGCGCTGCGCTCGACCCAGCATTCCGCCAGTCGGCCATTTCGCACGTGCCAGATCGCGATGCCGGAAAATGAAACGGGCGCACCGTCCGGGGGCAGACCGAACATGCCCTTATTCGTGCCGCGGCAGACCCAGCGCGAGACGACGCGGTCGCCTTGCTCGTTCGCGAACACGTCGAGGTGTTCGTTTGTGGCGTTGCCGACCGTTGTTTGCATTTCGGCGACCCACTTCTTGAATGCATCGCGGCCAGCGACGACCTTGCCGGCCGTCGTGATGCGATAATCTTCGGTCATGAGTTCATCGATCGCGCTCAGGTCATGCGGTGGGGCCCAAACGCGTCGAAAAAAATCGTACGTTAATTGTCGGGCGTGTTCGGGATGCGTTGCGTTCATTTTACCTCAGCGATGCGGCAACTGCGTTCAGGCTGCATAAGGGGGCGATAGCGAGGAGCACGTTCCGTACGGACCGATCGCGCAGCCAAGTCTTTGAAAGTTAGCAGCTACCGATGCTCGTGTGCGTCTATCACACAGACTGGCCGTGTAGGCGTTCAAGCGTTTCGATCGCCAAGGCGCTCGTAAAATCTCGGGCGCCGACATTTCGGATGGAAGCAAAGCCCTTGCCTGCCCAGAACGGCGTGAAATCGGCGTTGTTTCGACGCTGCGCTTCGGCGCGGATCGGTGCGAGCGCGGCCATCGGCGTCGGAAAGGCTGGGAGATCGGGTGCGATCGGTCCCATTTCGCGGATGAGCCGATTCATCAGGGCGCGGGCGGGACGTCCCGTGAAGACATTCGTAACCACGGTCGAATCGGGGCGCGATCCTTGCAGCGCCATCCGATACGGCGACGACGTGGCTGCCTCCGGACAGAGTAAGTAAGCCGTACCCATCTGCACGCCGGCCGCACCGAGTGCGAAGGCGGCCACGATGCCACGCGCATCGACGATTCCACCTGCTGCGATCACGGGGATTCCGACGGAGTCGACAACCTTCGGGATCAGCGCGAACAAACCGAGATCTGACGCGGTGTTTTCGATATCGGCGGCTAGGAACGTACCACGGTGGCCACCCGCCTCGTTGCCTTGGACGATGATAGCGTCGACTCTGCGGTCTTCAAGCCAGCGCGCTTCTGCGACCGTCGTAGCCGTAGATAGAATGCGACAGCCGGCGGTTTTTACCCGGCGAAGCAGGTCGGACGACGGCAATCCAAAGTGAAAGCTAACGACCTCAGGCTTCATCGCCTCGACGACTTCGCAAAACCGTTCATCGAACGCTGGGAGATCAACAGTCGATGGCGTGATCATAGGATCGAGTCCGAACTCGCGATAGTACGGCGTTAGCCGATTTCGCCACATATGCTCGAGGGCCGGATCGGGCGCCGGTTCGGAGTGACAGAAGAAGTTGACGTTGACCGGCGCTCTTGTCAGCTCGCGGAGATCTTTTAATTCGTGGCGCACTTCCGCCGCGTCCATCCCGGCGCATCCGATCGAGCCGAGTCCCCCCGATGCGCTCACCGCTGCCGCCAATTCGACCGTGCCGATGCCGGCCATAGGAGATAGCAAGATTGGATGCTCGATTCGAAGAAGCGTGGCCTACGCGGTCGTTCGGCCATCGGTTCAAAGTATTTTGATTCGTCATCATTCTCCATGTCCGTCCTGCCGCTTTGGGGAGCGGACCGATGCCGTCTTCAGATCGTGTCCCACCATGTGGGATACGAGCGCATGAGCGGGAAAGGCTGGCGCGTGACCAGGGCGGAAAGTCTGTGAATCTGATTTTTGCTGACGGCTTTGAGTCCTTCGAGTTGCATGTAACGGCGTCGCAGCTGCGATTCGTCTTCCTGCCAAAGGAGTAGCGCACCGACGAGTCGCACGATCGCCGCGTCGCTTGGTTTCAGCGTTGATGCGCTCGAGCGGATTGTTCGTCGCGGTCTGCCCCCGATGCGCTTCTTGGAACGACATGTAGGCGAGCACGTCGTCACGGGAGTCGTTCATCATCGCCGCAAGCTTGGGCTACGTCGCAGGCAGCCGATCGAAGAAGACCGCCCACTGTACGGCCGCCGCCATCGCATCCTCGCGCATCACAGGTGCCGGAGCGGATGTCGCCGCCTGCGCTTATCGGTAGTATCGCCAAGCACGCTATGAATTCTTGACTGCATCGGCACATTGCGTGAGAGCAAGCGCCAATCGCTCCATCTGCAGCATCTTGAAGTTACGCTACATCTTCGACTCAACGCTGCTGTTTACCGGAGGACATGTCTTACCAAGTGGTCGGCGGCTGCTGGACGAGCGGCTTTCGACATAGGTGAGCCGTCGACTACTGCAAGTGCCTCGAGCACGGGAAATTTGCCGAGATGAACATCGAGCCGTTGGAATGGCGCATCGATGGACGCGCGTAGCGCGTAGCACATTGTGTGCTCGCTTTTGAATGTAACCGACCCGACGCATCATGATCTGGCGATCTATTGTTGGACTTGACCTCAAAATCAGCCACCTGCTATGCATCTCAGGTATCTGCTGGGAACGGAGAAACGAAGAGATCACGCGCCGGCGAATCGACTGGCGTCGGGCGGACTGCTATCTGGTTTGCTTTCGAAGGCAATATCGACGCTTACGCTGCGTTGCTATAAAGTGCTGGCGAAAGTGTCAGCGAATACCTTATGAGCTTTCCGGAGTCTGGTTAGTCTGGACTATAAGCTTTGGCGTCGATCACGGTAACTCTGAAACAGGCGCTATGAGGCGTCATCTCGAGTTCAGTTACACAGCCGAACCCGGCGACGTCGTTACCTGCCGCGCTGCTCCGGCATATGCCGCGCCACTACGCGACCGCGCCGCTACGTTACCTTCGCGAAACAGACAGCCGTCGCGTGTACCCCGTCATGTTCCAGCGTAGCGTTGAAGGACACGAAGTCAATGGACAGCGACATTGGCGTTCAGTTTTTGGAAGTAATTTCCGTGGTCGAAGTCGGAGATCAGTCCAGGGTGCGTCGGCTCCCATCCAAGAACGCGCCGTGTGACGACGTTCGACGTCGGGTTGTCGAGCGCAATGAGCGTCGCGAGAAAACCGAAATGCGCTTCCAGCTGGTCGTGAGGAATACTCGCGGTTTGCAGGCCCAAGTGATCGCCGATGCTCTGCGCGATATCACGCGTCGGAATGCCCTCATCTCCGACGGCATGAAGCCGTGAACCGGCCGGCGCCTTCTCGAGCGCCATGCAGAAGAGATGACCGACGTCGAGCGTGTGTCCGGCCGGCCAGCGATTCGCTCCGTCACCGGGGAAGCCGGCGACACCCGTCCGGCGCGCGATCTCGATGAGAACGCGCGCGAAACCGTGCCGATCGAGCGTGCCATGCGTGATCGGCGGGATACGCACGATCGACGACCGCACGCCCCGCTCCGCGAAGCCGATCACCGCGTTTTCCGCATCGCCGCGCGGCGCGTGAGGAGCAGCGTCGTCTTCCGTGGTCATTCGGCCCAACGTTGCGAGGAGCAACGTGGCTGAGGCCGTCACGAGCGGCTTATCCGTGTGGGCGAGTGCGTCACCGAGTGCGAGCAAGGCGGCAAGATCCGCAGCGACTGCGCCGGCTAGATTTCCGGAACGCATCTCGTCATGCTTGAACGCGAGATGGATAACGCCGTCGGCGCTTGCCGCCGCCGCTTTGAGCCCGTCGACGTCATCGAGATCGCCGCGACGGACCGTTGCGCCGCGTTGCTTCAGCGTCGCCGCTGCGGCATCGGTTCTTGCTAGGCCGACGACCTCATGGCCGGAGGCGAGGAGTTCGGGAACAACGGCCGAGGCGATATGACCCGATGCACCAGTGACGAGAACACGCATGGAAACTCCCTAAGCCGCAGCTGCTGCGCGGCCTCTCCCGGTGATGAGACTTGGTGCCGTCACAATACCAGGTGATAGGACGTTGTGTCAACACTATCAGTCCTTATGGCCCGATGGGAACCACACACGCGCGAACGGCTCGAGCGCGCTGCACTCGCATTGTTCGTCGAACGCGGCTATGACGCGACGACTGTTAACGATATCGCCGAGCGCGCCGGACTGACCAAAAGCACATTCTTCCGTCAGTTCGCCGATAAGCGGGAAGTGCTCTCGGGCGGTCATGGCGTCCTCATCGAACGGTTCAGTGGCGCGATCGCCGCAGCGCCGCCTGCGGCTCCCGTCATTGATTGTCTCGCGGCGGCGCTGGAATCGATCGGGTCCGTATTTACCCCGGAACGCCACGATCTCGCCCAGCAGCGACGTGTTGTGATCGCGGCTAATAGCGAATTACAGGAACGCGAGTTGCTCAAGCGAGCTCGCTTGGCGACGGCGATCGCGAACGCGCTTCGGGCACGCGGTGTGGACGACATGTCCGCGCGACTTGCGGCCGAAATGGGCGTCCTTACATTCAGCACGACGGTCGCTCGCTGGTCCGAGCCCGCGAACCAACAATCGTTCACGACGATAGCGCGTAGCGCACTTCGCGAATTCCAGACTCGCACGACGTTGCTCGGCAACCAGGGTACGCGCGAGGTGCTTATCTAAGTCGGACAGGTAGACGGTCTACATCTTCCGTCCAGGCAATAAACATGCGAGAGGAAAGGCCGGAGCCGTTCGTCGGTTTTATGTTTGCACGTTAATCGGGGAAGGATACGCTTCTCGTGTTAGCACGGCTAGCTGTCGACACTACGCGGGTTGTTGACGGTTCTTACGCCAGCTGGAGTTGTGTGAGCAGGAGTCGAGAGCGCTATGCTTCGGGTCGTCGTTCGGGTCGGCCCATGCGACTGCGATATTGCGCCCCGTAGGGCTGCAGTTCAGCAATCTCGGCGACTCGACTAAGCGCTTCGTGACCGGCGATGGAACACCGGAGGCCGCGCTCGAGAAGACGTCGCCGTCGCGATCCAGATGGCACAGGAAGCGGAGGCGGTAGCATACTATTCGTATCGCAAACGAAGACCACTCACCCGTCTCAATCTCGCGAAATTGTCGAATCTTGGAGTATCGCTGGCCGAGTTGTCGCCGCCGGGGAGCCGCGAATGGTCGCGCTCCCGTCGTTTGCGCATAAAGCTTTCCTGCCCGATGGGGTGTCCTGGACAACCGCTCGCCCGGATTCTTCGCATGCATGACGACGTCTGCCGCAACTTCGACCGGTGAACGATCCCGCGCTTCGGCTCGAAGAGCTTTCAATGCGCTAATCGAGCGCTTAATCGTACAGATGTCGGCCATCATTTCTGATGGTATTCGGTGCCGCGAGTTCCACTTCTAAGACACAGGCGGCGCGGCGTGCTCGATCAATGGTCACGTGCTGCGCGCGAACGGCCGAGCGATTTAACGACAGGTCATTGCTCGACGAATAGGGCGAATCACGGCGTCGATGCTTCGCGTTACCTTCGTTGGCGAAGAACTTGCGGATTTTGCGAGCGCTTCGTTCGACGTTCACGTCAAGATCTTCTTACCCGACGCGAATGGCAACATCGTTGCTCGTGACTACGCACCTCGTCGTTTCGACGAGAGGCGCGCGAACTGAACATCGAGTTCACGCTGCACGAAGGCAATCCGGCTACGCGGCCGTGAGATTCAAAGCTGGGCGATGTCGTGGGGATTGGCGGCCCTCGAAGTTCAATGTGATCCCAGCCAATTTCGATTGGTACGTGCTGATCGCAGAGAAAACCGGCCTGCCTGCGCTCGCGCGCCGGCTGGAAGAACTGCCGCACGATGTGCCGGTGTTTGCGATCGCAATGGTTGATTCAGAAGACGATTGCGTCTCGTTAGCCGTTGCAGGGCGCACTCACGTCACATGGAGTTACGGTGCGAAGGGAGAAATGGTATTCCAACTAATTGACGCGCTCTATCGACTGCTGCCGTCGATCGGTGATGGTCACGCATTGGCAGCATGTGAAGCGTCGACGGCGCCTGCTCCGTGACGTTCTCTCGACGCGATTGAGACTACCTAAGGCGTGGGTGAAGACGGCGGGCTACTGGCGTCGCGGTAAAGCTTCGACGCACGAGGTGTACGCTCACACCAACCCCGAGCCGTAAGCGCGAGCGACGAGGACAACGCAGCGTCTGGAGGCAATCATGCCGAACACGATCTTCGATACTCTTAAAGACGGAAAAGCGTATATCATCACCGGCCCGAGTTTCGGCATCGGTCGCGCCACAATGCTTGAGCTGACCAAGCACGGCACCCTCGTGCATTACGAAAAGATCGATTGCGCAGAGCCCGTTCGTTGCTCGAAGCGTGCGGTCTAGATTGCGCCGACCTACAATCTCCACGACTCAAAGAAGAGGTCTATCGATGGATACGGTCACAAATGCGTCGACCACCTACCGCGCCTTTCGGGCGACGGGAAACGGAGCATTCGAGGATGTCCATGTCCCAATCGAACAGCCCGGCGCCGGGCAGGTTCGCATTCGCGTGGAGGCTAGTGGCGTCTGCCATACTGACGCGTTTACCGTTGAGGGCGGTGCGCCCGGTGTAACGTACCCTCGCGTCCCGGGACATGAAATCGTTGGTCTCATCGACGCGGTCGGGCCTGGTGTCGCGGACTGGTTTTCAGGCCAACGCGTCGGCGTTGGTCTTCTATCGGGTCCTTGCAACCAGTGCGTATCTTGTAGACGTGGCGACTTCGTCAACTGCACGCGTCAGCCGCTCACGGGTATCCATGTGGATGGCGGATACGCGGAGGTAGTCATCGCAAATGCGGCCGGTCTCGTTTCGATCCCGGACGGCATGTCCGCCATCGACGCGGCTCCGCTCCTTTGCGCGGGTGTCACCACGTTCAACGCACTCCGTAACTCGCCAGCACGTCCGGGCGACCTCGTAGCAATCCACGGCATCGGCGGTATCGGCCATCTTGCCGTGCAATACGCTAGAAAGATGGGGTTCCGCGTCGTCACGATTGCGCGCGGGCAAGAAAAAGCCGAACTTGCGATCAAACTTGGAGCACATCAACATATCGACTCTGATAGAGAGGACGCAGCGGCGATCCTCGCTGGGCTCGGGGGTGCGTCCGTCATTCTAACGACGGTCTCGAGTCCGACTGCGATGAATCCGCTCGTCGCGGGCCTCGCCCCCCGCGGTCGCATGATTGTTGCCGGTGCCGGTCTGGAGCCGATCACCATCGACACGCCAACGCTGATCTTCGGCGAGAAATCCGTCCAGGGAACGCTCACCGGATCGACCATCGATACCGCTGATACGGTCGACTTCAGCCGTCTTCAAGACATTCATCCGATAGTTGAGACCTTTGCACTCGCCGATGCGCCGGCTGGTTACGCGCACATGATGAAAAACAAGGCGCGCTTTCGCGTCGTTTTAACAACGTAAAGTACGTTGGCAAGTACACCAGGCTTCGCGGAAGCCTCGCTCAGGGTTGATCTCTGCAACGGGCTAGGCGCGAGTGCCTCGTACTCTGTCCTGCTTGCTCGAAGATAATGCCGGTCGCCGGCCACACCTTCGTCCTGAACGTCGCGGTAGGAACGGCAGCGTCCGCAAAGGTTCCTACGATTGTATAACCGCTCCGGACACTAATCTGCTCGCGTATGAGCAAGCCATCTTTCACAAGGAATCCTGATAAAGGCAAAATATGAAGGCCGTACTTGTATCGACCCCCGCGACGGGCCATCTAACCCGCTTCTTTCGATTGGAAAGATCCTAGCGGACGGAGGACACGAGGTTATCGGCTTGTCCTCACACGCGATGCAAGAGCGTATCAAGGATATCGGCGCGGCGTTCCATGCTTTCCCCCCGCAGGCCGACTTCGACCTTCGCACGATCGAAACAGTATTTCCGGAGTTGGAGACCATGCCTCCAGGTCCGGACATGACGCTATTTTATATGAAGCGTGTGTTCTTCGATTCCGTCCCTGCACAGCATGAAGGATTGCGGCAGGTGCTCAGCTATTATCCTGCCGACATCATCATCGGCGACAACTTCACGTACGGCACGTTTCCGATGTTGCTGGGGCCGAGGTCCAGGCGCCCAGCGGTCGCATTGTGCGGGACGATGATATTGCACATGCAGCGGGACGACGGGGCGCCAAATTTCGCGGGCCTGCAGCCCGCGACGAGCAGTCGCGAGGCCGAAGCTTACGCGGCAATCTTCGATCAGCATGATGCTGCCGTTTTCGGCCGGCACGGCGGCACCTAAACGACATTCTGGCCGACGTCGGCGCCCCGCCGCTTACGACGAACATCTTCGATGCCTCCGTCCGTCTTCCAGACGCCTTTCTGCAACTCACCGTGCCTGGGTTTGAATTTCCAAGACAAGAGCTTCCGTCTTCGGTCCATTTTATTGGCACTCCGCAGATCACATCCAATCAAGCTCCCTTGCCCTCCTGGGCTGACGACTTGGATGGCCAGCGTAAGGTCGTTCTAGTCACACAAGGAACGCTCTCAAATCATAACTTCGGTCAACTGGTGGCGCCGACGTTAGAGGCACTTGCGAATGAGCAAGATCTCCTTGTCGTGGTGACGACCGGGGGACGCGCTCCCGAAGCTATTCCCGGGCCGATACCTGACAATGCCCGAGTTGCTCGATATCTGCCGTTCGAATGGCTTCTGCCAAAGGTCGATGCCTTTGTGACGAACGGCGGGCTACGGCAGCATCAACCAAGCGCTGAGTTTCGGGATACCAATCGTCGCTGCGGGTCTTTCCGAGGACAAGGCAGATGCGAACGCGCGCATCCATTGGTCGGGCGCGGGCATTGACCTTGCAACGAATGACCCCTCCCCACATGAGCTTCAAGGCGCCGTCCGCCAAGTGCTCGAAAATCCGCAATACCGCCATCATGCCGAGCGTCTCGCGGGTGAGTTCGCGAGCATCAATATGCGCTCCGAAGTTCTTCGCATCGTAGAAGGATTGGCAATCGCGACATAGGCGGCCGTGATGGATGGATTGAGCTTGTCCCGATTTCCGGGACAGGCTACTGAGCAGCGATCGGTAGCCGCGACTCGTATTCATCTGGGCTAAGGTAGCCGAGTGTCGAATGCCGCCGATGCCGGTTGCACCAGATTTCAATATAAGCGACGATCGCCGCCCGAGCACTCGCACGACTGTCCCAAATCGGATCGACGAGCAACGATATTCGATGCGATTTGCATCGTGTGATTCGAGTCGGTCGTATTACGAATGCGTTGGCGGATGCGGACGAATTCCGGCGGCCTTCATCAGATGCCCGACTCGCTTCGCTCCGATCGCGATACGTCGGCGCGGAGCTCCGCATGGATACGCGGTCGACCGTAACTGCGGTTGTTTCGCGCGTAAATGCCAACGATCGATGACTTCCGGCTCTAGCAACGGCACGGCGACTCGTGAATCTCTTTTGAGCCCGATCGTAACGGATTGAAACTTGCCGGCACGCTCGCATCGAAGAACGGAAGTCGGACCGACGGAGACGACAGGCGGAGCGGTGAAACGAACTGACCACTCACCTAGACTAATGTGCTGACCTAGCAGGTTGCGGAAAAAGCAATGCCGCTGGTGTCGATCTGGCGGGCTTTTTTCGCTATAATTGGAGCAGGTTTCCTCGATATCTTGAGGTAGCGGCTGATGCGGTCCGAAGATGTACAAAATACG
>JAABUV010004904.1_pt1 | contig 15605 bp, 17 predicted proteins | sample 5559971 | NCBI WGS metagenome assembly JAABUV01 (sample SAMN10711881, study PRJNA513362) | rock metagenome | isolation source: Antarctica rocks | place: Antarctica: Victoria Land, Knobhead nord | collected 2015-12-19
CGGCGCAATGCGGATGAAGAGGCCAATGTTGAAGACGAAGGGGCTATAAACGAGGCAAGGATTGACTGGGAGCTGGAAAGTAATCAAGTGGCGGATGCAGCAAGAAGGGCTGAGTGGGACAAGAGGATTGAAGTACACACAAAGTACACTCTCTCGTGGTTATCATCTAGCTGACATGTTCGCCAGGCATGCGATATCTGCCGTGAAACAAACATGGAGTGCAAGAGAAAGGCGCAAGGCCAGACGCCTTGCGACCTCTGCATTGCCAATAACCAGCAATGCGAATCCACACTCGCCTTCATCAACGGAGCCCCAAACCTAGGAGGCCTAAATCATGCGGTGCAAGATTATCAGATGCAGTTGATGCTCCTCGAGCAGCAGAGAAAGAAACGTCTGCTGATGGCTCAAAACCCATAAAACCCTTATTACCAGGGTCCCTCGTCTTCATTTGCTAGTTCTCCCTCGTTTTCCGCGCCGGCTTCACAGACAATGATAGGGCAGCAGCAGGTGATGTCGAATACGACAATTCAGCAAGCGAACCAACTTTGAATGAACAACGGCATTCACTCCGGCAATTTTTTCGACTCACAGTTCATGTCTTTTTCACAACAAAATCCATCAGTGCAGCAGAAGTCTATACAGATCTATGCTCAAAACCTTGCAAAGAACCACCATGATAGTATGCGAAATGCTGGAGGTATCTCAGATCGGCAGCCATCAGCGGAACACGGGTGTGGATTCAGATCTAAAAGTCCTGATGTCTATTTCGGCAATGATTTTGCTGCTTTGCAAACCCGAGTTGACGGTGTGTCGTCTGATTCGGATGCGAATGAAGCTGGAAGTGCTCACACCACTCCTACCATGCAAGCGCATGCCATGCCGCCCAGTCGACCAAATGAGCCCGTAGTGAATTCGCCAAACTTTCCAGGATGATAGTGATGTTCAAAGTGACCTAGAAAGAGAGACCTGATTGATCTGGTGGCTTTGCTAGCCACATGATCGTCGGAAGGGCCGAATAAGACTAGCAACTGTGTCGAAGACCTGCTTTTTCGGATTGAGAAGCGAGTTACACATTTCGATAGACGTTTGCTGAAGAGATGATGACAATTAACGAGACAGATGAATGAACATCACAATGCAAAGATAAATCATCAATGTGAAAGACAAAAAGATATCGGCAAAACATGTCTGGGTTGACTTGTGCGTTCTTTCATTTCTTTCGAGTTACAGTCGATAATGAAGAATATAACAATGAATAGACCTATTAGCAGCATCACACGTGTTTCTAGTTTACCCTTGCCCCCTAATATCATTGACCCCATCCCAAAGTTCTTCACAACCAGAGCGTTTCAAGCTAACCTCTCTCTCAACAAGATTCTTCAACACAAGCACGTCTACTCTTGTCATAAGCAGTATCATGCAGTCTTTCATATCATTGCGAAGTATTCTTCTTGCAGCCTAGTCAGCATCGACAAAACGAAAACACTGAAATTTAGTACATTTGATCGCTAAAATCTGAATCGACAAATCTGCTTATATGCTAATTTCTAGACTCAATTAGTACAATTAGTTTTTATACTAAAGATTTTAGTGATGCAATTAACAGTCAAATAACAGTTATTCAATTTAATACTTTAATATTGAATTATTATAATTAATTTAACTTATTAACTAATTCAATAATAACGACTGACAACGAGATTCATCTGTTCATGATGTCGACTACAAATCTTTTGATTCTATTCTGTGTTTAAATAGAAGTCAGAAGAGTCAAGAGATCTCAATTCGACGTAATTTGAACGATGTTAGAATGTTGCGTGAGCAGAAAAGTCGATCATGCAAAGTTTTCATCTACGCAACAACATTCTCTCTAACAGTCACAATCGATCTACGAGAGTGATTGATGACATGTCGATGTCAGTAAGAGATGAAAAGATATCTTGTGAAATAGTCGTTCTCAGTATGAGAGTCGTGACTACAAGTGGTCGAAGAATTTGCAACTCGTCAACTGCGTCGATATACTGAAACGTCTTCATCACATCGACAGTGTCGTCGAGTAATTGATGAAAAGATATCAGATAGAATAGTCGTTCTCAGTCTAAGAGTCGTGACTACAGTGCTCGAAGAAGTAGTGACTCGTCGATCACGCTGATATACTGAGAAGACTTGAGCTCATCTTCTTTACTTGACGTCAAGTCATTCATCTATCTACGTGAAAAATCGAGAGCTCAAGAGAACGATCAGAATGCATTCTCTTTCATCGATCAGAGTCAAACATCAAACGATTGCGATCGCATGTCTATACTAACAATTCATTCAACGTCTACGTGACACAAGTCAAATCAAGAGAAGAAAAGAGTTACTCAGTACAATCACACTTTATCTTCTCATCGTGTGCATCTCTCTTTCATCACATATATCTCTGCGCAATGAATGACAATCATTGAGTAAGAGAACGCAGCTCTACGTACGTTACAATCACGAGCATCACGAGTGCAAAGAAAACGTCTTTCATCTTCGAATTGAGAATCGAATCAAGACATCGTTGTATAAAATATCGTCAATGAAGAGCAGAGCAAAGACGATGCGTCATAAATGAACAACACAGACACTCATTAAGAGTTTACTCAAGCGTCATGCGCTGAATAGAAGCTATAGATTCATTACTTGATAACACAGTGTCAATCTTATTGTTTCAACTGCGCGAAGCAGTCGTATAAATGACAAGTGATTTTCTTTCTCAGAGAGTTTTGTTCACACGATATAAATAGCATAAAGTTTCTCATGAGTCGAGTCTAAATCGATGTTACAAGAATGTATGAATTACAGACAGATAAACAGAATTCAATAATAACTATTTACATAATTTAATATATGTGTAAGAAAAAGTAAATAAAAAAGCAAATAAAAAAGCAAATAAAGATTACATTTTACAATAAAGAAGCTAATGAGATAAAAAGTCTTAAAAATGTTTGATTGAAAATTATGAATGAAGTCATAAAAATTGTTTAATAAAGAGTGATAAATAAAATAATAAATAAAGTCATGAAAATTATTCAATTGAGAATGTCGCGAGTAGATAGAGTAATAATGTCATGATGTCAGATCATCAACTCAATTTAAAATATAAATAGTTGATGTTTTAAATAATCTCAATTTATTGAATCTGTTTTGCAGTTCAATGAATCAAGTCATTAATCTAGTCATCATCATCTTAATTTAGTCTCAGCAATTTTGTTTCAATTATCTCAGTCGTGTGTGCAAATCTTTGCAATCTTAAGTCATAAAACTACTATGTAATCTTGATTCTGCTTAATTCATATATATAAAAGTTGAGCTTTTGTTCTTTTCTTTTACTCTTTGTCTTTCATCTTGTACATTATTTGATGTATTGTTCTGTATCTAGTTCAAGTAATATAATAATCAATTCTCTATATTGATAAAATCTTTAGTTCAGTCTAGTTTCTAACATTACAAAAGATTTACACTTTCTGCAACATTTTCATACATTGAAATCTTGTTTAATTATTTTTTTGCTCAAATGAAGTCATTTTACAATCTTTTGATCAACGATGAGCATGCTGTTGAACAGTTCACTTAAAGTATGATTGAAAATTTAGTCGAGATCTTTCACGCAATGCAAGAGCTTCAAAATCAAGTTCAACAACATGATGTTATCATCTCATCTTCATTCATTGTTTTCAGTTCTTCAGTTTACATCGACAAAATGTTCAACAGCTAACTTTTTGCTCAATGACAGAATCTGAAAAAGTTGACTTGATTCAGCTAATAATCAGCTAACAACTGATTAATCAGTTAAGTGTCAGCTAAAATTGATAAAATTGAATAGATTTTCAGTCTTACAAAATCACAAATATAAAGAGAATAAAGATGTGACTGCAATTGCATATGATGCATGTTGATTACTTCAAATATTACAAGCTTATGAACTTAATATTATGTACTGATCTAATGTGTCTTGAATTTACGCTGATGAACTCTGATTTTTACACTACTTGAAGTTGCACATTATGACATTTGATGACAGTTCTTGTAATGCATTAACATGATGTGTCAAACATATCATAGCTGTGAAAAATCAAAATCATTGTGATGAAATTAGATTTTAAGTTAGCATTCATTGAATCTTGAATATGTTTAAAACAACTGATGATTTATGCTTCTTTTATTGAATATGTTTCATTTCAAAGTGAAGTTCAAATCATTATCTTTCATTATAAATTCTTTGTCAACATCAAAATCATCTTGAATAAGATCATGAATGTTTAACTTTTGAAACTCAAGCATCTTATTGAATAAACTTCATCAACGAAACTGTTTATTGTCAATTACTTTTTCAATGTTGAAACTCATGCATATGATGCTATATGTAATGATGAGTCTCATTTGCATGATACATCATATTTTTTTCTTCGCTTGATTTTGTGTGCTCATCATTCACTTCAAATTTAATTGTACTAGATAATGAGTCTTAGTGAAAGTTAGTTCTTGTTTTATCACTGAGATTATGTCTATAATATATTGAGATGACTTAATTCTTGATGCAATGAACTTAAATGTAACTGTAAATTCTTCTTGAAACAATCTCATGATCTCATGCAGCTGATTCTTTCTTGAAAAGCTCATAATTAAGACGCAAAGAATTTTCTTCATGATTGTGAAATACTTTACACTTGAAGTTAACATCAATAATGTAAAGTATTCTTGCTGCATTTATCGTCACATTGCTAAGCAAGCAGCGCAGCATATAACATGATCACTTACATGATAAAGTATTTCTGCTTGCATTGAACTCATTGAACAGAACATTATCTTTTTCTTGAAATCTCACTTCTTGATGAGCTTGTCAATTGTCGCTATCTTAATACAATGATTATGATTGCAGATCTTTCTTATGTGACGTTGAAATGAGTTTGCGAAATTATCAATTATTTTATACAGAGTCGTTGAGTTTATTTTGATTCATCTTTGCTCTTTGCTGTATTCATTGATTAAGAAAAGATGCTTTGTTGTCTTCAGTTGTGAAAGTTAAGAAAAAGAGCTGAGCATTTGCAGTATTCTAACTCTTGCTAAATACTCTTGAATTTCAACTTTTGACTTCTCATCTAGTTTGTTGTGTTGCTTTCATGCTGTCAATTTACTTTCATATATTCACTTCATTGCTTTCTTATGTGCATTCATGCTTTCATTAATGATTGTATCATACTGTGAAGATAATTGTACAGTTATCTTTATATGCATCGTAGATGATACATTGATTAAAGATTCGTCATCAATGAAAGTTGAGTGTTTGCAGATTTGCATTAAGTTGACTGTGCTTATGAAGTCAATTATCTTGTCGATATGAATCTTTATCTGTTCATGATTCTCAATTGATTTATTGATGATTGTCTTGTGAAACTTGTCTAGTGCTATAATCAGTGAAAACGTGTATTTTTTCAGCTTTTTGCAATGTTTATCTTGTGCTTTTCACTCAATATTTGTGTTTAACTGCATTCAGTTCTCAATACTATTCAGTCAATAAATCATTTAAGTCAAACTTCACTTCATTGAAATCTTAATTATCATTCATCGATGAGTTTTTGCATTCAAGTCTGTGAATTTCTTGATTGTAAATAAAGTTCATTTCACTTTGTTATGAGTTTTGTCACAAGTCACTCTGTCTCAAGAGTTCAGAGATTTTCAATCTTTGAATGTTTTAATGAAAGACTTTTTTCTCTTGATGTTAAATATTACATCATAATCTGTTCATAATTTATCAAGATGTTTTGAGAATGATTGTATGATGATGACACAGATCAGTTTATTATCATTTATAGAGTGTTTTCTCTGATCATTGTATTTGTAAAATTCTGATCTGTCATTCTTTTATAACTTCAGTTTACAAATCTTCTTTTGAAGTGAGATCTCTTCATATGCAAAGCGAATTTTTCAGTTCATTTTGTCATCATGTAGATTCAGATGCTTTTGCATTTAAGATATTCACTGAGAAAGCAAGATTAAAAACATGTATACGAGATTGAGACTCTCGATAGAAATGATTAGTGCGAATGAGCTGTTATTGACGTATGAACATTGAATTTCTCATTTACTTAAAATATCAAAGAAATACTTAATGTTTGCTAGTTGAGATTGAGTTTTACTGTCTCTGCACAGATGATGACTGAAATTTTCTCTGTGTCAATGTTCAATCACTTTGATCTGTGCAAGTATGAGTAATTGATTCAAAGCAACTAAATTGAGAAATATCAAAGTCTTAATTCTTTGTTAGTAGAGTAATTCTCACGACATGTTTGAATTACATATCTTTTCAAGTCTCATTTCATTTGCTAGATACTCATCATTTTGTCACGTCTTCATCTCAATCATTATGAATATGTCAAAGACTTGATAAAAATATAGCTTTTTAACTAAGTCTTTGATTTTAATACATTCAATGAAGACAATCTTGTTTTTGTCATGCAAGAATAATCTGATCGCTCTTTTTTATTTGTTTGAGTCGCTCAGATGCTTAACATTTTTCATAAGTATGTTTTGCAGAAGTTTTATTTCTTCATTAGTTTTTGCAATCATTGTAAAAGTTAATGATTTACTTACTTGTTTACATTGATGTTGACAGTTGAATTCTCTTGCTTGAAAGTCAAATCATCTTCGTCAACATTCGTCAAGTTCATCTTTTTCTCAGACAAAGTGATAGTAAATTTTTATGATTGTTTTGTCATAAATGTATTTTCAACAACAGTTGTATGACTGTCTACATTAATCGTAGCATTAGTTTGCATTTCAAGATCAATGAAATTTTTCACATTTAACAATAACTTTTCTTCATTAGATCGTGATACAATGTTCATGAGATTCTCAGAAAGAAACTCAGATAAATTATTGCTAATCAGATCTTGTGATGTACTATCTGTGTTCAAAGAAATTGTATAAACTTTATCTTTGATTGTTGATGAATTAAAGTAATAAAACTCAATGATATTCTCTTGATTTAATAACTTTAATTTAACTCGCTTGCTTATCAAAATATTCTCATCATCACTATCTATCAAAATAATATTCTTGTAGTCATTATTATTATTGATGATGATTTACTTTTCAATTCATATGCTTGAGTCTTGAAAATGATCGACTGTACTGATATCATTTAATAATTTCTTGAGTGAGTTTTTTGTTGATTTGACACTCAAAAGATAATTAAAATTCTCTGTGATAATATTTAAGATGTTTTTAGCTGAAATCTATATTCTCTGATACTCATGCATTAGTTTACTTGTAATCATGATAGATGTCAAAACTATGTCATTTATATGAGTGATATAATGATCAATAATTGAAACTCTTTGAGATGTATTGAGAATCAAGTCTGATTGAGCTTCAACTTGTATAAATAACATCACAACTAACTTTTCAGATGACGTTTCATTTTTTTACTTTGTTAAGCAATTATCAGAGCTGAGCATAGCATCTGATGTAATGTTAGTATCAAATGATGTCTTGATGATTTCTATAACTTTGACAGTACATATCAGATGTGAGCATGATCAACTTCATCTTGAACGTGACGTGTCTTTAATCATTCTGTCATGAAGCATACATCGTCTGCTGAAATCATCTGTCATCACTGATCACTTTCTTCATTTCAAATGTGTATTTGATAATAAATGCATATTCTTCAAGCTTCAGATCTAGCTTTAGCAACTTCTTTCATTCATTTAAAGATATCTGCATTATGAAGTTAAAATTTAAACTGTTTGTCTTTGACATTCTTTGATAGACTGAGCAATAGTTAATTGCTGAAGTATTGATTCACGTTGCTGCTAACTGAAATACTTTCATATTCAACTCTTGACAATTCAAGATATGTTGCGTTAATGATACTGATCTTGCAAGCGATGAATATATGTTACTTACATCAGTGAAGTTCTCATCTTTCGAAACTGAATTCATTGAAGTTGTAAATGTGAAAGATGTCATTATTTATAATGATAATTTTTGAGTTTTGCGTCTTTTGTTGACAGCATTATGATGAATGTTGAAGAGAATTCGTTAAATCAGCTTTTTACAAGTTTCATGAATATGAACAGTCTTTAAATCTTCAAATTAATCTGATCATTTGTCATTTAAAAACTTGATGCACAACTGTAATGCTTTGTTTTCGCTGACTGACTTGATTTCTGTCAAGAAAGATTCATTTGTAGTCAGTTAAACTGTGATTTATTCATATATTTATTCAACTTGTTTCGCATTGATTTGAAAAGCATTGCACATCTGAGTTACATTGTTGAATTTGAGTTGATTCTCATCTAGCTGATCATTGACATGTTTAAGCGTGATGTTTCTCTTAAATGTGTGATACTCACTATTCATATTCATCATTATCGCTCGTTTGAGTTGATTTTGAGCAAAGAGTTGAGTTGATAAATTTAATGAACAAGATTAAAATAAAAGCTTGAGATGAAATGAAGTCTGACACGTCATATTTGTGATCGCGCTTTATATGCAATTAGTGAGTCAAGTTCTCATCAATCATTGAAAGTGTTGAACATTAATGATTAAAGTCAAGCTACATTTGAATGAACGTTGCTTGCAATGAAGCATGACTCGTTGTATATGAAGTTCTTTTAAACGTATTCTTAAGATTTATCATGATCAAAATATATCATTTATTCACATGACGTTGCTTTCAATTCTTCAAGTGAAAAGACTTAATTAAGCACATTGCAGAATGAAGATATAAATCAAGAGCATCATTGCAGTGATTCAGATGATCTTGTGAATCAACATAAGTATGCAGTGACATTGAAGTGAGTAGATTAATTGATCTGCTAGAAAAGTATACACTTAAGTAAAATAAGCAAAAGATACTGTTTTAAATCATAAATTTTGTTGCAAATTTGATGATTGATTTTTAATGAAATTATTGTTATTGTAATATGAAGTTGAGAATATTGTTCTTGCTAAATAAAAGATTCACGCTAGTGTCGTAAATGAATTAACATGTTGATGATCGATTGTTTAATATGATGTTCAATGAATCACAAACAATTTAAACATTGCAAACTTCTTTGTTTTTATGATGATTTAAAATGATATGTAGCAATCAATATGTCATTTCAAATGTATTGTTCAGATTTCTTTTTAACTCATGTTCATTACTGAATAAATTAAAACGCAAGTATTTGATGAGACTATCATGCTAAAATCAGACATATTCTGATCTTGTCTTGAAATCTATTTCACTCTATTTCTCTTTTATTCATGCTTTAAGTTATCAATCTTAGTTTTTTCACTCACAGAAACTTTCAGCAAACAGCACAACTCAATTACTATCAAATAAATTGTGATTGATTCACTTCAATGCTTTTGTTGAGTGATTTCTTTAAGCTGAAGTTTGAATTGCTATCATCTTGAAGAAATAAATAATCTCATTCATTATTGTTAACTGTTTTACTTTCTGCAGATGATGTAGAATTTCAAGCATTATCATTCGTCATATTGTCTGCAAATAACGTAATACTATTTTGCTTCTCTGAGACATTGTTGATTATTACTGTTTCAACGTTTAAATCATCATGCAGTTGATGTTTTATTGTCATGAAGTCAAGATTTATTGATGATTTGTTGTAGTTAATGTATGTTTCTACTGTTTCAAATTCAACTTTTAGCTCATTCAGCAGATGAAATCTCTTAGAATAATTGACTTATAGACTTGATTAGTTGACGATAATGACAAATGAATTTCTTAAGTGACTGTATTCAACTAGAAGATGATCAGAAAGAAATTGAAACTAAATTTTTATATCTTCAATCATCATGAAAATAATTATTGACTTTTCTTTCTCTTGATAGACATTTATCATGCATGTCTTCACATTCTTCATTTGCAAATCTGACATCAATCTCTTTTTAAGTAAAGCTATCTGTGTCAAATATAAGACAAGAAGAAGAATGTCAATTAAGAAAATCTTTGTCTTGATGTAATCTACAATGAAACTAAATTTTATCTTAACTTTGATATCATTCTGTTTAAATTTAATGATGTCAATCATGTTGATTTTGCTATTAACATTGATGAACATAATAAATGCAGTGATGTTGCAGAAAATATTCAACACAGCAGTTGCAAAAGTGATATTTGAATGAAAAGTCATATCAATCTTGAACAGCACTTCATCTTTATATCAGATTTTTGATATGATGTTGTTTAGAATTGAGATGATATGATATTGTTTTTTAAACATTTGATGAAAATAGTTGTTTATCATGAATTTATCAAACAAGAAGTGATTAAAATAAAATGTAAAATAGTTTTCTTGAATGTCTTTCTAAAATGATGACAGTTGCTTATCATCTTCAGACATGTGAATAGTAGTAACATTTTCAGCTCATATTATATCAATGAAGATTTCAACATTCTGAAGTCTGATGATTTTTTGCAAGATGACATAATTAACTTTAAACTTTTGTATAAGTGAATCATCACTGATAGTTATTATATAAATCATCATATAAACATCTGTCTTGAGAATATTCTTGTAAAGCTTTCACTCATAAAAACTCATTCATGCTTTGTCTTGTGAATTCAATTGTTCTTTCATCTCTACTTTAATTTAAAACTGTGTGAAGTTTTGAATGTATGCTTGATAATTAATCTTGTTCAATTGCTTGTTGAGTTTAAGCTGAGTGCAATGACTTAGAAATTTCTGTTTCATCTTATTTTTTATCTTGTTTTTCACTTATATCAGATGAAAAGTAATTATATCATGATCATCTTTAATCTTTTTAAAATCATTCTTTAAGTCGATTTCATTACTGCTATTGAATTTATTGCTCTTCAAATCATCATTCTTAAGTTTAATAGTATTGAGTTCACTAATCTTGAAATCATCATTCTTAACATCATCATTCTTGAAATCATCATTCTTGAAATCATCATTCTTGAAATCATTACTCTTGAAATCATCATTCTTGAAATCATTGATCTTGAAATTATTCTTCTTAAGATCATCATTCTTGAAATCATCATTCTTGAAATCATCATTCTTGAAATCATCATTCTTGAAATCATTACTCTTGAAATCATCATTCTTGAAATTATTCTTCTTAAGATCATCATTCTTGAAATCATCATTCTTGAAATCATCATTCTTGAAATCACTAATCTTGAAATTATTCTTCTTGAAATCATCATTCTTGAAATCATCATTCTTGAAATCATTAATCTTGAAATTGTTCTTCTTGAAATCATCATTCTTGAAATCATTAATCTTAAAATTATTTATCTTGAAATCATCATTCTTGAGATCATTGATCTTGAAATTGTTCTTCTTGAAATCATCATTCTTAAAATCACTAATCTTGAAATTATTCTTCTTGAAATAATCACTTTTGAGATCATCACTTTTAAAATCACTGATCTTGAAATTATTCTTCTTGAAATCATCATTCTTGAAATCATTGATCTTGAAATCATTCTTCTTGAAATTATTCTTCTTGAAATCATCATTCTTGAGATTCTCATTCTTGAAGTTCTCACTCTTGAGATTCTCACTCTTGCAATCATCATCATTGAAATCATGATCACTGAAATCACTGATCTTGAAATTGTTGTTCTTACTAGAATCATTGCTCTTGAGTGCAATAATCTTGAAATCATCAATCTTGAGAACATCAATCTTGAAATCATCATTCTTGATAATTTTCACAAAGATTGATCGATAGTTTGAATTTTCAAAACTTGATGATTGACATTTATTAAATTCACATAATCTTATAAGCAATGTTAACATATTAACATTATGTATTCAATAATGACAATCATGAATTTCATGAAATTGAATTCTGCTCTTTTTGATCAAATGATGAGTCATGAAATCATATATCATATTCAAAAGTGAAGTAATTTCAGTTCAATGCATTTGATCGAGATGAGATTTTTGAGTTGTATGCTTAAGATTTTCATATGCAAGAACTTTGTGCTTCGTTGAGAATGTGTAATAATGAATACAATGTTAATTCATGATGTCAAGTTTCTTCTGACAAAGAGCTTTAAATCGCTCATGTAGCTTAATGATAAATGCATCTGCAACACAATTAAATGAGCTTAATACTTTGACTTTCTGATCAATGCTTATCAGCAGCAAAGTGATAACAACATTCATAAATATCTTGCTCAATTCAAATACATCTTTGATCAAATCAAAGTTATTCAAGAAAGTATAATAATATTGTAGTGTTTTCATCTGTTCTTTATTGAAAAAGATATTTCATGCATTAAACTTCGCTTTGATATCATTGTCTTTGAATATATTTATCTCTTTCTTTGTATGCAAATCTTGATTGATGAGAATGTCTCTTCATTTAAGATTGTGAATTAATTTCTTCTCATTGATATAAGCAGAATTCAGTTTTTTGATAGCTGTTAATTGAATCTTGAACGTTGTGTCTGATCTCATTGCATTAACTTGAATGATAATCAAAAAAACTTTGAAACAGTACTCTTGAATTCGCTCATGATTAGTCTTCTTTAACATAAATCAAAGATCTGTCAGAATCATGTCTAGATGAATCAATCAGCGAAAGTCAGAATTGAATAGTGCTTGATCTTTAGAGATAGCTATAACTGAATATTAAGAATACAGAAGAAGATTGATACAAAAGCTTCTATTTATGTAATGTTCAGAGATTGTGCTAAACTCGAAAGAAATGTGTTTGTGACACAGAAAGAATGTGATGTAGATGAACAAGATGTTGATGAAAGAAAAGAGTGTTGAGAAAGAAAAAGAGTGTTGAGTCATATCTGAGTCATGTCTAAGTCATATCTGAGTCATATCTGACTAGCTCGCTGATTAGTTCTAATCATTACACAGAAAACTCGCTAGCGTTCACTGCAAATTGATTAAAGCTTCAGTCTTGTTCAGTCTTAATACGCTCGTAACAAGATCAAGAGTAGACTTCAGTTCAAAAGTGCTTCATTCATTATTGATGCATGAATGATGAAGTGCTATCATAATATTCATAGTTGATGCAAATATGAAAGATGTAAAAATAATTGTTTCAGTTCAGATCTTAATTTTTATTTGAATCTTGAAGTGATTCTTGACTTTGAATCAATATTTGAAGCATTTTAACAATTTAATGAAATCTAGATATTCTTGATTATCATCTGTTGTAGTAATTAAAACACGCAGCTTGCAGTTTAATACTTGAGATTCAAAGACTATGATTTTCTGAACTTCATTCGCTTGTACAACATCTACATCTTCACACAATCAGCATTCATGATCATCATGATAAGTGCAATAATATGATAAGCTGATAATGAAATGATTTTCTCTGATCGTAATCTGATCTTTTTGAATTGTGTGCTTGCTCAAAATGAAGTGATTGAATCAAAGATCTGCTGATGAAAAAACACACTTTTGAGTACAAAAGTGTTAAAAATCTTCTCATTAAGCAAGAAATTAATCATTTTGTGCAATGCTGATAAAAGTTGTGATGATTATCTTCTTAGTGACAGATGTTGTAAACAAATTGTAAATGATGTGATGTATATGCACAAGATGATCATTGATGTCTTTCATATGAAGTTTGATTTCACTGAATTAAGTCATCGTTGATTGAAATTTCAGCTGAAGCAAGCTCAGTTGTTCATAGTTTCTGATATTAATCATCATCTCATCTTTGAGATTGTAATGTATGTACATCTTTTCAGTTCAAAATCTTAAACTCTGACGTTGCTTCAAATACTCATGAATGATAACATCTTTAATCATTAAATCGCTGTTAATATAGAAGACTCAGTTATGAATGATGTTATGCTTGAGTTTTTGTTCTTCAACTGATGTCACTAAGTGAAGCTTTACATCAAAAATGACGTTGACAGTTCAGTTTAAAATCATCTTGAAGATGATCTTTGTCTTGACATAATATTCATCTTCAATACTTCTCATGATATCAATCACTTTATCAAGATTATTTTTGTAGAATAGTATCAGCTTTGCTTTGAAGATAATGAAGATACGCTGAAAAGAATTTATATTTTCAAAGAGTAAGAACTCATCATTAAATGACTGATCTTCAATGTGTTTTTGCGTTGAGATAATGAAGTTGACATTCTCACATCTAAATGTCTGAAATGTATCGTAGTAGTTCATTGTTTAATCATCTTGTGAAGCTTTTGATTTCTTCATTATGTTGACTGATTCTCGCTCATAGAATGTGAGATGAAAGAATGAGAAGCTGTAGCAAACAATTTCACATTAGTCGATTTATTATGTATAATTTAAATAGATTGATCATCTGTAACTCACAAGTAAAAAGTGTGTAAAATGATTTAATGTTTCAATGATCTGTAGTTGTAACTTTAATGAAGCAACGTTGAGATAAAAAGTCGTAGCTTAAGATTGATCTTACTCAATGAAGTGAGTTAATTGAAGTAAAGTATATATCAACAGCAGCTGAAGTCAGATCAGTTTAATGTACATTGAAAAGTGCAAATGTTAATGAGATATAACTCACAAAAACACATGTTGTAACTTGATATTTACTGTAAATTGCACTTGTATATCATTAATAAACAATGATACTTATCACAATAAGTGATGAGCAATAACTTGCATTTATGTAATGATTGAATGCAAATATTAAAGCAAATTCTGACGTGTTTGCTTTGTAATATCTTTCTTATTTATCTACAATGATTTAACTGAAAGTGATACATACTCTGATAAAGTAAACAAAAGATGAAAGATGAAAGATGAAATTAATTCAAAGACTTACTACAAACTAATTGATTACATAGTATTGCAATTTACATGCTGTAATGTAAATATCTACGTTCAGCAGTGAATCGCGTCAAGATAAAGACATGTGAATCATTTGCATTAAATGAAATATATGTTTAATGAATCAAAATTACATTTGCAAAATGCTTAATTTGATTAACAAGCTTTCATAGCAGCAGAAGTAATGCTCAGTAGAAGATTGAAGAATTTAAAGCAACTTTACCTTTTTTGCTATGTATATTATCGATGTGAATTAAGATGATCTTTATGAAACATTTATTCATTTCTCTGTATTTCATATTTCTAACAAACAAAATGCAAAGTATTTGTTCTTTTAAAAACAGCATTCTCTGATTTATTTTTATGAGAAGCTGCGCGATAGTGATAGAAGTGCTTTCAAATCAAGATGTGAAAATGTTTTTGAATATTTGATAAAATGACGAAAATCTACACTTTTGATCTGAAAAATCGCAAAAAAAGATGAAGAAACATCATTGACAAATTTCATCAAGCGTTTAATCACATAATTAAATGATAAATTAAATGATTTATCATTTTGATCAACTCTTCTTCTTATAAAATCACTTTGACGTGATTAGCTGCAGACGCATGTCTAATAGCTTAAATGACATGAATTATTAAAATGACATGAATCATCAAAATGACATGAATTATCAAAATAACATGAATGATACTGCTGACAATGATTATTCTGATTCTATATGCTCAGTTCTATATGCTCAATTCTATATGTTCAAGCGCATGCAAAAGCAAAGTATTAAATCAATGAATTTA
>JAABUV010004906.1_pt1 | contig 15593 bp, 15 predicted proteins | sample 5559971 | NCBI WGS metagenome assembly JAABUV01 (sample SAMN10711881, study PRJNA513362) | rock metagenome | isolation source: Antarctica rocks | place: Antarctica: Victoria Land, Knobhead nord | collected 2015-12-19
CGCGCACATCGCGGGCAATTCGCTGGGCGGATGGGTGGCGCTGCAACTGGCCGCGCGCGGGCGGGCGGCTTCGGCGACGGCGCTGTCGCCGGCGGGGTTTGGCGACACCCGCTTTGATCAGCTGTTGACGAAGGCGGTGTTCCGCGGTTCCCGGGCCATGGTTCGGGCCAACCGTGCACGGATGCCCGCAATGCTGCGTAACCCGGTGGTGCGCACGGTGTCGCTGGCGCCGTTTTTCGCCAAACCGTGGAAGGTGAACCCCGAAGCGGCACTGGCCGACTCGCTTTCGCTGGCTGACAACGCCGTGGTGGATCCTATCCTCGCCCAGGGATTTCCGAACGAGACAGTGGTCCGCACCGAGGTGCCGGTCACCATCGCCTGGGGCCGCCGGGATCTGCTGCTGCCTGTGTACCAAGCGCGCCGGGCCCGCCGGTGCTATCCCGACGCGTCGGTGGTGGTACTGCCGGGATTGGGACACGTACCGATGTGGGACGCCCCCGAGCGGGTCGCGATGGTCTTGCTGGCGGGAAGTGACCCGTGCGTGAAAAGGATCCATCCGTGAACGCTTTTCACGCACAAGGCGTAGCCCCCCGCGGCTTCTTCGTCCACACTGCACAGTCCGGCGTTGCCAACGACGGACGCGATGACATCGCGGTGGCGCTCTCCCGTACCGAGACGGTGTGCAGCGCCGTGTACACGCAGTCGCTGTTCGCCGGTCCGGCTGTGCTGCTCAGCCGCGAAGTCGGCTCGGACGCGCGCGGGGTGGTGGTGGTCTCGCGCAACGCCAACGTGGCCAACGGCCCGCGGGGAGCTGCCGACGCCGTTGAGGTCCGTGGTTTGGTGGCCGCTGCCGTGCAGGCAGACCCGGCGCAGCTGCTCGCGGCGTCCACCGGGGTCATCGGACGCACTTACCCGATGGACATCATGCGAGAGAACATCTCTGGCTGGCCGCTACCGCCCTCGCCGTCGAGCTGGGAAGACTTCGCCACCGCGATTATGACCACCGATACCGTGCCCAAGCTCGTGAGCGCCCAGGTGGGTGCGGCGACGGTGCTGGGCGTGGCCAAGGGCGTCGGAATGATCGAGCCGGACATGGCCACCCTGCTGACCTTCTTCTTCACCGACGCCGAGCTGGACGCCGAGGTTTTGGACGAGGTGTTCCGCTCGGTGGTGGCCACCACGTTCAATGCGCTGAGCATCGACACCGACACCTCCACCAGCGACACCGCGGCCATCTTCGCCAACGGACTGGCCGGGCCGGTCGATGTTGCAGAGTTCCGGAGCGGACTGCACGGGGTGGCCCTGGAGCTGGTGCAGAAGATCGCCCGCGACGGCGAGGGCTCATCCAAGCTGCTGCAGGTGAGCGTGGACGGCGCCCGCGATGATGCGCAGGCTAAGCGGGTAGCCAAGTCGGTCGTCAACTCGCCCTTGGTCAAAACCATGGTGCACGGCGCGGACCCCAACTGGGGACGGGTGGTGATGGCCGTCGGCAAGTGCTCCGAGGAACACGACATCGTCGCCGAGAACGTCACCGTCAATCTGTGCGGTCGTGACGTCTACCCGTGCCTGCTCGACGAGGCGGGACTAGCGCAGCTGAGCGAGGTGATGCGCGGGGACACCGCCACCATCGCCGTCAACCTGGGTGTCGCCGACGGCAGCTTCACCGTCTACGGCTGCGACCTGACCCGCGGCTACATCGACATCAACGCGGATTACACAACCTGAGCGACGAGTGCCTGCACGCCTGCCGGGTGCTGAGTAATTCCCTCAAGTAGCGAGTCGTCAACTGGGCAACTATCGGATACGGACGGCGATGTCAACGCACTGCTACTTGTTACTGCCGATGATGGCCGAGTGGGTCGCGGCTGAACTCATCGAAGCGGCGGTCGTCGTCGAGTCTCGGGTTCCGTCGCGTTTGCGGCTGGGTGAGGAGCGAGCTGGTCGCCGTCGTCGCCTCGCGGATCCGCGGATTGTCCTTGAACCGCTCGGCGACGGTACGTGCGGAGTCCTCGGCCTGCTGGCTGGCTTCAACAATGCAGTCGCCGATGGTTGCGGCGAGGGCATCCGGTCCCAAGCGGAGCGCCTGGGGCGTGAGCTGAAGCGATTCGAGCCGCCCGCGGGCATACTGTAGTTGATGTGCCCAAGTAGAAGGGAGAGTCTCATGTCATTTGAAGACACTTTTTTCTCACTTGAGGAGAGGTATTCGTTGGGCGTGGAGTCCCCATCAGGAAAGTATTATGCATCATTTCCCGTCAGCAGTGGATTTGTAGACTATGAAGAATACTACGAGTTGGTCTGCGACCAGTATCGTGAGTTTATAGCCAATAGAGGCGCAGCTCTTGAATTTGTCAACTCCTGCCGGCGGCATGAGCACGACGAACTCCTCATTGAGAATCCAGGAACTAATCGAGGGACGCCGGACTGGCCGATTTACAATACTGGGTAATCGGCGTGTGGTGCATGTTGCGAAGGCATCACTGTGGATCATTATGGGTGGATATCTCACGGCCTAACTGGTCAGGGTTTCGGGAATCGATGGGATGAGTAGGCAAGCAACAGCGGTCAAGGGTGAAGTACATGCAACCGGCGCGACGGGTGCTCGAGCCGCGGGAGAGTCTGCGGCTGGCGGCCGCGCAGATGTCGTCGATCTCCCCGGACGCAATGGACGTGGCGATGAGCTGGGCGAGGAGCCGCTGAATGTCGTCGGGAATCGGCTCGCCCCGAGCTACCGGTCGGCGTCGTCGCACTTGGCCATCCGCACCTCTTCGTAGAAGGCGATTTGCGGGCGCAGCACCTGAACGTCGTCCGACTTCGAGCACAGCGCCCAGCCCCGCGCGAGCTGGCCGGACAACCGCCGGTACCGGTTGGGCGGCGAATCCTCACCGGGCGTCCGGAGGTAGTTGGTCGCGGAGGTCACGGCCTTGAGGAAGTCCTTAGGGCCACCGGGTGACAGGGCCCCACGCCAGTCGTGGCCGGTCAGCACGTCGCGGATTGCCGCGACCAGGTCCTGGGTCAAGGCGACAGCCTCGTCGATGTTGCACCCGACCGGGCGGTGCTCCTGATCGGACACGGTGTACTCGGCCGGGGCCTTCTGCAGGTTGTCCGCCAGCGGGTCGTACGCCACCAGCAGACTGTCCTGCTTCCCGCGGAAGGTCCGGTTCACCCGCGCCAGCGTCTGCATCAGCAGCCCACCCTTGAGCAAGCGGTGGAGGTAGAGCGTGTGCAGCGGCGGCGAGTCGTAACCGGTGAGCTTCATGTTTTAGACGATGACGATCTCCATCTCGTCGTCGACGTCCTTGAGTCTGGACTTGACGGTGGCGTTGGCCGAGTCCCGGCGCACGTGCTCAGACACCGGGGGCACGTCGGAGGGAGTGCCGGAGTAGAGGACCTTGATGCGTCCCTTGAACAGCTCGTCGAATGCCAGTCCGGGCGCAGGGTGGTGCTGGCGGTATACAGGTTTGCGCAGATCAGCGCCCCGCCGTCTGCGCCTCGACCTTCCTCGCCGAAACCAGGCTCACGTCAGCACCCCTACGGCACACACCACCGGTGCCAATAGTGCGATCACCTGAGGCGGCAGCCACCCAGCCGCCGAGACCGCGAGCAAGAGCGCGAAAACGAGGCTGAGCGTGGCTGCCAACGATGCTTCCGACAGGAGAAACTATCGCCGATCAGTCAGTGGTCCTGGTCGCTGAAACCGATACTGACAGCCTTCGCACCACAAGAGTGGCAAGACAGGCAGTGTGGCAACGGCGACTCGATCGCCAAGTCAGACGGTGGCCGTCGGCAGACCGAGGTTCCGGTAACGCCGCCACCGAGCAGTCACCCGCTCGTCGGTATCGGCCATCAGCACGCCGGCCAGCTCCTGGGCCAACACAGCGCCCATCCGCACGCCAAACTCCGCCGGCTCCTCGGCAGCGTCCGGGTGCTCGACCACGATGCGGTCGACGATGCCCGCTGCGCGCAGGTCGGCCGAGCGCACGCCCTGCTCGGCGGCCATTTGCGGTGCCTTGTCCGACGTGCGGTGCACGATGGCGCTCGCGCCCTCTGGCGGCAGCGGTGACAGCCAGCCGTGCTGCGCGGCGATCACCCGGTCGGCGGGCAACAGCGCCAGCGCGGCGCCCCCGCTGCCTTGGCCGAGTAGCACCGACACGGTAGGCGCCCGCATGGTGATCAGCTCCGCGAGGCAGCGGGCGATCTCGCCGGCCAGCCCACCCTCCTCGGCCTCCGGAGACAGCGCCGCGCCCGCCGTGTCGATCACCGTAACCAGCGGCAGGTTGAGCTCCTGGGCCAGCCGCATGCCGCGGCGGGCGGTCCGCAGCGCGGCCGGCCCGAGTGGGTCGCTCAGCGTCTGGCGGGCGCGGTCCTGGCCGAGCAGCACACACGGCGCACCGCCGAAGCGCGCCAACGCCAACAGCAGCGAGGGGTCGGACTCGCCCTCGCCGGTACCGTTGAGCGAGAGAACATCCGTGGCCGCATGGCGCAGCAACGCCCGCACCCCGGGGCGGTGCGGGCTACGGGAACGGGTGACCGACTCCCAGGCGTCGATCTCGGGCACCAGCTCGTCGGCCACGGCGGACACGCTGAGCTGGCGCGAGGCCATCAGCACCGCCAACGCGCGGTCGATCAAGGCAGCCAGCCCAGACGCGGGAATCACTCCATCCAGCAGGCCGCAGCGATGCAGGTTCTCGGCGGTCTGCACGCCCGGGGGGAACGACGCGTCATACAACGCCTCGTACACCCGTGGGCCGAGGAAGCCGATCAGCGCGTGCGGTTGCGCGATGGTCACGTGGCCGAGCGAGCCCCAGGAGGCGAACACCCCGCCGGTCGTCGGATGCCGGAGATACACCAGGTAGGGAAGACCCGCCGCCTTGTGCGCGGTGATCGCGGCGCTGATCTTCACCATCTGCAGAAACGCGGTAGTGCCCTCCTGCATGCGCGTCCCGCCGGACGCGGTGGTGGCCAAGAGCGGCAGACCCTCGGTGGTGGCCCGTTCGACGGCGCTGACGAGACGCTCGGCCGCGGCGACGCCGATGGAGCCGGCGAGGAAGCCGAACTCGCAGCCGATCAGCGCGACGGAGCGTCCGTGCACCAGGCCCGTGCCGGTCAGCACCGACTCGTCCAGGCCGGAGCGCTCCCGAGCCCTGGCCAGCGTTGCCGCGTACGCCTCGTCGGTGGCGACCTCCACGAGGGGCTCGTCCCAGGAGAGAAAGGAGCCGTCATCGACCACCGTGTGCAGCAGATCCAGCACGCTCGGCCGCTCCGGGGTGCTCGTCGTCACGGGCAAACCTTCGCACAAGGCCGCCGCAAAGGGCATTCAGTGACCTCAACGCCCCATAACATGCGCAGAAAGGACGTTGAGGTCACTGAATGACCCCAAGGACGAGATCAGGTGCCGGAGATGAACTCCTCGAGCTGGGTGCGCGCAACGTCGTCAGCGAGCTGGCGCGGCGGGCTCTTCATCAGGTAGCTCGCCGCAGCGAACACCGGTCCGCCGATGCCGCGGTCCTTGGCGATCTTGGCGGCGCGCACCGCGTCGATGATGATGCCTGCCGAGTTCGGGGAGTCCCAGACCTCGAGCTTGTACTCCAGGCTCAGCGGCACGTCACCAAACGCCCGACCCTCCAGGCGCACGTAAGCCCACTTGCGGTCGTCCAGCCACGGCACGTAGTCCGACGGTCCGATGTGGACGTTGTTCGCACCCATGTCGCGTTTGAGGTTGCTGGTCACCGACTGGGTCTTGGAGATCTTCTTCGACTCCAGGCGCTCACGCTCGAGCATGTTCTTGAAGTCCATGTTGCCGCCGACGTTGAGCTGCATGGTGCGGTCGAGTTGCACACCGCGGTCCTCGAACAGCTTGGCGAGCACGCGGTGGGTGATGGTGGCACCGACCTGGCTCTTGATGTCGTCACCGACGATGGGCAGGCCCGCGTCGACGAACTTCTGCGCCCACGTGGGGTCGGAGGCGATGAACACCGGCAGCGCGTTGACGAAGGCCACACCCGCGTCGATGGCGCACTGCGCGTAGTGCTTGGCGGCGGCCTCGGACCCCACGGGCAGGTAGCAGACGAGGACGTCGACGTCGGCCTCGCGCAGCGCTGCGGCCACGTCCACCGGATCCGCGTCGGCCTCGGTGATGGTCTCGGCGTAGTAGCGGCCGATGCCGTCCAGGGTCGGGCCGCGCTGCACGGTAACCCCGGTGGGCGGCACGTCGGCGATCTTGATGGTGTTGTTCTCGCTGGAGACGATGGCCTCGTTGAGGTCGAAGCCGACCTTCTTGGCGTCCACATCGAACGCGGCGACGAACTCAACGTCGCGGACGTGGTAGGGCCCGAAGCGCACGTGCATCAGGCCGGGCACCGTGGTGTCCTCGGGCGCATCCCGGTAGTAGTGCACGCCCTGCACCAGGGAGGAGGCGCAGTTGCCCACGCCTACGATTGCTACGCGCACACTGGTGCGATTTTCAGCCATGGTCGGCCTCTCCTTTGTCGGTTGTCGTATCTGTCTTTGGCGCATCGGGTGTGCTGGCTTCGGTGTCGAATTCCTCGGCGACGATGAGCTCGTTGAGCCACCGCACTTCGCGTTCGCTGGTTTCCAGCCCCAAGCGGTGCAGCTGGTGGGTGTAGCGGTCGATCTGTTCGCCGGCCCGGCCCATGGAGGTCCGTAGCCCCTCCCTGCGCTCCTCCACCTGGCGGCGGCGGCCCTCGAGGATCCGCATCCGGGCCTCTGCCGGGGTACGGCTGAAGAACGCCAGGTGCACCCCGAACCCGTCGTCGGTGTAGGTCTGCGGGCCCGTGTCGGCCACCAGCTCGGTGAAGCGCTCCTTGCCGGCCACGGTCAACTGGTACACCCGGCGCGCGCGCCGCTTGGTGCCCGTGCCGTCGGGATCGGCCTCCTCGGTGATCAGCCCGTCAGTCTGCATTCGGCGCAGCGTCGGGTAGAGGGAGCCGTACGAGAAAGCACGGAAGGCGCCCAAAAGTCCGGTAAGACGCTTACGCAGCTCATACCCGTGCATCGGTGCCTCATGGAGGAGGCCGAGCACGGCGAGTTCGAGCACAGTCCACCTCCTGTTAACTCATCCGATGCGATGGCTCACTGTATCGCACCGATACATTGCCAGCCACGCCTGCATCAACGTCGCTGCTCAGCCGCCGGGCACCGACTGCTGAGCAGCCGCCCGCCCCGCCACCGTGGGGGACGCACGTACGCTGATCACGTGCGGATGCAGCGACAGGTGGTCGACTACGCGTTGCAGCGGCGTGCCCTGCTCGCCGACATGCACTCCGGGCGGACCGGCGTCAACGAGGTGTGTGACGCCAACCCGTACCTGTTGCGCGCGGCCAAGTTCCACGGCCGCACCAGCACCGTCATGTGCCCGGTGTGCCGCAAGGAGCCCCTGACCTTGGTGTCCTGGGTCTTCGGGGAACGCCTCGGTGCGGTCTCCGGCTCGGCGCGCAGCCCCGAGGAACTGGTCCGGATGGCCACCACGCAGGAGGAGTTCTCGGTGTACGTGGTGGAGGTCTGTCGCACCTGCAGCTGGAACCACCTGGTGCAGTCCTACGTGATGGGCACGCCCGCCGCCGCCAAGGCGCCCAGGAAGCGGCCGTCAACGAGGAGAACTGCGAGTGAGTGACCCGGACGGTCCCCGCCATCGGTCAGCAGCACCATCGACGGGTACCGACCCCGGCTATCCCCGGCCCCAAGCTCGCCGCGCGGCGCGGCGCAAGAAGGCGACCCGGTGGCAGAAGATTCGCCGCAGCGTCTACGCCCTGATCGCGCTGGCCATCATCGGCCCGATCGTGGCGTTCATGGTCGCCTACGTAGTCATCAAGGTGCCCCAGCCCTCCGACCTGAAGACCAACCAGGTCGCGACGGTCTTCACCCAGGACGGCAGGACCCAGCTGGCGCGTCTCGTGCCGCCCGAGGGCAACCGCACCGACGTCACCATCTCCGACGTCCCCACCCACGTGCGCTTCGCGGTGCTCTCCGCCGAGGACCGGACCTTCTACAGCAATCCGGGGTTCTCGGTGTCGGGCACGGCCCGCGCCGCACTGAACGACGTGACCGGCGGCGACCGCCAGGGTGGGTCCACCATCACCCAGCAGTACGTCAAGAATGCCCTGACCGGTGACGACCAGACGCTGACCCGCAAGCTCAAGGAGCTGGTCACCTCTACCAAGCTGGCCAGGCAGACGTCCAAGGACGACATCCTGGCCGCCTACCTCAACACCATCTACTTCGGCCGCGGGTCCTACGGGATCTCCGCTGCCGCCAAGACCTACTTCGGCAAGTCGACGAAAGACCTCACCGTGGCTGAGGGCGCCGTCCTCGCCGCCTCGATCCGCAGCCCCAGTGCGCTGGACCCGACCGATCATCCAGAAGCTGCACAGCAGCGCTGGACGTACGTGCTCGACGGCATGGTGTCGCAGAACTGGCTCGCACCCAACGATCGGGCCACCCAGGTGTATCCCAAGGTGCTGCCGCCGGTCGACGCCGACGTGTCGACGGGCACCCAGGGGCCGAATGGCCTGATCGTCCGACAGGTCAAGACCGAGTTGAGCGCCTCGGGGGTCAGCGAGCAGCAGTTGGCCACCGAAGGCCTGCAGATCACCACCACCATCGACCCCAAAGCCCAGCAAGCTGCCGTCGAGGGTGCGCAGAAGACCCTGGCCTCGCAACCCAAGAACCTTCGTTCGGCGGTGGTGTCGGTGGATCCGCGCAACGGTGCGGTGCGGGCCTACTACGGCGGGGACGTCGGCACCGGGCTGGACTATGCGCAGTCGACGAGCCTGCAGCCGGGGTCGTCGTTCAAGGTGTTCGAGCTGGCGGCCGCGCTGAAAGAGGGCATTCCATTGAGCCGCACCTACGACGGGTCGTCCCCGCAAACCATCGACGGGCAGAAAATTTCCAACGCGGACGGAGAATCATGCGGTCGGTGCTCGCTGGCTACTGCACTGAAGATGTCGCTGAACACCGTGTTTTTCCAGCTCACCGCGAACATCGGTCCCCAGGTGGTAGCGGATACCGCGCACGCCGCGGGCATCCCGTTGGAGTTTCCGGACGGAACCAAGACCCTGGTGAACAAGGATGGCAGCCCGCCCAATGCAGGCATCGGCCTTGGCCAGTACGAGGTGCGGCCCATCGACATGGCGTCCGCCTACGCCACCTTCGCCACCAACGGCATGCAGCACGACTCGTACTTCGTGCAGAAGGTGGTGACCTCGGACGGGACGGTCCTGCTGGATCGCGGCGCCCCGGCGGGGAGGCAGACGATTGACCAGGCGGTCGCCAAGAACGTCACCGCGGCCATGGAGCCGATCGCCGGCTACTCGCGCAGCCACAATCTCGCGGGAGGGCGTGAGTCGGCCGCCAAGACCGGAACTTCGCAGCTCGGCGACACCGAAAACAACCGCGACGCCTGGATGGTCGGCTACACCCCGTCGCTGTCGACTGCGGTGTGGGTGGGCACGACCGATGGTGGGGCGATCAAGAGCAGCGGCGGCAGCATCATCTACGGGTCCGGCGTCCCCGCCGACATCTGGAAATCGGCGATGGACGGTGCGTTGCAGGGAACCCCCGAGGAGACGTTCCCGAGCGCGCCGGCCATCAACGGCGGCTCGAGTGGGGTGCCGGCCGAGACGACCTACGTCGCGCCGCGGCGGACGGCCACCTACCAGCCTGCGCCGACTGCCACCACCCGCTACCAGCCGGCACCGACGACGACAACCGACGAGCCGGTACTGACCACCACCGAACCGCCGCCGGCGACCATCACCGAGCAGCCTGCGCCGACCACGACTGCCGAAGCGCCGACGACCACGAACGCGCCGCGGCGGACTACGCCGCCAAGGGTGACGCGGCCGCAGACCCCCCCGCCGATGCCGTGTCCGGTTCCTGGCATCAACCTGCCGCCCGGCTGCGCGCCCCGCTGATGCGGACCTCGCTATAGCGCGCTGGGCGGCGTACCGAGTGCGACGAGGACGGCGCGGGCGATCGTCGTGTAGCCGGCATCGTTGGCATGGATGTCGCCGACCGTGCACTCATGGGTCATCGTGCAGATGTTGTAGACATCGACGGGTACCGCGCCCTTACCCGGTAGGTCCTTCTTGGTGAAAAAGTTGTACGTCTCGAACGCGCCGGCGACATCGGCGACGCGGGCACCGACCGCGTGATACTCGCTCTCCTCGATGGTGTTGACCAGATAAGCGGCGAATGTGGTCAGCGCAGCGAGGAACACCGCATTGGGCGCTGAGCTGAGGTATGCGGCCAGGAACGGGTTGTAGTAGTTCGTCCCCACGAATGTTGTGCTGGGAGCGCTGGCTGCCTTCAACTGGCCGAGGATGTTCGGCAGATTGCCGGTGAGGGTGGCGATTCCCTGCAGCGCGCAGGGGATGTCGAGTGACCCTGTTGTCGTGCTGGCGCATCTCTGCACGTCGTTGGCGCCGATAGTATTGGTGACGTATTTGACCTGGCTTCCGTGCGCCTTCAGGAAATTCACGCCCGCCTGGAGCTGCGAGCTCGCATCCATGTATTGACAAGAAGGACCGGTGGTCTTCTGGCCGGTGATCATGCTGGTGGTGGTTTCCCCCGGGCAACCAAGCTTTACCAGCTGGAGGGTGCGCTGGGTTGGCCTCAGGCTTGCATACAGCTTTTCGGCGTATCCGTCGCCGGTGTTGGTGACGGTGCCCTGCGCGGGATCGGTGGGCTGGTAGCTGGCGGCCAGTGAGTCGCCGAGCGACAGCAGATAGGTGGGCGGGGCATCGGCGGCGCTGGCGACGACCTGGGTGGAGGCAACGACAGCGAGAGCGAGTCCCACCGCGCAGGCCACTCGGCGAAGGTTCATGCGGGTCTTCTTTCTCGGCGGGCCGTGATGTCGGCCACTGCGGAGGAAGTATGGCCCGCGCTGCGCCGGCAGGGAAGGTCTGGTCGGGCGCCGGTGACCAGCTCTCCGCTGCGTAGTCTCGGCACGGTGCCCGAACAGTCCTGCGAGCGTGTCGCTCCCGCGCGGGTTGATCGGGACCTCAGCACCCTGAACTTGGGCCAGCACCGGGTGGCGCCGACGCTGACCGACCCCACCGCGGCGCACGCCTCAGAGATCTTCGGCGGCCCGGTCGGCAAGCACGCAGTCGTCGGCCGCGCCACCTTTTTCACACCGTTGCGGGTGATCCTGTTGCTGGCGGTGGTGTTTCTCGCGCTGGGGTGGTTCGCCAAATCCCCGTGTCTGCAGCAGGAGGGCCCCGCCTCCGCTCCGTCGCTGGACTGGAGTAACGGTCGTCAATACCTGGCCATGTGTTACTCCGACACCATTCCCCTGTACGGGGCCGAACATCTCAACGAGGGCGCGTTCCCGTACAAGAACTCTTGGATAGCGAACCCCGGGACCCCGCAGTCCGAGATCCGCCACATGGAGTACCCCGTGGTCACCGGGCTCTACCAGTACGTGGCGATGGCCGTGGCTAAGACCTGGTATGCCCTAGCCCAGCACGGCTTCCTCCCTGGCGCCCTGGAAGTGGTGCTGTACTTCAACGTCGTCGCGCTCGGCTTGGCGCTGGCCTGGTTGGTGACGGTGTGGGCTACGGCGAGGATCGCGCGGCGCCGCGTGTGGGACACGGCGCTCGTCGCCATGTCCCCGTTGGTCATCGTGCACGTGTTCACCAACTTCGATGCCCTCGCGACGGCGGCTGCGGCGGCCGGACTGCTGGCATGGGCACGCAAGCGACCGGTGTTGGCGGGGGTGTTGCTGGGCATCGGTGGCGCGGCCAAGCTGTATCCGCTGCTGCTGCTCGGCCCTTTGTTGGTGCTGTGTCTGCGCAGCGGGGACCTAGCCCGAGGCAGACAGAGCCAATGGGTCCGGGCCGCGGCCGGTGGAGCAGTGGCGTGGTTGGCCATCAACGCACCCATCGCCGCGCTGTTCCCGGCCGGTTGGCAGGAATTCTTCCGGCTGAACTCGGTGCGCGGTGCCGACCCGGACTCGCTGTACAACGTGGTCAGCTCCTTCACCGGCTGGGCAGGGTTCGACGGTCCGTTGGGGCAGGGCCAGACGCCGTCGGTGCTCAACTCGGTGAGCCTGCTGCTGTTTCTGGCCGTATGCGCCGGCGTGGCGTGGCTCGCCCTCACCGCCCAGCGACGTCCTCGGGTCGCGCAGCTGTGTTTCCTGCTGATCGCCGGGTTCCTGCTCACCAACAAGGTGTGGAGTCCGCAGTACTCGCTGTGGCTGGTGCCGCTAGCGGTACTCGCCGTACCCCGGACCCGGCTGCTGCTGGGGTGGATGCTGCTCGACGCCTTGGTGTGGGTACCGCGGATGTTCTACTACCTCGGCGTGAGCAACAAGGGGCTGCCGGAGCAGTACTTCACGGGGGCGGTAGTGCTGCGCGACCTCGCGGTGCTCGCCCTGTGCGCGCTGGTGGTGCGCGAGATTCATCGCCCCGGTGAGGACTTGGTGCGCGAAGGTGGCTGTGACGACGACCCGGCTGGAGGCGTGCTGGACGGGGCTGCCGATGCACCTCCGGCGTGGTTACCCGCGTGGATCAGTCCAAGGCTGCGCGCAAGTACTTGAGATCCTCCGCCACGCCGTCGCCGGGCGTCTCCAGCACCACCGGCGCCTGGGCGGCCGTGCACACCGCCGCCAGTACCTCTGGCTCGATGGTTCCGGACGCCAGGTTGGCATGACGGTCGCGCGCGGAGTTGAACGCGTCGCGGGAATTGTTCAGGTGCACCAGGTCGATGCGCCCGGTGATGCCCCGTGCCCGTTCCACGGCGTCCACCAGGTCCTCGCCGCCCGCCCAGGCATGGCAGGTGTCAAGCACGAACCCGGCGCCGAACTCCCCGACGGCGTCCCACAGCCGCGCGAGGTCCTCGAAGCGCCGGGCCATGGCGTTGTCACCCCCGGCGGTGTTCTCGATCAGCACGGGCACCGGGAAGCCACCGGCGTCCGCTTGGCGCTGGAACATCTTGCGCCAGTTGGAGACGCCCTCCGCAGGGTCTTCGCCGTCGCGCACGTGGCCGCCGTGCACCACCAGCCCGAAGGCACCGATGGCGGCCGCCGCCTCCGCATGCTGGGTCACCAGCTTCCGGGATGGGATGCGGATGCGGTTGTTCAGACTCGCCACGTTGATCACGTATGGCGAGTGCACCACCACCTGCAGGTCGGCGGCCAGGAGCTGCTCGGTCTGCGGGTGCGTCCCAGGCTTGTTCCACTTCTGCGGGTCGGCGAGGAACAGCTGCACCACCTCGGCGCCGAGTTCGTGGGCCACTCCGACCGGATCGGTATTGTCGCGGACGTGGGCTCCGATGCGCATAGCCTCAGGGTAGGTGCCCGTGCCAGCAGGGTGCGTTACCGGTCCGGGGCGGCGTCGTTGTACCAAATGGCGACAGGTGTTCACTGCGTCACCTAGTGTTGGACCGAGCTGGCGATTGGTCGTCGGGGAGTTGAGGAGCGGGGTATGCAGAAGACTTATCGGGCAGCAGCCGTAACGGGGCTGGTGGGGGTGTGCGCCACCGGTATGTCGGTGTTGGGAGCGGGTAGCGCTTCGGCCGCGCCTGCCGCCATCCCGTTGGACAGCTGCAAGACCACCGTCCAGGCGAACGTCGGTGACAGCTTGACGGTGACCGCCAAGACCGTCCTGGCCCCGCAGCTCGCCGGGCTGCGCGCCACCCCGGTGGTCGGCCCCCCTGCCGCGGATGCGTTGGGTGCGGCGTTGTCCTCGATGAAGCTGGGCGCCTTCACGGTCACCCAGTCCACCCCCGGTGTCCCCGCGAACATCAGCGGTTCAGTCATCGCCAGCGCGGTCGCCGCCGCGCTGCCCCCCGTGATTCCGGCGGATGTCGTGAAAGACATCGTCGCCAACAACTGTGGCATCACGGTCACCAAGGCTGTCCCAGCTGTGTCGACTGTCCCAGCTGTCCCAGCTGTCCCAGCTGTGCCGGCTGCCGCGGCTGCGGCGGTAGCGTCGAGCACCCAAAACGCCCCCCCACCGGCGGCTGCGAACCCCCCGGCGAACGACCTGAGTGCTCCGACCGCGGTGAGTGCGCCCGCCGTCACCAGCTATGGCCACGCGCCGAAGGCGGACTACAGCGACATCACCTCAGTGCCGGCAGGCGGCGCGGGCTTCTCCGTGGGGGTCGCCCCGACGATGCCGCCCAAGTCACTCACCGGGTATGGCCTGCCGAGCGCGCTCGGAAAGGCGCCGACCATGGCTCCCCAGTTTGGTCTGTTGGCCGCACCGCCGGCCACCGCCGCCGTCCCGGCGCCCACTTCGGCAGCCGCAGTGCTGCCGATGATGAGCGAGGTCACGGCCTTGCCCACCGCGCCCAACACCTCGACCCGCGTGCCTGCCGAGGCGGTGATTGCGGCGCTGCTGCTCTCACTCACCACGGCCGCGTTGGTTCGTACCTGGGTGCTTCGCCGTAGCTCGCACTGACCCGCTCGCCCCGCATCAGCCCTCTGCCCCGCGATTTCGCAGGTCAGGGGGCTGTTTGCTAGGCTGGACCGGTTGCTGACGCAACGACCCTCCTGCTGCGGAGAGACCGCAGCCGTATTCACTAGTCCACAGGAGGTGCAGAGGTCCTATGCGTCATTACGAACTGATGGTCATCCTTGACCCCAACCTGGACGAGCGCACAGTCGCTCCGTCCCTGGATACATTCCTCAACGTCGTTCGCAAGGACGGCGGCACGGTCGACAAGGTCGAGGTCTGGGGCAAGCGCAGACTCGCCTACGAGATCCTCAAGCACGCGGATGGCATCTATGCGGTCGTGGACATCGCCTGCGAGCCGGCCACGGTCACCGAGCTGGACCGCCAGCTCACCCTGAACGAGTCGGTGCTGCGTACCAAGGTGTTGCGGAACGAGCCCAAGAAGGTTCGTCCCAAGGCGGTGCGGGCCGAAGCGCTGAGCTGACGCTCGGCTTCGTTGCCGCTCCCCACGACTTCAGGAGGACCCATGGCAGGCGAAACGAACATGACGGTGGTCGGCAATCTCACCGCCGACCCGGAATTACGCTTCACCCCCTCCGGGGCGGCGGTGGCCAACTTCACGGTGGCCTCCACCCCGCGGAAGTTCAATGCCCAGACCAACCAGTGGGAAGACATGGACGCGTTGTTCATGCGCTGCAACATCTGGCGCCAGGCGGCGGAGAACGTGGCCGAGTCCCTGACGCGCGGGTCCAGGGTCGTGGTTACCGGGCGGCTGCGCCAGCGGTCATATGACACCAAAGAGGGCGAGAAGCGCACGGTCGTGGAGCTCGAGGTCGACGAGATCGGTCCCTCTTTGAAGTACGCGACGGCCAAGGTCAACAAGGTCAGTCGGGGCGGTGGGGGCGGTGGCGGTGGCTTCGGAGGGAACCAGGGCGGTGGTCAGGCTTCCGGGGGGGACGATCCCTGGGGCTCCGCGCCGCAGGCCGGCTCCTCCGGCGGTGGTTTCGGTGGAAGCCGCGGTGGCTCGAACGAAGAGCCACCCTTCTGATCGACAGTGCAGGAATTACCTCGCTCGGCGGGGTCCAGAGTGTGAGTTAGAGACCGGAGATAACCATGGCCAAGGCGCCAATTCGTAAAGTGAAGAAGAAGGTGTGCACCTTCTGCAAAGAAAAGACCGTGCAC
>JAABUV010004908.1_pt1 | contig 15586 bp, 11 predicted proteins | sample 5559971 | NCBI WGS metagenome assembly JAABUV01 (sample SAMN10711881, study PRJNA513362) | rock metagenome | isolation source: Antarctica rocks | place: Antarctica: Victoria Land, Knobhead nord | collected 2015-12-19
AGCATGCGCCGTGCCTCGGGGTCCGCGATCCCACTCAGATCCACCTCATCCAGCATATGCACGCTCCGTCAGGCTCCGACTCTGTGGCCTCAGTATACCTGCCCCCCCGACTTTTTGAGAGGATACGATATGAGGGTATGATGGGCGTGGAAGGCCAAAGGGTCGGAGGCTGTGATACGTTGGCCTTCTGCTAGCTATCAGCAGATCGGCAGGTAGGATTCTGAATACTTGCTGGCTTCTCTTTAGCCATAGTACTCGTAAAGGTAAAAGCGGGGGCCATTCTGCATAAGGGGACAAGGAAGCGTTGTTTCCGACGACTCGCAATGAATTGGATAGGTTCTTGCGCGTTCGTGTCTGAGGGATGATGTGAGATAAGGTTTGGCGTTTGTGAGATTTTTGTGAGATGTGCGGCAAGTGTCTAATTGCTGTTAAAACTGCTCTATCAAAAATAAGGCTGAAAATGCGAAAGAGCCAAGATATTTATCCTGGCCCTCTCATTTTATTGGAGCGGGTGATCGGGTTCGAACCGACGACATCTTGCTTGGGAAATAGAGGAATGTTTATCGCGGGGTATCACTTCGTGCAATACCATGGGTGTTTCTCGCGGGGTTTGCCCCTGATCTTGTCATAGCATAGCACTACATGCAACCCCATGTCACACGGTTTTCGAGCCGTTTGTGACATGGACGTGACATGAAACCCTCAAGTGAGACGATCCGATCCACCAATGCGCTAATGGTCGTCTCTGTCGAGCCCGCTCTATATCTTCTGGCCACGACCATGGATCAAGTGTTCCATCCGACAACGAAGACCGTCACTGCTATTGCCGAAAGTTCATGGGATCAGCATCGGCGTGTGGCTTGCCGTGCGGAGTGCTATCGCCTTCGTGAAGCCTCCAACACTAAGGACCCGTAGCGAAATAACTTTTACAAGTAGAGCGGCGAGTGGTAGGGTGGAGGCATGGACAAGGACAGCGGCCTGGCCACCAAGTTGGCCACCATCTTGCCCCACTTGAACGAACGACAACGGCGGCTCGTCTTGGCGGCGGAAGCGCGCGCCCTGGGGTGGGGTGGCGTGACTCGTGTCGCCCGTGCCGCAGGCGTGACGCGTCCCACCATTCATGCCGCCCTGCACGAACTCGACCAGCCCGCGCCCCCGCCGACCCGCGTCCGGCGCGCCGGTGGGGGGCGCAAGCGGCAGCGCGACCATGACCCGACGCTGCTGGCAGACCTGGAGGCGCTGATTGATCCGCAGACGCGCGGGGACCCTATGTCTCCCTTGCGCTGGACGTGCAAGAGCACGCGGCAGTTGGCCGCCGCGCTGCAGGCGCAGGGCCATGCGGTCAGCCACCACACGGTCGCCCGACTCCTGCACGCGCTAGAGTATAGCCTGCAAGCGCCTCGTAAGACGCGCGAGGGCGGCGCGCATCCCGACCGTGATGCCCCGTTCACCTACCTCAATGCGCAGGTGACGGCGGCACTGGCCGAGGGCCGGCCGGTGGTGTCGGTGGATGCCAAGAAGAAGGAGTTGGTGGGCGCCTACAAGAATGGAGGCCAGGAATGGCAGCCGCAGGGGCAGCCCGCACAGGTCAAGGTGTATGACTTCGTCGACAAGCAGGTCGGCAAAGCCATCCCCTACGGCATCTACGACGTGGGGCGCACTACCGGCTGGGTCAACGTCGGCCACGACCATGACACGGCCCAGTTCGCGGTGGAAAGTCTGCGCCGTTGGTGGCAGATGGTGGGGCAGGCGGCTTATCCCCAGGCGGAACGCCTGCTTATTTGTGCCGATGGCGGCGGCAGCAACGGCACGCGGGTGCGGCTCTGGAAGGTCGCGCTGCAAGCCTTCGCGGACGAGACGGGGCTGGCCGTGACGGTCTGTCACCTGCCCCCAGGCACGCGTAAATGGAACAAAATCGAGCAGCGGCTGTTTGCCCACATCAGCCTGAATTGGCGCGGACGACCGCTGATTAGTCATGAGGTCGTCGTGGAGTTGATTGGCGCGACGACGACCCGCGGCGGCTTAACCGTGCAGGCCGTCCGTGATACAGGCCGCTATCCCACCAAGATCAAGGTGTCCGATGCCGCCCTGGCGGCGGTGCAATTGACGCCACACGCCTTCCATGGTGAGTGGAACTACACCATTCACCCCACGGTGGTAGCCACGTATCTGTAAACGTTATTTTGCGACGGGTCCTAATACTACAACGTTACTTCGCTAGAATCACCCATAGCGACCGTCAGACAAAGGGGCCATCCTGCCGCTAAACTGACCGGTTGCACGCCTGCTTCCAGGTCGTTAGCACGGCCTTAGGAGACAAGTAACGTTGTAGTACTAAGAACACGTCGCGTCTGTGGCACATGTGACGCTGCAGGCGAACATGAGGAAAGTGGCGAGGATATCCACCTGAATCCGCGTCATGTCCTCAGCGGCTCGATCAAGGATGGCCCATCCTCGCGGGGGGACGAGGCACGCGGCGACACCGGGTAGGCCACCAGCAGGTCCTCTGGATAGGGCCGCAGACAATCCAGCACCGCTACCGGGTCGGCGAGCGCCGGATCGAGCCAGAGGGCTTCGGCGGTGGGGTCGAGGATGACGGGCATCCGAGCATGGATACGCGCGACGAGCTCATTTGGCGTCGTGGTGATGATGGCGCAACTCGCCGTCCCATCCTTGCCAATGCTGCAGAGGCCGGCGAAGCCGACGGGGGCATGGTCGTCGCGGCGGATATACATGGGCTGCTTGGTCTTACGGTCCGGCGCGCGCTGCCACTCGTAAAAGCCGTCAGCAGGGATGATGCAGCGGCCGTGAGCAATGGCACCTCGGAAAAGGGGGCGCTCGAGCAGCGTTTCGGCACGCGCATTAATTGGGGCCGGTCGGGGCGCGGCAGCGGACGCCCAGGCTGGCCGGAAGCCCCAGGACATTGTCCGCAGGAAACGTCCCGCGGCGCGCTCAACGATGACGGGTATGTCCTGGCTCGGCGCGATATTGTACGCTGGATTAGGACGCTTGGTGTCGTCCCGCTCATCCTCGGCAACGTCGAACCGCAGGGCGATCTGGTCGGGGGTCGTCAGCGTAAAACGCCCGCACATCGGATTACTCCTTTCTGCGCGCCTCCCTGTCGGAACAAGGAAGCGCCGCGAGTGTCAAGCCGTGTAAGAGGGGTGCATCTCGGGGCGATGCGGTCGATCGTCGGTCTTTGCGCTCTGCGCGGGCTGGACATCCAGGTGATAACGGGTCGGTGACGCCGCGTCGCCATACGTCTCTTCGGGAAGGATCTCCGCGTATTCACAGTACGGGCACACGGCCCCGATGCACGACGCATCATGGCACGAGGCATAGAACGGCTGACGGCACTGGACACACGGGACGAGGGCCATGATCACTCCTTTGTCATGAATTGGGTCAGGCGCTACCCTCTCATTATAGAACTTGTGTCCCAATAGCGCCAGCGATTATCCACGCTGCATCGGCGTGATTAGCCTGTGGCCGCCCTGGTTGCCGGGAGGCCTGACCGTCCCACACCGCCCGCGCCACGCCGCAGGCGTTCGGCCAGGGCGGCGTACCGCTGCCCCGCCCCCTCCATCCGCACTGCCCTGGCCAGCGCTCGCGTGCTGCCCACCAGCACCACGATCCGCTTCGCGCGCGTCACCGCCGTGTAGAGCAAATTACGTCGGAGCATCAGCCAACTGCTGGTTGTGAGGGGCACAACGACGCAGGGGTACTCACTGCCCTGCGAGCGGTGGATCGAGACGGCATAGGCGTGCGTCAACTCATCGAGCTCCAGGAAATCGTAAGCGATCTCCTCCGTGTCGTCCATGAGGACGCGCAGTTCCTGGTCCTCCAGTGAGAGGCCGGTCACGACACCGACGCTGCCGTTGAAGACCTCTTTGTCGTAGTTGTTGCGGAGCTACCTGTTTGTGGGAGTGGCGTTTGCTACCCGGTAGCACATCACGCTAACGCCCTTCATCAACTGTGAGAGCGGTGAGTTCTCCATGTCTTCGCCGTCTTCGCCCTCAAACGTAGCTGCCCAGGTCCTCGCACCTTCCACGCCGCGCCTGTGGATAACGTGTGATAAGGACAGACGACGTTTGTTATCGTCGATGTAGTATCAATTCTGCATGACGCTGGAGAGGATGCCGGGTGGCAGGGGGTAGTGGAGTATCGCCATCACCGCGCTGCAATCTGGCGTTACGACCAGCAAGAAGGAATGTCATGCGTCCGCCATTACGTACCCACGGTCGCTTTGCCGCGTTGAGTGGTATGACAACGATCACCGGTGTGCCCGGTGATCCGTTCGAGTTGGTTGTTGTCGACCGCGATGGCCGCCCTGTCCCTGAGCCGACCGAGTGGTATCGTCTCCGCAAGAACTCGGGACCAAACCGGACCCGCGACACGTACCTCGGCTACCTCCTGCCCGTCCTCTCGTATTTCCGTGATCACGAGTGGGACTTGCTCGCTCCGGCAGCGGATGTCCGCCGCCATGTCCTGGCATTTCAGCAGGATGTCCTGCACATGACCGCGACCCCCGACAGAAATTTGGATGGGTACCGCATGGACCGGACGCGGGACACGCCCCTCTCAGAGAGCGGTTTGCGCGGCTTGCGCGCCGCGCTGCGCGATTTCTATGAGGTCATGACAGAGGCCGACCTGTATCCGTATCCCAATCCGATGGATTCCCAGATACTCAAGGCGATGAAGATGGTGCGCGCGCGTCAGGTCGAGAATGCCGGAGCCCCCGAGCACTCGGGCATCAGAGGCGAGGCCCGTACGGAGCCGTGGCTGCGCCCGACGGGTTTCTTCCGGCCCGCTCACCGGGACGTGTGGATTCCTAACAAGCGTCTGTTGATGCCGGACGCCTTGCACGGCCTGCGTGCCGCCCTGGACAACATGTTACGCCTGTCGCGCAACGAACTCGCCGATAGAGAGCGCGCTGTCCTCCTCTTGCTGCGCTACACGGGCGCACGCGTCTCGGAGATCACGGACATGACGGTAGGGGGCTACCGCTCGTACACAGAGGAGGGTGTCCCGAACCGCGCCTTGGTGAAGAACAAAGGGAGCAACGACCGAGAGAGCAAGGAGATCGACTGGACCGGCAACCCGCGGGTGCAGTGGGTCCTGCGACGCTACCTCAAGGAGGAGCGGCCGCTCCTGGACCCGCAGAACCGATCCCAGCTAGCCAATCTCGCCGACGATGATCCGTTCTTCCTCGTGCGGGGCGGCGAGCCCTACAACTACAACGCGTTCCGCTGGCACTGGCGGCGGATTTATCCCGTAGCCAGCAGGCACTGCCCGGTCCCTTTTCGCATCCACGATATCCGGCATCTCTTCGTGACAGAGTGGCTCTTGCGCGAACGCCGTCGGTACGGCAAGGACAGTCCGAGCTACGCGGACACCAGACGGACAATCTCGCAGGTGATGGGCTGGCGCGGATCCCTCACAATCGACGCCTACGACCACTCGCTCGATCACGCCGAGGCGATGGGCCGGCTTTACGACTTGCAGCGAGATATCGCCCAGCAGGCGTATGACGCCTCGCCGGCTCCAGACAACACCTCGATTACGGTGGAGAACGCAACGGTCGCGCGTCGCGCCACACCGGAGTTAGTCGATATGGACGTTGTCGAGACGATTGTTTCGGACGATTTAGAGTGGATTAGGGAGCGGATGCGGCACGCGTGAGGACATCGCGCGTGGGAGAGACCGGAGACATGACGACAGAAGGACGACCGGTGGATATTGTCGGCGGGGATGTCGCCGATGCCGCACATGTGCCCGTACAGCGGCTCAACTTCAGCGATCCCGACGAGCGCGCCGACCATATTCGCGCACTCTTCGACTGGCTGCCCAAGGAGGTCCGTGACGCGCCCTTCATCGACTGGGAACTGTTGCCGAGCCAGGTCATCGGCTACCTCACGATGACAGTCGGTGACAGCCCCGATGCGGCCCCGATTGCCCTGGCAACGGGGAGCGCGCAAGGGGCTGTGGGACAGATGAGCCTGTACGGCATGTGCCAGGGCGTGAGCCGCCTCCTGCGCCGCTTGCGGTCCCTGAATCTCATGGAGCACGTCGGCCAATTGCGCGACAAGGACCGATGGGATGCCTTCGTCGAGGCCTCGACGCGTCCGCCCGACGGAGGACGCGGGACACAGCGCGCGCTCCCACCAGGTGTCGCCCAAGAGTTGATGCGCTATGACACCCTCGCGGCCCACCATCTGCGGACGTATTTCGACACCCTCGCGACATTCGACCCGGCGCAGCACGCCGTCCTGCGAGCCTACGCGCTGCCTCCGCTGCCGACGTCTTTCTGGGAGGGTGGGAGCCTGCGCGAGAGCTACGACGCAGAGGCGCGCCGCCGGCGTAAGGAACAAACCGATGTCCTGACGCCCTTGCACCCCTTCCTGGTGCAGATCGCGCTGGTACGAAAACAAGCGGCGGAGCATTTGATCAAGGCCGTCCGTGCCAAGCAAGCGCGCGTGGAGAGCGGTGAGGTGCGACTGCCGCACCAGTTCCAGATTGAGATGACCAACCCCGTCGTCACACAGGATGTGCGCACGCATGCCGAGATCGACATCATCCCCACACCCGTCACGCTCTCCTTCACCTTGTGGGATCGCTACTCGTGGGCCGATGCTCATAGCAAGGATATGTCGGCGACGCAGCGGAGTGACTATCGGTCCAGGCAGAAGGCATACGCAGCCGCGCGGAACCACCACTTCCTGCAATGCCACAACCCGCCCGACGATCTCCTGTGGTTCGGTCCCCTCCTCGCTGCCCACTTGATCGGAGCTATTTGGAAAGGACGCCCGACCCACGAGCGTCGGGCCCGTTTGTACGTCCGTCGCACGGGGGTCCTGACCGCCGGGGCATCGGTCACGCGGTGGTTGCGCGACAACGTCGGGGCGGGGGACGTGGTCTTCGAGCCGGAATCGCTATATCGGGGGGTCCTCTATGGCACGGCGCTAGCCACCATCGCTTTGACGAGCGGGGCGCGCGTGAGCGAATTGCTGCAAGTGAGCGACGCGCGCTGGGATTTGGCCGAGGTAGAGGAGCGGCGTCAGGGCACGCCAACAGGCCGGCGCATCCGAGTCGTCCTGCAATACCTGCTACCCAAAGGGTCGAAGGCGGAAGCGCAACGACAGCCATACCTGATCAGCCCGCAGGCAGTCCCGCTTCTCACCGAGATCTCGCGTGCCTTGGCGGATCGGTACGGGCGCGTGCCCATCGTCCACCCGGTCGGCAACAACAAGGCGGAGCATCTGTGCCCGGAACCGTATCTCTTCCAATGGGATACATCCGACAATGGTCAGGTCGGGTTGCTCGGCATCGTTAACGTGGGTGTGTTGTTGCGGTTCATGTTCCACGGCCTGGTCCTCAACACGGCGAAGGGTACCCCCATCCGCATCGCCACCCACCTGTGCCGCCATGTGTTCGCCACCAGTGCGCGGTACACGTACGGCGTCCCCCTGGAGGCTATAGCCTGGATGCTCCATCATCGCGCCGTCCGCCTCGGAGAAGCGCAGCCTCTGTCGATCTCTGAGGCGACGCACTACTACAGCGAGTCCAAGGATATGCAGCTCGCCCTCTTGCATGAGGCGCAAATGGAGATGTCCAACCCGTCCAGTCTCTACGCCTTGCAGTTACCCACCGAGCAGGATCTGGAGGACATGGACGAGGAGCTACGGGCGGTCTTCGAGAACTGGGGCACGATCGGTCCCACCGTCCTGGGATTTTGCAAAGCTGGAATGTGCATCCGCCCGAACAACCGCGCCCAGTGCGTCGGCTGTCCTTTCCTGGTCGAGGACTACCGCCGCCTGGGGAACGCGCGGCGTTGGCGAAAGATCTACGCGCGAGACGCGGAAATGCTGGAGGAGGACGGCCATATGATCGAAGCCATGCACAAGCGGCGAGAGATTGAGCATCTTGATGCCCACATCAACGCCATGCGGCTTCAGATGAAAGTGCTGCAAAGCGGCGCGCAGCTCCCCGTGTTCCTGTCCTTACCGTTGCCCGAGGAAGACCCTGACGATGAGGTGAACGATGCGTGAGACTTTCCCCCTCGCCGCCGGTACAGAGGATCAATGCGCCGGCTTACGTGCCCACTCTGCACGAAAGAAGCGGGAAACTGTTGATCGGCTGGCTGCGGCAATCAAGGCAATTAGGAAGCGCGGAGACCCTGTGACGGGATTCACGATCAAGCGCGAATGCGGGCTGGATGCGACGACGATCAAGCGAAACAACGACGCGTACCAGCTTTTTGTGAGAGAGAGCGACTATCTGCGAGCGAAGCAACAGAAGGAAGATGAGGCGCGTCAACGGCGACGACGGCGTCGCCCGCATGTTGGCGTGCCGGATACCGCGTCGCTATCGGATGCGCTACCCTCGCATGACCCCTTGCACGACTACTCGAAGGCCAAGCTCGTGTCCATGGTGCATGGCCTGCAAGCAGACCTCCGCATCGCTCAAGTTGAGCGCGATGAGGCGTGTGCGAAGCATGTCAGATTGGTCCAGGAGCATGCGCAGTGCACGATCACGATCATGGCGCTCAAGCACAAGTGGTTGCGCGGGAGGGAGTCATGATTGAGCAGCGAGTGTCTAACCGTCGCGGGGAGGGGGATTTTGGACGCTCGGGTGCGCCGTATCAACATCTGATACTATCGGACGCAGAAATACCCTGAACTGAGGTTGAATCAGGGGTAGAGCGTAGCCTTGAGGGGTCCTCCGAGAAACTGCGTCACCTTGTCGCCCACCCGGTAGACCCGCCCACCCACGCGCCGCTCGGGCTGTCCCGGTCGCGCCGGCGTCAGCGCCTCCTGCAGCTTCTCGTTAAGCACGCCCGCTCCCGCCGGCCCCCGGTGCATCGGACAGAGCACCTGCACGTCGCGCCGCGGGTCCACACCGAACTTGCGTGGCAGGCGGTTGGCCACGATGTCGACGACGAGGTCGGCGACCTGCTCCGTGTCATCCTGGGGGAAGAGGAAGAAGTCGGCGAGGCCCGTGGTGACCGGCATCTGGCCGGCGTTGATACGGTGGGCGTTGGTGACAACGCCGCTCTGCTGCGCCTGCCGAAAGATGTGCGTTAGTCGCACACTGGGGATAACGCCCGCGCCGAGCAGGTCGCGCAGCACCTCGCCCGCCCCAACGCTGGGCAGTTGGTCCACGTCGCCGACAAAGAGCAGATGCGCCCCCGGCGCGACGGCCTTGACGAGCGTGTTGGCAAGCAGCACGTCGAGCATCGAGGCCTCGTCCACCACGACGAGGTCGGCGTCGAGGGGGGTGTCGCGGTCGAAGGCGGCGTCGCCGCCGGGGCGCAGTTGGAGCAGGCGATGCAGCGTGCTGGCCTCAACGCCGGCCAGTTCGGAGAGGCGCTTGGCCGCCCGTCCCGTCGGCGCCGCCAGCACGATCTTGGCGCGTTTGGCCTTCGCGAGGGCGACGATGGAGCGCACCGTGAACGACTTGCCGCACCCGGGGCCACCGGTGAGGACCGCCACCCGCTCCGTCAACGCGAGGCGCACCGCCTGCTCCTGCTCGGGGGCCAGGGCGCTCCCGGTCGTGGTCTGCAACCATGTCAAGGCCGCCACCCAGTCGACCGTCGCGAATGAGGGCAACCGCTCGTGCGGCGCGTGCAGCAGGCGTAGTAGGCTGTTGGCCAGCGAGACCTCGGCGCGGTGGAAGGGCACGAGGTAGACCGCCGCCACCTGCTGGCCGTCGGGGCCGGGCAGATACTCCATGACCACGCCCTCCTCGTGCGACAACTCCTCCAAGCACACCTCGGCCAGCGTCGCCTCCACGCCCAGGATGTCGGTGGCCTTGGCGACCAACTCCGCCTCGGGCAGATAGCAGTGTCCCTCCTCGCTTGCCTCCGACAGGGTGAATTGGAGGCCGGCCTTGACCCGCTGCGGGCTGTCGTGCGGGATGCCCAACGCCTGCGCGATCTTGTCCGCCGTCTTGAAGCCGATGCCCCACACATCACCCGCCAATTTATACGGCTCGTTCTTGACGACTGAAATCGACGCGTCCTTGTAGGTCTTGTAGATGCGCACGGCGATGCTTGTCGAGACGCCGACGCCCTGTAGGAACAGCATGACTTCCTTGATGGCCTTCTGCTCCTCCCAGGCCCGCCCGATCATCGCCGTGCGCTTGGGGCCGAGGCCCGGCACCTCGATTAGGCGCGCCGGCTCCTCCTCGATCACGCGCAGGGTGTCCAGGTCGAAGTGGGCCACGATGCGCTCGGCCATCTTGGGGCCAATGCCCTTGATGAGGCCGGAGCCGAGGTAACGCCGGATGCCCTGGATCGTGGCAGGCAGGACGGTGGTGTAATCGCGGACCTCGAACTGGCGCCCGAACTGGGGGTGGCTCTTCCACACGCCCCGCATGCGCAGGCTCTCGCCGGGCTGCGCCCCGAGCAGGTTGCCCACGACCGTGGTCAGGTCGCTGCTCCCGCGCGTGGCGACGCGGGCGACGGTGTAGCCGTTCTCCTCGTTGGCGTAGGTGATGCGTTCGAGGACGGCCTCCAGGGTGGCGAGCGGGACGGACGTGGACGCGATCATAGCCATAGAATAGCATCCCGACGCGCCACCATCCAGCGCCGCAGCGCGGAGCGGATCGGCACGACCGGTGGGATGCGCGCCGACAGCCTGCCACAATCCTCGCCAGACCCAGCGCATGCGACGGTGGGTATGAGCGCTAGAGGGGAACGCATCTGTCCGGTACGATGGATAGACGACGACCCACCGAAAGATGAACGCACAATGCCGCTCAAAGCCCTGCTCGATGGTCAGCCCATCCTCGCCCCCCTGCTGGGCGACACGGCCTGGGCGGAGTTGTATTTCCAGCGCTATCGCCTCGTGCTGCCCTGTTGCCCCGACCGCGCCGTGCAGATGCGGGGCGGGGCGGGCACCCGGCGCATCCAGCACTTTAGTCACGCCCCCTCGCCGACCTGCCAGTTCCGAGGCGAGACGACCGCGCACCTGTTGGCGAAGGTCGCGATCGCACAGGCGTGCGCCGAGGCTGGCTGGGCCGTGGACATCGAGCATACGGAGAGGGACTGGCGCGCCGACGTCCTGGCCGACCGGGGCGGACAGCGCGTCGCCTTCGAGGTGCAGTGGAGCCGGCAGACGCTGGCGGAGACGCTGGCGCGCCAGGCGCGTTACCGGGCGGCGGGCGTGCGCGGCTGCTGGTTCTTCCGCTACCCGCCACGCGAGCTACACCGTCCCGGTAGCGACACCGACCTCGAAGCGCGTCGGGATCTGCCCCTCTTCTCCTTTGCGACCGGCGGAGACCACGCCGGCTACCGCGCATACGTGGGTGGGCGGCCCTATCCGCTGGGACAGGTCGTGGGCGCGCTCCTGGGCAAGGGCATTGCCTTCCGCGCCCACCGCACCTTCGTCGGCGATCACGCCATGGACATCACGTTCTACGACAAATCGTGCCCGGCCTGCGGCGCGCTATCGCGGCTCTATGGTGTCGCGTCCGGCGAGGGGGCCATCCCACGCGCGCCGTGCGGCGGGCGCGTGTTGCTCTGGTCCGGGACGCCCTACCACCCCGATGTAGCACACGCGGCTCGCCGCCTGCAGGAGGCCGGCCCTCGGCACGACGGCATCCCCCTGGCGCTGAGCGAGCCGGCGGTCGGCTTCCGCTGCCCCGGCTGCCGGGCGCGTCTCGCGCCGCCTCCTGGCCGTGAGGCCGCCGTCCACGCCGTCGCCCGCGCGGCGGACGTGACCTTCACGCGCCCCCTGTGCGATCCGTATCCGCACTGGTGCTATCCGCCGGATGGCCCGTTCTGCGCTGCTGTCGCGGCGGACGACGGATAATGGAAGCGGGTCGCGGCCGTTGTGGGGCGGTACACTGGGTACAAGGGGTGCGTGGACGCTGATCTGGTCGCCCACATGGAACATATCGGGGACGCGGTCGATGGAGGTATGGGGCACATGGACGTCGAGGCATTGATCGCGACGCTGGTCGGGGACCTATGTCAGATCCCTGGCGTGACCGCCCTTGTGTTGGGTGGCTCGCGGGCGCGCGGGACGCATACCGCGCGGTCCGACGTCGATCTCGGCCTGTACTATCGCCCGGACCGGCCTCCGGACCTCGTCCGGCTGGGGGCGTTGGCCACGGCGGTGGACGACGCCCATCGCCCCGGCGCGCTCACCGCCCTCGGCGACTGGGGTCCGTGGATCAACGACGGCGGCTGGCTCACGGTGCGGGGCACGCCCGTGGACATCCTGTATCGCGACCTCGACGCCGTCGCGACCGTCGCGCGCGCGTGCGTCGCCGGACGCCCGCGCATCGTGTACCAGCCCGGCCACGCCCACGGGTTCATCACCGCCATCTACCTCGCCGAGGTCGCCCTGTGCCGGCCGCTCTGGGACCTGGAGGGCGTCGTCGCGGACCTCACGCGCCTGCCCGACCCCTACCCCGCGCCCCTCCAGGCGGCGCTCATCCGGCAATTCTCGTGGGAAGCCGCGTTCGCCCTGCGGACGGCCACCAAGGCGGTCGGGCGCGCGGACGTCTCCTACGTCGCGGGATGCCTCTTCCGCGGCGTGTCCTGCCTCCTGCAGGCGCTGTTCGCGCTCAACGCGTGGTACGGGATGAATGAGAAGGGCGCGGTCGCCCTCGCTGACGCGTTCCCGCTCGCGCCGCCGCGGCTCGCCGCGCGGGTCGACGAGGCATTCGGACGTCTGGCCCCGTCCCCGGATGCGCTCACGCGCGCCATCGACGAGGTGTGTCACCTCATCGCCGAGACCGACCAGTTGCTCGCCGCAGCCGGCTTTGTGCCGTCGGGCCGGTGACGGGGACCGAGGGGGACGGATAGATGCGCGACCGCGACGGTAACCGTGAGGGGGGCGGCGACGCCGCACCCGTCCACGGGACGGGCGTATCCCCCATGACCGCGGTCAGTGGCGGCGACACGTCGGCCGCGGGCGACGCCTGGCTCTTCGGCTGGGACCCCCTGCCCGGCATTGTCTCGGTGTGGGCCGACCACACCGGCCACGCGCGCGTCTGGCGACGCACCGACACGGGGGTGGTCTGTGACGAGGATCGCTTCCGCCCCTGGCTGTGCGCGGCCGCCCTCGATGACCTGCGCCACCTCGGCGACACCCTCGTCGCGGCCTCGGCCCCGCACGCCGACGCGGCCCCCGTCACCTATCGGGAACTGGACGGCCCGCCCGATTCCCTACGCTACCTCCTGTCGGCACGGGACGGGCGGGCCCTGCGGGCGGCGATCCTGCAGGGGGCGCGGCGACGCCTGGGGCATCCCCTCGCGGGCCTACGCGACCTACCGGAGGACTACTACACCGTCGGCCCCGTCGAGCAGTACCTGATGGCGACCGGCCGCGTCTACTTCCGGGGCCTGGCCTACGACGACCTGCACCGGCTGCAGGTCGACCTGGAGACGACCGCGCTCTCACCCGCGGAGGGGCGCATCTTCCTGGCGGCGGTGCGCGACAGCCATGGCCTGGAGACGCTCCTGGAGGCCCCCACCGCCGACGATGAGGCCGGCCTTATCGCCGATCTCTGCGCCCTCATCCGTGCGCGCGATCCCGACGTCATCGAGAACCACAACCTCTTCGGCTTCGATCTGCCTTTCCTCGCCGCGCGGGCGGCGGCGCTCGGCATGCTGCTCGCCCTCGGGCGGGAGGGGCCCGAAGGGGGGGCCACCCTCGCACGCGTGGAGGAACCGATGGGCTGGGGCGCCGGGCGGCGCGTGCGCTACAGCGTCGCCGGGCGCGAACTCATCGACACGCTGCCCGCCGTACGGCGGCACCAGTTCACCGACCGCGCGCTGCCCGGCGCGGGCTTGAAAGCCGCGGCCCGCTACTTCGGGGTGGCGGCCCCAGAGCGCACCTACATCCCCGGCGTGGAGATCTACGCCACCTATCGGCGCGACCCCGACCGCGTGCGGCGCTATGCGTTCGACGACGTGGCCGAGGTGGACGGCCTCTCGCGCCGGCTGCTAGGCGCGCCCTTCGCACTGGCCGGGATGGCCCCGCGGCGCTACGAGCGCGTCGCCCTGGCCGGACCGGCGATGGGGCTGCTGGAGCCCCTCCTCGTCCGCGCCTACCTGCGCACCGACGCCGCACTGCCACGCCCAGCACGCGACGCCATGGTGGACCTCCCGCCGCATCAGGGCGGGGCCACCGTGCTCTATGCCGCGGGCGCGGCCCGGCACGTTGTCAAGGCGGACATCGCCTCGATGTACCCCTCGATCATCCGCGCCTTCCGCATCGGCCCGTCCTGTGACCCGCTGGGCGTCTTCGTCGCGCTGGTGGACCGGCTGACCGACCTGCGCCTGCGCCACAAGCGGGCGGGGGCGGCGGCGGTGCCCAGGTCTGCGGAGGCGCACCAACACCACGCCGTGCAGGCGGCGATGAAGATCGTGGTCAACGCCGCCTACGGCTACCTCGGCGCCGGTGAGATGGCGCTCTTTGCCGATCGCGAGGCGGCGGACGCGGTGACGCAGCATGGCCGGGAGATCCTGGAGCAGGTGGTAGAGGGGCTGCGCGCGCGGGGCGTCGCGCTGCTCGAGGCGGACACCGACGGCGTCTTCTTCGCCGTGCCGGCGCACTGGACGGAGGCGGACGAGCGCGCCTGTGTCGCCGCCGTCGCCGCGACCCTCCCGCCGGGCATTGGGCTGGAGTACGAGGGGCGCTATCGGGCCATGCTCAGCCACGAGGTCAAGAACTACGCGTTGCTGACCTACGACGACGAGCTCATCGTGCGCGGGGGCGCGCTGCACTCCAGCCGCACGGAGCCCTTCGGCGCACGCTTCCTGGAGGCAGCGCTGCGCTGTCTGCTCGCCGGCGACAGCGTGGGGGTGCAACGGGTGTACCTGGAGACAGTCGCCGCGCTGCGGGGGCGGCGACTCGCGCCCGCAGATGTCGCGATGGTCGCCCAACTCACGAAAACGCCCGAGGCCTATAACCAGACGCGGGGACGGGCGCGCGAGGCCGCCTACGAGGCGGTGCTGGCGGCCGGGCGGACACAGTGGCGCGTGGGGGAGCGCGTCCGCTTCTACCGGGCCGCGACCGGGGTCCCCACCTGCTTACCCGATGCTCCGAACCTGGATGGAGCCGCTGCCCCTGATGAGAACACGATCATGCCCGAGTATGACATCGCGCACTATCTGAACGTGCTGCACACGTCGTATGTCGCCCGCCTGCGCAAAGCCTATACGCCGCATGTGTACGAGCAACTCTTCCGCTCCTCGGGCCAGATGGGGCTGTTTGACGAGCCGATCGACGGCGTGCAGCCCCAGTGGATACGGGCATAGGGCAGAGCACGCGGCCATGTCAAGGTCGCTTATGTCCACTCCTGGCGATCGATCCGCCCCATTAGCTTTCCTTAGCAATACTACATAGATTACCCTAACCACTCATATCCCTAACGATTATGACAATCGTCGAGCCTCAATTCTGATTCAGATGCGACTACAATGCAATCAAAGTACATTAATATCAACGGCGACGTAGAATTAACCTGGGAACGCCGAGACTCCGTAATTGACGTTTGCGGCTGTATAGACCCATGTACCGCCAGCCAATCAAGCACGCTTTGTAGGGGCCGCCAAGCCTTCTGGCACCTA
>JAABUV010004910.1_pt1 | contig 15578 bp, 23 predicted proteins | sample 5559971 | NCBI WGS metagenome assembly JAABUV01 (sample SAMN10711881, study PRJNA513362) | rock metagenome | isolation source: Antarctica rocks | place: Antarctica: Victoria Land, Knobhead nord | collected 2015-12-19
TGCTAACGCCGCAGCCGCCGCCGTCATACAGTCGGCTCGAAAACGCCCATTAACCTCTACGACAGGGTACGACGAGATCACCAGTCCGACCAAGCGCCGGCGTTTGGAAATTTCAGGGCAAGAGTCCCCCGAGTTTCACGGGCCAGCAGATAGCGATGGCCTACCTACAGCCGAGTCGGATGGTACGAATCATAGCAGGTTCCGATACTTTGGCGCTCTTGCGTCGACGTCCGTGAGTTCTCTCCGTAGGGTGATTCGGGCACTGCTTGAGGCTCATATCCGATCTAGGAAAACAACGATACCTTCTCCGAATCCTCAATTTCGCCTACAAGCCCGTGGGCACCTCCCGAGCAGTCGTCGAACGTTTGGGCTGGCGGAACAGCACCGTCACGTCTTCCACCGAATGCAACGGTGTCCTCGCCTATGGCAAAGCCAGACTCGTTCCGGCCCACACAGAAGATGCCAGTCGACGGTACACCTGCCGACCGTATGCCTGCTAGGCATGACTGGGGGCTAAGAGGCAGGTAAATGCGCGAGTCGAGTTTTGCGACATTCCGTTTTGACGAGTGCCGATCCAGGGACTCCAGTGATAAGTACAACGGCCCAAGGCTTGGTAAGTGAATCCAAATATGCAGGCACGATCTGAACGTGCCGACGCCCTAGCTCTGTATCAAGTCTCTTCACTCTGACCTGGTCGACAGAAGAGGAAGCGGTCGTTAGGTGATGGGTCCCCGACGGAGGAACGAGCCATCAATAAGCCGCTTTTCGATGCGGAGCACGGTACGGGCGGCTCCTGAATAGCTCTGCCGCGTCGCTGACCAAGTCTAGGTGATGATGAGCGGACGCCGAAAGGCGCAAAGGAACGATCAATCGCGGACGACGACCTTGGCTTGGATGATCAAACTTCCTGCGATCACCTCTCGTCAACAGCCAGCACAGAAGAGGCAGCCGATCCAGACCAAGCCGAAGCCGAAGCTGAAGCCAGGAGTCACAATGCCATCACGGCCGTCCAGATTAGAATTGAAGCGCAATCATTGGTATGCGAACGGGTTCTCCGACTACGAGGTTGCTGACGGACCGTAGGCAGAGACTCTGGAGCAGGAGGGCAAGGAGATCTGGACCGGGAATCAACCGTCGATCGTTATGAGCCCTGGGATTTGCACACCACGGGATCTTCGCATTCTAGCCACCGACGGTAGGCTGAATGATGAATTGTTAAATACAGTCCCCGTGCTAGGTGACTGCGAGGACGTCTGCGGATACCTGCTACCGACATTCGTCATGCAACTCGTCCGCCAAGCCAGGTACAAGGACTTGGATAATTGGACGACCAAGATTCCGAAGCAGGCCAAACGATGGGTGTTCGGGGTACACGAGAGTGATCACTGGATGGCCATTAGGATTGACTGGACGGAACGGCTCATCCAGCACTATGATCCTCTGCACCAGAGCGCAACGGCTCGCAGTCGACTCACACTCCAGGTATGAGCACATAAGCCCTCCTTCAGACCGCGCTAACAGACGCTATAGCATGTCGAAAGGTGGGCGACTCATCAGTGCGGTGGAGATTCCGTATGGCGTCTCGAGAACTTCGCTGGTCCTCTCCAGGCAAAGGATGATTATGTGAACTGCGGCGTATACGTAACTTGGGTGCTGCGACACTGGATACGAGGCGATGATGGGGGTGCGGCTAGTTTTGTGTCTCCTCTGGCTTTCAAGATGGAGATTTTGCGGCTGTTACGGATGTCTCTCACTACTCCCGTGCTGCCGCCTGTCGGCGAGGACGACGCTCGTTCAGACTCCACTTGCTCGGGTAAGTTTTGCTTGGACGTCGTATGGCATGCAGCTGACGAATTTGATGGCCACGCAGCAGTACCGGGTCACGAATGCCGCAGCGGCATCTCGCCCAAGCGGATGAGTGCAGGGCAAACTTCAGAGAGTAATGCAGCCGCACAAGACGGGCAGTGTTACAAAGAGATGCCGCCGGCGACTTCTCAGCACATCAAGAATACGACATTAGCCGCGCCGGCAGACTCCCCACTCGACACGGACGTCACTCCTCCGCCTGGGCATGGATACATCGACCACGACTATATACAGCATGTCACGGAACCCGCTCCATGTCAAGGTGTAGCCGATGGAGCAGTTGTGCATACAACAATGGCAACTCAAGACGTCTCCAGCAGTTTTACTCATGACGAAACACCGACACAGCAAAATCCGTCATCGCTGTGCCCACCGGAGTCGGCTGGAGAACCCGATCGAGGCACATCTGTCGGTAGCCACCCGTTCAGGAGTGGCCCACTCAGCGCAGGCCTGGTGCCGTCGGGTAGCACACATGTTGCATGCGACGGAATGCAGCATAACAGAGGTTACCCCACGTTGGCGGAGCCTCAGCCTGGGCCCGATCAAGCGGAGTATGCGTTCAATCAGTCCTTTCGCCTCGACCTTCCTGATCACCAAGGTGAACCAGTGCAGTCCGTTCCAGCGAGCAGGCTGGATCCTTTCATACTGCAGCCACATGTCGAGAATATGTTCGCGTACAATCCCGGATCGGCAATCTACAGTCACTTGGAGGACGCTCTGGGTGAGGGGCTCGATTCGTGGTACGAAAGTGTTGAGGGAGCGGTGATTGAGCCACCTGCCATGGAGACGTCTCCGTCGATGATCGACTGGGATGTATGGCTAGAACGCTATGGAGCTTAGGCAGATTGTGTGTTTACATACTGGTGTTCGCGCAATCGCCAATGTCGCAGCGCAGATTCGCGCAACGCGAACCATGCAACATTTAGCTTGCTTGTGAACTCGAGTCCACCTTAAAGCTTGAGCGCTTGCCGCATTGCATCATCAAACCAAAGCCTTCTTCTTGGCCCTGCCACTTTATCGGTTCGTCTCCATCAAAGTACTGAACTTGGCCGGGTTGTAATTCCGTGTGCTCCACCCCGCCATCCCTCATGACCGGACAGTCATGCACGACGCTGAAGGCCAGAACACCGACTATTCGCCCAGGCGCACTATGGATCCATTCAACTGAGCCAGCGGTAATCGGCAGAAAACGTACCGCTTTGCCACGCTTTAATCTTCGACGCACTTCATTCTCGCTGATTTCGAGCAGGTCCGCAAGGGGCCCGACTTGTAACCTCTTATTCAATTAGTACTAGTTGTGATGAGTCCATGCTTGTAATGTACCTTTGCAAATTCGTCACATGCGTGAACGACTTCTGGGGTGTCCTTCAATATCGTGTACGGTTTGTCGTTGCGCTTTTGGGTCGATGTCTGTTCTGCTTCGGCGGTCCTCCCCCCTTCGGCTTGCTCCACCAGACTTTTTCGCGCAATCTCAGCAGTTTCCGTAGATATTGCATCGAGGACTATCATCGCAAGCTGCTCACCGACCTTACAGGCCTGGGCTGATGTATAGTGCAGTAAGACAGGGTAAGACAAGACGGACGTGGTGGGTGTGCCAAGCACTCAGGCCCGGCACTAATCTTAGTCGTGCGCGCGAACACTGCCGAGGGTCATCCTTCACTGTACATACCGTCACGAGCTTACATCGAACACGCTTGCATACACGTTTCACGTGACTCTACATTTCGAGGGAAGCAGAGCTAATGTCTAGGATACCGTCTACGATCAGCAGATTTTGCACCTCGACACATTGTACAGCGCCACCACACCCAACACGGCTGAGGTCAGTCCAGTTCAGGATGCTCACGATCAACCCAACAATACTGTCTTTGTCGAATTCGAAGTGCGAAATGTTGCCGCTCCAACCAAGTCTTCTCACTCTCCTTGCAATTGCTCGAATCGCATTTGCAAGCTCGATCACGGCATAAGTTCCGCAAGAACGCCACATGATTCCCCAACGCAAACAGCTGTCACGGTACACCGTTCATGTCCTCCGGTCAAGTAAATATTCACTCTAGCTGCACGGCCGATGCTTCAACGTGAGGTCACCGCCACCGGCACAGCCTTCATTGAGACGGATAAAGCATTGTACAGGGCTTGGTGACGGCTTGACTTGTCTTGCGCAAGTGGTCTGCTGCTACTCTGTTCTTCAATCAAATGACGAGCGAGCCGGGTTTCTTCTACGGGTCCACCTTGCTGAGCCAGCTTGCCTTCATCGCCGTGAAGTCCATATCCTCGCTTTAGTTGTCTACTGCAAACTCCGTGCACACCTCCTTACAAAGACTCCGGCCGCCTTCCATGGTCTCGTGGATGACTGCGTGCTGCGACACCATGTCGCACTTGACCGGGTACCATGCCTCGCTCTTCACACTGGCCTCCGGCATCGCGGTGGTCAGCCAGCTTGGCTATTCCCTCGCCTTCTTAGCTTCTACTTCTATCGCAAACACGACGTTAATTCTCTCGCCCAGGCAGCAATCGGAGACACTTGATCTTGACTTCTTGGAGCGCCACACGCGCATCGATGCCCCATTAGAGCGCCGCTTTGACCTGTATAAAGTTTGTCTTCTCACCCTTGCAGCGCGAGGTGTTGACCGTCATCGCACATTTGTCTTCCTCCACCCGCATCCTCTATGATTGACCCGGACTGTTCGGCCTCGTCGGTTGCAGGGTCGTTGTCCCTGTACACATGTGCCATTCGTCACCACTGCGCGTATGTCTGTTTGCCTGCTTTGTCCTTTTGCAGGAGCTCCTTCAGCTCCCGCACCTCTCCCTTGAGCTCGTTCAGCTTCTCGATCTCCTTCAGCATGTCCCGCATCTCCTGCAGCCTGTCCTCCTCCCTGTCGTAGAAGCTTACGATCAGAGCTTTCGGACTCTGGATCTGATCCGTCATGCTCAACTCTTTCGAGGCATCCTCGAGATATTTCTCAGCCCTTCTTTTCTTCGACGCCTCGACCTGCCGGCCAAAGCGGAAGTCGGTAGGGTAATCCTTGCTCGCACGAGGCTGCTCCATTGCTTGTCCTCTTCCCGCGCGCTCTCGTCACTACCCGATAGCCCTCATCATCCACCGCCCCCACATCACTGCCTGAGCTTGGCACTCCGGCGGCTGCACCCCATCCGATCCTGCCCACACTGCAACATCACTTCCTCCCTCTTGTACACCACCATCTTGATTTCCGAGGTTTTCGTTCATAATGTCCCACGCTTGAGTACTAACGTCCATCCTTACGAGGAGAGACGCCCGGTGTCGCGAGACGTCTTTGCCTTTTCATATTCGTACCTCCCCTGATGGCGGCAGTATCGGTGTGACATCCACCTCCTACTGTTCTCTACCTCCTTCGCAGCTGCATACCATCGCACCATCTCTTCGGCCAGGATAGGAAACGAGCAGTCGGATTGATGAGGGCGAATTTGCGTTCTCCAGGTTTGCCGAGGCAAGAGAAACAATGTGCATATGCTTTAAGGTCACCGATTGCCGTGTCAAACGCGCATGCGCCTTAATTTATCGACCTTTGATCCGCTCGGAAGGCGCTACACGTTACAACAGGCACTGCCACGAGTGTCCACCTGCTGCTCTTTACTGTCCCAAGGCTTTTGGCAAGAGCACAAAGACCTCGTGATGTTAGAAGCAGCGGTGCGGATGGCAGCATGTTGTTCCGTGGCATCTTGAGGAGATTTCTTTGATGTCATTGCGTACCGTACCTATCGTATCCGGAGAAGACGATTTGCGGTGTCCGATTCTGTCGATGCTCTGTTGACTCAAGCCCGGAATCCTGTAAATCGGCAAGATCACTTAGAAATTTTAGTGCGCACGCTCCGCCAACCGCTGCTTGATTCTGCGCCTGGTATAAGTTCCCGCCTGTCGCGCCTGATTTGCTTCGACAACTTGGAAGGGAACTCGGAGGCTCAGAGGACTGACTCCTGGATCGCTGATCAAGGTGCCGTTGTCCTGCCAATCCGACAAGATATACTGTGATCCTGGAATGTTTTTGGCTGTTGGGATAACTTGATTTATACTTTCGTGATCACGTCCAACAAAGATGTCAGGGCGCCGATCTTTAAGGGATCGCGTTCGGCGGCGTGCCCGCAAGGCCTAAGGTTGATGATGGACCAGACTGCTATTGTTTGTTCCCGGCCATCAAACCCGTGCCAACGGAGTCCATTGAGCTCAACTTCCCGGTCCGACTGGAGGTCAACGAGGCAGTGGCGGATAGTGACGGTGCGGGTTTCCATCGCGACGTTATCAGGACCTATCCAGCAGCTTGTAAACCAGCCGCGCGAAGAAAGTGCCAGTGACTCGACGGATTCTACATGATTAGGTACTGAGTACGGAGTAGTCGTGTGGAGAAATGTCTCCGAGCTATATCCAGTTTCGGCCCTTTACATCAAGCCTAATTCAGCTAGTGCTTGTGCCATTGTGCCTCTCTCCTCCTGCTTATCAAGACGCAAGCCATTTCGCAAAGTAGAAAGATGGCACGGGAGCGAACGTATTACGAGGACACAAGGTTAGCTAGCTGGAAAAACTTACTCAATCCACGCCTCAAGGACGATGTCTCCGACACGGGCCATGTCACAAACCATCTCGGAGACATTGCATCGGAGAGATGTAGGCGATAGAGAGGATCTCTCCGGTCAACTATAGAATATATGAGGTTGCACTGCAGATGAAATGCACAGGGTGGAAACTCAGTTGGATTTGGCGCGAGACAGGTATGGGGTTCTCATCTTACTGGAGTATGCGATCCCGGCCAGTAAACGAAAGAGAGACATGGGATCGTCATGGACGTCGGATAAAAACAGCCGAATTGAAGAGCCCGAAGCCGTCAAGCGAGGAGGAGGACAAGGACGATCACGTCAATGTGAACCTCACAGAGACTCTTTGTTCAATGGGACTTGCAGAGTTGGAGGAAATATACGTTGATTTCGAGTTGACATCGGACGATGAGGATGTCCACATGAGCGAGCCCGCGGTGCACGGGGGCAATCGTGACCAGGCTGAACCAAAGGTTGACCTCAAGGATGACCTTGCAGTAAGCTTCAAAGGCATAGTTCGAGAGAGCTAGCCTGACTCGAGTAAGACTTGACCTCAGTCGGGGTAAGCATTATTCCAAACCTGCGAACGTAGCGTTATTGGGTTTATTCGCACGTGTAACGAGCGTGCGATTGAAAGTCCGTGGAGGCACGTTTTAGCAATCATATGCCACCTAACATCCAGGTCGTCGCCATATCTCAGAGATGCGACAACGTAGGCACTACGATGGTCAAGAGAATGCTCCATATCTTCTCGTACAGTGCTGGACGATATCTGGAAAAAGTAGGGCCTTAGCAACAAGTAGTTGCCTCTTCCCACCCAGCGTGGTGGATAATACAGTCTGCACATCCCTGAATGTTCCACCATTCTACTGCGTGCTGCCTGAGACCATGATACATGCTGCAGATATGCCTCTTCTGCGTTCGCGCCTTTGCAACCCCCAATGCGTGCCAGATCCGACCAGCCGGTCGCATTCTTTGGTATGGCAGAAGCATTGCGACTGGCTATGACGTGGCCAATCTGCAAACTTCAACTACACTATTCACGGACTGGGCTGAGATCAATGTTCTCCTCCACACGCGTGATTTCCACAGGCGATCTGTAAGTTTTCTTTGCGCGTGTCCGGTAGAACGCTGCTGCAAAGGTCACCACACTTCCGAAGATAAGACAAGCCCAGTTCATAGTCTTGGCAGTTGGATTTGGGCCCGCAGGAAAGAAGATCTGAAGACAGTTAGTAAATGCGAAAGGTAATGAGATGTAGAAGGAGCCCAAACCATGATGAAGGCAAACAAATCGAAAGTTATGGTCGCCAGATTGATGGAGAAGACCAAATCGACCTAATGAGAACCGTGTCCGCGGAAACTTCGAACCGTGCAAGCGTTGATAGACCAAGGTGGCGACGGAGATGAGGTAGGAGCCCAAAAGCGCAACACCAAAGAGGCTGTTGATGACATTGAAGGCCAAGCTTGAACCCATGAGGATGAGTGACAGAACGACTGTGATCATGATTGTGCATATCACAGCGTGCAGCGGAACGTGGTTCCGCTGTGATACTTGCGAAAGCCAGGCTGAAAATGGCACACCTCGGTCCCGAGCGAAGGAGAACAGTTGTCGGCTGCTTGTGGTGACCAGATTTGTCGCGCAAAAGACCAGTGCAAAGATCATGTATACAACCAGGACTGCCGTGCCAGCAACGCTACCGGTGCAGTTGAGTAAGATGGCAATGTATGGCTGGCCAGTTGGAGAGTCAATCGCTGCTTGGATGTCGCCTGCGCGGTAGAGAACCAAGATCAGAAGTCCGAACCCGATAGTGAAATTGATTACAGCTGCTCCAACCATGACTCGAGGGAGCCATCTGCTAGCGTCCTTTCAATTCCTCGGCCAAGTGACATATGCTGTCTGCGCTGGTTAGGGTCGTGATGGGCGCAATAATACCTACTCGTTGTCAACAGTCATGCTGGCACAGATACTGTGCAATCTGTTGCTAATGACGTACCGACTAGGACCGCTGTACCTCCGTTCGGCCATCCTGCAGCGTTCTCCCAATTGTCAAAGACCTCGGCCGACGTTGAGCTTGGTCCCATGAAGCCGAGGACAAATATGAAAGCGAGGTAAGCAGCGAAGTCTGGCAATGTCAGCGCAGCCCCAGTTGAGCAGACTGTGGGTCCTACGCAGGACTAGTAAGAGGACAGCGCTTAACGCCACAGCTATCGTCATCAATGAGGCATGCCAGCCCTGGAATGCTACTTCTGGATGGATCATGATCGTAAGGCTTTGAATCTGCAATGCCGCAGCATGACAGACGGACGCAAGCCCCACCTGCCAACCCAGCAAAGTAAGCCAGCCCACAATGTAGCTCAACAGCTTTTGTGCGTTTCGGGGGGCGAACTCGGATATCCGGTGGTATTGGCCTCCTGAAGAGGGCGCCCTAGATGCTATTCAGTTACCTGCAGCAAAGGCGATGTTGCATTGTTCTGACATCGAAGCAACTTCCGCCAGAGAGAGCGTGTTGAGCAACAGTCCCGCGGCGCTCACAATGTACATATACAAAGCGCCTGAAGGGCCACCGTTGGGAAACGACCAGATTAGGGTGACCAGGACGTACTGCCATACTGCTCCAAGCACAGAGGCAAATCCCATAAGCCCCCAAGGGCCAAACATGCGCTGGTGATACGCATAAGCTTCAGAGAATAGTCGATCCACGGGCGAGGTCCACGTACCTGCAGCTGCTGTACTCTACCCATACGTCTCACTACGGACAGCATGTCAGACATCAGCTGACGGCGACCTCAAACTGTTCCTTGTGCGAGCAAACGTACTGTCGATCTCATCTAGATTGGCTGGTTCCGCTGCATGACCCGCAGGGACTGTCGATTGGACACTGAAACCCTTCGACCCTCGAAACATCGTTGCTGTGCCGCTTCGTAAGAGTCAACGCCGACGCGGTTTCTCAGGGAAATACAGGTCTGTTCTCGGGAGAAGGTGTGTGTACGAGAATAGTGTGTGGCCAGCTGAAGCTTTATGGTAGGCTAATGATAACGAGAGCAAATACTACCCCGGCAACGTCTTTCAGGGCGGAACCTAGCAATCCGACTTGCCAGACATGCAGCAACCTGTACCGTGAGAGTTCTTAGCCATCTATCTTGGTGGCAATATTCTTCCCCGGCACTCGCCGAAACCCAACGCGACAACTGCCTTCCCATTTTCACACCAGCCTTCCAAGATGATCTCATCGCCGTCCTCGAGATAGCCTCCCTCATAAGTTCCACTCGACCCGGGCAAGATCTTCGTCTTCGTCCGCTCGGCCTCGTAAAGACAACCCAACTCCGCCTTCTCGCCCTTCTCGTTCTTGCCGCTCCCCGATATTGTTCCCGTGCCGATCAGATCGCCCGTTTGCATCCCGCAACCACTCGCCGCGTGGTGCGTAAGCTGCTGGTACGGCGTCCAATACAGATACTTGAGATTGCTCGTCCCCAACACGCTCTCTTTGCCGTCTCTAACAAGCTTGATCCGGAGCTTGATGTTCAACGCACCATCGTCCTTCGCACCGGGCCAAGAGAGGTGCTCAAAGGGCGGCGGGTTTTGCTTCGTGTTCGGCGGACAAGAGTACGGCTCCAGAGCCTCCATGGGTACTATCCAGTTGCTGATCGAAGTCCCAAAGCCCTTGCTGTGGAAGGGACCAAGCGGCCGCATCTCGAAGAGCTGGTGATCGCGCGCGGACCAGTCGTTCAGCATTACGAAGCCGAAGATATGCTCGCGGGCGTCTTTGATGGGCATGGCTTCGCCGTAAGGGACGGGCTGGGAGACGAAGAAGCCCATCTCAAGCTCGAAGTCTAGTTTCCGGGTTGGTCCGTACCTTGGCTGCGAATCTATGCCGGCTGAGAAGGAGACGTTCTTCGGGCGGGCAATGTCGTGAGGTGTTGGCAGGACAGATGAGACGCGGGAGTTGTACACAGAGGGTGCTGCAAACCAATTACTCGCGATGCTGGCGGAGGTCATCTCGCCGGAGCACTGAAAGAATATCAGTACAACCTTCGATGTGATAATACTGGCGAAGGGGGCTGTACATTTTGGCAGTGTTCAAGAGAGGTGTAGAAATCAGAGAAGCCGGTCATCTTCATTGGCAGGTGGTTTGTGACGTCCTTGAGCTCGGCAAGGCAAGACGCCGGCACTTTGCCGTTCTTCAGATCGTCCTGAATCTTCTCGCGTACTGCCCGTCGTGTAGCCCACGGCAGTGCAGCGAAAGTGTTGAGTGCGGGCTGCACATACAGTCAGCAGGCTGTTCGCTCCTGGAGTGAGTCTGTGCACAACGAGCATGCCTCAGAGAACATCTGCTGAAACATAAAGTTATGTCCCGATTCGATGTCGAACAGGTTGCCGTTCTTCGAGTACTTTGCCAAGTCGACGGCGTGCTGGCCGATGGCTACTGCACATCTCGGCTTCGTCTCGCTTGACGTGGAGATAATGCCGTATGGAAGATTCTGCAGAGTGTAGGGGAGCTCGTCGAGTGCAGGAGAAACCATTGCGAGAGTGGATGATATCTCGGGGGCAGAGAAGACGAAGCCGAAAGGATTGGACGAGGTGAGGTCGTCCAGAACCTGACCCTTCTGGCCCCGCATCGGGTGTCGTTTTTGTTCCAAATGTCTGACAACGACTTGAACCTGAGCGAGGTCCCGTACTGTTAGCTGCGACGTAGGAGTGTACGGCAGTGTCCATCGAGGTACTATTGCGGATACCGCGTACATAGGCGGACGTGCACATCTCGAAGCTGCATGGTTGCAGCATCTCGAACGTAGCACATTGATGACGGATGGACACATATCCCCCATGTGATTACTGATGGGGGTCGGTCATTGCGACGCGCACAATTCAGATTGCAAGGTCAGTCGCAACGACTGGAGGAAAGGGCCCGTATCTGCAGCACAGTACCATGGGCCTGCGTACCTGCATGCCGAAGTTTTGGAGGTATTGAGAACCGCCACGTTTGGGTATCATGTACGAATGGGGTATCATCCACGCCTCCTCGTACTCGGCGTCGTCTTGCCCCTCTGACTTCCAGTACTGATCCCCCTCGCCTGCCCATCCATCCCCACGGCCTGCGTCGCCGCTTTCGTTCCTTTCGACTCGACCTTCGTCTGAGTCGTGGCGCTGCTCTTTGGATTGTCCCAGTAGTAGACCATCTGCGCAGCTATAATGGCATTGAGGGTGAAGCCCGCGATGAAGCCGTAAAGGATGAGCTTGTCAGGAACTTCCTGAAGAGTCGTGAAGATGCGCGACATAGATCCGAGGAGGTAGTTGAAAACCTAGACAGACATCACAATAATCAGCTCAGCAATGTGCGATTAGGGCTAGCAGAGAACGTACCGCAAAAGCAGACAGCTGCCCAGTCCCTCCCTGCTGGAAGATGGTAGCGATCTGCGGGACCTTGCTTGCAACACCCAGAAGACCCGCACCAGCCTGAAGGTACTGCAGCATGCCCATTGACGTTATGCTGTCGCTGTACATCGCATATCCTGCTGCCGCCAGCCCTGCAACGAATACAGCCGCTGCCGCACCCTTCCCAGTGTGCTGCAATACCAACACACTGATCGCCACGTTTTGTATGGCAATCAATGCCACCTCGCCATACGTGCTGAACGGAAAGCCATTCCGCACGTTGTACATCAGGCTGATCAAGAAGCTCGCTGTCTCCAGCGCGTACGACAGAAAGCTGATCCCTTCCGCCGATTGACTGTTGAGGAGCTTGAGCAGCTGCGGACTGCGCTCGCCCCCACAATCGCGATGCCAAGCGCTTTGGACACGGCAAGTTTCATGCATGCTGTGTCTGAGATGTTGATATTGTGTACGAGCGAGCGGTAGCAGGCGTCGCCGAGGAGGGGCGCTGCGGTGTCGCTGAGCGGCTTGGGAAGGTTGTGGGTGATGGGTTGGAGGATGCTGCGTAAGGTTTGCTCAAGGGCCTCCATGGTGCTGTATATCGCCCGCGGTTCGCACGGCGAGGATGAGGAGAGCTATGTACAGCTGTTGGTGTTCGTGCGGTCGTGAAGGGATCAAATGGCGCGGAGCCCGTGCTCATGTCTCCGCTGTATCCGCACGGTTGCCACAGCGACAAACACATGCAGTCAACCTGCGCTCTTTCACAACTTGAACAGGTTGTCTATCCTTCCCATACCCTGAGACTTTGCAAATGCGCAACCGTTTAATAGTCCGGCGAGACTGCTGTAAGATGGATCGCCACGACGGCGAACCTGTGCCGCTCGCCTGCGTTAGCTCGAACCGCCTCAGCCCGCCAGACGGCAACGACCACAAGATGCACCGATCGGCAGCAACGATCGCGACACCACAGCCCAGTTTGAAGCAGAGCTCGCGACCCCCCTCATCACGAAGATCTCGCGGTCAACGCCCTGGGCTCCAGCAACGAGATCAAGGTGTCCCTGAAACGGATCCAACCGCGACCGCTGGCCTCTGGACAATCGTGTTGACGCGGAGAAGCATGGCACAACGAGGAGCGATTTCACGGCGTGGGGCTACAAAGAGCGGGTTACCGGTACGCAGTGCCTATACAGTGTCCGACGCCGACTCTGCTGCCGAGTCAAGCGGCTCGCGAGCGCGCGCTCTGCGCCCGCAACAGTACTCGGCTTTCAGAAACTCCATCCTTGCGCCGCGGCATATTACTATCGACGCTGATGCCTGGGTCACTCGCGGTCCTTCCGCGCACTTCGGGACGTCCGTACCCGAAGACTACCGTTCAGTAAAGGGGCTGGAGGCCGCCGGAGTGCTGCTGGATCTCCAACAAGGCCAAGAGAAGGAGATTGCGGCGCAATATAGTTTCATGAAGTCCATGCAGCTTTGCGAAGCGGAGTTCGCCACGTACGCGACAGAGACTTTCTTCCTTGGCGAGCCGCGCAGCACTGCGCCCTCCAAGGATCGACTTTGGCGGGCTGAGCGCATGCTGCAGCTCGTGTGCCCACCCTCCGGGTCTCAATGGCTGCAACCGCCCTTACTTGAGCTTGATGTAGTCCGCTCTGATGACTACAGCTGGGATGTGCGCCCGGACTGCGCATACTGGATCTCGACCCGAGGCTTCAACGACGACTACGCATTCAACGTCAAGGGCGCCTGCTTTGTGTATGAAGGCTGGATTCTATGGCCTTACCTCACGATCGAGTTCAAACGGTACAATGAGGACCTCCTGGCTGCACAGACACAAGCAGTCACTGCGGGCGCAATGGCGCTGTACAATCGCTACAAATTGTATACCCGAGCCAACCCCGGAGTCACAGGCGATGACACCGGATTGTCCAACCTAGCCCATTACGCAATCACATTCACGGGGCCGTCCTACATTGTTTGGAAGGTCAGTCCGAACGATGCTCGTGGACCAAACGGATGGAATGGGTGTTGCATGAGAAACGTGTCTGATGGCAATTGTACTCGCGAGGCCGACATCAAGAGACTGGTCGAGTGGGTCAATGAAATTCATCGATGGGGTTTGACAGCTCACGCGCACGCTTGTCAGATGGATGTCAAGCGCGTGTTGAACCAGGAAGACGTCGATACCTCTGCGATCGAATGACATAGCGGTGTTGTTGAGTTGGTTGGCCATGACCAAGAGACGCTTAGATGCGACTGTCCGGGGGGAAGGAGGTCGAGAAGGATGTGAAGTTCGGACTAGACTTGGACAGTAGTATTGCTAGAGATCACCTTATGAATACAGACTGATCAGGCTGCTGGTAGTAAGGCAGCAGACACACAGTATAAAAAGAGTTGTGAACGAACAACTTATTTTAGAGGCATTAGTTCCTGGAACTGCGCAACGCAATTAACGCGCAACAGGAGCATGTAGGGTTTTAAAGTCTGGCAGCAAAGCGTACTTAGAAATAACATAATGCCCCTCAACAGGAGAATATTGGATACAAAACGGCCCGCTGGACTAACCAGGTTGTACCAGGAAAAAAGAATTTTCGAATAGCGTCGAAACAGGCTTAGAAGACAGTTTAGAAACTTAGTTGTTGCGACCCGGTGAAACCGTGTCACGGTGGTAGAGCTCGGTGGCCTTGGAGGTGAGTGTCAAAGGCACGATCAGTATGGGGTATACTTCTCTCGTCTGATGCACTGCTCTGCTGGAATCGTTCCTGGGTATGCGAGGACCTTTCAGTTGGATTGCAACATGAGTTGAACACGAACTACATAAGAGATAAAGCGACTCGCTATATACATATGAGATTCGTGTCTGCATCTGTTGCATCTCTAAGATTTCTTAGGGATGCCACAGTGTCGAGGGAGACCCGTCGTTGCGTCCTTCGTACCTCCGCAATCCCTCAGGAATGCTACAGAGACGACGAAGACTCGCAGCGGACTCTCTCTCTCTTCTTTCTGGCTGCCAAGACAGAGACCGTCTCTGCCTCAGGCCATGTGTGTGGGGTCACACCTGTGTTCGTAACAGTTTGCTTGTTTAGGTGGTTTGCCCCCCTATGATTTACGTTAATCAACAATAAGAAGAGGGAACAGAGGCGTAGTAAAGCCTTTCTGAAGAGCTTAGAGTAGGGGAAGGTGTTATGTTACGAACATGTGCCGCCAAACGCACAGCGACACGAAAAAGAGCAATTTCACAATACAAAGAGTCTGATTATGTTACAGTGCTGTACCTAATCTAATATTGTGAGAACGTCTTGCACGGAAAGTGTACATAGAGTAGAGCGACAATAAACTTCGCAACGTGTGTGCGGCGTGCGTGCCAGCATGCGTGCATCTGCGGTGTGTTCAACCGTCCCTGCTTTGCGTGACGCACCCGATCACGTGATGCACCGGTGTCTAAGTTCGAGTAAGCTTCATCTGACCGTAGCACCACAATCATGGCGCCAATTGAGGAGGCATTTGCTGGGCTGAAACTGGATGATAATCAGGATGTTGGTGTCGTTGCAAGGAAGTTTTGCAGTCCCTCAATCGACGCTGAATAACAAATTGATAAGGGTAGCCCACTTCACCCCTTGTGGGAACACCGCATTTGGCGGAACACCAAGTCCTACCCATCCACGGCTGGCGACGAGGTCCCCCTGTACGTCGTGCCGGCTACGAACCTTCTATTGCTCTGGGAAGCAGCAGAAGAGCCAAGCGACTTCGAACAACGTTGCGCAGTCTGCCCGCT
>JAABUV010004912.1_pt1 | contig 15572 bp, 9 predicted proteins | sample 5559971 | NCBI WGS metagenome assembly JAABUV01 (sample SAMN10711881, study PRJNA513362) | rock metagenome | isolation source: Antarctica rocks | place: Antarctica: Victoria Land, Knobhead nord | collected 2015-12-19
CCGGAACTTTCTGCAAGATCCGCGAGAGCACAAGCCTGACGGGGACCAGCTTCTTTCCTCGTTCAGGAGGCTTTCTGCCGCGCTTCCGGAGGTGCAGGAGCAGATGAAGTTCTCACCGAGGCTGCGGGATGTGCAGATGCGGGCCGATCAGCTGGCGGGGTTAGCGACGGCCGGAGCCGAGGCTGTGACTTATCTTTCCTCGGGGACGAAGGCTCCCAACGGTTGGAAGTCATCCCATGCCGATCTTCTGAAGACGGCGACGCAACCTGGCGGAATCGTGCGATTCACGGTCCTCGACTCGCTGAAGCAGATCTTCGATGCCGTCCAGGAACGCCCGTGAAATTCGCAGGCGCCCTTGAAAACCAAGGGCGCCCCGGAACTGGGTGATTACGCGAGAGCGTTGCGGGCGATCACCTCGCGATAGAACTCCGCACTTAGTTTGGGCGTGCGCTTCTGGGTCGTGAAGTCGACGTAGTGGATACCGAAGCGCTTCTCGTAGCCGTCCGCCCACTCGTAGTTGTCGAGCAGGCTCCAAAGGAAGTATCCCCGAACGGGGACGCCCTCCGCGACGCCGCGCTGCAGTTGCGTGATGTAGTTTCGCAGATACATGACCCGGTCGGTATCGAGGACCTTGCCTTCGGGAGTGAGGACGTCGGCGGAAGAGGCGCCGTTCTCGGTGATATAGATCTCGTTGACGCCCCAGATCTTGGCCACGAGCTTGGGTGACCAGTAGAGCGCCTCAGGACCTACGGTGAGCCAGGAGCTGAACATATGGGGGTAAGAGGCGGGCGGAGGCACAACGGCATATCCAATAGATGAGCTATCCGCGCGCACATACGTCGGTTGGTAGACGTTCAGGCCGAGAAAATCCAGCTTGCTTCCGATGATCTTCAGGTCGTCCGGCCCGACTTTCGGGGCTGCTGCGCCGAGCCGCTTCGGGTATGCGTCGGTGTACCGGCCCTCCTGAATGACGGAAAGAAACATTGCGTTCTCTTCCCGCATGGCGCGGGTCGCGGCTTCGATGTGCTCCGGGGTTTCGATCACAGGAACGGTGGCTGTCGCGTTGTCGGCAAGCCCAACCTTGGTCCCGGACTTTGCCTTGGCGCGGATCGCCTGGACAGCAAGACCATGCCCGAGGACGGCGAAGTGGCTTACCTGGGCGACGCCGGCCGGGTCAAGCTTGAGACCGGGTGCATGAGTTCCCTGGGCGTAACCGAGTTCCACGAAGGTCCGCAGTTCGTTGATGGTCATGAAGTGCTTGACACGGTCGGAGAGTTTCCCGGCAGCGAAGCCCGCGTACTCCGCGAAAGCCTGGGCGGTGTCGCGGCTCTGCCACCCGCCTTTGTCCTCGAGCTTTTGCGGCAGATCCCAGTGGTAGAGCGTGCAGAAGGGTTCGATACCGTTGGCCAGCAGCTCGTCAAGCATCCGGTTATAGAAGTCGAATCCCTTTGGATTGGGAGCTCCTGTGCCGTCCGGGAAGATGCGCGGCCACGCCACCGAGAATCGGTAGCCCTTTACACCAAGCGCCTTCATCAGGCCGATGTCGGTCTTGAACCTGTGGAAGTGGTCGTCGGCAACGTCACCCGTGTCACCCGCGTGGGTCTTTCCTGGCGTGTGCGAGAAGGTATCCCAGACGGACGCTCCGCGGCCATCCTCCTTGACGGCGCCTTCGACCTGATAGGAGGCGGTCGCCGACCCCCAGATGAACCCATTTGGAAAGCGGCGCTCTCTGCTGGCCTCGACCTCTTCCGGTGGCGTGTTGATGTTGTAGCCGAATGCCGGGAGCGATGCGGCTCCTGCTGTAGCTCCAAGCAGACGAGCTAGAGTTCTTCTAGTGATTACAGCTGCCATCTTTTCTGTCTCCGTTCAGTAAAACGATTTGTCGGATTTCTTAACGCGAGCAGTATAGCCACTCGGTCTGTGTTTCGGCTGAGATCTTCAGAGGCGGAGCAGCCCAGGCCTTTCCCCTGCGCGACGCATCTCAGCACCGCCATGGGTGGCGAGAGCTTCTGCCCCATCGGGACTGTTCTACGGAATGGACGCTGCTGCCCGGGTTCAGCATCGCTTAAGCTGGACAGAGGAATAGTGACTGATGCGAGTGCTGCTGGTGGAAGATGAGGTGCGACTGGCGGAGAACCTCGCTTCCGCGCTGCGCGAGGGGCCGGGCTTTGCGGTCGATCACGCGCAGGACGGCAGCCTTGGAGAACAGCTCTCCGAGCAGGGGTGCTACGACCTGATCATTCTGGACCTGATGTTGCCGCGCATGGACGGCCTGACACTTTTGAAGCGGCTACGTGCGCGCCAGGACCGAACGCCGACGCTGATCCTTACGGCGAAGGAGGGCGCAGCGTCCACGATCGAACTTCTGAACGCGGGTGCGGACGACTACCTGAGCAAGCCGTTTGACCTCGGCGAGTTGATCGCTCGTGCAAAGGCCTTGATCCGGCGTGGCAAAGGTGCGGCTCACCCTGTGCTTACGGTGGGTGACATCGAGGTGAACACGCTGGAGCAGACAGTGCGCAGGTCGGGAAAGCTGGTGGATCTGTCGCCCACGGAGTACCGGATTCTGGAGTACATGATTCACCGTCCACGGGTGATTGTCTCGAAGCGAGAACTATTGGAGCATCTCTACGACTACAACTGGGAGCATCACTCGAACGTGATCGAGGCGCACATCTCGAACCTCCGAAAGAAGCTGAGCGGGAGCTCGCAGCAACAAGTCGTCGAGACGCTTCGTGGACGTGGGTACCGGATGACGGATTATGGCGAGTAAGGATAGGAAGCAGCGATCGATTGCGCGGCGGCTGATCAGCCTGGTGATTCTGATCCAGTTGATTTCCGCGCTTGGGGTTATTGCAGTCACCCTCGCCTACGAGCGTCATACCCGTTTTCAGGCCTTCGATGTGATGCTTCGCGGACGTGCCGACTCCCTTCTGGCGGCGGTGCAAGATGCGAACGATGAAGCGGACCACATCATGCTCGACCGCACCAACTTGCAGATCCCTGCTGAGGACATCTACGAGGTGAAGGACGGTGCGGGCGGTGTGCTCGGCAGGTCAGCAAAGTGGAACCCGGCGCTTGAAGTGGTTGCGGCGCAAGCCAGCGACGGCATCTTCCGGGCGAGGATCGGCCGCACGAGCTACCGTCTGCTTCGCAGGCACGGGGTGCGGGTCGTGGATCCGGAGGAGGCAAGGGGAGGCACGTCGCATACGGTCGTAGTGCTCTACGGATCGCCGACGAGAGGCGTTTGGAAGGAGATCCGCCAAGCCGTGTTGTTCTATGCGGCTGCAAGCTGCGTCCTTTTGGTTTTTACCGGGTTTCTGGTCTTCTGGGTGCTCCGGCGAGGTCTGTTGCCGTTGCGAGAGCTTGCGGCGGAGGCGGAGGGCATATCCGCTCACCAATTGAGCTTCTCCCCTCCGGCCAGCGCGCGATCGACCACGGAACTGGCGCCCTTAGCCGTGGCTCTCGAATCGGCGGTCCAGCGGCTCGCGCTCTCCTTCGAGCAGCAGCGCCACTTCGTGGGTGACGCCGCGCACGAACTGAAGACGGCGGTGGCCGTCCTCAAATCGTCCCTGCAGTTGCTCACGATGCGACCTCGCAGCGCGGCTGAGTATGAGGCTGGCCTGTATCGATCCCTGGCTGATTGTGAGCGCATGGAGGAGATCGTCGCAAAGATGCTGACGCTTGCACGGCTGGAGAGCCTTTCGGGCCGTGGAACGATCGAGCGATCTGTCGATCTCGTGCGATGGGCGAGAGAGGCGGCGACTCAGCTTCAACCGTTTGCTGAACTGCGGCAGGCCACCGTCATGATAGTGTCTGCTAAATCGGCTTACGTTGGGTTAAGCGTCGAAGAGTGTACCCTGCTCTGCTCCAACCTTCTGATGAATGCGTTGCAGCACAGCCCGACATCTGGTGAAGTCACAGTATCCGTTTGGTCCGCGGGGGAAGGCTGGGTTGAACTGCGCGTTGAAGATCACGGACAAGGGATCGATGCGGCCACCCTTCCCCATGTCTTCGAGCGCTTCTATCGAGGAGATCCGTCGCGAGCGCGAAAGACGGGAGGCACCGGTCTAGGTCTTGCCATAGGCCGGGCGATCACGGAGCAGGCGGGCGGATCGATCTATCTGGAGAGCGCGCCGGGAGTTGGCACAGTCGCGATCGTCCGCTTGCCAAGGGTTCAGGGCTCGATCGGCCCCGCGAATCGGGTGTCCCTTGAGGCTGGTGTTTCTTCAGCTTGACTTAATACTGCGATGGAAAACTATGCTGGCCGACGTGAACGAAGATCACCTGCGTCGAGCTTACGGTGGAGATATCGATGTCCTTCGAACGTACCTCAAGCCCTCTCTCAGCAAAGTCTGGACTGCCGCTTGCTGCGACAGCCGTTGTTCTCGGACTGCTCTCCGCGACCCCATGTGCCTTCGCGCAGTTTCAATACAAGGTTGTGGACCACTGGAAGATCGGCGGTGAAGGCGGTTGGGATTATTTGACGGCAGACTCCGCGGCGCACCGTCTCTACGTGACCCACGGACCTCGCGTTGAGGTGATCGATACGAATAGCGGCAAGATCACGGGCTCGATTACAGGTTTGAAGGGTACTCATGGCGTGGCTCTCGACGACTCGGGGAAGCTCGGGTACATCAGCGATGGCGCCGCGAATGCAGTTGTGATCTTTTATCGCAGCAGCCTGCAAACGGTTGCCACCATTCCGGCTGGAGGGAATCGCGACGGTATTTTCTTCGAACCGGCGACCAAGACGGTCTGGGCTTTCAATGGTCGCAGCAAAGACGTAACTGTGATCGACACCACGGCACAGAAGGTGATTGCCACCATCCCGCTGCCCGGCCGGCCTGAGTTTCCAGCCGCCGATGGCAAAGGTACGATGTTCGTGAATATTGAAGATAAGAACCAGATTGTTCGGCTTGATGCCGCAACAAAGAAGATCACGGCGCAGTGGCCGCTGACGGACTGTGACTCTCCCTCGGGGCTGGCCTTCGATGCGGAAGGGCGTCGGCTTTTCTCCGTCTGCGATGGGAAGAAGATGGCCGTTACCGACGCGAACACTGGAAAGCATCTGGCGACAGCCACGATCGGCGAGGGCCCCGACGCAGCCGGCTACGACCCGCAACACAAGGTGGCTTTCTCATCGAACGGTGATGGAACGCTGACGGTTGTTGACGCCAGCGGTACCAGCTATCCCGTGGTGCAGACGGTAACAACGGACCGAGGAGCGCGGACGATGGCGTTTGATGAGGGCACTGGACGCGTGTACCTGATGACGGCACAGTTTGGGGAACGGCCGGCGGTGACAGCGCAAAATCCCAGGCCCCGGCCGGCGATTCTGCCGGACAGCTCCACCACTGTGGTTGTCGGGCGATAGAGAACCATAGAGCGAGATGAGCCGAGAGCGAAAGGTCCGGCGGGGAGTTTATCCGCCGGCCTTTCTGTCAATGGCAGTCTCTCGAGTCAGACCGTGTAAGCGGAACGGAGCTTCAGGCTGAACGCTACACCGCGTGCTCACGGCCCCGAGTCATCCAGTAGTAGACCGCGGGCGTCACGATCAGGCTGAGCGCCATCGAGACGATGAGGCCGCCGATCACGGAGATGGCCAGCGGCTGTAACATCTGCGAGCCTGCACCGAGCGCGAAGGCCAGGGGAAGCATGCCGCCGATCGCTGCCAGGGCGGTCATGAGGATCGGGCGAAGCCGGCGTTGCGCGGCGTGAAACATCGCCTCGCGCGCCGGTCTTCCCTCGCCCCTGTACTTCTCATCCGCATCAAGCAGGAGAATGCCGTTTTTCGCGACGATGCCGATCACCATGATCAGGCCCATGAACGATGCTACGTTGAAGGTGATGCCAGTGATCAGAAGGGCGAAGACCACGCCGGATATGGAAAGGATGGAAGAGGTGAGGATGGCCACGGGCGCGGAGAAGTTGCGGAAGTCGGCCAGAAGGACACCGAAAACGAGTGCCAGAGCGAGCACGAGGACGCGTACAAGATCGTGGAAGGACTTCTGCTGCTCTTGATAGGTGCCACCGTATTCGACCCGGACGGAGGCCGGGAGGTGGAGGGCGTCGACCGTCTGCTGCACCTTCGCCATTGCGGTCCCCAGATCTGAGCCCTCCAAGCGGCCGGTTACAACGGCCAGCAACTGGAGGTTCTCGCGGCGGATCTCGTTTTGTGGAGGAAGCTGCTGGATCTGCGCGAGCGTACCAAGCGTCGCAGTCTTTCCGGTACTGCTGTTGAATACGGTGTTCTGAATCGTATCGAGCGAGGCGCGGGTCTCGTCTCCGAGACGGACGCGTATGGTGTAGGGGCGCCCATTCGCGATGAGCGGATCGGTGGTGACGACGCCATCGAGGATGGAGGTTGCATCCTCAGCGACCTCTATCGGCGTAAACCCGAGCCGTGCGGCGACCGTGGGATCGACCTGGAAGTTTGTCGCCGGACCGCTGATGGTGTTTTCGATTCCGTTCTGCACATCGACGACGCCGCTGATCTTGCTGATCGCATTCGCTACCCGAGGTCCGAGTTTTTGCAGAAGGACCGGGTCGTTGTCGAAGATCTTTATCTGGATCGGCTGCGGCGAATTCGACAGATCCCCGATCATGTCCTGCAGCACCTGCGTGAACTCGATGTCCAGCTGTGGCTCGGTCTTTTTTACCTCGGCCCGCACATCGGCGATGACCTCGTCGATCCCGCGGCCGCGCTTGCTCTTCAGGCGCACCGTGATGTCGCCGGTGTTTGCTTCCGTGACCGCAGCGAGGCCCATCTGAAGGCCGGTACGTCGCGATGTACTCTCCACCTCGGGGGTGTCGTGCAGCACGTCCTCGACATGCTTGAGCACGCGATTCGTCTCGGTGAGCGAGCTGCCCGCGGGCATGATGTAGTCGAGGATGAAGCCGCCCTCATCCATTGCGGGCAGAAGATCCGATCCCAGCCCGCGGTAGGCGAAGAATGTCCCGACAATCAGGGCTCCGCAGATGGCCACGAGAACAAGCGGCCGCCCGAGCGAGAACGTCAGGGCCCGCTCGTGCAGACGCATGACCCATCCTAGAAGGCCGCTGGTCTCATCGTGCGGTTTGATCGAATCCGCACGTTTTGGCCTGAGAAGAACGAGACTGAGACCGGGCGTCCAGGTAAGCGCCAGAAGGAGAGAGGTGAGCAGAGAGGCCGTCATGGTTATGGCGAGGGCACGGAAGAAGCTGCCGGTAACGCCGGTCACGGAGATGAGCGGGAGGAAGACGACGACCGGTGTGATCGTGGATCCGATCAGAGGGCGGGTAATCTCGCTGAGAGCTTTGCGAACTGCCTCAACGCGCGTCTCACCGGAGTCACGGTGGAGCACGATGTTCTCGACTACGACGATGGCGTCGTCGATAACAAGGCCGATCGCGGCGGCGAGGCCACCGAGGGTCATCAGGTTAAAGCTTTCCCCGATAAGCCAGAGGAAAAGGATCGTAACCGCGATGGTTACAGGAATGACCAGGCCGGCTACGAGCGAGGAGGTCCAGTCGCGGAGGAAGAGGAACAGGATGACGCAGGCGATGAGAACGCCGATCAGAATGGCGTCGCGAACGCTCTTGATGCTCTCCCGAACGAGCTGGGACTGGTCATAGTAGGGTACGAGTTGCACCCCGGGCGGAAGCTTTTTCTGGAGCGTTGTAATCTCCGCGGCGACCCCGTCCGCGACGGCGACCGTGTTGCTTGCTGGTTGCCGGTTGATGTTGAGCAGAACGGCTGCCGTTCCATTGGCGGTTACAACGGTGTAGACCGGCAGGTTTCCCTGCTCCACCGTAGCGACGTCCGAGACATGGACGGGTGCACCGCCCGGAGTGGTCTTCACAACGAGTCGGGCCAACTGCTCTGCATCGTGAACTTGCGCGCCGACCAGGCCCAGAATGAGCTGGTGGTTCGCCTCATAGAGTCCCGGGGAGTCGATGATGTTGGACGCCTGCATCGAGTTCACCAGATCGAGGATGGTGACGCCGGACGCCTGGAGCTTCGCAAGATTCGGGATAACGTGAAACTCCGGAATCTTGCCTCCCTGCACGGTGACCATGCTGACGCCGGGAACACGATTCAGCGGAGGCTTCAGTTCGTAGGTGGCTAACTCCCAGAGTTGCGACTGCGAGAGCTTATCCGACGTGAGGCTGTAGCCCAGGATGGGAAAGGTTGCGAAGGTCAGGCGATTGGTCGTTATCTTCGCGGTGTTCGGAAGCGTCTGCTGCACCTTGTTCACGGCTGCGTCGACGAGCTGGAGCGTACGAAACATGTCCTCGCTCCAGTCGAAGAACAGGCTCACTTCAGCCGACCCGCGACTTGTGGTCGATCGTACCGTCACCAGACCCGGGACGGTATTGATCGCATCCTCAACTGGCTTGGTGATGGTGACTTCCATCTGCTCGACAGGCATGACGCCGTTGTCGATGCCGATCACCACACGAGGGAAGTTGGTATCGGGAAAGACGGAGATGGGAACCTGGAAGGCGAAGTAAAGACCGGCAATTGTGAGCACCGTCAGAAAGAAAAAAATTGTGCTGCGATACCGGGCCAACCAGAAGCTCTCCTCCACCTGGGCGGTCTGCTGCGGCTTTGGTTCGGTTGCGATCACTTCTCGTCTACCCCTTTGCCCGCTCCAGGTTTCGCACCGCCGGTGTCGGAGGCGGGCTTCGCATCCTCTTCCGCAGGTCCGATCTTTACCTTGGTTCCATCTTCGAGACCATAAGCTCCGGTGGTCACGACCGTGTCGCCCGTTGTTACACCACTCGTGATCTGAACGTCCTCTCCGTCCTGGATGCCGAGACTGACCGCCTTTCGATGCGCCGTTCCGTCTGCTCCGACGACCATGACTGACTTGCTGCCATCCTGCGCGGTGAGGATCGACACCAAGGGAAGCTTGAGCGCGGAGGCCGCCGACCTGCCCACGACCGAGGCTCGCACGGGTGTTCCCACCTTGAGCGCGCCATTGCGATTTTCCGCGCGCAGCCAAACCTCGATGGTGGTGCTTCCGGGATCGAGCGCCGGGCTGATCAGCGAGACCTTGGCGGGGACGGGGTCGGTCAACCCCGGAACGGTGATTGCCGCATCGTCGCCGAGCTTCAAGCGTTGAGCAACCATTTGAGCGGGATGCAGCTTCGCGAGCACAGAGGAGGTATCCATGACGGTGACAAGGCCTGTTCCAGCGGCGGCTGTCTCCCCGGCGAAGAGCGAGCGATCCGTAACGACGCCGGATATCGGGCTCCGTATTTCGGAGTAGGAGACCTGCGCTTCCGCTCCGAGATACTTGCCTTTGGCTGAGGCGAGTTGGCCTCCAGCCTGTTCGATAGCTGCTTTATGGCTGACGGACTGGACAGATTCAAGGTGCTTCGAAGCCGTGTCGAAGGCGGCCTGCGCCTGAACGAGACCGGCGGTCGCCGTATCCAGATCGCGGCCCGGGATCGCGCCCTGCGAGAAGAGCTGTTGCCGCCCCCGAACGATACTCTGGTTCAGATCCAGATTCGCCTTGGTCTGCATCACGTCCATCTGAGCCTTTTGTAGATCCTCCGGAACCTGCGCCCTGGTCTGGGTTTCATAGATCGCCTGTGCGGCGGTGTAGGTGCCTTGGTTATCGAGGGCCGCTGCCCGGAGGTCGCGATTTTCAAGTGTCGCCAGAAGTTGGCCCGCCTTTACATGCGAGCCACGCTGAACGTAGAACCGGCGGATGGGGGCGCTGATCTTGGGCGAGAGCGCCGCCTGCGCCAAGGGGGAGAGCACGGCATCTGAGGTGATGTGCTCGGCCATCGGACCCTGCTCAGGATGCTCGGCCTGCACCGTCACTTCCGTCTCGGGAGCAGCGGCTTCCTTCGCTTTGCAACCGCTTAGAAACACTAGAAAGGCCGCTCCGAGAGCGAGCACAACCGGCCATGAGTGAAAGGCCCAGCCATGCTGATGAGCGGTTGACGAATTGTTTACGGCCTTCGACCTCATATTCGCTCACTCTCGCGACTCTGCTCACAGCGTCCCTGTCAAACTTTGAAGATTAGCGAGTGCTGCCTGAAAGCGAATGCTTCCGTCCTCCCGGGCATTTTCAGCGGTAGTCAGGGCGTTCTGCGCATCCACCACCTCGAGCACGGTTGCCTCACCATTCGCATACCGGAGCCGGGTAAGACGGAGGCTCTCCGCTGCAGTACTGACGCTGTCCGCAAGCGATGCCGCCTGATCACGGGCTACCACAGCCTCGTCGTAGCCTTCGTCCAGGGCAACAATCAGACGTCTTTGTGTCGCTGTCAGCGCAACCCGGATGGCGTCCCGGCGGATCTGGCTTTGCTTAACGCGATGCTCGGTTGCGAGCCAATCCCAAAGGGGGATATCGAGGGTTGCACTGGCGGAGTAGCCCAGATTCCTTACTCCACCTGGCCCGGAGCTCGCGAACTGTGGCCCGTCAATGCCGTAGGTGTAGTTGAAGGCAAGATCCGGCAGGTAGGCCGCTCGCGCGGAGAGTACACCGGCGTCGCTCACGCGCAGCGCCGCCAAGGCGCTTTTCAGCTTCGCATTGTTTGCAGAGGCCCGCGTATTGATCTCCTCACGGGTCGGAAGAGCAGGGACGGTACGCTCCTGCAATTGGAAAGGTGTGCGCGGGTCAGGAAACAGGAGCACACCGAGTTCCAGTCGAGCCCGGTCGGAGGCGAGCTTTGCATCCGCCAGATCGCGATTTCTCCCCTGCTCTTGGAGTTGCGCTTTGACGACGTCGGCGTGTGCGCTCTCGCGTGCCTGCTCTCGCTTCCTGGTCAGATCGGTGAAGCTGACGGCTTCCGCGGCGGCGCGCTGGGCGATCTGCAACTTACGGCTGCTCCCTGAAGTGCTGTAGAAGAGGCTAACGACGGTGGAGACGAGGCCGCGGCGTGCGATCTCAAACTCGGCAGCGGACCGCGCCGCACCCGCGCTCGCAAGCTGGAGATCGGCGATCTGCTTGAAGCCGAGCGTCTCCGTGACCGAGCCCTGGCTGAAGTACTCGTGGACTGTGTTGTTGGCTATAAAGATCGGCGCCGGTTGAAGGCCTGTCTGACCGGCCGCATTCTTGGCCCCGTTTGCCTCGGTGAAGAGATACTGGTTGTGAAACGTCGCGTTCGGCAGAAGAGCGGCGCGGGCGATCGATCGATCGAGTGCTGTTGCCTTGCTCTCCGCAAGTGCCGCCGCGAACGCTGGCTCATTGGTCTCCGCACGTTGAAGCGCTTCCGCCAGATCTATGCTGACGATGGAAGTAGCCTGGGGGTCCGTTGCAACTCCTGGAGCGGGTGATTGGGCGTAGACCGCCACGGAGAAGAGGAGGCTTAGCCCAAGGCTGAACTTGTAAGCTGAGCGCTCGCGCTGCCGGTCAGATTCCTTGTGAGAGGACATGCTAAGGGAACCATACTGGCTAAAAGTTAAGATGTCCTGAAGTATTTCGGGTGCTGGGAGCTGTTGGGATTCGCTGCCTCGCGAGTCCGTTCAGCTACGATCTCTCGGAACAATCTCGAGCTTCACTGGGGCGATGCCCGTCTCGATCAAACCGATCTTTTCGGCAGCTGCCGAAGAAAGATCGATGATGCGATCGGGACGTATGCCGCGATCGTTGATTCGAACAACGACGGACCGCCGGTTCCGTAAATTGACAACCCGCACAAGGGTGCCAAACGGAAGGGTGGGATGGCATGCTGTGAACGCGTCTTTATCGAAGATCTCCCCACTGCGGTTTCGCGGCCGTCAAAGAGGTCGCCGTACCAGGAGCCTATTCCGGACAGAAGACGATCAGGCGTCGTGGTGTAGGACCTGCGGTGTGCTTTAGATGTCGCCTTTGAAGTGGCGGAGCTCAAATTGTGCAGCGGCATCTCCTTTGGCCCGAGTGGCTGGATCGTCGCGACGGAAAGGACCGCGACAAAGGATCCGACAATCGAAGAGGCGACTACAAACCGTCGCAAAGCTGAACGCAAATAGACCTACCTTTCCCAAAAGTACTTCGTAAGGTTACTAGCTTGAGACTCCTGCAGCAACCTACTGCAAGGAGTTATCGTCATTTCTCGCGAGTCATGATGAGCTCTGCACCGAATGACCCAGGCGGCTGCGTCCGCGAGACCGCTCTTGAAATGCAGGTCTCGAGCAAGCGTTACCATACGGAACAGCATATCGAGACCTCCGTGAGAATCTGCTGATTGGGGCTGTTTGCGGAACGCTGCTGCGAGGATCCATGACCGAGAAAGAGATGCAGTTCTCCCACGCGACGCTTTCTGAGATTTACGAGCAGCCGTCCGCTCTCGCACAGACGTTGGCGGCCTATACGAAGGACAACCAACTACGGGATGCTCTGTGGTCGCCCGTCTCCGCCGCGCTCAAAGGCAAAGACCGCCTCATCATCGCCGCTAGCGGTTCCAGCCGGCATGCGGGGATGTTAGGCGAGATCATGATGGAAGAGCTCTCCGGGATTGCCGTCGATGTGGAGTATGCGAGCGAGTATGTCTACCGGAGACGGGACATGGTGCTGAATCCAGCGGCGTTGGTGATCTCGCAATCCGGAGAGACGGCGGATACGCTGGCGGCTTTGCGGGAGGCGAAGCTCCGAGGTGAGCCGTCCATTTCGATAACAAATGCTTCCGGGTCCTCGATGAGTCGCGAGGCTGATGTATCGCTTCTCACGCAAGCGGGCAAGGAGCTCGCCATAGCCGCAACCAAGAGCTTCGTGACGCAACTTAGCTTGCTGTATCTCATGGCGCTGCTGCTTGGGGGCGACCGGGAAGAGATGACGGGCGAGCAGATCCAAGATCATCTTCGCGGGCTGGCAGGTCTGCCGGCTCTCATCGAAAAGTCTCTTCCTGGGTGGGAAAGGGAGATGAAGTCGGTCGCGAAGAGCTTTCATGCCGCCGAGGCATTCCTCTTCCTGGGACGCGGTCTCCATTACCCGATCGCAAGGGAGGGCGCTCTGAAGCTCAAGGAGATGTCTTACCTCCACGCCGAGGCCTACCCGTCGGGTGAGCTGAAACACGGTCCGAACGCTTTGCTGGGACCAGATTCGCCGCTGGTCGTTCTGGCCACGCATGACCCGCGGGATCCGATGTCGATGGTGCGCTATGAAAAGACGGTCCAGTTGCTGCGCGATATTGCTGGTCAGCAGAGCCACATTCTCGCCATAGCCACGGAAGGCGACACTCAGATCAGTGAACTCAGCCGAAGCTGCGTTTACGTGCCAGATGTCCCGGAGTTCCTGGCGCCCTTTCTCGAGATTGTTCCGCTGCAGATCTTCGCCTACTACATGTCCGTACAGCGCGGCAACGATGTCGACAAGCCCCGAAACCTGGTGAAGGCCGTCGTTGTCGAGTGACTTCCCTGCTGCTAACGGTAAGTGACAGAGCAGCGTTCCTCACGCTCTCCACCAAAAGGTGGATCTCTCCCTCAAACAAGATGAGGATGCTGGCCGGTATAGATGCGAGTAGCTTTGTAGTCACTGGATACGAGGCGTGCCCGATCCATCCTTCGCCGCTGATCGGCCCACTGCTGCGGCGGTGTGCGAATGGGTCCACTGTACGGAGTTACTCCTAGTGGATCCAAGTAACGGATTAAGCACTGAAAAACGAGAGTTGAGATTTCAAAAGAGACCGTGGTGGCCGTCGATCGCAAATCCGAGGAGTTCAGTGATCCCAGCCTGGGCCCGGTTGCTTCGAATTGGAGAGCCGCAGCGCTGACCGCGATTCTGTTCTTCGTGGCAGCATGCCACTCCAAGGATAGGCTGCCAGTTCCGCCGTCGGAAGATTACGTGAAGTATGTCTCTGCCTTCTACACGGGGCTCGCCGCACTGCAGGTCGGGGACGATGTCCGGGCGGAGAGCAGCCTCAGCGATGCGGCGCGCATCGTGCCTGGAGAGCCTGCCGGATGGGTGAACTGGGGCGTATTGGCTCTGCGCCAAAGGAACTTTGATGCTGCGGGGCAGCGTTTGGAAAAAGCGAACCAACTCGCTCCCAAGAGTGACGCGATCCGATATCTGCAAGGCATTCTCGAGAGCAACCGCGGCAACTCGGCAGCCGCGATCACGGATCTGCGGGACGCGGTTCGTCTCAACCCAAAGAACCTGAAGGCGCTCTATCTTTTGGCATCCGAGACGGAGCGTCAGGGTGACGCGGGCAGCGAAGCAGAATTTCAGCAGCTCATCGAGCAGATCCTGAGGGTGCAGCCGGATAACACGGCCGCTCTGGTGGAACTGAGCCGCATTGCTGCAAAGCGGGGGGATGCTGGCGTCCTGCGGAAGACGGTAGATCGACTCGCAGCCGAGCCGGGGGGATGGCCGACCGAAGCCACACAACAGCTCACACAGCTACAAGCTGCGGCTTCCGGCTCGGATCCCCGATCCGCAGCGACACGTTCGACCTTTCTGCGCAACGTGCTGATGAGGGTTCCCGAATTTCGAGCGAGTCTTGCGGAGATCAAGGCGCAGCCGGGAGAAGACGCCGAGCCAGTCTCTCGGCTGTTCCTTCTGGAGAATGCTCCGTCCCGACCCGCCGCTCCGGATTCGGGGATCACCTTCAAAGACGAGAGCGTCAAGGGAGTCGAGGGCACAGGTTGGAAGTGGATCGGCTCGATCGATATGAACGGATCGGATGCGCCCGCTACGGCGGTGGCCAACGGGCACGAGGTGCGCTTGAGCACGGGCGCCGGTCTGCCGTTCCCTGGCGGTTCCCCTGAGCTGCCACCCTCGCCCGAGGGCATCCTGCCTCTGGACTTCAACTACGACTTCAAGATGGATCTTCTGCTCGCCGGCTCAGGCGGTGTGCGCTTCTTCCGGCAGGAGCGCCCGGATGCCTTTACAGACGTAACGTCTTCAACAAAGCTGCCGAAGGAAGTTGCGAATGCCTCTTACACCGGCGCATGGGCTGTCGATATCGAAGCGGATGGCGATCTCGATGTAGTGCTCGGATCGAAGACCGGCGTGACGCAGGTTCTGCGAAACAATGGGGACGGGAGTTTCACGGTCATTCATCCCTTTCCCGACGTCTCCGGCGTACGGCAATTTGTCTGGGTTGATTTGAACGGGGACGGCAATCCTGATGCCGCGCTGATCGATGGCGAGGGACGGCTGCGAGTGTTTCTCAACGAGAGATCAGGCCATTTCCGCGAGTCTGCTCTTCCCGGTGGCTTCAACTTCGTGCGAGCGATCACCTGTGCGGACATAGGAGACAGCGCACTTCTCAGTCTTGTGGTTGTACAGCAGGATGGAGGTGTCGTTCGCCTCGGGTATGGGCAGGCGAGTCGATCCTGGGAGACGAAAGAGATTGCGCGCGTGCCGGGCTCTCCGGGTCTGCTCGGCAACGACGTTCGTCTCCATGCGGCTGATCTGGACAACAACGGAGGTGTTGATCTCCTGCTCGCGGATGCGACGGCAGCGGCGGCTGCGCAACCGGGCGTGGTGATCTGGCTCGGGGACGAGAGCGGCCGGTTCAATCTGCTGAAGCAATCCACGAGTCTGCCGAACGTCTTCGATCTGGCAGATACACGGAGAAGCGGCAGACTCGATCTGCTGGGTGTCAGTGCCGACGGAAGTGCAGTCGTCTCAGCGAACCGCGGTGTAAAG
>JAABUV010004915.1_pt1 | contig 15567 bp, 14 predicted proteins | sample 5559971 | NCBI WGS metagenome assembly JAABUV01 (sample SAMN10711881, study PRJNA513362) | rock metagenome | isolation source: Antarctica rocks | place: Antarctica: Victoria Land, Knobhead nord | collected 2015-12-19
TCCAAAAATATGGGAAGATGTGGAATGAGAGCGCGACGACACTGTGGAATGCCAGATCTCGGCAACGGCTTGCATATCTCCCTTAGTGCTCTGTTGGCATGCCGCTGTGGAATCTGCAATACAGAATGATTCGTCACAAGTCTCTTATAGGAAAATCGATAACAGAGCGATACGTTGAACATGTTTGAAGGTAAGGGCTCGATGGATGGCTCTCATGATGGTGTGGTTTATCCCTTGGCCGCCACTTCTCCTCAAAAGCCAGCTCTAGGACGCTGAGATGAAAATGTATTTACTAGTTGTAAAGTTTGGCAACTGTCTACCTATCGTCCATAATTAATTTGTAATTGTTCAAAATTAATCAACTCAAAATTTTCGCATCTTACCATTCCTGATAGGAATTAAGATAATTGGGAAAAAACTGGCGGCACCCGGAATCGAACCGGGATCGGAACGGACTCAAGTGAATCGAACACTCATTCGGCGTGAGATTTGCAACCACAACGTTACGTGCTACCATTACACCATGCCACCTTAACAAGACCGGCGATTAAGATGTATATATAGCAAATTTTTGCTGACTCAGCTACCTGTCAATCTTGATCGAGCTTTGCCTCAGAACCTCAGACGAAGTAGATGAAATCTAGCCCCGAAGAGACTAGGTGCGCTACACCTTTCGAGATAAGCAATGACTACTAAGTTTCTTTGAGTTAGTCGTCTTGCTTACTACGTAAGTTTCAACTACTATGTCTGAAATTACCTCAGAATCTCAGACGTAGTAGATCAAACCGAGAATACAGCTGGTCGAGAGGTTGAAAAAGTTGAGCCGAGATCGAAAAAAATTCTTGACGTCGAATTGAACTTTAAAATTGACATATGCCTCGCACATTCAAGATCTGACGTCGAGTTGAAAAAGCTTCGAACTCTATGCAAAGCATATGTCAAGAGCATTAAGCGAGACCACAATAAAATTCACATCTGATCATCAAAGTCTCTTCGATGCATATGCGCAGCATCAACTGAGCACAAAGAAACATCGATGAACGATGAAAGCATCGACGCTGAAAATCGAGCGAATGAGATAACGAGCTGATTACATAATTTGAAGATGAGTGTCGCACTTCGCATATGTCACGCATATACTAAGAAGAAAGCTCAGCTCGCTCAAGATTCTTTCAATGCAAATATTGAAGACGATGAGAAAAGTGATAGTGCAAATCACGAGCAGAACGACAAGAATGAAGAAGAAGAGACAGAAGAAAGATCTGATGAAGATTTTTTTATTTACTTCTTCATTAAGTGCATGCAGTCTATGACTATGACACTATCTAGACGCTGTGTGTATGCTAAATTACATATAATCTAGTCATAATCGCTGCTGTATATCTTTTTATTGAACAGTCACATCGATAGAGTGCGCATACGAGCGCGTGAACTGTTTATATGATCAAGTGATCACATAGACAACTCAAAATTGTGAAAGCTGATCACTTCAACGTGAACTTTCAACTTGTCTGTATGATCATCAAGCTAAGCGAGCTAGATGAGCTTTGATTTATGTAGAGAAAAGCTGATCACTTCGACGTGAGCTTTCGAGTTCGCTGTATGATCACTCAGCTGAATGAACTAAATAAGCTTTGATCTATGTATTTACGACGCATGTAAATCGATCAGAAAATCGAAATCAATCAATTTACTGCGTCACACAGATGTTTATGTGCGCAAAAGCTGAGTCGTGCCTTTGCAATGACTGTGTGATTGTCGTATATTAGTTGCAGTGTGTGCGCAAAGATGTTGCTGTCGTTCTGTGTATATGAGCAAAGACTGTGTCGTGTCTTTGCAGTGTATGTGATTGTGATGCATGTACATTGATCTGATAAAGCGAAAAACCGATCGATTTACTGCATCACATGAGTGTGTAGATGCACAAAAGCTGAGTCGTGTCTTTGCAATGTATGTGTGTGTGATGTATATGAGTTGCAGCGTGTGTGCAAAGACGTTGCTGTCGTTCTGTATATATGAGCAAAGACTGTGTCGTGTCTTCGCAGTGTATGTGATTGCGATGCATGTACATCGATCTGATAAAGCGAAAAATCGATCGATTTACTGCATCACACAAGCGTGTAGATGTGCAAAAGCTGAGTCGTGTCTTCGCAATGTATATGTGTGTGATGTATATGAGTTGCAGCGCGTGCGCAAAGACGTTGCTGTCGTTCTGTGTATATAATCAAAGACTGTGTCATGTCTTTGCAGTGTATGTGATTGCGATGCATGTACATCGATCTGATAAAGCGAAAAATCAATCGATTTACTGCATCACGTAGACGTGTAGATGCACAAAAGTTGAATCATGCCTTCGCAATATATGTGTGTATGTTGTATATGAGCTCAACGTGTGAATAAAGCGCTGTTACTGCTCTGTGTATGATTGCGCTGCATGTAAATCGATCTGAAAATGCGAAAAATCAATCGATTTACTGCATCACGTCTGTCTGTATATGTGCAAAGACTGAGTCGTGCCTTTGCAATATATGTGTATATGTTGTATATGAATTGCAGCATGTATGCAAAGACATTGCTGTTCTTCTGTGTGTATGCAAGCTTCAACGCGTCAACGATCGCGTTGTTATTGTCTCGCTTTTCGACTGTGTGTGAGCTCAATATGTGAGTAAAGCACTGTTACTGCTCTGTTGATGTTGATGAGATTGTTCAGCTCTTCTGACAAGCATAGCTTGCAAAAGATTCGTAGTCAGCATCTCATACAGATAAATCTCGTTGTTGATTGATCTGATGAAGAAAACGTAAGCGAAAGCTTGTGAATGAGCATGTCACAAGTTGAGTTTATGATTTGCATGTTTGATGCATGTGCTGAGCATATGTAGAAAGATCTCAATATCAATGACTTTGTCATTTGTTCAAACAATCAAAAAAAAGTTGTTATTTCAAAGATAGTGAATCACTTGAATATACTCTCTTATTTTGCAATTGATGAAAAGAAAATTCTTCACTTCATTCATTTAATCACTGAAATTAATGAAGAAGATAAATCAACAATGCACAATGCATTTGCTTGACATATGTCAAAGATAAACAACACATATGCTTTGCATAACTACGTTACATGAAATGTTTAGATTCAGTTCTTCTTCAACTAAGTGAATAAATTTAACAAGATTGCATTAAAGTTTCTAGTCAAAGAAGATGATGTGAAACACGCAAAAGCATTTCATCAATTGTATAAATGTTCTGAGATTCGTCATTACAAGTATGCTCATATGAATATACTTTGCTTATGCAAAGCATATGACAAGATTAAGATTGAAAACATTAATCAATTGTGATGACATTTCAGTTGTTCTTTCTTTAGTGCATTGATTGACGAGAGAATTTTGCAACATACAGAAAGATATGTACATTCAGCATATGCTGTAGATATGTTAACAATATGTTAGCTGATATAATGCTTATGCATCTCATTTTCAGAAGCATGATAATCAATGTTTTCATTCACATCTAAACACTCATGTTTGCAAGAAGCGAAGATTCATCATGTTTCAAAGAAATACAGTAAGTATAAGAATCACATGTGCTAGACATATGCTAAGTAGCAACAACTATATATTGACTGTTCTCTTTCAAGCGAGATTAAATCTTAACATACGACATGCACAATTTCATCACATAATGCTCAAATAAATTTGAAATATTTTCATTTTCTTATTGAACATGACGTGCAAGAAGTCAAATGCAAATGTACATACATAAATTATTCAACTTTCAAACATCATTATTGTGATAAGCGCTGACAGAATATATGCTGTGCATATGCTAAGTATATATAAAATTCGATCATTCTCAAGATTCAGAAAAAACTCGTCTTCATTAATGTAACGTACAATTTAATCTGTACATTTTGAAAAATCAGAAAAGATTTTTGTATCTTATGCTCATTGTACGCAAAACACATACTCATCATTCATCATATTCTACAAAACTGCTCATAAACATTGTCAATGATGTGCTTAAAGTCATTAAGAAGCATGAAATATTAAATCTGACTATGTGTATGTTGCACATATGCAAAGCATATGATTTCAATAAAGCACTAATTAAACATCAGAATGATTCATACTTTCTTTGTAATTTTCTATCTTAAATTGAAAATATGAAAAGCATATACTTCACATGTTACATGCAAGTCTTAATAACGAAGATTGAATTGAAGCATTAATTTAAAAGAAAAGATTTCTTCAATATTCTTTAGACAGTCATTTAGCTGATGCATTGAGTTAGCATATGCATAGCATATTAACAACTTACTCTCAGCAGATGTTCAACGTGAATTTCAATTCAATCATTTAAGAAACAATGAGAAGCAATGAATATGTAATATTCATTTTTTTGATGATGAGCATTTCATGATTATATGCTGTACATATGCTCAAACCAAGACATTTGCAGATGTTGAGTATCTTGAGATGAATTTGTTCTTTAAAATGATACAGAAAAAAGTTAATGTGTTCTTCATCAGTGAATGAAATCATGATATGAAGCGTGAGTCTTGCATCTACGTTGCATATATGAAAGATATGCTGATCTTTGAGTAGACATTAAAGTTTACTATTATGCATTTCTGAATCTTGAAACTTGAAAGATATACATCTCAATGTTTACTCAAATGTTTCAAATTTTAGAAGACATTGATGAATTTTCAACACATTTTTCTCATATTTCTGAAAGAGAGAAAGAAATTCAAACTATCATGATAAACATATGCAAGAAACAAGTCTCTGATAAGTTGAAATCAATATGCATCAAAGCATATGCTGAGTATATGTAAAGTTTAATGACTTCTTACATTCTTTGAATGAATTCAAGAAATAAAATGAGCATTTGAAGCATATGCTAATCTTCTGTCAGATACATGTTAAACGAAATTTTGCAAAAAGTTTTTCAAAACATTCAGCATGTTACATTGCTCAAAAGATTTAAAATTCTTCAACTATCGATGTGTTGTTACAACATATTGATAACATATATTAAGCACATTCTGAGCTGAAATCTTAAATTGTTAGTAAATGTTCATCTTGAATTCTTGCAGATTTATTAAAAGAATAATCAAAAGTTTCACATCAATGATGAACTTATGCTTGAAAACATAGTGAACTTAGCGAAAGTAGTCACTTTCAAGATAACAATTTCATAAGACGTAAAATTTCTTTATTGAATGTTGTATTAAGATGAAACATATTCTCTGTATAAGTTAAGCATATGCTGATCTGCGTAAACTGCGTCATCATACTCAAGAAATGTTTAATCGAAAGAAATTTATGAAAATTCAAGATATAAATACTACATGACAAAATTGAAGCGATTCAACTTGTTTAAAACGACAATTTCAAAAGAAAGACATGAATTCTTCATTAATTGATGTGTTGCATATGCTTTGCTTATACTACTTAAATCAATCATCTCATCAAGTCGCTTCAAGAAGAATTGAATATTCTGATCTGTCTTGAAATTCAAAAAATTCTTATGATACAGAGCAAGCTCAAACTCAGCATATATTGAGCAAAGACACTTCGTCTTCATCAAACTTTGATTCAATTTTCAAATCAACTTCAATTGCTTTTACTAATTTGTTATATGAAAGTGATCTTCATTGAAACATACATCAAGCATCAACTGAGTGTATGTCATCTTCATTAAGTTGAGCAAGTACTTTTTAAGATACAAGACGACAGAGAAATTGACTGTTTACAGAGACAGTGAAGACTCAAGCATATGCTGAGCATATGATAAGCATACATCAAAGAATAGAATAAGAAAAGTGAAAAAGAAAGAAGCTTGAAATGAAGAAGAAGTTGACAGAATTACAGATCAAAAATACAGAGCTTGAATTTGAATTTTAGCAAGTAGATGATACATGCTTAGACTGATCGTTGAATCGAGTTTCAATATCAATCTTCTGACTCAACTCGAGTACTTGATATCAATCTTCTGACTCAACTTGAATACTTGATTTCAACATTCTGACTCGATTTGATATTGATCTTGAGTCGATACTTGATTCGAGTTTTCGACTCGAATCATCAAGAAATCAAAAATGACATCAAATGTCAAGATTTACTATTTTTGAATCTATTACATCATTATATTTGAAAGACTTACGTGAAACAAATGAATCTATTTCTCTTCTCGTTGTTTGCATTATCTTGTTGCATTATCAATAAAATATATTGCAAGATGTCTGATTCTGATAAGACATATGAATTATTAAGATTTTCGATCGAGAAAGAATCTAATTTCTCGATCATTCATTCATTTACTTTCAGTAGTTTTCATTCTAATGAATTTGCAAGTCAAGATTCACGAAACATCAATCAAAATTTCGTCGAAAAGAAACGAACTCTTCAAGAAGCGATGAATAGAATTCATCGTGATACTTCTCTTCTAATATTAAGAGAGAATAATCAGTATGTTGAGTGAAGTGCTGATATTAATGCTCAATTTCAACAATGATGACTACAGATGTCTGTTAACGAAAGTGTCATCAACAAGACTCAAAGAAAGATAGATAATTCACTTTGAGCTAAGAAGATCGAAGTAAATAAACAATTCAACATCTGAAACAAGTTTATTCAAATGATCTCAACGTTGAAAGAATATTCTAAGATTTCATGCAAGAATTGTCTTAAAATTCTAGATCATTCTACGACTATTGATGAATCTAGTACGTTCAATATGATCAAGCATCTCAAGTCAAATGCTTGTCAGAAACGAAAATGATTCAACTCTCTTTCACAGCTCAAGATATCTTTCGATCATGTAAGTTCAATATGATAATGCAAATAGATAATGCAAAGTTGACGTATTTATAGAAGAAAAGTCATATCAACTTATTATCTCAATTCAATCAACAGAATTGAGAAAAGATATTGTGTCAGATCTTCATTGCACTGAATTTGTCTTTTTGAATCATTGAAAATGAGCACTTTCGACAGTTACTACAAATGCTTCGTTCAGAGATTACTCTCGTTCATCGCACTAAATTGTCAAGCATGATTTTCTCGAAATATGATGAAATTCGTGCAAAGATAAAGCAAGACTTAAAAGAGTCACGACAGATTTCTATTGCGTTGAATGCATGATCTAGTTCTCAAAAAGTCGCTTATCTGAGAGTTTTAATATATTGAATGAATGCTACATTTCAATATCGTGAACATCTCATTGAATTTACGTCTCTTCAAGTTGAGCATACTGATTGTCATTTAATGCAAGAGCTGTTCAAGATTTTGAATACATATGATATTAAGAACAAGCTTTTTGATGTTGTTATCAATAATGCAAGCAACAATGACACTTTAAAGAAGAAGCTTGAAAGAGCGCTCAGTTGACGCGACATTTCATGAAATAGAGCACAAAACTCGATATCTTGTATGACTCATATCATTAATCTAGTGACTCAAGAGTTTATCAGAGCTATTGAATCAGAGACTTTGAACAACAATTTCGTTGTGTCATTAGACGATGATCAAGTTAAGAATGTAATCACAAGCAATGATCTTTGCACTGTTGTCAAGAAGATATTTATCAAGTTGATAATGCAAAAAGATAATGCATTTACTAATCAGTGAAACAGATTCACGCTCTTACTATTGTCATCAACAGTTCTTCTCAACGAAAGCTTTGCTTTTTAAAGCTTCAAGTCACAAGATCTTGAAAATTGATACAAGACATTCACATTCGTTGAAACTCTATTTATTTGATGCTTCGACGTGCATATCAACTGCGCGACATGATCGATATATGAGTCGAGAAATTCTTGACAGATGCAAAGATTCAAGCTATTCGATTAAAGAAAAACGAATGATCACTAGTATTGCTTATTGACAATATGTTAAATTCTTTCTATGAGCTAACTCTGATTGTGTCTAGAATCATTAATGTTGACATACATTTAGAATTTCGAATGTTTGATGCTTTTTTCAATCATCTCAATGTTATTGAAACGATAGTACGTGATAATGCATGTACTTCACAAGCACTTGTTCTTCGAGCTTGCGAACTAGCTTCTAACAAGCTTGCAAAGTACTATTTCAAGATGAAGAGCAAAGATGAACTGATATACAATCTCGCTATGATTTTAGATTCTACTCAAAAGCTGAATTTGTATCAAGATTGAGAGAATGATTCTCATTTTTATTACAACAAGTACAAAAAAGAGTTCAAGAACTATTTTCATCATCATTATGAAGAGAAAACTACAACTGCAGAAGTCAGAGCGCAAGTGACTAGTGATGTTGATCAGATAATGCAATATGATAATGCAATTGATCATTTGTTAACAATGCTATAGTTTGTTGTGATGATTACATGAACTCTTCTTCAAAGAACTCAACGTCACTCTGTATCTGTTAGTGAAGATGATTGATATCTTTGCACTGACGCTATTGTCAAGAAGTTTTCAACATGAAAGTATTGAAGAGAAACGTCTCAAACTATTCAAGATTGACTCAAATGACTAAGAATGTTCTTTCATGTTCAATATTCTCTGTAAATATTGAATGAACATTCAGTCTTGCAAGAAGAGTTTGTCGATGAAATTGATCACAAATGACTTCAGAATCAGTTGAACAGATAATGCTTCTTAAGTATTATAATCGTATCATGAACTTGAATTCTGAGAAGACTATCATCAAAGCATGAAATATTTATTGCAGAGAAGAAGATGAAGATAACGCGATTGATGAATTGTATAATTCTTTCAAGACAGATTTGCAGAATGTTTTACGTTCTATTAATGTTTAAATGTTCAATATCATTTCATTTGAAGTTGCTTTTGCATTGTCAATGTATGTAGTATAATAACACAGTTACAAGATAATGCAAAGAGATAATGCAGTTCATAGAGTGTATTGCTATGCTAGACAACTTGATCTGATCAAGATATCGCGAATGCTATTTTCATTGAGCACTCAACTGAATCTTGAGATTACACATCAAAGTTTTCATGAGTATCAAATCTCTCTGCTGAAGAGTTACTCGCTTGACATGAATAGCAAGAAGATTGCTATCTGCATATGTAAAGCATTATATCAGTAAATGTTGTAAAACATCAATGATAATGCAAATGAGTAATGCACTTACTGACAAGAAATTCACATAGAAATGCTTCTGTGATCTTCTGAAGAGCAAGCAGTGTTGAAGTTTGAATTTTATAGTTTGCATCGCTCATTCTCTGACTCATCTTGTTCGTATCAGTCTCATTCTGCATGATTTTGCGAACTACTCTTTCAAATAAGATCTTCAATATCAACAAATTTGCATCTCTCTGATAACGACGTATCTCTCAAAGTGCAACGATTTCTGACTTTCATTTTCTCTTTGACTGTCGCGATAAATTAGCTGTTGATAGCTTGATGCATTATCTGTTTGCATTATCTTCTGAACTTTCTTGATCTTGCTTTCAGATAGAGTTTTTAAGTCTGCTCTTGATTCGTTCGTGATTCAATTACCTGATGTCATATCATCACGAGTTGAGATCTTCAAATCATCATGTGATGCGTCTTTAGACTTTCGTTCTAAATCAAGTCTGTCAGCAATGTGCAACAAGAGATGCATTATTTAAATGCATTATCTGTTTGCTTGCAACGAGTCATGATGTATATCAACTGACAACGATTTGAAAAATTGAGACTATCGAGTTGAGTGAAAGCAAAGTGAAGTACGATGTAAACAAGAGATGATGTGTAAACAAGAGATAATGACTGTTGACTGTGTTTATAGTAGAATCAATATGATGAATGTTTTGATATTAGCACTAATATGATGAATGTGTTGATCGCAGCTCTAAGATGATGAATAAATTCTAACATTCAACTTTAACTCTAATTTTACTTACATCTCATCTCACATCTATTCTAATTCTAACTTTATCTACGCTTGATGTCTATTCTAACTCTAACTTTTTCTACGTCTCACATCTATTCATTGCACTCATCTATTGTGACTAAGTTCATTAGAAAAAGCACTTCAACATCACTATCAGATAAGAAGATTGTTATGCATTATTTATATGCATTATTATTGAGATTAATCAAAATCACAGAATGTTCAATCTATCAATCAAGTTGCAGTCAATTGCAAGTAGAAATCATGCAATGAGATGAAATGAAAATCAGAAAACTTTCTATATCAAACAAAGTGCAGATCGAGTGACTCTTTATAAACAACTCATCAAATTGAGAAGCATCAGCGTCTATCAGAAAGTCATCAAAGCGAAGCAGGTGAAAATAAAGAACAATATGCGAAATATGATCATGAATGATCGAGTGAAAAAGAGTCTGCATGATAATGCATTTGAGTAATGCATATGTGTTTCAAAAGCTGATTGTATAATAGCTTAACGCTTCAAGACGAATTTGATAAAGAAGATGAGAGAGAAGAAGACTGCAAAGTAAGCGAAGCTCAAAGCGATAGTCATGAAGACGACGTTCAATACTACTTCTACTGTCAATGTATGTACTGTGTTTGATGTGAAAGACAAGACTAACGTATGCATTAAACTATTGCACAACAAGATTAACTTGAGAAAAACATGTCAAGATACATGATATCTACTATTGAATTAATTCAGCAACGCATTTTACATCACGAAGAATTGAATGAATTGAAGATGATGAATGATTCAGATGTCATACAAGAATTCAACAAATTCATGAGCGCATTTTCAAATGAAAAAAATGCGATTGATCGAAAGATAGTTAATTCACTAGATTCATCAAATGATGAATCTGATGATATCATTGAGATTGACGACGATGACAAGAAGGTGAAATTTAGCAAGAGAGATGATGATGCAAATATGATTGAGAACGAGAATGAGTACAAGAAGAAGTACAAGAAGAAGTACGAGAAGAAGAAGAAGAAGAATGATGAGATAATAGTGATCTCAGATTAGCAGTAGTAAATGAACAAGCATAAATTTTCTTCAATCAATTGCATTACTCTGTTGCATTATCAGACACTCAGATAAATATTAGTAGTACTTCGCTTCATGTCTTGACGAATCAAGTCGAAAATTTCAAGTTAATACTTGATCTCAATCTTCTGACTTGACTTGAATACTTGAGTTGAATCTTCTGACTTGACTCGAATACTTGAGTCAAGAATTCTGACTCGAATCGAGTCTTGATGAATCAAGTACTCGACTTGACGCGATCAATCTATACATGCTCAACATATGTTCTTCATCATCTTGTACATCTAAAACTATATCTAGTGCTCAACATATGCTCAGTATCAGTCAAAATATTCATGTTGTGTTGTCAAGCTACAATTTTTCTGACTAGTGCTTTTGCTAGCGTCACGCTAAACATATGTCGAAGCGACGCGTTATTTCTTTTGTAAACAATCAACTTTTCTTTCTTTTTTTACAATTTTACTTCTACAATCTGTACTCACATTGAGTACTGTCTCAACATATACTGCACTTCATATTTGCGTGTATTCTGTTTAAACATGACACACATAGCAAATTATGACAATTCAACTGTAATCAATGTTGTCAATTTCTCAATCTATGAGTATCATTATGATAAATACAAGCTTCGTGTGAAATCAGCATATGCTCACAATAAGCAGATTCAATATTCAATCACAATGCTGCTTGAGTTTCTGCTGATGAGTGTAATCAGTTTTTATACTCTGCATATGCTGACATTCTTTCTAGTCATTCAAACTGTCATCGCTGCAAGCACTCATCATATATTTCTCATGATCAATACTCTTGCAACTTATACTAGACATATGCAGCTTTCTCAGTTATCATCGCAATGAATGCTAGTCAATACATTTCTTTTCAAGATTTGAAATTATGCTAAGCATATGCAGACTTCTCAAACTCTTTCATGTTGTTCAACACTATCAATAGCAAAGTGTAAATCTTCAGAAGCTCTTTTATATCTTGCATATGTTGAATATATATAAATGTTGAGTAAATGTAAATATGAAAGAAATGTGTAATCAAATCTTTGATCAACAGCTTTTTGTAAGTTTTGCATATGCTTTGCACTTATTGAATATCTGCTTACTTCTTGTCAGCTTCATCATCATATTCGCAATGTACATCTTAACGTCAATGAGACATTTACATCACATATGTTCAACTTATGCTGAGTTTATACAGTTGCAAATTTATCTCAACATAATTTTAAACAGACAGAGATAATTGTCAAAAATAAGTATGTCTTTATACATGCTGTGTATATGCAAAGCTAATTCTGTGTCAATGCTTTCAAACTTTTCGTTAAATTGAGTGATTAACATAGAGCTTGATTTTTAAATGAGTTTGAGTAATATTGACATATTTTGCGCATATGCACAATTAATGACATTAAAACGAGATTTTCTTTCGATCTAATCAATCAATATGTCAATCACTGTGAGCAGTTAATGTAAGTCATATTTATATCTTGCATATGCAAAGCTAATACTCAGTAGTAATTATGATGCAATCTTTTTCATCAATTATGAAACTCGATTTCATCGTGATGTAAGTAAAGCATATGCTGTGTTTCAATTTATCATATATTATCATTTATCTATACTATATATATATACTTATATTATAATACTCAGCATGATTCATTCAAGCATTTATGAAAAAGAACTTTCAGCAAAGATCTGACATATGTCAGATCTGCACTCATCACTCTTTTTGCATTCAATATCAATGTTCAATCAAGCAGCTCACTGTCTTCTGAACTTTTTGAGTCAAGAAGTGCATTCTTTAAGCATATGTTAATCAAAAATTAGTCTTTTGCAATCATCATCTCTTCTGAGCGCAAGCGAAAGATAAAATCTTGCTCAAAATATGCTTAAAATATGCTTATTTTATGATAAATTGAGTTTCAATTCTCTTCTCATTCTCACTCATTCTTGTCGTTTCTCTTCTTTTGTATGTACATTATGTGTCTTGCATATGCTTCGCTAACGCGATTCTCAGATCTCTCACTTAACAACAAGCGCATCAAAAAGATTTCTCATGATGACGTGAAAGATAAAATCAAAGATAAGCATAGCACAAACTTCGCATATGCTCTGCTAATACATACTTTAAATGTCAACAACATTGTCACATGTAATTTCGCTCATCTGACTGAAAAATAAATCAATAATGATGATCTGTGATTGTTCTTTTCTGATCTCGTTCATACATCATGCATATGCATAATATTTTTTAGTTTCAGCTAGAGAAATGTCACTACTTTTTCAGCTCATGATTTGCATATGCAGAAAGTTGAGTCGAGATTGAAATAATTTTGAACTCATGATTAGCATATGCAGAAAGTTGAGTTGAGATTGACATTCAAAAAAAAGTTTCAACTCTGACTTAACTTTTTCAATCTTTCATCAACTGTAAGCTCAATGAAATCTAGTCTCTTTAAGTTAACTGTCTTGTTTACTACGTAAGTTTCAACTATTACGTCTGAGAGCATTAATTTAAATTACAGTCAGATATTTCTTAAATTCAAAATAATATCAAATTTTATTAATCATTTTATTTAATATGATAAAGTATGAGTGTATTATTAAATTAATTAGTAATGCAGTTGTTTTTACTGACTGATTTTGATCTTTTTTCACTAGTCTGCATCAATCTTATTTTAATTCTTTGTAAAATGATTGACTTTTTTATTAAAGTTACAAAAGTCAAATCTATTATGATTAATTATTCAATTTTTAATGAAATTTGACTTCATGTTTATACTGCTTCACTTCGTTCTTCATCATTAACAATGTGCTTGTTTCAAGTCACATTAAAATCTTTAAGTGAACTTATTATTTTATTTACTCAGTTATTTACTCATCAGTTTACTTACTTTAAAACATGCTTCATGCAATATGTTTATTTATGCATCATGTTACAAATGTGTCAAAATTAAATAAGATCAAAGATTTAATTCTAATCATTTTACAATTAATGTTAGCAAGTTGATTGCATATTGATTAAAGTTAATCAAGATTTAGCTGAGATCTGATTTAAATTTGATTCAAATTTGACTCAAATATGATTCAGCATCTTTTTTCTTCTTTAAGCATCTTTTAATCAGCTTTTATTATCATTTAAGCAAACACACTTCTTTGTGTTACAAGTAGTCAACAGATGTTTATGATAAACATATTTCTTTATGTTGCAAACATCTTTCAAATCAACATCTTTCTTGTGTTTCAACATGTTTTCTTTAAAACTAACATTGAATCTGAATAACTACTATATAAAGTGTATTCTTCTTATCATAATCATCATTGATGTGACATCAGTGAATGAGCAAGAGACGAGTATCACTATCTCGCAGAAGAATTCAATCAAGACAAAGAATATACATGAGAAATTGAACAAGCTGCAAGTACTCTATGAGCTCAACAAACGTAGAAACAACAAGCTGATGCTCTGAAGAAAGATGAGAAGATTGACAGAGATGATAGAAAAGCTGACGCGTCAACATGTTGCTGCGTCGACTGTCAATCAATGCATGAAGAATCAGCTGAAGAGATTGAAAAAGATACATCAACAAAATGTTTGACAGCTAACTTTTTGCTCGATGACAGAATCTGAAAAAGTCGGCTTGATTCAGCTAATAATCAGCTAAATTTCAGCTAAATTCGACTAACTCAGCTAATTCAGCTAATTCAGCTAAAATATTTATCTACATGCTCATCTATTTACATGTTCATCATTCTACTCGTCATTCTACATGCTTATCATTCTACTCATCATTCTACATGCTCATCATTCTACTCATCATTCTACATGCTTATCACTTTACTCGCTCATCTACTCGCTCATTTACTCGCTCATTTACTCGCTCATTTACTTGCTCATTTACTCGCTCACTCAAATTCTCTATTGAATTTCCTATCGAATTTTCTATCAAATTCTCTATTAAATGCTCTATCAAACGCTTTACATGCTTCAAATTATGAACGCATAACACGAGTCAAACAATTCTTCAAACAATGCTTTCTACATGACTTGAAAACAGTACTGTTATCTTCGTGATTAGTAATCTTCGCTCTCAGTCGAAGATTGACGCTAGAAAATTCAGAGAATTCAGAGTTTTTACTTCTTCTCACTTCTTTCTTTTGTAATTTCTACTTTTTATTTCGTACAAAATAATGCTAATTAGCTCAATAACATGCACTCTTCATGACTCAATATCAAACTTTCGATCAAACGCTTTATCAAATTTTCTACATGCTTCAAAATACGTGTTGAATGAATGCATAACACGCATCAAACAGTGCTTTAAACAATACTCTCTACTGAGCTTTCTACTGAGCTATTTACTGAGCTATCAATCAAGCTTTCTACTGATCTTTCTACTGAGTTATTGATCAAGCTTTCTACTGATCTTTCTACTGATCTGTCGATTGAGCTTTTTACTGATCTTTTTACTGATCTTTCTACTGAGCTATTGATTGAGCTTTCTACTGATCTTTCTACTGAGCTTTCTACTGAGCTATTTACTGAGCTATCAATCAAGCTTTCTACTGATCTTTCTA
>JAABUV010004916.1_pt1 | contig 15566 bp, 10 predicted proteins | sample 5559971 | NCBI WGS metagenome assembly JAABUV01 (sample SAMN10711881, study PRJNA513362) | rock metagenome | isolation source: Antarctica rocks | place: Antarctica: Victoria Land, Knobhead nord | collected 2015-12-19
GCCTGCAGCGCCTGGGTCACATCTGCTACCGTGGTCATAGGGACGCTCCTTTGCTCCTAAGGTCTTCTACATCCTTATGATGCCAAAAGAGCGTCCCTGCTCATTTCTTAGCTTGATGCGAGTGGGGTGGGGGAACGTGTCGCACCGCCCCTCGTACTGTACCAGGCAGACGCGTCAGCGCGGCTGCCCGTGACGCGACGGGCCACGGTTCTGTCGTCCGTCGTACGCAGCGGCGCGGCGGCGGGGCGTCTCTACGCCGTCGTCGCGTGCCGCTCACGCCCCGGCGTCACCCTCTGGAGCCACGACTGGGGCTACCCCTGCGGCGGACGCGTCTGGGTGCGACAGAAGATGCACGATGGATACACCGTCCGCGCTGGTGCGCTCCACGCGCACATTGGGGATGCCGGAGAGCAGATCCTCGTCCCCCGCCACGGCCACCACCTCCGTGGGGCGCAGCGTACGCCAGAACTCCGCGACCGCGGTGGGGGGCGCCGTGCCCGGCAGGTACAGGTAGCGGTGATTCAGACCCTGGCGACGCGCCAATCCTTCGGCGTGGGCGAAGGCGGCCTGCGCGGCCTCGTCGTTCAGGTACGGGTTGACAATCTCGAAGAGCCGGGGGGCGCGGTCAGGCGGATCGCTCGTCCCGCGCTGGACGAAGACGATCGGCCCGTTGGCCGCCGCCGTGTGCGCCGCCCCAACGAGCGCGGCGATCTGGCTGGCCTGACGCGGCAGGATCGCCAGCACCGTCGCCGGCGGGTGCGCCCGCCGCCCGCGCGCGAGGAAGAGGACGGGGTAGCCCTGGCGCTGCACATGCGGGAAGACGACGGGACGCCCCCCGCGTCGTCCCAGGGTGTAGGTCGCCGCCGCGATGAGCAGGCCGATAACCGTCACGCCGCCGCCGAAGGCTGTGGCCAGCGGCTTGGCGACCAGGTTAGTCAGCCACGCGACCGTCACTAAGACCGTCGTGAGGACGCCCAGCGCGAAGGTGAGCCGGTCAACGTGGGCGCCGCGGGCCGTGAACGTCTCTGGGGGCGCGGCACGCCGTCCCTGAGCAGGGTCGGCAATGGGGTGCCGTTCATGCCAGCGCACGATGTCGAGGGAGAGGCAGGTCAGGGTGAACGCGCCGAGCAGCCCGAAGGCGTACAGGTCGCCCAGGACGCTGGCGCTGCCTCCCGTCGCGACCAGGACGGCGACCGGGATGACCACCACCGTCAGGATGGCCCAGTGCGGCGTGCCGCGCAGCGTATTGCGTTGTTCGATCACGCGTGGCAGGAAGCCCAGGCGCGCCAGCGCGATGAACACATGATAGCTGCCGATGATGGCCGTGTTGCTGGCAAAGACGAGCAGCAAGGCCGCGCTCAAGGCCACCTCAATCTCTAGTGGGCGCCCCACGACCTGTCCGGCCAGCAGTGAGATCACCTGGTTGGGGTCGGTCTTGTCGGTGATGCGCAACACCGTGGTGGACCACAACGTCAGCAGGGGGCTGGTCACGACCATCGAGAGGACGACCAGGCGCATGGCCCGCCGCGTGGTCTGCCGGCGCGGCTCGGCCATGACCGGCGAGAGTTGTGAGATGCTTTCCAGCCCCGAGAAGGCCAGGAAGGCCCCCGCGTAGCCCGTCAACACCAGTAGGGGTGTCAGGTGTGGTCCGTTGAGCACGCGCGGGAGGTCGGCGATCAGGTGCGCTGGCCCCACGGACACGATGACGGAGAACACCACGGCGAGTTGGCTCAGCGCGGCCACCGTGGCGAAGGTGGAGTTAACCTTGGCGCTCTCGCTGACGCCGATCAGGTTCAAGAGACCCAGCAGCACGATCGCTCCGACCGTGATGAGGACGATGGTGGCGGTCGCATGGAGCGCGGGGATCACGTCGGAGAGATAGATGATGCCGGAGAGGGCGCTCAGGGCGGCGGTCAGAAAGTAGTCGACGAGGATGAGCATGCCGCCGAGCACCCCGGCGAAGGGGTGGATCGCGGTCGCCGCGACCGTGACCACGCCGCCACCACCAGGATAACGCACGGCGACCTCGCCGTACTTGCGCGTCAGCAGGATGAAGACGAGCAGGGTCAGGCCGACGAACAGCGCGGCGTGCGCGCCCACGCCCGGCTGCTGGAAGAGGATGCCTGGCGTGTAGTACACCGACGTCCCCAGGTCGGCGAAGACGACGGCCCAGCACAGGAACCAGCCCAACCGCCCTTTGGTGTGCGCCGCCTCGTCATTAGCCGGTGGCGCGTCAGACCCCACCCTCTGCCTGTTGCCGTCCGCCATCGCATGAGTCCCCTTTCGCGTATCTGTCGCCTCTGGTGTCTCCGCATCCGCGGCCCGGTCGTGACCGCACAGGGTCCATGACACGCGCCCGCGTGGTCGTCTGAGGGGGCACGCGTTGCGCGCGCACACGGCGTGCCCCTGCTGATGAGTCACGATCAACGCGGCCGCGCGCATCCCCTCCGCCGCCGTGCGCGCCGCGCGGACGTGCTGCCCGACCTCTGGCGGCGTCCGCGGTGGCCGCCGCTCGTTCGCCTGTCCCTCCGTCTCTGGGCCACCTCCTCAGATCATGGCGGCTGTGCGTGCGTCGGGCCAGTGCTTGAGGTAATGGAGGACGGGCGCCCCACCCACCTCTGACCGTGACCGCGTGACGCGGTCGGGCGCGATGCCATGCACCGCGTCGCTGTCCTGGGCGGCGACCAGCACCTCCCGCGGTTGCACCGTCTGCCAGACCCGCGTCACCGCCTCCGGTCCCTCCGACCAGGGCAGGTAGACGTAGCGGCGCTCCCCGCCCAGCCGGCGGCCCATTCGTTCGGCCCGCCCGAACGCCTCTTGCGCTCCCAGGTCGTCCAGGTACGGATCGACCACCTCGAACAGCCCCGGCCGCCGTGGGCGCGGCTCCTGCGCGCCACGGTAGAGGAAGACGACCGTCCGTCCCTCAGCGGTCGCGCGGGTCGCCCGCAGCACCGCGTCGAGCGGGCCGCCCGCGAGGGGCAGCACCACCAGCAGCGCGTCGGGCAGCGCCCCGCGTACCCGCGTCGGGAACACGAGCGCACGGCCCCGCCGCCGCTGCACGCCGTACGTGGTCAGCGCGATCGCGAGGCCGACGGCGCTCACGCCGCCCCCGAAGGCCGTGGCCAGGGGCTTGGCGACGAGGTTCGTGCTCCAGGCCAGGACGACCAGGACGGTGGTGAGCACGCCCAGCGCGAAGAGAAGCGGGGAGGCCAGCGGCACGTCCCTCTCCTCCTCACCGGCCCCCGTCCGGACCACGCCACGCCGGGCCTGGCGCCGCTCGCGCCAGCGCACGATATCCAGGCTCAGGCTCGTCAAGCTGAAGGCGCCGAGGAGCCCGAAGGCGTACAGGTCACCCAGCAGGCTCACGCTACCTTGGGCCAGCACGAGCACCAGCACGGGGATCGCCGTCGCCACCAGGATGGCCCAGTGCGGGGTGTCACGCAGGCGGTTGCGGTGCGCGATCGCCGGGGGGAAGAAGCGCATCCGCGCGAGCGCCAGGAAGACGTGGTAGCTGCCGATGATAGCCGTATTGCTGGCGAACACCAGGAGCAGCGCCGCGCTCACCGCGACCGTCGCGCCGAGCGCACGCCCGCCGGCGAACGCGCCCAGGAGGGAGATGAACTGATTGGGATCGGTGTGCGTGGTGATCGGCAGCACGGTGGTGGACCACAGCGTCAGGAGCGGGCTGGTGAGCCCCACGGTCGCCACGACGAGCCCGAGGGCCACGCGGGCCACGCGCCGGCGCGGCGTAGCCATCACCGGCGAGAGCTGCGAGATGCTCTCCAGACCCGAGAAGGCCAGGAAGGCGCCGGCGTAGCCCGTGAGCACGCCCACCCCGCCGAGGCGCGGCCCCGAGAGCGCGCGCGGGATCTTGGTCAGGAGGTGGCCGGGGCCGACGTGCACGAGGACGGCCAGGAGCACGGCGAATTGACCAAGGCAGGCTAGGACGGCGAAGAGGGCGCTCACCTTGGCGCTCTCGCTGATGCCGACCCAATTGAGCACGCCGAGCACGATGAGCGCGCCGACCGTGACGGGCAGCACGACGGGGGTGAGCGCGGGGAGCACGACGCTCAGGTAGATGATCCCCGAGAGCGCCGAGAGCGCGGCGGTCAGGAAATAGTCCACCAGGATGAACATGCCGCCGATTGCGCCGACGATGGGGTGGAGCGCGCGCGCGCCGACCGTCACCACGCCGCCGCCCTCGGGATAGCGGACGCAGACCTCGGCGTATTTGAGCGTGAGCAGCAGGAAGACGACAGTCGTCATGGCGACGAAGAGAGCAGCGTGGACGCCGACCTGGCCGAAGAGGATACCCGGCGTGTAGTAGACGGAGGTGCCGATGTCGGCGAACACCACCGCCCAACACAGGAACGGCCCTAAGCGGTGGCGCGGGCCCTCTCCCCCGCCCTCAGCGTTCGTGGGACGCCGGAGCGCCGCTACATCTTGGTCGGACACGATGATACACCACCCCTTTCTCTGTCTCCACGCTTGGTATCTCTATCACGCCGCTCGCTCTGGCGCGCCAACGATGTCGCCACGCCCACGGCTAGCCGTGCCGGTCGATGGACGACACCGATCGGCGTCCGCTCCTTGCCAAGCTCTGGTACGCGCCGCCACGCCTACCCATCCCGTGTCACGTCCAAGACCCAGCGCGCATCGTCACCCTTATCCGACGCCGGTGGGGAGAGGACGCGGGACACGGCGCGCTCCCCGCCCGTGCCTCCGCAGGCCCGCGAGACCGGGAACACGAGCACCGTGCCTGATCGCGGGTCGGGCGCGCCCCGCGGGGACAGGAGGAACGGGGTATCCCGTCCGTCCGCACGTCCCGTGACGGGGACAGGGACGACGAGCACCTGGCAGGGGGCGTGCGCCAGGACATAGCGCAGGACCCGCTGCCCCGGGAGGCGGAGCGCGCGACGCCGGGCGTGCCGGCTCATCAGGAGCAGGTCGCACCCGGCCGCCGCGGCCACGATCCCCGGCCCGACCGCGCGGGCCGTGACGAGCACCTCCACCAGAGTCACACCCTGGTGATCGGTGATGGCCGCGGCGCGCGCGAACGCGGCGGCGGCGCGCCCGCGCGCGGCCGCCACGTCCGCGTTGATCGGCAGTTGGGGTGGAACGCGCACCACGTAGATCACCTCCACCACGTCCGTCGACTCGACGAGCACCTGGCAGGCGCTCACAAGCGCACATTCGCTCGCTGGGTCACCGTCGAATGGAACCACGATCCTGGCCATACGTCCCTTTCGCGCGGCCTATCCGCCCCGCGCCCCCGTAGTCTAGCGGCTGCCTATAAGGGGGGTATAAGGATACGGGGCCAGCGTATAAAGAAACTATAAAGATCGCGGGATGTGGCCCGGTTCACGCGCCGCTCGGTCAGGGATGATGGTGTCACCCTCAGGCCGGCACCCTACCGTGACGTCCGTCTGTCTCAGACCTGTGGACGGATTGGGTGTGATGGTGTCGGGGGATGTCATCCGGTCCGCTAGCGCCGCCGACGCCACGGCGCTGTCCTCCCACGCTGTGGAGAGCGCCGTCACCAGCCCGTCGCCGTCGGCGTGTGTTCGGCGTTTCTCAGTGCCGCATACATTGGCGCGTTCATCGTCCGTTCACAGAGCGGCGCTATGGTAAAAGGAGTGGAAAAAAGAAGCCGCCGGATGGCGTGTGCGACAGCAAGAGAGGAACACAGATACATGGGCATGATACGCGTATCCCTGCGGCGAGCCTGCGGACGCCGTGGACGACGGGGCATTCGCCCCCAGACCATCGGTATCTTGGGGATGGTGGTGCTCGCGCTCGCCCTCGTCCCCGTCGTTCGGCCGACTGTGGCCGCCGCGCCCCGCCCCACTGAGGCGTCGGCCGCCGCCCTCCCGCCGGGATTCCAGAAGATCACGCATATCGTCTTCATCATCAAGGAAAACCGTTCGTTCGACCACTACTTTGGCCGCTTCCCGGGCGCCGATGGCGCCACCGTCGGACGCACCTCCACTGGCGAGATTGTGCCCCTCCGGCCGGCACCCGATCAGGTCTTGCCCGACATCGCGCACTCCTCACAGGCCGCCTACCTCGCCTATGACCACGGCCGCATGGACCGCTTCAACCTCATCCCCGGCGCGGTCGACCTCGGTGTCGACAGCGCCTACACGCAGATGCGCCCGCAAGACATCCCCGACTATTGGGCCTACGCCCAGCAGTTTACCCTCGACGACCACTTCTTCTCCACGATCATGGGGCCAACTTTCCCCAATCACCTCGTCACCATCGCGGCGCAATCCGGTGGCGTCAACAACAATCCCGTGTTCGCCAACAGCCCGGCCTACAACGACACGAGTTGGGGCTGCGACAGCCCGCCCGCCACCTATGTCACGACGGTCTCCTCGACGGGGCGTCCGGGACGGACGTTCCCCTGCTTCAACATGGCCACGCTGGCCGACCGCCTCAACGCGAAGCACATCGGCTGGCGCTACTACACGCCTTTGCAACACCAGGCCGGCTACATCTGGTCGACCTTCGACGCGATCCGGCACATCCGCTACAGCCCACAGTGGCACACCAACATGATCCCCTGGGGCCTCTTCCCATCCGACGTAGCGCACGGCCGCCTCGCGCCGGTCACCTGGATCGTCACCGACGCGGCCCATAGCGAGCACCCGCCCGCCTCGACCTGCCTGGGCGAGGACGCCACCGTGCAAGAGGTCAACGCCGTCATGCGCAGTCCCTTCTGGAAGAATACGGCGATCGTCGTGACCTGGGACGATTTCGGTGGCTTCTACGACCATGTGGCGCCGCCGCAGGTCAACCGCCTGGGGTTGGGGCCGCGCGTGCCCACGATCATCATCTCGCCCTACGCCAAGCGGGGCTACGTGGACCACACGCCGTACGACTTCACCTCGTTGCTGCGCTTCGTGGAGGAGCGCTTCGGGCTAGCGCCCTTGACGGCGCGCGACGCCCAGGGGCCGAATCTGGCCAACAGCTTCGCGATCACCGCGCCGCCGCGCGCGCCGTTCATCGCGCCGCCGTCCGCGTGCCCGTTGATCCCTGGCGTGGGCATCAACGGCGGCGCCACGGGCAAACGGAGCGAGAACGTGCTCCTGCTCGGCGACGCCCCCGTGATCACCGGCATCACCGGCCACGGTCACGCCGTGCTGCTCGTGCTGCGCGCCGCGCACGCGGCCGGGACATATCTGGTCACCCCGACGACGCGCGTGCTGGGGCGCGGCGGACGCCCCCTCGACCCGGCCGCACTCCAGGTGGGGGACGTCGTGCTGGGCAGCCCGACGACGCTGCAAGACGAGTCGGCGGAGGGGGTGACCGTGGACGGGCGCGTCGTGGGGGTCGATGCGGCGGCGGGGACCGTCACGCTGGCAGTGCGCACCGTGCTGCAACCGGCCGACGCGCGGCGGTTCCGGGGCCAGGCACTGATCCAGACGGTCGGCGTGGCGGTCACCGCGGACACGGTCATCGTGGTGCGCGGACGTCGAGCCGATCTCGCCGCGCTGCGGCCGGGGCTGGCCGTCTACGCCATGGGGGCGTTGCACGACACCAACCGGACCTTGACACTAACGAGCAGCATCGTGGCCCACTACCCGCCGGTCCACCACCGCACGGCGTAGCGCCCCGCGGCGCCCCCTCCTACCCACCATCACCGCCTCTCCGCCGTGCGCGGGAGTGGTGGGATGCGCCATCACAATCAAGGCGTGGGGGGCCCGTCGGGACCGTCGCGTCGCCGTACGCCCCTCTTTGCGCCACCGCGCCCCGCCGTCACCTACCTAGCGCTGTGTCAGAGGAGTTTGTTTGATTAGCGGCAAGCCTGCGACTGCGGTCGCATGGCAGCGTACGCCGACTGCGGTCGGGTAGTGCGTTCACCAAATCAAACTTTGTCCCCTGATCCTGCACTAGCGCGTGCCAGGACCTGTACCGGCAGCGGACCTCGTGCCGCTCCTCCCGATCGTCCCCCCACGGAAACAGGAGGAGTGCGCGACGATGACGTGGTCATAAAGCCCGTGCGCCCGGACGCGGAGGAGCAGCATGCGTCACCCGTCCGCACCCATCTGCCCTCACCCTCTATACGTCATCGCCCTCTATACTGGGAAGGGGTGCTATCCTGCCTGCGGGTCGTTGCCCGTGGACCACAACAGCGTGGGAGGCCATCCCCGCCAACAGGCGCCCGACCAGAGCTATGGGAATGGGAAGAGAAAGGCACGGTGGGTCGGATGGTCGCGGAGAGCGTACGACGAAGCGCAGAGAGCGCACAAAGAAGGCAGGGCGCGCGCACTACTGGCCCGCTCGGAGGGGACGGCGCGGAGGAGCGGCGGCGCGTGGCGGCGCTCATCGCCCGCTTTGGGATCGATGCGCTGTGCCATGTCCACCTCCGCCCCGATCGCTCCTACGTCTTCGCGCCTGATGACGCGGGTGTCGTCTCGTATGTGGTGGACGGACGGGTGGCGCTCCTGGGAGGCGATCCCGTCGCCGCGCCGAGTGCGCTGCCGCGCCTGGTGCGCCAGGCCCTGGACACCTTCGCGGCCCAGAGGCTCGCCGTGTGCGTGGTTGGCGCGTCGGCCACGGCGGCGCACGCCTACGCCGCGGCCGGCCTACGGGCCATAAAGCTGGGCGAAGAAGCCGTGGTCGATCTGCCGGATTTCGATGTCGCGCGCTTGCGTCCGAAGGTGCGACGTGCCGCGCGGCATATTGCCGCGTGCGGGGTGACGCTGCACGTGGGGACCATGGCCACGCTCGATACGGACCTCGTGGCGCAGTGTCCCGCCGTGTCACGGGCCTGGCTGGCCGACCATGGCGGTGTCACCCAGGGGTTCTCCATGACCACCGGCGCCATACCAGACCAGGATGACAACCTGATTCAGGTTGTCCTCGCGGCCCGCGACGGCCAGGTGCTCGGCTTCCTCACGCTGGCGCAACCCCCGGCGTGCGCCGGGCTCTCGCTTGACCACATGCGGCGGCTCCGCGATAGCCCCAACGGCCTGATGGAGGCGCTGATCAGCCATGCGTGCGCCCACTTCCGCGACGCTGGCGTACGCACGCTCAGCCTGAACTTCGCGCCCTTGAGCGACGCGGCGTGCCCCGAGGGAGAGGGCGCGGCGATCCGTGCCCTGCGGCGTGCCCTCGTCGCGCGTGTCCCCGGCCGGCCCGCGCACGCCCTCTACCTCTTTAATCGCAAATTCGCGTCGCGGTGGACCTGTCGCTACTGGTTATACGGAGGCAAAGGGGATCTGTGGGCGGCCTGTCGCGCGACGCTGCGTGCGGAAGTCGCCACGCCGCTTCCTCTTCCGCAGCCCGTGGCCGCCGCGTGCCTGGCGGCGACGGTGGGCGTTCTGCCCGACCGGATGCTGCGCGGGCGGCTAGGTCGGTTGGAGGAGAGGGCATAGGCATGGGAGAGGAATAGCCCGACATGCTGATAGCGCGGGTGGTCATGCGCGCCAGCCCGTGCATGAGACCGGCATTATTGAAGACGTGGGGAGGGAACCCGGGGGCCGTCGGCGACGTGTCGTGCGTATGATTGGCTATCACCCGGTCCTTGCGGCCGTCGCCGGCCAGGACTGGGTGATCTGGGCGTGACGGCCGGCGAGGGGTGACACGATCCCACACCCCCGTGTCTGCGCACCTGATACACTCGTGGCAGGCGTCGGCGTCATGCTCGTCGCGCCGTCGTGCCCGTGACGTTGGCAGAGGGAGGACAGTCGACGCGGCAGGCGCGTCGTGACGGCGTGTGGTGACAGCCCCCGGTCGCGTTACAGCGCCGCTATAGAAATAAGAACAGGGCAGGCGTATCACGCGTCCCACGCTTCACGGATCGCCGCCACACCATAGCTATGCGACGACGACATGACGCATCCTGCCCCTTTGACGGCGAGGAAGCCACGCATACCACAGCCAGCCGCGCGCGTTCGTGGCTTGTGGGGGTGCTGCTGTTCGTCTGTGTGCTCGCGGGGTATCTCTTCTCGTTCACCGTCGATCAGCCCGCGCACAACGGCGATTGGTACATCCGCTATCAGGTGACGTGCGCCATCGTCGAGCACAACAGCGTCGCCATCACGCCCTACCAGGTTGACAACCGCAGCGGCCCCGGCCTGCACGGCCGTATCTATGCGCAGTACACACTGGGGCAGACCACGGCGATGATCCCGCTGTACCTGCTCGGGCGTCGCCTGGCCGGCCTTGCCCACACCGACTGCGCCGCCCCGGTCGCCCCACCCATCGTGCTGTTGACCTGCAAGCTGCTCGACCCCCTCCTGGGCGCGCTCCTCGCCGTACTGTTCTATGCGACCGCGCGCCTGTTGGCCTATCGCCGCCGCGTCGCGCTCGCCCTCACCGCGCTGCTGGCCTTCGGGACCTCGCTCTGGCCTGACGTGCAGTCGAACCTCGAACATACCATGGAGAGCCTGTTCCTGCTGGCGGCGGCCTACGCCGCGCTGCGCTACACACGTCAGGTGGACATCGAGCGGCGGACATCCAACGTGGGACGACTGTGGCTGGTGGCGATGGGGTTGGCGGGAGGGCTCGTCTTCGTCACACGCGTGGCCGGCGTGATCGCCCTACCTCTCCTCGCGCTGTACCTGCCGCTGCTCCACCGCCGACGGTGGCCGGGTGCGTGGCAGCGTCCTCTCGCGCGCGACCTCGCGCTGTTCGCCCTGGGGGCGCTCCCCGCCATCGTCGTCAACGCGGCCTACAACGCCGCGCGCTTCGGCTCGCCCCTCCTCACCAACCCGCCGTCCAAGCCCGACCAATCGCTCGGCTTCCCGCCGTGGCTGGGTCTGCCCGATTTGCTGGTAAGTCCGGGCAAGGGGCTGCTGTGGTACACGCCCGCCGTGCTGCTGCTCATCCTGGCCGCGCGCCCATTCTGGCGGCGCTGCCCGCGGCCGGCGCTCCTGTTCGCGCTCATCTGCGGCGGCTACCTGCTGTTCTACAGCAACGTGACCTACTGGCACGGCGACCCGGCGTGGGGGCCGCGCTACCTCTACGCGACGCTGCCGTACCTGATCCTGCCGCTGGGCGAGATGTTTGGGCGCTGGCGGACCTACCGCCTCCCGCTGCGTGGCGTGCTGGTCGGCGTGCTGGCCCTCTCGTTCTTGGTGCAGTTCTCCGCCGTGACGGTCAGCTATTGGCGCTCGTTCCACTATGTGTTCGCCACCAACCCCGATCAGGTCGACCACCATGCCTGGGGGTTCAACCTGAACGACTTTTGGACGCCGCAGCAGTCGCCGCTGCTGCTCTCGCTGCGGGGTGTCGCCGACATCGCACGGCTAGACGTTGACCACGCCCCGCTCGTCCGGCACACCCCGTCCGTGCATCTGGGCAGCGCGAACGAGTCGTGCGTCTTCCCGGTCTACCATCAGGCCACGCTGTGCCTCACCGACATCGACGCCCTGCGCGACCGCGCGAGCTTCAATTCCTTCACGCTGTGGTGGCTGCACCCGCATCTGTTTCCCTGGTGGTCCCCCGATGTGGTCCTCACCCTCGCCGTCGTGGTGCTAGGGCTGTTCCTGGGCAGTGGCGCGGCGCTCGTGCGCCTCTCCCGGGAGCCCCGCCCGACGCCTCGGCTGACCGCACCGCGGACGGCGCGCCGCGCCGCCCTGTCGCGCGCTGTGTTCGACGGGCAGCGGCGCGGGAGACAGCCCGTCGCGGGTGCGGGCAGCGCGCAACGGCCGCACGCGCCCGGACGCACGACCATGCGGGCCCGGTCCTCGGCCGTCACGTTGGCGGTGGCGCGGGGTGCGGAGAGGGCACGGGGGGCGCACGACGACGTGTCCGCGGACGCAGGCTTGGGACCGCTGGCGGTGGCGGCCCTGGGCGGTCTCCTGGTCTATAGCGGTCTTGCCACGGTCGGTGCGCTGAGCGCGTCCCGCCCTGTCGCGCCGCTCGTGCGTGTCGTCACGGTGGGACAGACGGTGGTCGATGGCGATATCGCCTACCGCGTCCTGGGTATCGCGCGTCCGCGCACAGTGGTGGACACGCGCTACCCGGCTGCCGATGAGGTATGCGCCACCGCCGGCGGCGGGGACGGGTCCTGCGCCTATACGGTCGTGCGGGTCTGGCTGCGAAACCTGTCGTCACGGCGGCAGCGCGGCATCGCGCGCGCCAATTTCATGCTCGCCGATACCGCCGGCTCCACGACCTATCCCTGGCCCTGTTGGGTCCCCGTCACGCGTGATGGCCGTGGCAAATCGGCGCGTCTACCTGCGGAACAGGACACGCGGGATACGCAGCGGACCGCTATACAGCAGCCCTCGTGTCCGCTCCTGCACACGCCCACGTTTGTCGACCCGGCGGTGGCGCTGGCCGCGTTGTACCACCTGGCGCCCGCGTGGTATCCCATCCCCCCGCGCGTCGCCGTCCAACGCGTGTTGGTGTACGTCGTCCCCACGACGCGGCGGCGCGTCATCCTGCTCGGCCCCGGTATCACCCTGACGCGGCTGGACGTGCCCAGATAGGCGCGCGCGGTCACGGCAACGCCGCCTCTGCACAGGTAATCCGACGACGCATGCCCCCCGCGCGCCGGCAAGATCCGCACGCTCTCCACGTCCCTGTCCGCCGGCGTCACGCACAGTACCCTCCCTTCCGCGACGATGACCCGGCCACCGCTCCAGCGGGTTACAGATGACGGGCTACGGGGTCAAGGAGGGGGACAGGCGCTCTCCTCACGGCCACACGAGGTCGTCGCGGTCATCGTCGGTAGACCCGCCGGCCAGCACCCGTTCCGCCGCGGCTATCGCGTTGGCGGCGTCCAGGCGCCGCGCGTCATGCCTGCGCGCCAGCCCGTCGGCCACCAGCGTCAGCGCACAGACGGCCGCATAGCTGACAACGACACCCACGTCATAGCCGGCGTCAACCTGGCGGGCCGCCATAGAACGCACCGCCTAGGCGGCGAGCGGGACGGCAGTCGCCCCCATGAGGCACGCCACGCCCCCATCCACAGGCAGCCCTCGCCAACCCATCTCCTCGGCGTCGTCGTCACGCCCGCGCATCATCGTGTTTCTTCTCTCTGTGCCCCCATTGGCTGGGACCTCCCCGTGGCTTGCGCCTCCCATCGGTAGGCCGTCCCCTGTCGCTTCTACCCTAGCGCGACCTAACCCTGTCCGTCCAGGACACGCCTCCCGTGAGTCGCGTCCGCCTCCGGCGCAACGAACGGGCGACCTGGCGGGTCCAGGCGCCCCATCCATTATGATGTGCCGTGGCCGCACGCGCAGGACCGTTGCCTAGCCCTGGCTCGCGTCCACACACAGCCCTCTCGCCCATCCGTCGCCGGTTGCCGACGATGGGCCGCGCCGACAGCGCCCCCCCCATCGTCGGCCGTCCTGCGCCACAAGCGGTACAACATGACAGGAAACCCGGAGCAGGGAGAAACGCATGGCAACAACGATGCTCCATCCGGCACGCGTCACTCGCTCCCGGCCTCACCAATGCTCCCCACCGTCGTCGTCTCCGTCCCGGCGACGGAACCATCCGCCACCGGAGACCGCACGCTCGCACCGGAGGGCAACACGGTCGCGACCGAGGAGGACGTATCCGCCGCCGCTGCCGTTGTGGGAGGCGCGCCACCTCCCCCGCTGTACGGGCGGAGCAGGTCGTCTGTGTCGCCTACGAGGTAGAGGCCGTTGGCTCCCGTGGTCCCGTTCCGGAACATGAGGCCGAATCGTACCACTGTGCCGACACGCGGCAGAGGCGCTGTACGGGAGGCGCACACGAGCGACCGCGACTCCCGACGAGGGAGGCGGCTGGTGGCTCCGTCCGCACTGACACCGGCGGGTGCTGTCCGACACCCCTGTAGCGGCCCCATGGTTCATCCATGGACACCCCGCGCCGCGCTGCCACGCGCCGTGGAGGAGGCCCACGACCAATCGTGCGCCGACGGACGATGCCCGTTCCACGCGTCACCTCCGCACATGGGGCTGGACGCCGTTGCTCCCCGTGGTGCTGGCCCCGATTCTGCATGGGGGGAGGGTACGCGCGTCGACACCGTGACGCTGATCGCGTCACGCACGCGTCTACCGACAGGAGGACCGACAATGTTCCCGTTTGACCAGAACAACCAGCAGCAGTACCAGCAGTATGCCCAGGCCAGCGACTCCGGTGACTATAGCCAGATTGACCAGGATCAGGCTGCCACACACGTCCAGCAGTTCGCCCAGAACGCGCCCCCTGAGATGCAGCAGCAAGCCTACGGCCAGTACTTCCAACAGATGCCTCCGGACCAACGCCAGCAGTTCGTGCAGCAACTCCCCCCCGAGATACAGGGCCAGATGGACCCGGCTGACCCGCAGGGCATGGCGCAAGGGATGCAACAGGCGGCGCAGCAGAACCCCAACATCTTGCAGCAGGTCTGGAACAACCCGTTGGGCAAGGTGGCCGCCGTCGGCATCGCCGGTTTTGCGGCCAAGGAGATCCTCAGCCACCGCTAAAGGTTCGTTCACGACGAAAACGTCCATGTCTCGTGCTATCTGACGTGCCAGGGGATGTGATAGGTGAGCAGAGAGAGGGGCGGCCGCCGTGGCGCGGCCGCCCCTCGTTTGCTCACATCATGCACACCCGCAGGGGGATGTACCGCGCGTCCTATGGGAACGGCGCCTGTACCACACCGGTCGTTGCGATGACGAACGGGAGAGGACAGGCGCTTTGTCGTGTCCACCGAAACGCCCGCTTCCTGCCCGTCTATCCGATGGACACGACAAAGGGGCAGGATGTCACGTTCGCCGTGACATCCTGCCCCTTCTGACTGCGACCGCCCACGCTATGGCGCCATGAAGCAACCGGCACGCGCTACGTGCGCGGCGCGTGCTCCACTGGGGCGAACGCGTCAGCCTACATCATCGACGAGAGGGCGCCGCAGGCGATCGGCTTGGCGTACGCCGGGGTGGCCAGCGTCGGCCCCGTGTGCACATTGATGTAGTATTTCTTGCCCGAGAAGCTGCCGCGGAACGACAGGCTGGCGCGCATGATGCCGTTGTTGCCGGCCTCGGTCATCATCATCTTCGAGCTGCTCAGGGGGCGGAAGGTGTACACCACCGGGCCATTCGATAGGCAACTGCTGCCGAGGTGGATGTGCGCCGGATGGATGGTCATGGCCTTCAGGCCGGTCACACGGAGCGACACGGTCGTGATATTGGTGCGCGAACTGTAGTCGAAGACGGCGGTCCCAGTGACCTTGCTGCCGTTCTCCGCGTTGATCCTCACGGTTGCCATAGAACTGTGCGCGGTGGGCGTGGCCGCATGCGCCGTCCCCAGCGCAACGCCACTAACCATCAACGCGCCGGCGGCGGCGACTGCGAGCATGTGCTTCGTCATGAACGATCTCCTTATGTAACGACGGGGCACACGACCCATGTGCCCAAAACAGGTGTTCTACAGGACGTAACAATGCAGTCCTACTCACTGTAGATGACACATATGAATGCGAGATGAACGAGATCCGGGGGCGCTCTGTGCTCAGTAGTTCATCTTCACAATAGAGCGGGGGACGGGTAAGCTAAAGGCAGACCGCCCGAATGGAGTTGCTGGAGGACCGCCCGATGCTGCTGCGCTCGCCCTACCTGCGCCGGAAACCGGCCATCTTT
>JAABUV010004917.1_pt1 | contig 15566 bp, 16 predicted proteins | sample 5559971 | NCBI WGS metagenome assembly JAABUV01 (sample SAMN10711881, study PRJNA513362) | rock metagenome | isolation source: Antarctica rocks | place: Antarctica: Victoria Land, Knobhead nord | collected 2015-12-19
AGGGCCGCTGCGGCTGCTGCCCTCCGCGCCCCCAGCATGCTGGGCAAATAGCTGTTTCAACACAATCCGCCTGCTGCAGAAACACACCCGGTACCCTACTTGTGCCGAGCAAGTTTCAGCTGCAGCCAAAAAGAAGTCCGAGTGCCTGCGCGCTGGTATGCCTGATCAGTCGCAGATAGGTGCAGGAGTTGCCCAAGCCTGCCCGCTTATGCGCATGAGTTCCGAGGCGCTGCAGTGCTCCATCGTCCCTGTGCCTGCTGAGAACGCATGACGCTTGCTGAGGCCCAGGCGGGCCGTGCTATAGCCCATATCGACCTCGATGCGTTTTACTGTGCGGTGCGAAGTCTGCACAGGCCGCGCCTACGCTTTCAACGTGTAGCCAGTGTTGCATACCAGTCAGCAGAGCCTTGTATGCCAACACTCTTATGCCCGTCCAGCGCCAAAGCACTTATTAGCACCGCAGGTTGAGGTGCGGCGCTCGCCGGAGCTCGTCGGCAAGCCCGTCGCGGTCATCCAATACAATCCATTTGGTGACTTGCAGGTCTGAGCGCGTTCACACTGCACCTCATTGCCAACGAACCCTGCAGTGACTGAGAAGCGACTTGCCCAGCTGTGCGGTGCCCCGCAGACGCTCACGCCGGACGACCCGCGCCGGCACATGAACGACTCCAATGGCTCGCTGATAGCCGTGGGCTACCAGGCCCGCGCATACGGCGTGAAGAGGCGCGCGCGCGCCCCGCGGCCGGCCTGCCTGGGGCGGCGTGCCGGCTCGGCCGCTCGCCCGCTGCGCTTTGCCTGCTCTGACGCCCGCCGCAGCAGCCTGCCTTGCTGCCCGCATCCTGCTCACCTGGTCGCGGGACGTTCGCACCTCTGAGCTGCTCGGCCTCCTGTGCTGTCGGCTGCCAGAGCGTGGGCCTGCTGCCTGCGCGCAGGAACATGCGGGGCGACGAGGCGCGCAAGCTGTGCGCCAAGGCGGGCGTGGAGATGCAGCTCGTGCAGGTGCCCACGAGCCACGGCAAGGCCGACCTCACCCTGTACCGTCAGGCGAGCAAGCAGGCGCGCTTGCCGGGGCCCCGCGCCAGCTGGGCTGGCCGCCCGAGGCGGGCAGGCGGGCGCACAGCGGAGCATCCTATGCTCTGCACAACCGCGCCGGCTACAGGTTGCGCGGTGTATGTGCTAAGGGAGCGACCCGTGGCGAGAGTTTGCTAGACGTCGTAGTGTCCTGCAGCCCTCTTGGTCGTGTGGCATGGCGAAGGTTGCACGCCGGTCGACGCACGGCGCGAGAGCGCGGTCCGCCGGCGGCTTGCAGGGGCCTCAGCTGCGCCGATACAGCTGCCCACAGCTGCTGACCGCTGCGCCAGGTGATGGACGTGCTGTCGCGGCTGTCCATCTGCGAGCGCGCCTCCATCGACGAGTGCTACCTGGACATCAGCGCGGAGGCCGGCCGGCGCCTGGCGGCCGCGAGCGGCAGCCCGCCGCCGCCCGTGGACGTGGAGCGGTCTCACGTCGCCGGCCAGGCGCGCCTGTGACGTGGCTGTTCCTCTGGCGAGTCTGCCGCCCGGCTGCAGGAGGCGCTGGGGGCCCCTCCTGCAGCTCCTGCGGGGGCTCCGAGAGAAACCGGGCAGATGCAGGCGATGAGGAGGGTGCACTGCAGTTTCAGCGCATTGTCCAGCTCACGGATGGTGCCCTCGTAGGCGGCCTTCAGGGCCATCTTAGGGCGGCACAGGTTGATCCGCTGGGCCGTCTTCATGTCCGCGTTGTGGCAGCATGAGGCCGTTCGCGCTGGCAAGCTCCTGCCACGGGTTGCGCTCATCGCGCAGCCTGGCGAGCGACGCTTTGGGTGGATTGGCAGGTCGCGCATGAGCACCCGCCGCAGCAGCAGCCACACCAGAGCCTTGCTCGCCAGGCTGCTGCTGCGGTGGCTGCTCACGCGCGACCTGCCCAGCCACACCAGAGCCTCGCTCGCTGAGCTGCGCGGCGAGCGCACTGCGTGGCACGAGCTTGAGTGCGCGGACGGCCTCGCGTGGTACAATGCGGACAGGAGGACCACTCGGCCAGTCAGCCTGCGCCGGCCCAAGATGGCCTTGACGACCGTCGCTGGGGTCACCATCGCGCAGCTGGGCAACGCGCTCGTCACCATGTCGCCCACCACGCGCAGGACAACGGTCTGTGCGTCCAGCGGCAGCAGCTGTGTGGCACTGAAGAGCTCGGCCTGCAAGGTTGTGACGGCGGCGGGCTCAGAGCGTGGGCATCGTCGCAGCTGTGCAACAAGCGTACAACGCCTGAACAGCTCAACGTGACCGTGCTTTGGGCGTACCTCGCGGGTGCGGCTGGCATGCCTGAGGCGCCCCAGGCCTCTGGAGGGCCGAGGGGCGCGCCTCGGGCGGCCAGGTGCACCACCGCGCCGCAGGCCGCGCTCAGGCGGCGGCGCCGGGCGCGCGCAGGCCGAGGGCGGCGCGCGCGCGTGGTGGGCGCGCCCCGACGCCGCGTGGGGCGCCGGCGAGCGCCTGCTGGCGTGCGGCGCCGCGGCGGTCGCCGACCTGCGCGCGGCGGTGCATGCGGAGCTGGGCTACACCACGTCCGCCGGCGCGCCCGCTTGGCCCGCGCCGGGCGCCGCGTGGCCTGGCAGGCGAGCGGCGCAGCACAGCACCTGACGCTAATCCCCAGGATCACACCATTGCAGTGCCCTTGCATGTTTGCTATTAATAACCGGGTCATTGTACGCCAGAGGAGGTGCCGCATGGAAGCTCGCAGGGCCAGCACCAGCTCGAGCGCCGCTCTTCCCTCGCTTGTGCCCGCAGCGCCGTCACGTGCGTCCGCTGCGCACCAAGCCCGGGCCGCGCCGAAGCGCAGGCGTGGCGCACAACAAGATCCTGGCCAAGCTGGCGAGCGGCCTGCACAAGCCGGCGCAGCAGACGGTAGTGCCGCTGGCGGCCGTGCGCGCTCTGCTGGATCCGCTGCCCATCGGCCGCCTGCGCCAGCTGGGCGGCAAGTTCGGCGAGCAGCTGATGGCCGGCCTGGGCATCGCCACTGTGGGTGCGCGGGGACGCGGCGCGCGCGCCCCGCCCTCATCCCGCGTCCGCGCACGCCGCGGCTCCGCCGCGCGGCTCGATGGCGGCTGCGAAGGCTGCGCCTTGCGCGCGCACGCGCGCTGCGGCGCGCGCCGCGGCCCCGACCGCCCAGTCGTATCCCTAACCCTACCGTACCCTAACTTGGCTGCTGCCGCCAGGCGAGCTGGCGGGCGTGCCGCGCGCGCGGCTGGAGGCGGCGGTCGGCGAGGCGGACGCGCAGTGGCTGAGGCAGCTGGCGGCCGGCGTGGACCTGGAGGAGGTGAAGGAGTGCCGCCTGCCGCAGAGCGTATCCTGCGGCAAGACCTTCCGCGGGCCGACGCAGCTGCGCGCGCTGCCCGCGGTGCACCGCTGGCTGCTGGAGCTGGGCAAGTGCGGGCCGCGGCCCTGCGCGCCGGCGCGCGCGGCCGGTGTTCATTCCCGCCTCCCTGGCCGGCGCGCCAGCTGCCCGGGCGTTGCTGAACCTGGCGCTCTAATGCTGCGGCGCAAACGCCTGCCGCTGGTAGCCGTCCTTGTCGGGTACTGGCACCCGCACACATGCGCACGCCACCTCCCTGCATCAAGCGCACAGGCAGGGCAGGGTGCGTACGGCACAGGCATGCGCTCGCGCCGCAGGCGGCCGCGCCGCACCCACCGGCGCGCCGCCTTGTGAGCCGCGCCCGGGCGCGCAGGGAGCTGGAGGAGCGTGTTGCGACCGATCGGGCTGCCAACGCGCGCACGCCCACGCTGCTCACGCTCATGTTCAACCCGGCCGGCGGCGCGGCGGCCGTGTCGCGCTCGTGCGCGCTGCGGCGGCCGACCGCCTCGTGCATCGCCGAAGACGCACTCGGCCTGGTGCGCCGCCGCGAGCGCTCCGTGTCTGCTCCTTGTTCTGTGCTGTGCAAGCTGGCCTTTTGAGAGCCGCGCATGTCCCAGAGTGCCTCATCAGGAACGCAAATGCACGTCCGGTCGCGCATGTTTTGCCTTGGGTTTGTCTTGGGTCATCGCCGGTTGCCGCGGGCAGGGTGCAGCAGCAGGCCCATGCCCTAGCCCCAGGAGCTGACAGTGCGGACGCCTCTGGCGGCCGCGCCCAGGTGAGGCGCTGGGCAGCGGAGCGGTCCGGCTGGGCCATCGTGGGCATGTCGCTGGGCTGCAGCAAGTTCGGCGCCGCGCCCACCGGCGGCTCCACCATCACGCGCTTCCTGCAGCCGCGCGCGGGCGGCCCCGCCAGCCCCGCCGCGCGCGGCCAGGTGCCCGGCGCGAGCCCACCCAGCGCGGGGGCCAGCGCTGCGGCCGCCGCCGCCCGGGCCGGGCGAGGGGTATGCGCAGCAGACGCCCGCGACAGCGCCCGCCAGGCGCCTGGCGAGGCGCTCTGGGCCGGGCCGCCCGGCGGCCCAGCGGGCGACGGCAGTGGGCCCGCCGCCGAGCCTGCTGGGCGGGACGCGGACGACGGCGCGTCCGTTGCGACGGACCCCGCGAGCGCTGCGCGGCGCCCGCCGGGCGATGACGCGGCGGTCCCAGCTGCCGCCTGTGCTGAGCGGGAGGTGCATGGCGCTGCCAGCGCGGGCGCCGAGCGTGATTCGCCAGGCGGGTCAGGCCCTGCCCCGCTGGCTGCTGCCGGTCCACTACGGGAGAGCGACCCGTCGTCGAGAGACGACGGGCCCGCTCTGCCGCCCGATCGCGCGCGCGCTGCCGCGCGCGATCCAGGCAGCTGGCCGACGCCGGCAGACCCGCTCTGCTGCGCTCACCCTGGCAGCGTGCGCGCGCGAGCAGCAGCAGCGGAGGGCCTCAGCGTGCCCGACGGCGCCCGCTGCGGGCAGCAACCCTGCGCAGCGCCTCCGGGGGCTGCTGCGACGTCGGACGCTGGAGCGGCACAGGGTCGGGCGCCTGTCGCAGGCAACGCGCCGGCGCCGAGCAGCGGCGGAGAGCGGGCTGAGCATGGGAGGCCGGCCAGTGAAGCAACGCGCGCCGAGCAGCGTAGCCCGCAAAGCGGGCCCATGCCGCGGGGCGGGCTGCCCTACAACGAGCAGGCGCGCAGGGCCCTCCCTGTCAGGGCAGGAGTCAGAGCATGAGTCAGGGCATGAGCAAACCTGAGTGGCATCTGCTTGTATGGCCTGAGGACGTTTCGTAAGCTGCCACGGCCGTCTGTGGTTGCTGGGAAATTATGTGCGCGCAAGGGCTGCAGCAGCCTGTGAGACCTGTGGTCGTGCACACAGCTGCCCCGCGCACGCTGGCACCATCAAGCACACCTGCGCGCGGCCGCCCTGCTGCACCACGGTCCACCCGGGGCCCACCTCTCACTTGCAGCCCTGACCAGGCCAGCAATGAGCGCATGCTGCCGACCCTGGCTCAGCCTGGCAGGCCGCCGCGGGCGCCCCACCGGGGCGCCCGCTTGCGCAACCCTAACCCTGGTGCCCGCCTGCCAGCCGCGCAGGACCTGGACCCGGAGGCCCTGGCCGCGCTGCCGCCCGACATCCGCCGCGAGCTGCGCCTGGCCTTCATGGCGCGGCGGGCGGCGCCGCGCGCGGGCGCGCCGCCCGCCAAGCGCGCGCGCGCCGCTGCGCCGGGCACCATGGAGCGCTTCCTCACGCGGCGCAAGGGCTAGCGCGCGGGGGGCGCCGGCTGCGGCAGCGCAAGCCCGGTGATGTGTGCGCCGCGTCTGCCCAGCGGGGCAAGCGGCCGCGTGTGTGGCGCTGCATGGGCCAGCGCGTGGCGGGGCTGTGATGTCAGCATAGGATAGGTAAGTTCCTGCCTTGCGGCATTTCCTGTGAGTAATCTCTCGCGTGCTTGAGCGAGTGCAACGCATGTGTCCCATGTGCATGGTTGCATATGTTTGCATGCTGTGGCTCTGTCTGCTAGTGCTTGCTCAGCTTGTGGCTCGTCCTGCTCGTGTTGTGGGCATTTCTGCAGCCAAAAGATACATTCAGCAAAGCACTGCGTGCAGCCATAGTTCGTGGGGCAGTAGTGCTTTGTCCGTCACTGGGGTCCATCCTTGTCCCTGGTGCAACTGGTCAGGCCACAGAATGTAGCGCCCTTTCTACTATTACCAGTGAATTCCACGACTTATTCCTTCCCGACAAACAAAACATTGCAGCAGTGCCTGCAGGGCTGCCAAGATGCAGCCGCGCCCCAGCGCCATGCCTGCCGGCAGCCCGACCGCGCCAGCTGGCGAGCGGCATGACCACACAGGCAAGGCGCCATGCAGACTTGTGTAGGGTCTGTCGGGTGCGCAGGGGGGCAGCGCATGTGGCCGCCACAGCTGCTGCAAATACATGAATTCGGATGTGCCTGCGGCGCGGCAAGGCAGGTAGTGGCTGCAAAGCCCGCAAAATCCTCACCGGCAACCTGTCGCCCTTGCGCGCCTGGGCGGGCAGGGCGCTATCGGGCGCTTGCTGCCTGCCGGGCGGGCCGGCAATCCGTGTGGGGCGGGCCGCCCGTGCCAGCATGACCGCTGGGTGCCCTGGCGGCAGGCAGCTGTGCTGCTTTGCTATCACAAACCACCCCACAGCTGCCGGAAGACACCCCGCGTACTCGTTGGCCTTGTTTGTGGTCCCGCCTATTCAGCGCCCTGTGCCCGCGCCCGCCACGTCCCGAGCAGCGCAGGACACGCCCCTCCGCCAGGCGCGCGACGTATGGCAGCGTCAGACAGAATATGGTGACACACGCTGCCATGGACACTCTGGCGCGGGCAGCACAGTGCCCGCGAGTTTAAGTAGGCGGCCGCTCGGCAGGCCCCCGTGCCATGCAGTGCCGCGGCTGCATATGTCGGCCCGCCGCGGGGCCGCCCAGCCATGCGTTTGGCGCGAGCAGGCGCACGGCCGACCCTCAGCGCCCCCGAGCTGCAACTTGCCCGGCGCGCCCCCTGCCGCCGCCCCACCTTGCGCCGCGCTCGCCAAGCTACCTCCGATCCAACCGCCGCCGCCCGCCGCTCGCGGCCGCCTTGGCAGCCCCCGCTGGCGCCGGCGCCGGCGCGGAGCCCGACCCGCCCGCGCCTGCCGGCCCGGGCGCCGCGGCGGCCGCGGGGCTCTGCGCGGGGCCCCGCGCGGGGCCCTGCGCGGGGCCCTGCGCGGCCCGCAGCGCGGTGAGCGTCTCGGGCGCGAGCGCGGAACTGGCCAGGCCGACCCAGGCGGCCTTGCTGACGGGCTCGTAGGTGTACACGCTGTAGAAGGCGCGCAGGAAGATGTCGCCGAGCACGAGCTTGCCGCTGGGCCCGCCGCCGACGAGGCCGGACATGCAGTATGCGGTGTCGCCGTCGCCCACCTGGCGCCGCGCCGCATGTGTCGGCCGGTTGTCTGCAGCTGCCATGCTGTGAGCACACCAGTGCGCCGCATGGCTGCAATCCAGCCGTGCTTCCCTTGCAGCGCTCGATACGTGGCGGTTGGAGCACGCGTGCGAGAGACTGCCCACTGCCAGCGACCATGATGAAGCTGAAAGCCGTGCCTCCATGACGTGGTCAAGGGGCTGCGCACCGCCACGATGTACTGCCGCGAGGTGAGCTGCAAGATCTTGTTCCCGAGGACGAAGCCCATTGGCGGCAGCGCGTCGATCTTGGCCTCGTTGCAGCCGGACTCCAGCGTCCAGACGCGCGTCTCGTTCACGAACCGCATGCCCGGGATGCGCTGCGCCGCGCAGCGCCCGTCAGCATCCCCACAGTGCAGCACCGCCGCCCGCGCGGCGTGCGCGGCCTGCACGGCGGCAGCAGCATCCGCGTCAGCGCGCGTTGGGGCTGAGTTGACGGCGCGCGCGTCGGGGCGCACTGAGTTGACGGCGCGCGCGTCGTCGTCCGTCGCGGTCAGCAGCGATGTCCCCGTGTCCATGATGGCGCCCGTGGCGTTGATGCCCGTGATACCGTTGTCGCCCACCACCAGGCCGTCCAGCGCGACCGTCCAGTACTTGTCGGAGATGACCTGCCGATAGGTGCCGGCCGATCAGCGCCTGCAGGATAGTCGACAATGCGCTGTCTGCTCAACAGAGCGCCAGCCAGCCAACCCCACGAGCCTTGCCCTGCGTGTGCAGTCTGCTTCATGCTTTTCCAGGAGCGCTGAGCTTTTCCAAGAGCGCTGTGCTTGCTTCTGGGAACCCTGTCTGGGAATCCGCAAAATGTCATGCTTTGTCATACAGGCACACATTGTGCCAGCCGCGACAGGTCCTGCAGGGCCGTCGCGGCATGCGAGCGCTCGTGCGCCTGGGCGCGCGCGGCAGGCGAAGAGCGCGTGCGGCCGGCGCCGCGCGCGCACCGGCAGGTCGGTGATGCCGCCCTCGTAGCGCGCGGGGTCCACGTTGCCGAAGCGGATCGACCCGGCGGGCTCCATGGTGGGGTCGGGGTTCAGCCACACGCCGAAGACGGGGATGTCCAGCATGCGCTGCGCAATCATGTTGAAGAAGACGGGCGCCACGCCCGTCTTGTTCAGCCGCGGCAGCGCCAGGCCCTGCGCGCGGCGCAGCATAACCTCAGCGTCCGGCCGCAGTGCCAGACGGCGCGGCGCCCCCGCTTGACCTCGGCAGCTCTCAGCCGGTGGGACCCGCGCCCTCGTCCGAGCGACGACCAGACCCTGCCACCTGCAGCAGCCGCCGAGGCAAACGTATTGGGGCGTGTACGGGCTGCGTGCAGCCACGCACAGCCCTGCATGTGAGCATACGCTAAGTAGGCCCTGCCACGCTCACAGCAGTGCTGTGGCAAGTTTACAAGCGCTCGTACAGAAACTGCGTAGCACATACACGCAGCGTTGCCATGACAGAGCGCACGTGTCCAAGTAGCTGCGGCCCCTGTGTTCAGTGGCCGCGAGCAAGGTCAGACATCCGCTCGTTGCCGCCTGCGGCTCGCCCTCAGGACGCAGCAGTGTGACCCTGCCCACGCTTCCAGTGACCTCGACACGTGCATGCCCACTCTGCATCTGGAAGCATGACAGGGGGTCCCCAGTGCGTAAGGTCGGCCTGTTGTAGGCTGACAGTAGGCCGCACACCCATCAGTAACCAGGCCTGCAGCACCAGTGCCGCACGGCACGTCACAGTCCCAGCAGGGTAGCAGGCGCAGCCGCCGCGGGGTCCAAACCAAGCACCAGCTCAGCCTCTCACTCACTCAGCAGCCTCAAAACACGCTCCGCCGGCACGCAGCAGCTGCTCAGGTAACTGCCTTGCTGGCAGCCTGCACCCGCTTGCGCGCGCCCTGCAAGCCGCCGTGCATGCCGCTACCGAGGCTGCCGCCTGTCAGTCAGCCTGCGGCGGCGGGTGCGCCCTGCAAGGCCCCCCGGCGGTGCGCGGGGGGCGCACGAAGATGCCGTCGCACGACGTGGACGCAAAGTCCGCTGTGGAGTTGGTGGCCATGCCCACGCCCTGGTTGCTCACGTTGGTCAGTGGCAGGCCCAGCTCCAGCGTGTCATACACCACCATGCCGTCCACCACGCCCGAGCCATAGCGGATTGTAAAGTTCCTGTCCGCCGACTGCGCGCGCCGCGCCAGCACCCGCTGAGCGCCGTGCGCAGGCCCCGAGGGCGCGTCCGCACGCGCGCGCGCTACATGAGCGGCAGAGGCGCAGCGGCGACGGGCGGAGCGCGCGGACCCACCTTCAGCGACTTGGACTTGCCCTGGTCGAAGCGCGGGTGTGTCACGCACGAGGGCGTGTTGCAGCTGGTGTCTGGCAGCCATAGGTCCGCTGAACCCGTGTCAAAGCAGACATTGCTCTGCTGTGGGTCCGAGCCGAGGGAGATGACCCCGTAATCTGCCGCCCCAGCAGCCGTCAGCTGGAGTCCTTTCCACGCAGTTGGTGAGGCAGGACCCCAGCCACCACGCCAGCCCCGGACCGGAGGCCTGCCTCCGCAGAACGCCCACGACGCCTGCCCGGCGCTTGGAACCGCGTCACAGGCAGCAAGGTCCCGGCAGCGCGGGCACGCACAGAGGACGTTCCGTTGGGCCCGCTGCACGTTCTTGTCGAGCGTGCTGTTGTGGCGCCAGAGCGCGACGTCGAACGCGGCCCCTAGAGCGGGTGCAACGCAGCAGCAGGCCAGCAGCGTCGCAGCAGCCGCCACAGCCGCTGCTCTCATGTCGTTCGGGGCTGTGGCATGCCAGATCAGCGAGCTGCACAGGCAACCGGCCCCAAGTACGTCGTATGGGCCGCGCTCTTGACGGGCAGGCTGCATCAGGTCGGAAACCTCAAATCATTTCAAATTTTCCTAGGGCATGAAATGCGCACGCATGTGTCATGAATAACTGCGTCCTGATAAAAGTGATCGGCATCCTGCGCTTTACTCATCCGAGAGTCTGCAGCCAACTGTCAGGTTGCGGGCCGAAGCGGCTGCTCCAAGCGAGCGCGACATGTCGTGCAGTGTAAGAGGCCTGCTGCAGAGGCCCGCGGCCGTACACAGCTCACACACCACAGAGGCGGACGAACGCGCTGTGCTATGAGGTTCAGTACAGCTGCCTTGACCCACTCAAGGAAATCATGTGAGCGCAGAGTGTCTTTTACAGTTACAGCGCGCCCCCAGGCTTGCCATAACGCGGCACTAACAGCACTTGAGCCTAACATCATCTCCCAAGGTTGGGTTCATATGGGCAGATGCAACCCTGCCAGCCACAGGCGCGCCGGTCGCAGGCGCACAGCCGACAGCGCAAGATTCAGACCAGCTTCAGGCGGACAAAATATCTTGCATCAAGAACATGCATGCATCTGGATGTGATGCACATCCGCGCTCGCCGCCCAGCCCGCCCTGATCAACTGAGACGAAACAATGCCTGAAGACCAGGCGGCAGGCTGAATACGAGACAGCAATGATCAATTCCCATGCGCGTCCTAACGGAATGAAAGCGAGTGTGGGACAAGCTCAACCTGCATACGGTGCGCAAACAACAATCGGCCAGAGCCAGGCAGCAGCAGGCGGCGCCCGCCTGCGGCCAGGTGCACGGAGGTCTGGCCTCAGCCCGCATGCACCTGGCCCCCACGTCGCGGGGCGCGTCCAGCTGGACAGCACATCCGCCGCACATGACCCAGGGGTGCTGCATGGCACGGCCGCCAAATTCGACAGCGCTCACAATGCTCAGCCTGGCCTATCAAACAGGGCCGACCATGTATGGCCAGCCGCACGTGGGACTGCATACACCACCGCTCGCAATGCACGCGCAAGATCACGAACTCCCCGATCTACATAAGTTCCAGCAGGCGTCCAGCACCGCGCGCGCGAGACATCCAACATGCCCGGGACATGCCCCGGGGCTCTAGGGCACACGGGCGTGCTGGCGCCCGGCCGCTCAGCGCCCTGCGCGCGGCGTGGGCCCGCTCCGCGCTGCGAGGCCGCCGCCGGCCTGCGCCGCGGGCGGCGCTGCCGCGGGCGGCGCGCCAGCGCCGCCCACCTCGGACCCCTGCTCGCCAGCGGCGCCTGCGTTGCCCGCCGCACTGCCTGCGTCCAGGCCCCCGCCGTGGGCGGCCATGTAGCTCGAGGCGCCTGTCACGCGCGTCCCGAGCGCCGCCGGTGACTGGCGCCCCGGGTCGGCCGCGGCCGCCGCGGCTGCGCCCGCGGCGCCGGGCAGCTGCGCCACGGCACGGTTGGCGGATGCAGACGCCGCGGTGGGCAGGGTGTCGCCGGCGTCCTCGGTCCAGGCCGCGGCGGCCGCGATGCCGGGGTTGGGGGAGGGCGTGGGCCTGGTAGGCGAGGCCCGCTGGACGGCCACGCCGGCCGGCGGCGCCACCGGCGCGGCCTCGCTGTACCCGTCGCGCGCGAGCGGGTTGGGGCGCCGCGGCGCGCCCGCGTCCGGCCCCGCATTCGACCCAGCGTCCACGGGCGCGCTGGCCGCGGCGGGCGCCAGGCCAATGAACGCGCCCGGGCGGCCCTTGCCGGGCGCCCGCTGCTCGCGGTAGGTGCTGTAGTACGCGCGCAGGAACGTCTCCCCGAGCACCACCTTGGAGCCGATCGCGCCGCCGCCCACGATGCCGGACATGCAGAAGCGGCTCGGGCCCGCGCCGATCTGCGCCCCGCCGCAGGCCGTGAGGGGCAAGCCGGCACACATAGCGCCCTGCGCTGTCTCGGCGCACGAGGCTGGACATGTGCCAGCCAGTTGCAGGGCCCGCGGGCGATGAGCGAGCGCCGCGGGCACGCGCCTGCACGACATACTGCCGCGGGCTGAGCGTGAAGGCGTGGCCGCCCAGCACGAAGGTGACGTTAGGCAGGCCGTCCACGGCGTCGCAGCCGGCGTCCACGCGCCACAGCTTGGCGTCCGGCTGGTACGTCACGCCCGGCAGGCGCTGCGCGCAGGCGCAGACCCCCATGCGTCAGCGCCTGTGCACTCTGGAGCACGCTCGGCGCCGCAGAGGTGGCATGAGCTGCACGCGCGCATACGTGCGCCGCCCGGCGCTGCGCGTCCCACCGCCACCGTGTGCCCCGCGGCTGCAGATTTCGCAGCCCAGCGCGGGCGAGCAGGCGGGCCGGCGCACCGTGTTGATTGAGCGCGAGTCCGCGTCGGAGCACGTGATGAGCGTGGTGCCAGTGTCAAGGATGGCAGCGCGCGCGCTCAGCTGCACGCGCGCGCTGCCCACGCTCGCGGCCCCCATCGCCAGCATCCAGTACCTGCCCCGGTGCGGTCGCGCGCCTATCAGTCCTGACGCGGCCTGCACACAGTCCGTCCGACCCAGCCACTGCCGCCCGCGTCCCTGCCACTGCTTTGCGGCGCCCGTGCATGGCTGATTTGCCTGGTCTGTGAGGCAGGCGTGTCACCAGCTTCCCCTGGTCCTGAGAAGACTCGCATGCAAAACTGGTGCATTGGCAGCAGGATGGCTGATGCATGCGCAGGTACAGCCGCTGCAACAGGACAACAAAAGCGTGGCTGCCACGGGGCCACAGCCAGGCGCGCACTTGTCGCTCACGACCGGCAGCTCCACGAGCGGGCCGTCCTGCCGGTCGACGCTGGCGCCGCCGAAGCGGATCTCGCCGGCGGCCACCTCGGACACGTCCGGGTTGAGCCACAGCGAGAACATGGGCGTGTCCAGCAGGCCCAGGTCCAGCATGCGCCAGAAGCCCGGCCGCCCGCCCGAGGCCTTGGACAGGCTGGGCAGGGCCAGGCCCTGCGACGCGCGGCCGCGCCTGTCAGCCGAGGCTGCAGAGCGGGCGGCCTGTGGGCACTGTGCAGCCGGCGCTGCGCCTGCTGCCGCAGACGCGCATCTGGCAACGTGGAGACGCTGGCGCTGCATGCGCAGCCTGCGCATACATGGGGTGTGAGAGGCAGGGCCGCACGAAGATGCCGTCGCAGGAGGCGGCGTCAAAGTCAGGCGACGCCTGGCTCGCCAGGCCGAACGTCTGCGCGGGCAGCTCCAGCGGCGGCTGTGCGAGCGTCAGCGTGTCGTGCGCCAGCTTGCCGCTGACCGTCCCTGTACCGTACTTTATGGTAAAGGCCGCGGCGGCGCCCTGCAAGGGACGGAGGAACCGCGGTCAGGCTGGCGTGTCTGGCTGGCGCAGCGACCCTCGCTGCACTCCCCCGCACCCTCGCCCCCACAGGCTGCCCCGCCAGGCGCACCTGCTGGAAGGTGCTGCTGGCGTTGCGCGCAAAGCGCGTATGCGTACGGCACGACGGCGACTTGCAGTCGTCGGACGGCAGCCTGCGCACGTGCACTATGCTTAAGGCCGGCCCTCGGGCACGCCGAAAGCTGCGCAGAGCGCCGGGGGGTGGCACGGGAGCACGCACCACAAGTCCGCGGAACCCGTGTCGCAGCAGAGCAGGAAGCGCTGCGCTGGTGTGCCCATGAAGGCTTCCGCATAGCTGCGCAGGTGTTGGCACAAGTTAGGTCGCTTGACACCTACCGGCATGGCAAGGGGCTGTGCGTCATAGTTTGGAACATGTAAACGTACTAGAGGACATTGCGAGCCGAGCGGCCCGGGTCTGCGTCCAAGAGGCTGCCGCGGCGGTAGAGCGGCAGCACGGCCTGCCCAGCGCGGCCGGGGACAACGCAGGCGACCAGTACGAGCACGCCCGCCACTGTCCGGCAGCTGCTGCAACTCGGCAGGAACATACCCCTGCCCCGGGCGCCATTCATGAGCTGCTACTTGTCGTAGTGGGACCCCGCGGGCGTCCTGCACACACAGAAGCTAGCATTGGGCCCCTCGACACGCTGTGGCTAGGTGCATGCTGCTCGGACTCGGAGCAGCACAGCGAGCAGGCGACTTCGAGTGTAACAACGTAACAACGCGCTGCTGCCGGTCTACAGCGCTTCAGTGCGCTCGGCAGAAGTCTAACGAGTTCAAGTTCCAACCCTAACTGCTCGATTTTAGGGTCCAAGATACGGCAGCAATCGGCAAGATAGACAAAGCATGCTCAAGACACGCTGCCTGCACGTCATGCGAGCCCCTCGGCCTGCTCATGCAGGCCGTGCGGCACACGCGCGGCCACGAGCGCGCGCACAGTGTCCAGCGCCGCGGCCTGCTGCTGCGGCTGGCCCCACAGCTCCAGGCGGGGCCTGTACTGCCGCATGGCGCGCTCCTCCTCCGCGCTGAGCCGCCCGTTCCCGCCCGGCAGGCCTGCCGCCCCGGGGCGTGCTCTGTGCGCATGCGCGCGGCGCGGACCTGCAGTGCGCGGAGCGGCGCCGGGGAGAGCAGTACCAGGGCGGCCAGCAGCCTCCCCCGGCGCCCATTTCCGCCCATACCACGCTGGTCGCGTGTGTGCCAGGCAGGCTGGAAAGCAGGAGGGCGCTCACCGGCAGGCACACAGTCGCCCTCGACGGCGGCCGCGATGGCTGCGGCGACCGCGTCTGCCGGCGGGCTGGCGTCCACCCAGGCGTAGGCGGGCTCGCTGCGGAACCAGGAGAGCTGGCTGTGGCACAGCCGCCGCGTGGCAGCCTGCATGTCCTGCACCGTGGCCACCTGCATGCATGCGTGCGGCCTGCGTGACCCCCGCGCCCGCGCCGCCCTGGCAGGCATGCTCAGCGGGCGCTGCGACTTTCGCACCAATGGCGATTGTCCAGAGCCGTATGCGCCGGCCCTCCCCACGGCAGCGACGGCGGCCAAGCATGGAGAGCACGCATCGTCCCTCTTTGGCTACTAGGCGCTTGACGCAAGCCCTGCAAAAGCGCTGAACGCGCTGCGCCGGGCGCGCAGGGATGCCGCCGAGGCCCGGCACGGAGAGGGCCGGCGCGCCAGGCCGTCGGCGGAGACGGCGTCTGGCCGGGCGTGGCAGCGCTGCAGGAAGTCCAGCGCCTGGCGGTACCCGATCGCGCGCGCCGCGCAGCAGCTGTCCGCCGGCAGGCCCGCGTCCAGCAGGCCCTGCGCTTCCTGCGCGCCGCGCGGCCGGCCCGCTCAGCGCACCGCGCGGGCCGCTCAGCGACGGTCTCATCGGAAGGGCCTGTGTCTGGGGCAGCGAGTGGGCTCAGCGTCGAGCAGACAGCCTGGCTTGCCGGAGCTTGTGCACCCGGGCGCCTTCGACAGCCTGCCCCAGCGAGGTAATAAGTCCATGAAGTGGGGGGGACGTGAAACTAAGCGACCAAATGCTACTGCTGGAAGCACAAACACACGTCGAAAGGCCCGTTTAGGCGCCTCTCAGAGCAGC
>JAABUV010004918.1_pt1 | contig 15564 bp, 15 predicted proteins | sample 5559971 | NCBI WGS metagenome assembly JAABUV01 (sample SAMN10711881, study PRJNA513362) | rock metagenome | isolation source: Antarctica rocks | place: Antarctica: Victoria Land, Knobhead nord | collected 2015-12-19
GCAACGTCAATGCGAAGTTATTCGATGACATACGACAAAACTTGATCAATTTACGTCAGAATCAGTGTCAAATTCGCATACAGTGAATATCGAGTCGCAAGAGCATTATTGGGAACGAAAAAGCGAACCAATTGGTCAAAAGCGCTGCTCAAGAATTATCAGTTATCGACAACACGAAAGCAATCATCATAAGCTTTGTCAAAAAGCAAATTTGCAAAGAGGCGAAATTACAATGATTAAATGCCTGGAAAAGCAGCATCAAGAAGGGAAACCAGTATCGAAAGCACATATCGAAGGTGAATCTAAGTCATAAATCACTAAAAGAGATGAGGAAAATCGATAGACTAACGTTTTCAACCTTTATTCAGCTGAAAATGAAACATGACTATTTCAAGAGCTATTTGCATCGATTATCAGAGAATAATTCGAACAAATGCTATGAAATATGCAATGCGAGGCAAACGTCGAAGCATTTACTGCTGAACTGCAGGCATTATAGAGCAGAGCAGATAAAGCTTAAGGAAAAAGCTCAGCTCAAAAACACAGACACTATATTGACACTGTTCATCATCAAGATTGGAAGAATCGCAACACTAGAGTATTTGAAAAATACTCGAATTGCGACAAGGAAATGACTATTAGAAACGGAAGAGTAGAACGCGAAGAGTGCGAAGAAACAAAGAAAAACGGAAGTACGATGACGAGGGTTAAGTGAGAGCGCTTGTATGCGCAAACTATCGATGTGATTGACCAACAAGAAGATATAAAGCAGCGACTTTGACCAGGTTACATGTAACTTAGCATACATACAGCGCCTAGACAGTGTCATAGCCATAGGCTGCATGCACTTAATGAAGAAAAAAAAAATCGAAAAAAAATCATCAACTCATAAACATGAAAAAAACTTTTTGTTGCTGAATACTTTGCGTTTGTTCAAGAACTTGCAAATCACAACATCAAATTTCTAACAGCAATTGCGTTGAATAAAAAGAGAAATTTTGCAAAACAATGTCATTATATGATCATAAGAGCAAATCTTTCTATCTGCTTTTCATATAGAGCACACGACTCATTTTCTTCACTGCAAAACACGATGCTTACAATCTCTTCATACATACTGAGTGTTTCTTGATCTTTGATCTTGCGAGTCAACAAAGATTTTTAATTTCAAAGATTATATTTAATGTGTTCTTGTGATTTAAGTACAATGACAGTTTAATCAATCGAGTTAGACTTCAATGTTCTGTCAAGATGTTAAAAAAGTATCAGCGTATCTGCTTTGAAATCAGTCAAGCACACGTAATTGATCTAACTCAAGATCAAAGATCATGAAAAGTCAGCTCACAGAATCTTTCTAGCAGCTGTGTCAGACTACTGCAAAGCTCAATTCTTTAATGAGTGAGATCATTTACTTGCACATCAAGCGAAGATACAAGTCAAAAAGATGACATTTATGATGCTTTTGCAAATAATTGATTTCGCGTACATCAATATAATAAAATGATCTCAAATTCATGATTTCAAAAATAATGATGAAATCATGAAAAAGTTAAATGAGTTATTGAATTTGCTGCAAATGATAAATATGTGATTACTTAAGATCTTGCACACTATAATCAAGAGTAAGATCATCAACAATGTGATAACTGATGTCAGATCAGATAATGTTGAATTGATTTGAAATATTGCAAAGAATGTTAATGCATGAAGTTTGACAAGTTATTGCAATGCATTTATAGTGAATAGTTTGAGCTTTGTGAAGATTGCAAGAAGTCAAGATTAGCGACAAGAATGAGAAAGTTAATAAAAGAAGAATTTGAGCTGTTGCTGATATAGAATCGAGACATGAGAGAAAGAGTCATCATTAAAAAACTGTTTTTACAGATTGAAGATCAAAGAGACTTGAGAATTTGAACAGAAGTATCACAGCTTTGACATTTAACACAGAAGTTAAAGAGTGAACGTAAGATCATTGCTACATCAGATGCTACAGATCAGCAGCGCATGATAGACTTTCAAAGCGAGTACAACAATTTAGTTTCACTCAGCATGAGCATTGAATAAAACTACTGTGTTCAGACATACATGCATAGTTAATGTTCAGATAAGAAGATCGAGAAATGCTACATCAACAAAAATCATTCATTTCATTTTCTTAATCATTAATTCGTCATTTTTAGTCATGAACATATATTTTGTATGCAGATAAGATTGTTGATCTTCACGAAATTAAAGTTAATCAATTTGTTTTCTGAGTTATTTTGCAGTGAATGCTCGATAAGATTACTTGAATCATGTCACTCAATGTCTTGATGATTGCACTTGCTCAAAACTTTTAACAATGTTGTTTTCATGTTCTTTGCACAAGACTCAAGAAATGATCTGCGAATCATCTTTGAAATTAGAATCAATTAAGTCATTTTCTGAATTGTTTTGACTTGAGTTGATGTTTTTTTTATTTCTTCATTAAGTGCATGCAGTCTATGATTATGATGCTATCTAGACGCTGTGTGTATGCTAAATTACATGTAATCTAGTCAAAATCGCTGCAGTGTATCTTTTTATTAATCAATCACATCGATAGTTTGCACATACGAGCGCGTGAGCTGTCTATATAATCAAGTGATCATATAAACAACTCAAGATTGTGAAAGCTGATCACTTTGACGTAAGCTTTCAACTTGTCTGTATGATCATCAAGCTACGCGAGCTAGATGAGCTTTGATCTATGTAGATGAAAGTTGATCACTTTGACGTGAGCTTTCAAGTTCGCTGTATGATCACTCAGCTGAATGAACTAGATGAGTTTGATTTATGTATTTGCGACGCATGTAAATCGATCAGAAAACCGAAAAATCAATCGATTTACTGCGTCGCACAGATGTGTATGTGCGCAAAAGCTGAGTTGTGCTTTTGCAATAACTGTTTTTTTTCTTTTCTTCATTAAGTGCATGCAGTCTATGACTATGACACTATCTAGACGCTGTGTGTATGTTAAATTACATGTAATCTAGTCAAAATCGCTGCAGTGTATCTTTTCATTGATTAATCACATCGATAGTTTGTGCAAATGAGTGCGTGAGCTGTCTATATAATCAAGTGATCATATAAATAATTCAAGATTGTGAAAGCTGATCACTTTGATGTGAGCTTTCAACTTGTCTGTATGATCATTAAGTTATACGAACTAAATAAGCTTGAATTTATGTAGATAAAAGCTGATCACTTCAATATGAGCTTTCAACTTGTCTGTATGATCATTAAGTTATACGAACTAAATGAGCTTTGATTTATGTAGATAAAAGCTGATCACTTCAATGTAAGCTTTCAAGTTGACTGTATGATCATTAAGTTAAGCGAGCTAGATGAGTTTTGATCTCTGTATTTGCAACGCATGTAAATCAATCAGAAAATCGAAAAATCAATCGATTTACTGCATCGCACAGATGTGTATGTGTGCAAAAGCTGAATCGTGCTTTCGCAGTGATTGTGTGAATGTCGTATATTAGTTGCAGCGTGTGTGCAAAGACGTTGCTGTCGTTATGTGTATATGAGCAAAGACTGTGTCGTGTCTTTGCAGTGTATGTAATTGCGATGCATGTAAATCGATCTGATAAAGCGAAAAATCGATTGATTTACTGTCTCATATGAACATGTAGATGTGCAAAAGCTGAGTCATGTCTTCGCAGTGTATATGTATGATGTATATGAGTTGCAGCGTGTGCGCAAAGACGTTGCTGTCGTTTTATGTATATAAGCAAAGTTTGTGTTATGTCTTCGCAGTGTATGTAATTGCAATGCATGTACATCAATCTGATAAAGCAAAAAATCGATCGATTTACTGTCTTACACAAACGTGTAGATGTACAAAAGCTGAATCATGTCTTCGCAATATATGTGTGTTTATCATATATGAGTTCAACATGTGAATAAAGCGCTGTTACTGCTCTGTATATGATTGCGCTGCGTGTAAATCGGTCTGAAAATGCGAAAAATCGATTGATTTACTGCATCACATCTGTCTGTATGTGCGCAAAAGCTGAGTCGTGTCTTTGCAGTATATATGTGTATATTGTATATAAGCTCAACATGTGAATAAAGCGCTGTTACTGCTCTGTATGTGATTGCGCTGCGTGTAAATCGATCTGAAAATGCGAAAAATCAATCGATTTACTGCATCACATCTGTCTGTATATGTGCAAAAGCTGAATTGTATCTTCGCAATATGTGTATATATGTTGTATATGAGTTGCAGCATGTATGCAAAGACGTTGCTGTTCTTCTGTGTATATGTGAACTTCAACGTGTCAACGATCGCGTTGTTATTATCTCACTTTTCGACTGTGTGTGAGCTCAACATGTGAGTAAAGTGCTGTTACTGCTTTGTTAATGTTGATGAGATTGTTTAGCTCTTCTGACAAGCATAGCTTGCAGAAGATTCATAGTCAGCATCTTGTACAGGTAAATCTCGTTGTCAATCACTTGAGTCGATGTATATTTTGAAGAGATGAATGATTGAGAGTGAAGAGTATTCATGTACTATTAATGATGTTCTTGAGTACAATAACAACATTTATTGTAATGATGCTTCATACTATAATTCTGTCTTTAAATAAGTCTTTGTAAATATATATAATATATGCAAAAAGAAGAATCGACATATGTGACATAAGCAACAAAAGTGACGAAAGCAACGAAAGCGAGATTCAGTTCAGTGCATATGAACAAACGCAGATTTTATTGACAAAAGCAAGATTCAGTTCAATGACATATGAATGAATGCAGATTTTATCGACAAAAGCAGAACTCAGCTCAGTGAGATCAGCTTAAACTCAGATTTCATTTAACTTTAAGCAATGAATGTCACTTAGACTAAACTCTAAAATTTAATTCACTTTACAAACCGTTAATGCAGCATCTTTGATTCTGCAACTGATGAGATTTTGAACTCAATTTTGAATTCAAATGAATTCTTCAACTTGCATGAATTTATGTACATGTTTCATTTCTTATTACTCTTGAATTGATTGCAAAATTGATTGCAAAGTAGAAATAATATTGCAGCGAATTCTAAATTTAAGCTTACAAGACTAAATTTCAATCATGAGTCAAACAATAGATTGCGATTGTCAAGCAGCTCAGAATCATCATTGTTAAGCGCATCATCATCATTCTCATCATCACTCAGCAAAAAATCTCATAACAAGCAATTTGTCAAAAAGATGTCTTGAAAACAGTCAATAGTGAAGTCAAGAACTGATAATAAAAAAATGAAACTCATTAAAGTAAGTTTGAGACTTACTAGATTGCAAGAAGAATTGCAAAAGTAATTTCAAAGACGCTGATCATATGTTACAATGTTTGATTCATTGAGTCAGTTTATGTTATCAATGTCATCATAAAAAGTGATCTTATTAAGCTCAAGAAAATGCGAAAATATTGCAAAGAAACTGTGACACTTCGTGAAATTCATTGATATCAAAGAACAATTGACTTACTTATTTCAAAGCTGTCGTTTCAGCATGTGATTCGCGAAGTGTGTCATGAATTGATTGAAGTCAATCTTCGCTTTCAATCAAAAGCTATAAAGACATTGCAGAAGACGATGAAAGCATGACTGATTGCAATGTATGAAAATTAGTTTCATGATCAATTTTGCAATTGATTTTGCAATTGATTTTGCGATTCAAATACTGATTACTTAACAGACATCAATCTTTGTGCAATTCACGCAAAGCGTGTAATCATTCAAGCGAAGAATATAAGATTGATTTTTCGTCTTACGAGCGAAAAGTTTACATTTGAAGCTTGTTCAAATTACATGACAAAGTAGATAGTCATGTTACTATGCAATCAGAATGCAACGCTGTCATAAAACAAATAGATAGTAAATACAATTTTTGCACTGTCACACTGTTAGTGATACTATTGCTTTCGCGCATAATTCAAGTTAATTCTTATCGCTTTTGTCAATAACTTTAGTTTTTTTTCTCTTGAATGTAAAGTCAATTGATTAACTACTTGTATGCATGAGATTTCAGCACCAACGAGATTTTCGCGTACGCTAACTAAAACTATCTATATTGATGTCATTTTAGTACGTCAAATTCTAACTATTTGTTGCTAATCTTTCTAAATTAGAGTGCGCAGAAACTCAGTTTGCGTGAAAATCTCATGCATACAAGTAATTATTCTATTTTTAGAAATTAAATTCAAATTCAGTTTGCATGAAAACTCTGTGCATATGAGTAAGTATACTATTTTTAGAAATTGAGTTCAAGCAACTCAACTTAATTTCAAGTTGAGCTTGAGTTGAGCAGAATTAATTCAATCTCAATTCAAACTCAGAATTAAGTTAAGTTAATCTTTCTCAATTCAACTCAACTTTAACTTGATAACAAATTTAGTCAAAAGAGCTGAATAATCTTATTAACATTGACAGAGCAGTAACAGCGCTTTACTTATGCATTGAGCTTACATACAGTTGAAAAGCGAGATAATAACAACGCGATCATTGATGTGTTGAAGCTTGCATATACACAGAAGAACAGCAACATCTTTGCATACATGCTGCAATTTATATACAACATATATACATATATTGCAAAGACATGATTCAGCTTTTACACATTTACACGTTTTCATGATGCAGTAGATTAATCGATTTTTTGCTTTATCAGATCGATTTACATGCATCGTAATCACATACATAATGAAGACATGATACAGACTTTGCTCATATATATAGAATGACAGCAACGTCTCTGCGCATGTGTTGCAATTTATATACATCACATACATATACATTGCAAAGGCATGACTCAGCTTTTGCACATTTACAAACTTACGTGATGCAGTAAATTGATTGATTTTTCGCTTTATCAGATTGATTTGCACGCATCGCAATTACATACATTGCAAAGACACGACACAGTCTTTGCTCATTATATACACAGAACGACAGCAACGTTTTTACGCACATGTTGCAATTCATATACATCACACACATACACATTGCAAAGGCATGACTCAGCTTTTGCGCATATACACATCTGTGCAACGCAGTAAATTGATCAATTTCGATTTTCTGATCGATTTACATGCGTCGCAATCACATACACTGCAAAGACATGACACAATCTTTGCTCATATACACAAAACAACAGCAACGTCTTTGCACATGCGTTGCAACTCATATACATCACACACATATACATTGCGAAGGCATGATTCAGCTTTTGCGCATATACACATTTGTGCAATGTGATAAATCGATCGATTTTTCGATTTTCTGATTGATTTACATGCGTTGCAAATACAGAGATCAAAACTTATTTAGCTCGCTTAGCTTGATGATCATACAGCGAACTTGAAAGCTCACGTTGAAGTGATCAGCTTTCATCTACATAGATCAAAGCTTATCTAGCTTGCGTAGCTTGATGATCATACAGACAAGTTGAAAGTTCACATTGAAGTGATCAGCTTTCACAATCTTGAATTGTTTATATGATCACCTGATTATATAGACAGCTTACACGCTTATTTGCACAAATTATCGATGTGATTGATCAATGAGAAGATATACTGCAGCGATTTTGACTAGATTACATGTAATTTAGCATACATACAGCGTCTAGATAGTGTCATAGTCATAGACTGCATGCACTTAATGAAGAAGAAAAAATCATCAGCATATCACTTATGTATAAAATGTCTGTGTTTGAATGTTTGTTAAATGATATTAATGAGATTCTCGAGTTTATTCATGTCAAACTTAATGAGTCTTATGAGTTGCTTGTTTTTTTTTTAATTTCTTCATTAAGTGCATGCAGTTTATAACTATGATACTGTTTAAACGCTGTGCATATGTTAGATTACATGTATCTTGATCAAAGTCACTGCTTTATATTTTTTCATTGATTAATCACATTGATAGTTTGTGCAAACAAGTGCTTTCAATTAAACAACTTCTCTCTTTCATGCTCTCATTTTCTCACTTCTTCATGTTCTTTTCACTTTACTCTTTTGTTTTTAATAGTCATTTTCTTGTTGCAATTCAAGTACTTTTCAAGTACTTTAACATTGTAATTCTTTCAATCTTGATGATAAACAACATCAATATAGTATTCATGTTTTTGAACTGTGCTTTTGCTTTAAGCTGTAACTGTTCTGCTCTATAATGTTTGCAGTTCAGTAGTAAGTGCTTCAACGTTTGTCTCGCCTTGCATATTTCATAGCATTTGTTCAAATTATTCTCTGATAATCGATGCAAATAGCTTTTAAAATAATCATGTTTCATTTTTAGCTGTATAAACGTTGAAAACGTCAGTCTGTCTATTTTTCAAAGCTTCTTTAATGATCTGTAACTCAGATTTATTCTCGCTGTGTGCTTTTGATACTGATTTTCTTTTTTGATGCTGTCGTTTCATGCAATTAATCATTGCTCTTTTATCTTTTTGTCTATTTGCTTTTTGATGAAGCTCATGATTGTTCTTTTTCTAATGTTAATTATCAATCTTTTTCATGTTGCATCTTTGATTAATTGATTCACTGCTTCGTTTTCGACAATGTTTTTGCGACTCGATACTCACTGTATGCATATATGACATTGATTTTGTTGCAGATTGATCAGATTTTGTCGTATGTTATTGAACAACTTCAAGTTAACATTGCTCTTTGCTTTTAATTTTTGCAGCATCATTTGACTGTCTGTGTACACTTAAATTTCGCTGTCTTCAGATGCTTCTTCATTGCATATCGCGATTGCATCATTGATAGCTTGCAATTTCGTCTTTGTTATGATTATTTCATTGATCATGCTTGACACTTTGCTGCATCTAACAGATTCATGCGTGAATATTATTATGATTTCAATTTCTGTTTTGAGTTCTGCTATCTTTTTTCAAGTTTGTGATGCATTGATGTACATCACTATGTTTTTCGTCTTTTTAACTATTGTTTTCAGTTTCTTATAGTGTGTATTTATCGTTTCACACGTTTCATCTCTTACGAATTCAATTTGCATCTTTGTCAGATATTTGGTTTTCTGATCTCATGATTTCTTGAAGTGAGAAATTTCAATTTCTTTTATTGAATTCAATGTTTTTTGCACTTTGTTCAATATTTAATATATCTGCATAAGTCTGTCTTTGCACTTCTTGACTTTTCAAGATAAATTCGTCTTTATCTCATTTCAGTTCAGATATTTCAATGCATTCAGATCTAGATTCAATTCAATAAGGTATTAAAATGAGTATGAAATAAACATTCTTTTTCTGATAAAATGTTTTTTTGATAATTCAACTATTCAAATTGCATAGTTCTTGCACTTTTGATTTAATTGCATCTTCATTAATGAGATTTCAACTTCTATTTGCATAGCATTTATCAATGATGTTTAAAATGCACTCAGAATTTTCCGTAATGCAGCGTTTTGCAGTTTGCGAAATTTGACTAAGTAACTTTTTTGATTATTTCATCATATTTCGATGTCATAATCACTAATAGACGTGATGCATGTCAGATATAACTGCTTTTCTGATTTGACATTTAGTTTTCACTCGCTATTCATTAATTTAAATAACGAGTGTAGCGTTCTTGTGACTGTTATGATTTTCATTTGCACATGAACTTTGAAGTTGAGCTTTCAATTCAGTCAGACTTCTAGTTATCATATGCATGTTTTTGATTTTATGATCATGTTGTTGAGTAGAATAATCATTTGATTGAGTGTCATTATGTGATTTTCAAAGTGTATCAATTCAGATTTCAAGTCATTGAATTGCACTGCGTTGTTCTCAGCTCATGTGAAAGCGATTTTTGCTGCGTTTTTCAGTATTTTCACATTCTTGTCAATATTTCTTTCTTCAATGTATAGCATCACGTCATCAATATAGCTGAGTGACTGTAAATTTTCAAACTTTGCGCGAATCTTTGAAAACAGATATTGAATATGAATTAGAAATAGAATGAGCGAGATAAATGAGTCTTGTGATATTTCTCTGCTTATTTTCTTTGATTTCTGACATTCGTCATCAAATGCTAAGTCAATAATTCGATTTTATAAGAAATATTTTACTCAATTGATTAAATTGACTGATATTTTCAATTTAATCAATATTTTGATCAGCTGTTTCAACGCAACATGATTAAAGACTTCTTTGACATCTAGAAGTAAACAGATAAGCGTGTTTTCTCAACTTTTCGTCATTTATGCATCATGTACTAGATTTAGTACTGCGTCTATAGTTGATCTTTGTTTTCTGTTTTTCATTTAATCAAAATTCAGCAGCTTATCATTAATTTCAGCTGTTTTTTTTATTTCTTCATTAAGTGCATGCAGTCTATGACTATGACACTATCTAGACGCTGTGTGTATGCTAAATTACATGTAATCTAGTCAAAATCGCTGCAATGTATCTTTTCATTGATTAATCACATCAATAGTTTGTGCATACAAGCGCGTAAGCTGTTTATATAATCAAGTGATCATATAAATAACTCAAGATTGTGAAAGCTGATCACTTCGACGTAAGCTTTCAACTTGTCTATATGATCATTAAGTTACACAAGCTAGATGAGCTTTAATCTATGTAGATGAAAGCTGATCACTTCGACGTGAGCTTTCAAGTTCGCTGTATGATCATTAAGCTAAGTGAGCTAGATGAGTTTTGATCTCTGTATTTGCAATGCATGTAAATCAATCAGAAAATCGAAAAACCGATCAATTTATCGCGTTGCACAGATGTGTATGTGCGCAAAAGCTGAGTCGTGCTTTCTCAGTGACTGTGTGAATGTTGTATATTAGTTGCAGCATGTATGCAAAGACGTTGCTGTCGTTCTGTGTATATGAGCAAAGACTGTGTCATGTCTTTGCAGTGTATGTGATTGCGATGCATGTAAATCGATCTGATAAAGTGAAAAATCGATCGATTTATTGCATCACGCAGACGTGTAGATGTGCAAAAGCTGAATCGTGCCTTCACAGTGTGTTTGTGTGATGTATATGAGTTGCAGCGCATGCGCAAAGACGTTGCTGTCATTCTGTGTATATGAGCAAAGACTATGCTGTGTCTTTGCAATGTATGTGATTGCGATGCATGTAAATTGATCTGATAAAGTGAAAAATCGATCGATTTATTGCATCATGCAGACGTGTAAATGTGCAAAAGCTGAGTCGTGTCTTTGCAATGTATGTATGTGTGATGTATATGAGTTGCAGCGCATGCGCAAAGACGTTGCTGTCGTTATATGTATATAAACAAAGTCTGTGTCATGTCTTTGCAATGTATGTGATTGTGATGCATGTAAATCAATCTGATAAAGCGAAAAATCGATCGATTTACTGTCTCACATAAATGTGTAGATGTGCAAAAGCTGAATCATGTCTTTGCAGTATATGTGTGTTTATTGTATATGAGCTCAACATGTGAATAAAGCGCTGTTACTGCTCTGTGTGTGATTGCGCTGCATGTAAATCGATCTGAAAATGTGAAAAATCAATTGATTTACTGCATCACATCTGTCTGTATGTGCGCAAAAGCTGAATTGTGTCTTCATAATATATGTATGTATGTTGTATATGAGTTGCAGCATGTATGCAAAGACGTTGCTGTTCTTCTGTGTATGTGCAAGCTTCAACGCATCAACAACTGCATTGTTATTGTCTCACTTTTCAACTGTGTGTGAGTTCAACACATGAATAAAGTGTTGTTACTGCTCTGTTGATGTTGATGAGATTTTTCAGCTCTTCTGACAAGCATAGCTTGCAGAAGATTCGTAGTCAGCATCTTGTACAGATAAATCTCATTGTTGATCTTCTGATCAATTTACATGCGTCACAAAATACATAAATCAAAACTCATTTAGTTCATTTAGCTGAATGATCATATAGCGAACTCAAAAGCTTACGTTGAAGTGATTAACTTTCATCTACATAAATCAAAGCTTATGTAGCTCGCTTAGCTTGATGATCATACAGACAAGTTGAAAGCTTATGTTGAAGTAATTAACTTTCACAATCTTGAGTTGTTTATATGATTACTTGATTATATAAACAGCTCACATGCTCATATGTGCAAACTATCAATGTGATTGATCAATGAAAAAATATACTGCAGCGATTTTGACTAGATTACATGTAATTTAACATATACACAGCGTCTAAATAGTATTATAGTCATAGACTGCATGCACTTAATGAAGAAATAAAAAAAATTCTTCTTTTAATGAAGTCTTCTTGTCAACGTATCACTCATGTATAAAATGTCTGTATCTGAACGTCTGTTAAATGATATTAATAAAATTCTCAAGTTTGTTCATGTTAAACTTAACAAGTCTTGTGAGTTGCTCATGTCGTAGTAACAGACATGCAGTCTTAACAAGATTTATACATAGTTAACATGTAGATTTAAAGAATGTTCATGATTCAAGTTCTTTCTGCTAATCATTCTCAACAGATCAAATGCAAGAATATTCTGTCTCAGTTCTTGTCATCACGACAACAAGATACTGAATTGAATGATTTTCATAAGTGATTTTTCTCGTAGTTCTGCATTCTATTTGACTTTCTCATCTGCATGCAAATTGCTTATAGCATGCGCATTGAGATTATTGAAGTCTGCGCGATCGCGAAAACTCTGCATGCAATCAACGCACAGCGCTTCATCATCATGCAGCGTTTCAATGTCATTCAAACTTTTGATAATCTTTAAACTTTACTGTAGAAGTATTTTCGACTCGATGCACGTTTCGATTTCGTGCACATCTCACTTTACTACTTTCATCTTTCTTCAAAAATCAATTACAAATTCAATATGACTTCAATTGAGACAGCGCTTGCAGATCTAGCTTTGCAAGACTCATCTAACTACACTGCAACTGCAAAGAAATTCAATATCAATCGAAGCACGCTGTCGTGACAACATAGGGGCAAAACGGTCTTCGTGAAGAAAAGCAAGCAAACGACGTCAATTCTTTCGAACCAACAAGAAAAAGAGCTTATTCGCTATATCAACAAGCTTATCGAGCGTTGTATATCTTCTCTCAATGTCATGATTCGCGTTTTTGCGTATAATATATCTGGAAAACAGCCAGGCAAAAACTGGTCTTATAAGTTCGTTCAACGTCATTCAGATATACTACAGTCAAAGTTTCTACAAGAAGCTGATCTAGAGCGAAAGAAAGCTGATAATGCATATCAATATCAGCTTTATTTTGATCTAGTAAGTGTCTTCATTTCGTTTAGTTTCATACTAATATAAGAGTAGGTAAAGCAAAAAATCGAAGAATATAAGATTCTTTCTAAAAACACATACAATATAAATGAAAAGAGCTTTCTACTTGAACTGCTTCAAAAGACTCGAAGAGTCTTCAGTCTAAAGCATCTTGACAGTGACAAATTGCTGAGTGCTAATCAAGACAACAATAGAGAATAAATTATCTTGATTGCAATCATTTGCATGAATATGATTTATATACTTTCTTCGATCATTTATCAGACGATATTAGATAATATTCAGAACAGCTGACTTACTGAATATGATTTCAAAGAGCAATTCTGCTTCTTTGCTTTCTTCGCTACTGACTGAATCAACGATGAATTGATCTACTCTTGACTCACTATCGTATTTGATCGAAATACGAGGTCAAAAGCCAGAAATTCACGCGATTATTGTCTTCTATTCGTTGATGAGCATAACAGTCATATCAACATGAAGTTTCTTGACTGATGTGAGCAGAACAAGATGCTCGTGACTTTATATTCTTCTCATTCTACGCATCATCTTCAATCTCTGAATGTGAGCTTATTCAATTCTTTGATCAATTACTACTCGCAAAACCTGAACGACTGAATCTTTAAAAGTCAAGAACTTTCTCGAATATCAAAAAGAGACTTCTTTGATCTGTTTTGATCTGCATATCAAGCTGCTTTCACGCATGCCAACATAAAAAGTGAATGGAAAAAGACAGAATTGCTGTCTTTCAATTCGTCACAGATCATAAAGCAGATTAAATCGAACGCTAGACCTGTTTCAAGTCATTCTTCTTCTTCAGCATTGTCAGAAGCTGATTGAAGAAAGATTCAACGATTAATGAAGTCAGTTGTAGAAGAAGTAATTGATTCGAAAGCTCGTAAGTTGAACAATATGATGAAAAAGCTTACTACAGATGTTGCTCTTCTAAAAGCAGAAAATGAAGACTTTCAATGAACAGTACGTATTGAAAGAAGTCGCAGACGACGTGAAAAGCCTTTATTTGACGATTTAGAGATTAATGATGAGGCAAAGAAAGTGTTTTTTAGTTCTAATAAGATTCAGGCGACTCGTGATCGTCAAATTTAAAGAATCGAAGAGAAACAGCAAGCTGCTATTCAAAAGGCTGAAGAAAAGAAACAAAGAGAGCTTAGAAAGCTAGAGAAACAGCGTTTAATAGCTGAAAGAAAGATGAAACGGGAAAAAAAGAAGACGAAACGAAAGAAGAAAGCAAAGCGAAAAAAGAAGCTACGGGCGAAGAAATTGAAGCAACGACGTCTAGTTCAGAAGCAAAAGCTGAAGGCTAAAGAGCTTCAGAAAGGGCAAAAGAAGAAGTTTAAAGAGGTGAAAGTACAGCAATTCACTGATTTTGTTGCTATTGAGAAGGTGAAAAGAGAGCCTAGTCAAATCAGGTCTACGCGAGCTGAAAGGCAATTCAAAGCTTCTAAGCGATTTGATGATTAATTCTTATAGCTTGAAAGCTTCATATAGATATTGACAACTCTCTATATTAATTGCAATTTGATTCTATGAATGATGGTTGATCAATAATAAAAATAGTATTGGTTACTAATCGGGTTTAGGGTGTGCACGGGATCGGAACGTGCACGGGCCCGGAAGTACTTCTATAGTCATAGACTGCATGCACTTAATGAAGAAATAAAAAAATCCAAAAAAATCAAATCGTTCAATCTCTTTATATATGTATGCAAAGCTAGCTTCTGATCAGGTTTTAATGCTCTGTTATGTAGTTCTCATACTGCTGATGCTGATGAATGATCTTTCAGTCTGAATCGTAGTCTTTGCATCGAAACATCAAATTCGCGCGCAATTTCGGCTCAATTAGAATTTTCACACGTGTTTATGATGTCAATAGCCTTCTGAATGCGACCCTCGATGATAGCGTAAGTAGCAGTCATATGGTTGAAATTTGGTGGATTTTTGAAGGTGGTAGGTCAAATATGATGAGTGAAAGTGCGGGGTACGAATAAGTGACGATCAGGGAAAAAGAGTTGAATGATGTTCAACTCACTAAATGCTAAATCTTAGTCTTTGCTTTTGAGACAGTCTGCTTTTGCTCTTGCTCTTGCTCTTGCTGTTGCTGCTTGCCTCTTGCCTGACATCGGCCTCATCGCTTTATTACTGGATTATCCCTTCCCGACGAATCGCTACCCTGATCATCATCATTTCCTTCACTTTCTTCGGCTCGACCCTCATCGCCCATCGCTCTCCACATGATAAAATCTCCCACTCGGAATCCTCCAAAACGCCATATGCTATTTCTCAAAGCTCACGGCCATTCCCCCCACCT
>JAABUV010004919.1_pt1 | contig 15561 bp, 22 predicted proteins | sample 5559971 | NCBI WGS metagenome assembly JAABUV01 (sample SAMN10711881, study PRJNA513362) | rock metagenome | isolation source: Antarctica rocks | place: Antarctica: Victoria Land, Knobhead nord | collected 2015-12-19
AGAGGTGCAGGCGCGCGCGCAGCTCGGGCCGGCCTACGCGCGGGCGCTGGCGGTCGCTGCAGCTGCGCTAGAGCGCGTCCAGGGCGGCGCGTTTAGCCAGGTGATGCCTTGCCCGACCTGCGCTGGGGACGCGTGCGGCGCGCCGGCTGGGGACTCTCTGGGCGCGCCCGCCGAGGACCACGCCGACCACGAGTGGGGCGGCAGCGGCCCGTAGGGGCTGCACGCGGCGCGCCGGTCGATAATGGCGCAGGCCGCAGGTCGGGCTTTAGCAGCATTGTAGGAGCGCCCATGGCATGCCTAGCGAAGACCAGGCGGGCCATGCGTGCGGTCTTGCAGCCACCTGTACAGGAGGACGCTTGTGCGGCTCGCCAGTGGCATGTACTCATAGCGTGCGCGCTGTGCTCACCCGTGGTAACGCTGGTGATGAGTGGGCCTGTGCTGTGCGTTCTCTTATCAACCAAGAGTAAAAGGAAGGTCTTTGCGCTTCTACGTTAAGCGGGACTGGGCCGCGCTTGGCTGTGATGGCACACTTTCAGAACACCTCCACCTGGAGCTTTATTTGGGCTTTTTGCATGTTACTAATGGGCTGAGACAGTAATGGCGAGCATCTAGGCTGGCGGGCGGTCCCAACACCTTTAGCCTGCATAATCTGCATCGCTGTCAGCAGCCTGGTCACATGTGGGCTGCTGGGTACAAGGCGTGGATGTGCTTGGTGATTCAGAGCGCCACGTTGCCTTAGTTGAGCAGCAGCGGGCTTTTCTATTTGGCATAATCACAGGCATGAGGTGCTGTGGGGCCAGAGAGCAGGCGCATCGCCCAAGACGGGTGTGTCAGGAGACACTAAGGGTGTCCCTGGCGTCCAGTATATCCTGCACTGAAACCAATGGCAGTACGTGTGGCACTTTGGCGCCGTGCCGGACTTGTTCTGCAAGCCTGCGTGCCCGAGATAGCCTGCCCGTTTTTATGCAAGCCTGCGTGCCTGAGATAGCCTGCCCGTTTTTATGGCCAAGTTATGGATGCATGTGTTTCCCATGAAAGTGGAACGCCAAACTAGACCCTTGACCTCAATGACAAGCTTGCCTCAGGCTGCAGTGCGATAGAACTGCCTCGAGGCCAGTGCGAAGACAAAAGTAGATCCCTGTGTTCACGTGCTGTTATTCAGCTGCAGAGTCTGCACTGCACTTGGTTGTTCACGACACTGCCGAGTGCCAGCGGCATTGCGTCGCACTGCGAGCGTGCAGCTGCGCGCCCCTCAGGCAGGCTTCGTCGCACGCACCAGGCAAACAGGGCGGCGCCAGCGTACTGCGGCGCGCGGCGCGGCGGGGCGCAGGCGCTGGCAGGGCGCCAGCGGCCGCAGGGTGGCCTTTGATGTCTGTGGCAGCGCACCACTCCCCGTGCATCGGTGCCAAACGCTTCTTCGAGTCCGCGGAGGCCCCCGAGTACGGCCACGGCAAGCGGCTCAGGCAGCCGCAGCAGCTGGGCGTCAGCCCGCCGGCCGGCCGGGCGCGGGCAGGCCGTGAGGGCCGGGCGTATGTGGTGACCGCCGCAGCGCTCGCCGCTCTCCGGGGACTGTTCCCGGACATGGATGAAAAGGTGAGCAACCCTGCTGCTGGGGCGTGCTTCCGCCTTGCGTGCCTCGGGCACCTCAGTGGAGCCTGGCCAGGTTGCAGCGAGCAGCGACCGACCAGCCAAAGCTGTTGCAGGTGGTGGCAGACGTGCTGGACGCGTGCGGCGACAACATAGACGCGGCGATAAAGCGCTTGGGCGAGCTGCGCCTGACCGCGCGCTGCAACGGCGCCGCGGAGGCGCAGCCGGGCGCGCAGGCGGCCACCAAGGCTGCGTCCGCAGCCGCCGGTGCGCGCACGCCAGATCCCAGTCCTTGGGGCTTTGCCTGCTTGCGACAGTGCCTGCCACGGCCTTCCCGTGACAACACTGCCCTGTGGTGTACTACCTGGCGCAGTGTGCTCTGCCAAGGAGGCCGAGTCTGTGCCATATCTTCTCCGCGGTCTGGTCTCTGCTGCTGTGCGTGGCTGCACATAGCCAGTGGTGACGTGTAAGCGTCTAACGGTCAGTGACAGCCATTTCCTATTTTTGAGTGTAGCCGTGTCTAAGCTAACTCTGCAGCGTGGTATATGCAGGCGACGACGCGGTGTGCAACGGCCACGCGCCCGCCAATGGCCACGCGCCGGCCGCGGAGGCCCCGCGGCGCGGCGCGGCGGAGTGGGTGGACGCGCTGGTGGCAGAGATGAGCGGTGCCGGCAGCGTGGCGGAGGCGCGCGCGCGCGCGGCGCGCCTGCTGCAGGCGTTTGAGCAGGCGGTGCTGGCCACCGAGGCGCAGGTGCGCGTCGGGCGGGCGCAGCGCGCTTGCTGTGCTGCGGCGGGTCCCGTGGTGCTGCGGGTCGGGTGCCCTGCTGTGCTTCGTGCACGCCTGCAGGCCGTATTCGCCCCGGATTTAGGACAAGCTCGCCCCGGACAAGGAGGGCAAGCAGGCGCACTTGCCTGTGTAGTGTACAGGCGCAGTCGCTGGGGCTTGTGGCGTTTAGCAGCGGCTGCGACACGCGCGCCTTGCACGTCTGGCGGCAAGCGCGCAGGTGCCCAAAGCTGATGACGCTGCGGCGCTCCGCGGCCAGCTGACGGACCTGCAGCGGGACAACGGCATCCTGAAGCGCGCCGTGGCCATACAGAACGCGCGCATGCAGGCGCGGGGCACTGGCACGGCTGAGCAACTGGTTGCACCGTGTGTACAGTTGTGGGCAGCGAAAGACTAGGACTGTCGGGCCCCATGCCGTGAGTGGGTGCAAGAGTGGAGCGGCGCGCGCTGGCAGCTGTTGCAAAAGCTGCGAGCGTGCGCAGGCCCTGCAGCCACTGGCGCTCGAGGCCGCCCCTGCACGCAGGCACCGCTGGTTGCATGCGCCTCGCGCGCCAAGCGCCGCAGTCCGTCCTAGGGGCACAGCGTGCAGTGTGTCAGCAACCTGAACCCGCTGTGTCGCTGCTGCGCCAGGATGTGGTGGCGGCCAGGGATGCGGAGCTGGCCGCCGGGCGCAGCGCGCTGGCGGCGCTGCAGGAGCGCGCGCACGGCCTGGAGCTCGCCAACTACTCGCTCGCGCTGCACCTGCGCCAGGCGACCGGCGGCGGCGCGGCCGGCGGCTTTGGCGGCGGGCCCCGTCCGCCCGATGTCTTCTGACGCCCTCGCGCGGGGATTGGCGGGCGCGGCGCTTTGCGCGCCCGAGACGCACGCGGGCTGCGCTGCTGCGCTCCGGTGTTTCTGTGCAGCTGCCACAGCGCAGTGTTGCCAGCAAGTTTGTTGCGTGGTGGCCTGTACCATATGTCTGGAGAGCGGGTTGTAGTTGGGGGGTAGCTGAGAGATCAGAGTGAGACAGCATGAGAGAAAGCGCAATGTCAGCGTCGTTAGCGCAAACATGGGTTACATGTTACAGTGTCGTCAAAGTGCGTGTGCAGAGGGCCATGCGCCTATCACCAAGAAGTGGCTGGCGCTGCATTTAGCAATGGCAGGTAGTGGTGTTTACCACTTTGCAGCTGGTGCATTTCACGAGGTTGTAAAAAGTTGCAGTACTCAATTCTGCGACCTCAAAGCCTGCAGCGCTGCAGTGCTGGTGTTGCGTCAGATCTCCCAGCAGTGTGTCTGCTTTATTCCCGCCCTTCACGGTGCATCACAAGCACAGTCAAGTCAACAGTGACAGACATTCATCACACAGCAGTGACATTCTTCACACAGCCTGTACTGCCTGAAGCCAGCACCTCCAGCAAATGCATGCATGCCACCAACCCAAGTGCATGAACGGGACGTCAAAAAAGCGCCCGCTACAGGGACGCTTACGTCTGCACAGCCTACAATGCATGCGCAAAGGACGCAGCGGGCAAGTGCTCACTTCACCGTGCCATGTAGGGTGGTCTTCTGCTCGATACAATTACAGCAGCAACTCTAGCACGCGGGTACACAGTAAGCTGGGTTGCTTTCACACTCCCGCCACACTCATAATTGTACAATTTCAATGTCGCCTCAATGCTCTACCCAGTCACTCTGGTTCAATGCGCAACCCTGTGGGCTGCCTAACGACCCGCGCATGAGATCGCTCAGTCTGCAGGGCGCCGCGCGTTTGAACCGGCCTCATCGGCTGGCAGACGTTGCACCGCAGCCCTGCCTGACGGGCCTACCCGTGCCGCGCGAGCAGCTTCAGCGCAGCGGCGATGCAGCGATCATCGGCCGGGGTGGGCAGGCCGCCATGCGGGTAGTCGCTGCACGCCACGTCTGGCTGCAGCCCGCCGCTCGCCGTGATGTCCCGCCCGCCTGCCAGAGCAGGCACAGCAGGCTGTGAGGCGCGCATGTGCGCCCCGTCGGTGCCCGGCATGTCGGGCAGCAGCGCACCGCTCGCTGCGGGATCATGCTGGCCTGCGGAGGCCCAGCGTAACAGGCTGGCGAGAGCGTCTTCGGGGCGCTGCCTGCACCTCTGTCGCGGACCTGCCACCGTGGCTGGAAGCGGCGCGGCTCGTCTGCCGCATGCATGCTGTGCTGCAGCAAGAGCTGCGCTGCAACCTCCTTCAGCACTGCCGGCCCGCGCCACCTGGCAGAGCCCTCGATGACTTGGCCAGAGATTCTGTCACAGAGGGAATGCTTGCAACAGCCCACCACGCCCACTCGCATGCCTGCGTGCATGGCGGCCCACTGCCCCGCAGCATGAGCCAGGCTGGACGAGCCATACACCAGGAGCACCAAAGAGTTCCGGCTGGACGGCCGCACTGGGTGTGTTGTACGGGGTCACCATGAGAGAAGCCCTGCACTGGAGGCGCACGAGCTCAAGCCGGGTGGCCGCACCTGGGGTGATGAACTTGGCCACGGTCACCTTCACGCCGGAGCCATCGGCCGGCGTGGGCGTGCCGCCGCGCCGCGGCCGCTCGTCGGTCGTGGGGAAGTAGTACTGCACGACGCCTTTGCCGAACGTGCGCTCGCCCACCAGCACCGCCCTGCGCGCCGCCGTCGCTTTCCGTGGCGTTTCGCCGCAATACGCTGAACTGCAACAAGGGCTATCCTCCTATTGGCATGTCCTCCTATCCCATGCAGGCGCACATGCACTCAGCAACAACTCGGTGGGCATGCCCTGACGCATTGGGGCATGGTGTCTGTGGACGATGGGCAAGCAGGGAAAGATGTATAGCAGTGTAAGCACCGGCGACGCACTGCCGGCTGCCCTGCAGCGCGCTGGCCAGCGCCTCAGCGGCCGGCGGTGCCACAACTGGTCAAGATGCAGGGCAGAAGGTGGAGCAACAGGGCAGGCAGCGCACCGCTGGTTGCCCTGCAGCGCGCCGGCGAGCACCTCGGCGGCGCTGGCGGTGCGGCCGTTGGTCAGCAGCACGACCGGCAGCCGCGTCAGCCGCCCCGGCGCATCCGGGAACACCTGGCGCAGCGCCGCAGGGGCGTGACGCGCCCTGCCTGGGCCTGCCGAGGCGGCTGCCGCACTGCCACCTCATGGGCCCCCCCGCGCACGTGAACCCTAGGACAGGCAGGCTTCCCGCAGGATGGGACCCCCGGTGTACGCCTCGTCCAGTGTAGCGCCCACAGTGGAAGCGCAGCACGTCTTTATGACAGGCGCTCTGATGGCGCGCTCTGTGCGCGCTGTATGGCCGGCGCGCGCCTCCGGCGGCAGGCGACCGGCCCAGAAGGCGGCGTCGATGGCGGCGCCGCCGCCGCGCACGGTCTCCACGATCTTGCAGCCGTCGCCCAGCAGCAGCGCCGCCTCCGCAATCGCCTCCTCGAACACGCCGCCTGCGCGGCAGGTGTCCGTGACTTGTGCGTCTGTACTAACTCTAACCTAAGCCTACACTTCAACACTAATATAACCTTACCTGTTCAAAGGCGTGGTGTGCACCACAGTGCATTGCCATTGTAAGAACTCGACAGCACACGACGCCTCCGCAAGTCAGCGCATGTGTTTTCCGACACCACCATGCGCGCGTGCGACCCCCCAAGTGGTCCGCCACAATCGCAGCCAGTGCCGACGGCAGCGCGCGCGCACCAGGGTTATTGCGCAGGTCAATGATGACGCCCAGGCAGCGGTCGGCCTCGGCGCGGCGCAGCGCCGCGGCCAGCGCGCGCGTGGTGTCGGAGCTCATGTAGTGCAGGCGCACGTAGGCGGCCGGCCGCGCCGCGCTCGCCAGCAGCACGCGCATCTGCGCGCAGGCCGGCCTGCTCGGTGCTGGCGACGTGCTGAGCACCATGGAAGCAGCTGAGGTGGCATGCGGTTGGAGCACAGCTCGCGCATCGGCGCCGCGCCGCGCTCAGGCGTGGCTGCATCGCTGTGCAATGTGTTCCAGTGGTCGAGGGCGAGGCACTGGCAACCTTGCGCATCAACGGGCTGCTATCTTGCTCACAGCTGACAGGCCGACCCGAAGCACAGCTCGCGCTCGGCGCGGCCGCGCATGCGCAGGACAACCGGCCGCAGCTACCCACGCAAAGTGCTCGCACATGAATCGCAGCAGTCAATCAGAAGACAGAAGGGCGCCCGCTGCGCACCTCGCGGACGGCCGGCTGCGGCAGCGGCCGCCGCTCGACGTACAGCTCGCGCTCGGCGCCGTCGGCGGCGCGCAGGCGCAGCAGCACGCCGCTGCTGGCCGGCCCGCGCAGCAGCGCCGCCACGTCGGCCGCGGACAGCAGGTCCGCGCGGTAGAAGTCGACCTCCAGCAGCGCCTCGCCCGCCAGGATGCCCGCCTCCTCGGCCGGCGACCCCGCGAGCGGCCCCTCCACGACGTAGCCGCCGCCGCTGCGCGCGGCGCGCGCGTGCCCATAGGGTTAGATTTACCCTATCCAGCAGCGCCTCGCCCGCCAGGATGCCCGCCTCCTCGGCCCGCGGGCCAGCGAGCGGCCCCTCCACGACGTAGCCGCCGCCGCTGCATGCGGCGCGCGGGTGCCATACAGGGTCAGTGTACCCTTAACCCTCTGTGGGAATCGGGCCCTGGCGTGTCCGCTCTGCGGCGCGCGAGGCACGCCCCGCGACAGGCCCCAGGAACACGCTCACTCGCCTGGATGTCTGTTACCGCTTGCAGGAGCTGCAGGCGCGGCTTCTCTCGCCGCTGACATGCCCAGAGACATGTGTCAGGGCGATTGTCAGAATTGAGAGAATTGTGCCGGACATGCTCTGTCCTGAGATGTCACAGTCAGCATACGGCCCGGCCGCAGCAGCTGGCCGCAATCCCTCAACCCCCTCGCCGGCACAGGAGCGCAGGCTGGAGCGCGCACCGAGCGCGCGGCCCCAGCTGCACGCCCACGCCCGTGAACTGCTTGGCCAGGTACTCGCGCTCGCGCGGCGGCGGCTTGTTCATCGCCTGCGCGAACTGCGCGCGGCTGGTGCGTTGAGCGCGGTGCAGACGTCGGACACGGCGGCAATACCATGCCGGCGGGCCACGTTCAGCCACTGAGACCCCCATGGTTTCAAAAACATAGCTGCAGAAGCAGGCAGCCGCATTGGGGACTACTGCAGAACAAGCAGTGACAATTGTAGAACAAGCAATATCAATTTGTGTCCCCTCATCCACCATGGATATATATTCATATCCATCCTGGCCAGCACTGGCTTCTCTGTGTCCTTTACGCCTCAGTCGTCAAGCAATCGCATGCAAGCGCGCGTGCAGGCGCGAGCGCTCGCCTGCCAGGGCGTGAGGAACTCCGTGTAGCGGTCGCCCAGCGTGGCCACCATGGCCTTGGCGGCCGCGTACGCCTCCGCTCGCCGCTCGATGCAGCCGCCCGCGCGCTGCAGCGTTGCCTGCAGCTCCCGCGCCCAGGCCGCCTGGCGCCCGGGCATCAGACTAAAGGCGAGCAACACCGCGTCACGCCGACCCAGATGAGTCAGTCTCATGCGATGGAATTAGTTGAAAAGAAAAGTGCTGTTAACGCACAGTTGCACATCGCTCACTCGGGAGCTGATGCCTGGCAGCAGAGCAGAGCAAAGCGCGCTAGCCAGGGAGACCACTGGCGTGTGCTACAGGAGAGAGTGCCACAGGAGCGGCTACCCAGACATGGTTGCTTGCAAAGAGGTACTCCTTGCAGTAAGCGGGGCCTCATGGGAGGCACGCATGCGCGCCTGCGAGAAGCGGCCGCGGGCGTCGAAGAACTCGTTGGCGACGACCTGCCGCGCGTTGGCCTTGGGTGAGGGTAGGGTTTCAGGAGCGGCGGGCCGCATGCGCGCTCTTGCACAGCGCCTGCATTTGTACCATGTGGCCCATGTATGCACTGCGCGGCTGGGCTGGCGTCTCTGCGGTGACCACATGGCGAAGGCGCGACCTGGTCAGCGGCATGCATAGGTCCACAAGCAAGGTCTCTTAGACCAAGGACGAGCCCTGGCAGCAGCTCGCGCAGCTGGCAACATCGCAAGCATGGCCTAGGGTGACAGAGCCCCTTCAGGACACGGCGTGGCGGCAATGCAAAAGCAAGTGCGAGGGTCACATGACAGCTGCGGGCTCCGCCGCGGCGCGCAGAGCGCTGTGCAGGCGAGCGGCCCGCCACCTGCCAGGTGTGCTCGAGCAGCAGGCGGTTGGCGGTGCAGGCCGGGTGCGCCTCCTCCGCGTCCTCCAGCGTGTCCAGGTACGCCGCATACGCCTTGATGCTGCGCGCCCCCAGGAGACACCATCTCTCCTCGGCAGCATTCTGCCGTGCCTGTCGGATGGCGAGCCTGCGCCTGCTCTGCTCTAGCTCGTGCACGTGGTAAGGCAGGCTAGGAGCAGGTAGAAGCAGGCAGGTGCGCAGGTGGATAAGCTCCTGTTCATCTTGAACTGAGATATGAACAGCTGGGACAGGCAGCGCTGCGAGACTGCGCTGCGCGCCTCTGCATGCCCTGCCAGGCATCGTCGGTGAACAGGTCGCGGTTGAGGTCCAGCAGCGCCTCGGCCTCGCCCGCGCTCGGCAGCGTGCTGGCCGGCGCGGACGCCCTTCGCCGCCTGCTGGCTGTCTGCTCATCATACGAGTGCACAGCCACCTGGCCCAGGGGCACCTGCACGGGCACGGGCGCAGGAGGCTGGACCAGAGCGCAGCCTATGGCCCCAACATAACAGTGGTTTGGCGCAGACAAACACGATAGTGCTGCTGTCCGCAAAGCTCGTGCTGAGACAGGTGCGCCGGCTTACCTGTGCGTATGCACCAGGCACAAGCGGCGTGCAGGCCACCAGCGCTGCAGCTGCTGCGGCCAGGCTGCGCGCCAGGTACGCGTGTGCGCTCTGGCAAGCGCAGCTGGGTAACACGCGTGCGCCCCTGGCTTTGATGGTGGTGTGGGCTGTCCGCACACAAGTGGTCAGTGTGGCTGCGTGGGTGTGTGGACGGGCGAAAGCGCCTGCCTGCATCAAAGCGCTCGTAAGCTGCGGAGTACATAGACACCGTCCGTTCTGTGTGGTGCACCTCCCTCTTGCAGCTATGAAGGTGCACCTAGGAACAGCGGTCAGTCGACCAGTTCAGACATGTCAGGCGTTGCTGTACTTGAGTGTGCTACCTCATTGTCAACAGAGCGAGGCACCCAGCCACCCAACAGTGTGTTGAGGCACTCTTGGGGTGCTCCCAGGCGCCCCTGTTGCCCAGGTGTGCATGTAACCTACACACATTAGGGTCAATGCATGAGCCTGTGTTGAGCGCCTTGCCTGCATACTTCTCTGCTTTGAGAGGGCCACCGCAGCGTCCATCTGATCACCCAGCCGCCGACTATGGTGTTCAGCTTTGGGATTACGTCGGCGGCCTGGTGCGTGCCGCCTGCGCTTCTTAGGTTTTGGCGCCTGCGCAGCCAAGCGCTGTGCATGTACGTGCTTATGCGCACTGCTCAGTGCCTGTCTTGTCGGGCACCCGGCAACCGTCCTACATGTCCCTGATCATGCCTCTGCTTGTGCATGCCCGGCTGATGTTGGTAGCATTAACTTCCACACCTGTGCTTGTCAACACGCACCGTACTGACTGTTGGTGTGGCTGCGGCAGCTACGTTGTGGGACTGCTTTACCCGACGTGCGCAGCACACCCCTTTCTGCTGTTTCTTGCTTGACTATGTGTTACGCAGCACCTGCCAGTCAATGACGCGACCTGACCAGTCGGAGCGCTTGCGCACCGCACAGATATGCCAGCTTCAAGGCGCTGGTGTCTCCGGGAGCTCAGGATGACACGCAGGTGGGGCCCTGCCGTCGCGACATGTGCTATTGTGCTAAGCAGAAGCTCTAAGTACCTTCCAAGTGCAGGCCTGTAAGATGGCTCTCGTGACGCGCGCAGTGGCTGACGTACTGGGTGGTCTACAGCTCACTGACCGCCCTGGAGACAGCCGCGGGGTCCGTGTTCGCATGGTCCGGTCCCTGAAGGACGCTTCTTGCTGACAGCCGCGTGCGCTCCAGTGACACTGCACTCACGCCGAGCGTGTGGCAGGATTCCGTTCTACTCTGAGCTCAAGCTGGTGTTCCTTCTGTGGCTGGCACTGCCCCAGACAAAGGCACGCGTCTGCACGCCAACTGATATGGTGCCTTGCCAAGTATAGCTGCTTGCAGCATGCCAAGCGGCTACATGCCGTAAGCTTGGCGGTGGAAGTTGCTGGTCAACAACGTGCCTTTTCCGCCAACTTGCAGGGCGCGGCCTTTGTCTTTGAGCACTTCCTGATGCCGTTCATGAAGGAGCACATAAGCAAGCTCGACCCGGCGTTCAAGGGTGCCGAGGGCACCCTGCGCTGCGTGCGCCCCCTCGCCTCGTGTTGTTCTGCTCCAGCACTCGCCAGGCAGCTGTGACTTGGACACAGAGTGGCTTGTATAGCGTACGTGCCCTACTTGCCAGCTTCACACGCTAACCGTTACCAATGCTGCGCGCAGGCACAAGCCGATGCTGCAAAGGTGAACAAGCAGGGTCCGCCCGGGTTTTCTGCGCCCAAGGCGCACGAGGGCTATGCGGACTAGGACACCATGTGGACACCACGCGGCGACACGTGCGGCTGGTGGCTGGGCAGGTCATGCCGCACAGCAAGGTCCACGCCGCGGGCCCCCCCCCTCACCGCAACGTTACGTACAAAACAGACGGACACAGATAGCACAGGCGGTGTGTGCGGGCGGGACACTACAGCCTCTGAACGGCATGTTGATATGCGTCAACCCAGCGTGCCTTGATGAGTCGCGGGCGACAGATGCGTGCGCTGCCTGGTTGCGGGGCAGGCGGCTGCTTGGTGGGCGGCGCGTGTGCCTTGTGTGGGGCGCCTCGCCAGCGTCACTGGTCTGCAGGCCAGGATGCGGAAGCGACCGGCCGTCACCATGTTGCATTTGCAGTTGAAAGTCGATCAGGCAGGGTGGGAGCTCTGTGCGGTGTGCTCGGGCCCCTGCTGTGAGGGTGATCATAGGGTGGCGGGAGTTGCTAGCGTTTCAGCCACGTGGTGCTGTTCAGGGTCATGAGCACTTGTCAGTCTGCTATTCTTGCACCCTGTTGAGGAGTGCTTAGCGCTGGGGCATTGGGGGAGCGCAAGCCTGCTTCGAGCGCAGGTGGGGGTGTGTTGCAAGGCACACAACCGAGAGTGATGTCTACGCAGCTGTTAGGTGAGCTGGGTGAGTGGCCATTTGGTGCGAAGCACGCTTAGAGCGCGTGCTGTATGCAGCAGTACCAAGGTCATGACATGCACATAGGCGTAAAATGATGTCGTCGTAATGGCACTTCACACACAACCAGTAGAACACGACCAGACCGGCGCCGCAGAGGACGCTGATTCCCACTCTGCAGGAGGCGCCTGCCATACACCCTCCTCCCTTCAACTACGTGAGTGAGGTCTGCACGGGTGCGCCCACTCTCATGCTGCAGCAAAGTCACCCCATGCACCCTGCTGCGCGACGCCCTGCACGCTTCAGACGAGTCACCTGCTGTAGCGAACTATGTCTTTGGGGCTTGCACCAGGCAGCCGACGCAACCTCCAGAGTACGAGTCAAGCGGCGTGGCTACATGTTGTGTGCTCTGCCCACATGTACATTGCAGGTGAACTGCAGCAACCGCCGCCCACAGCACTCTGCCAGAAGATGCCGCACACGTCAAGGGCGACTGCGCACGCAGCCCTGCCCGTCTGCAAGGGTTGCACACACCCATGTCCGCCCGGCACAGCTCCGTAGCAAGCTAGCAGGACAGCAGGCCTGCACTGCTGCTGCATGCGGGCGGCCGTCCCTCCTTGCAGCAGCTGCTGCTGCAGCCACGCGCGCCGCAGTCGCATGCAAAGCGGTGCAACAAGAACACACCGCGAACGGCCGAGGCATGCAGGCCGGGACTTCGAGCGCGCAGACAGGGGAAGCAGAGGCGCGCGCGAGCGCAGCGCTAGGCGGCAAACTTGTCCAGCTTCACCGCCAGCGTGCGCCCCTGGAACTCGCGCCCGTTCAGCTCCTGCGCGCGGGCGGGCGGCCTGATGAGGCGGGCCCGTCAAACATGGCGCTAGCGCGCACTGGCATCCGCATTGCCTGGGTCAGGCAGGCGGCCTCTGTGACGCCACATGCCCTAGCATCCTCGATATCGGAGGGCTGCGCAGCCACACGGGCAGCCTGTGCCTCGGCCTGTTTGCCACATCCCACATAGCTGTTGCTGGGCATGCCGCGGGCGCCCAAATGGGCCGCGCCCGGGGCGCGCACGAGCGGCCGGCCGCCGCTCCGCCGCACGACTCTACGTCTGCTCCCCGGCGCCGAGCCATTTGCAGGGCGTTGCGGCGTGGCCGCGCGGGCGCGCACATGCATGGCAGCCGCGGCGTCGCGCGGGTCGTCAAACAGCACGGTGCCCCAGCCCTTGGAGCGGCCGTCGGTGCCCATGGCGATGTCGGCGCGCGCCACGCTGCCGAACGGCCGCGTCAGGTCCTTGAGCTCCTGCCAGCCGGCCGAGAACAGCAGGCCCTGGACCACCACCTGCGCGCGCGGGCGCGCCCCATCACGGTGCAGCGCCTCCACCGCGTCCGCCGGCCCCCCCCCCACGGGCGGGACCTAAGGACGTGGGGCCAGGCTGCGGCGAGCGCCAGGCGGCTGCTTCGTGGCGGGCGTGGAGGCCGGCCTGCCGTGCAGCCTCACCTGTGCAGCCGCAGCGCAGCCTGGGGAGCGGCGCGCCCGGCGGTGCATGGCCGCGCCCAGGCACCCGCGCAGCTGCGCATGAATTCCTGCAAGCAGGGGCTGGCGATGCGCGTGACGATGGAATGGCGCGCTTTGGAAACCATTGCGCTGCCCCGTGCGGGCGCAGCCCGCACCTGCCGCCCCTCGCGCGGCGCATTGTTGCGCAGCACCTGCCGATCATCCATGAACGGCCGCGGCGGCCGCTCGTCCATGTACGGCCGCGGCGGCGGGTCGGCGCCGCGGCCGCCGAACCGCGGCATCGGCGGCGCGCCCCCGCGCTCGCCCTTGTCCCTGCGCGCCAGCGAGCAGATATGGTACATGCGACAGCATCCAGCAGCCGCCACGTCGCTGCCGTGCACCGCACATGGCGCGGCCCCTGCGCTCGGCCTGTCCGTGATCGCCCTCAAAAGCATGCGGCGAGAGCGACAGCATGCCAGCAGCGCACTAGAATTGCCACGCAACACACTCAGCGCCAGGCCCGCATTGCAGCAGCAGGCCAAGTCCATGCAACAAGCAACCTTAGCGTACGCTTGATACGTGTCACACATGGCAGAGCCACAGCGCTCATCGCCACGTCACGCACGAGTCAGGCGCGGCGCAGCGGAGCGGGCTGCCGGGCGCTCGCACCGCACGGTGATGGTGTGACCATCCATGGTCGAATTGGAGAACTGGGAGATGGCGCGAAGCGCATCCGCCGCGGTGGCAAACTCTACCTCGCCCGCGCCGCCCTGCCGGGCGCACATGCGCTGTGATGGGAGTGCAGGGTGCACTGGTTGTCAACAAAGCGGTCTTTTTCAATTTCCGCCACCAGGCTTGCCTGTCAACACCGCAGCACTGCTCGCGCCCGCTAGGACCTTGACGGCAGTGTCACAGAAGTGACACCTGGCATAGGCGCCAAGAGAAATAACAGCGCGGGAGCGCAGTCGCAGCACGACAGACGGCACGTTTCAACACAGCCATCTGTACGGCTCGCCTCCCTGAGCACCCACAGACAGCGCTAGGAGCGTGAGAACACGGCAACCGGAGGCCGCCGCATGCAGCGTGCAGCGCATTGCCGGCCGCATGCAGCGTGCAGCGCATTGCCGGCCGCACATAAGCGGCCCCTCAGCATCTAGCAAGGAAGGCAGCCGGAGCGGCGCCGGCAGCACACAGGGCGGGCAGCACACGGCCGGACGCACGCGAGGCGGGCGCCTCGGCGCGCACACAGGCCGCGGCCGGGGCGCACCGGCAGCACGTCGGCGTGCAGCACGGCGCCGGCGGCGCGGAAGTGGTCCTTGAGCGTCTTCCAGGTGGTGTCGGGGCCCAGGCCCTCCACCACCACGCGCCGCCCGACGAGCAGCACCTCGCCGCCGCCGCCGCCGCCGCCGTACGGCGGCGGGCCCGGCCCGCCGCGCGGGCCGCCCCGCGGCGGCGCGGGGCCGGCCGCGCTTGGGCCGCGCGGCGCCCGGCTCGCCGCCCAGCGCCTGCTTCAGGTCGGCGTCCTCGCGGTCCTCGCGCACGTACACCTCGCGCCCGTCCAGCTGCGCGCGCGCCCGCCGCGTCACTCAAACCCTGTGCAAACCCTAAAGCTATGTCCAAGCCCTGTCCGAGCCAGGTCAGCGACCTCGCGGTCCCAGGCGCGCGCCCTCCTACCTCTGTGAGAACCCCAAGCACAGGCACAAGCAGTACAGACAGTGCCATGTCGGGCCACGCAGTATGTTGGATGTGGCTGCTCAGAGCGCGGGGCCTCGCGCAGCCGAGTGTCCGCACGGCATGAAGAGCCCGCTCGCAGCGAGCGGACCTGACGATGGAACTGGGGCTGTCAGCGGCAGAGTAGGCAGCTAAGCACTCCTGTGCTTGACCGCCTGTGCACTGCTGTGTCGCGCCAGGCACTAGAAACGTACCAGGCGCTGGAACAAGCAGGGGCGCACCTCAGACTGGTGCAGGGTGTTGATGGCCTCCGCGGCCGACTCGGCGGTCTCGAACTCAACGATGCCGCACCCCTGCCCGCCGCGCCCCCGCACAACACCACACATCGCATGCGCCCAGCCCACCTCCGCAAGCTGGGTGCAGCGCCGGGGCTGCCCACTCGGCCGCAGACCCAAAACCGCATCCTTGTTTGCCTCGCTCGCCGCCGCAACGCGCGCCGCCGCCGCCGCCGCAGCCGCCGCCGCCCCGCCTGTAGCAGCCACAAACCTCGGAGCGCTTTGCCTGCGCTACGCCGCTCTGCGGCCCTGCAGCCAGCCGCTGTGGCTTCGCGGAGCCTGCCATGCCCTCCATCGGCCAACCTCGCCCCTCGCTCCTTGCCAGGCGCACGGGCGCCCACTTGCGCAGCCACCCAGCGAGCTCCCTTTGTGGCCACCGCCCATGCCGGGCGCCCCTGCCAGGGGCCCAGCGCGCATTCCAGTGCGCAGTCCGGCCGCGGGCAGCGCGCGCAGCGCTGCCACGCGCGCACCAGGCAGCCCGCGGCAGCCTGGCCGCAGTCCGGCTGCAGCGCCTGCCCTG
>JAABUV010004923.1_pt1 | contig 15553 bp, 15 predicted proteins | sample 5559971 | NCBI WGS metagenome assembly JAABUV01 (sample SAMN10711881, study PRJNA513362) | rock metagenome | isolation source: Antarctica rocks | place: Antarctica: Victoria Land, Knobhead nord | collected 2015-12-19
CATCCGATTGAGCACCAAGAGGCGCTTCTGTTCCTGCATGGTCAATGTCACTCTGTCTTTCATATCTACAGAGTGACATTTTCACTGGACAGTTAGACGGTGACATAATCATAGAACACTAACACGACGCGCGAAACTTTCTTTACGCCGGGGTCGGGGTAGTGCTACAATACACCCACGTCCCGCTATCCATCTCGCGCGAGCGTATTCACCCATCTCATGGACCCGAAGGGGGGATGCTTATGCAGTGAGCCCGGATCGTAGTCCGGCATTGACGTCCACTCCCACTCCGTGCATCGCTCCTGCATCGAGCGATCGCGCACGGAGGCATCGTAGTATGGCAATCATCTACGACCTATTTTTATGCGATGGCGCTTAATCGGGAGGACCTAATCATGCGGCGAGTTCTATATACGGGCGCGGCCCTGGGTCTCTGTCTATCGGCATGGGCGCCGGCCGTACGCGCGGCGGGTTCAGCTCAACAACACCCCGCCAGTTCCGGCTGTACCGCCAAGGGCACAGTCTCATACATGTTCTGGGGCGACAAGGGCGAAGACATCGAGCAGACGGCTGTGATCAAGCAGGCCGAGGCGGCTTGCCCTGGCTTGCACGTCACCGCGCTATGGGATCAGGGCAACTACGACAACGACCTGGCGACCAAGATTGGCTCGGGCAACGCTCCCGATGTCTTCCAACTCGACGGCTCCAAGCGGCTGCCCGAGTACGTCAGCCAGGGCGCCCTCAAGGACATCACGCCCTACATTAAGAAGGACGGGCTCAACCTGAGTAGTACCTTCTGGCCCGCTTGCCTGCCCGAAACACAGTACCAGGGCAAGACCTATGGCATGGAGCGCGACTGCGGTAACCAGGGCATGCTCATCTACAACAAGGACATGTTCGACGCCCGCCACGTCTCCTACCCTACGAGCAGTTGGACCTACAAGGACTTGCAGAACGCGGCGGCGAAGATCTCCGGCAACTACAGCCTGCCGACCGACTCGAGCGCCAAGCTGCGCTTCGGCATCGGCATCCAAACCGACGACTACCGCATGCAGCAGTACATGTGGGACTGGGGCGGCGACTGGCTCAGTTCGAACTTGAAGTCGTGTACCATTACAAGCGCGCAGTCCAAGGCCGGCCTGCAGTGGTGGCACGACCTGGCATTCAAATACCATGGCGCGCCCACGGGGCTGCAGCAGAAGGTCGTCGGCGACCCCGTGTCCGGCTTCCAGACCCAGCGCTACGCCATGGCCTTCGTCGGGCCGTGGGCGCTTAACTATCTGGTCAAGCCCAGCGCCTATCTGTCTGGCAACGCGGTGAAGTTCAAGTGGGGCGTCGCCAACAATCCCGGCGGCCCATCCAGCCACGCCGCGCTCGTTTCGACCGGCGAAGAGGTTATGTCAGCCCACACCAAGAACCCCGACGCGGCCTACCAGGTGATAAAGTACGTGACGACGGGGACGGGCACCAAGCTGTTGGCTCACTACGGCATTGGCATCCCTGGCAACGTGGCGGCCTCTAAGACATCGGCCTTTACGGACGAGTACGCCCCGTACACGCAGACGTGGCTGCAAGGTCTCAGCACCGGCCGCGCCCCGCGCTTGATCCCGCAGTACGACAAGTTCAACGACGCCGTGACCACGGCGTTCAAGACGTACTGGACTGGCCAGACCTCGATCGACAGCGCTGCTTCCACGGCGTGTAACAATGTAAAGTCGTTGCTTCCGTAGCAGCTTGAAGCCCAGGGCTATGTCATTCTCGCGCCAGTAGACCCATCGCGTTCGTAGGGGCGCATTGCATGCGCCCGGCCGTGGCTCCCGCCGCCGTTCGGGAGCCACGCGGGCCATGCGTGCCGCTCGTTTGGAGACACCGGACGCATGCAATGCGCCCCTACGACCACGGTTGCAGAGGAGGAGATCTTATGAGCGCAGTAGCGACACCGCGCGCCCCGACGCGCGCCCGGCGCGGCGTGTCACGATCACGCCGCCAGGAGGTTATGTGGGGCTATGGGCTGGTCTCGATCTGGCTCATCGGCTTTCTGCTCTTCGGCGTGGTCCCGCTGGCCTCGGCCATTTTCATCAGTCTGACGAGTTGGGACCCCGTGGCCGGCCCCTTCTGGCAAGCCCACTTCATCGGGCTCAATAACTATGGCCAGATGCTGTTCCATGATGGGCGTTTCTGGCACTCTATCGGTAATTCCATCGCCTACGCCCTCGGCTCGGTGGCGATCGCCAACGTCGTGGCGTTGCCGCTGGCCCTGCTGCTTAACCAAAAGATCCGCGGCCTGCCCTTCTTCCGCACGGTCTTCTACCTGCCCTCGATCCTGCCCGTGGTCGCGGCCACGCTGGTGCTGCGCCTCATCTTTAACCCCGGCACGGGGGGGTTGAGTTGGGTGCTAACGACGCTGCACATCCAGTGCGACCCGACCACGGTCACCTGCACACAGATCTTCAATTGGTTCGACGACCCGCACCTGCTCATGCCGGCCGCTATCCTGATGTCGGCGTGGTTCGTGGGCCAGCCCATGCTGATCTACCTGGCCGGATTGCAGGGTGTCGACCAGTCCTACTACGAGGCGGCGTCGGTCGACGGCGCCGGCGCCTGGTATACGTTCCGCCACATCACGCTGCCGCTGCTCTCGCCGACTATTTTCTTCAACCTGATCATCGGCCTGATCGGCGCGTTCCAGGAGTTCGCCAAGATCATCGTGCTGGCCGGTGGCGAAAACCTCAGCGGCGGTGGGCCGGCCGACTCGATCCTCACCACCCTGCTCTACGTCTGGCTCGACGCCTTCCGGTACCATTTCTTCGGCTACGCCACAGCGATGGCTTTCGGCCTCTTCGCGCTGATTTTGATCTTCACGCTGGCCAACTTCGCCGGGCAGCGGCGCTGGGTCTTCTACACCGAGGAACGGAGTTAAGCCATGTCTACCCAAAGTACGGTCCCTGACGCGCCGCTTGCCGCGGGGACGCGAACTGTCGCGAAGGCCGATCGCCCCTCGTTTGGCGGCTCCATCGGCGCCTATATCGCCGTGGTCATCGTGTCGTTCATCTCCCTGTTCCCGCTGTACTGGATGCTCGTCAACTCGGTGCGCAAGGACGCCGACATCAACAGCGGCGTCGCCCTGTGGCCCGAGGCGTTCCATTGGGACAACTACGCGACGGCCTGGACCGCGCTGGCGTACCCGTTCCAGACCTTCATCATCAACAGCTTCGTGCTCTCGTTCCTGGTGATGGTCGGCGTGGCCGCGTCGTCCCTGCTGGTGGCCTACGGCTTCGCGCGCTTCCGCTTCCCTGGCCGCAACCTCCTGTTCGCCATCGTCATTAGCACCACGATGATCCCCTACGCCGTGATGATGATCCCCCAGTACGCCGAGTTCATCAACGTGTTCCACTGGGGACAAGGCGGCAATCTGTTCGGTCGCGCCAACGTGTTGCAGTTCCTGCCCATCATCGTGCCGGCCTTCTTCGGCGCGCCGGTCTACATTTTCTTGCTGCGACAGTTCATCCGCGGCATCCCCTACGACCTCGATGAGGCGGCCAAGATGGACGGCGCGGGCCCGCTGCGTATCCTGTGGACGATCATCTTTCCGGCAGTGCGGGCGGCGCTCATCGCCGTGGTGGTGCTACAGTTCATCGGTACGTGGAACGACCTGCTCGCGCCCCTGATTTACCTACAGGACCCCCAGAACTGGACCATCGAGATCGCGCTGCTCGGCTACTTCACGCGCTACGCCGGCGCGGGGAACTGGGCCGAGTTCATGGCCATGGCCCTTGTCACCATGACGCCCATCCTGCTGCTGTATTTCTTCGCCTCGAAGCAGATCATTCAGGGTGTGACGCTCAGCGGCGTGAAGGGGTAGTCGATCAGGGCTCGTGACTTATCGTAGGGGCGTGTGGCATACACCCGCGACCGCCGGGCGTATGCCACACGCCCCTACGTCTCGGTTCCTACTCCCTGCCGTGAATGAGGCCACGAGCGGCGGCGCGCGCTTCCGGGACGACGAGCGCCGCGGTCGTGAGCGTCGCCCCGGTGGTGATCATGCTCCAGGCGGAGAGCGCGTGCTGCTCCGTTACCTCATTCAACGTTAGCCGGCTGGCCTGCGCCAGGTCGAACGCGACTTTCGCCGCCAGCGCCAGGGGTATCCAGGGCCGCGTTGTCGCCCGGTTTGGCGCCCCCATCGCCGCCAGCGCCGCCGTGGCGGCATAACTGCCCAGCCCGAGCATGGCGTCCGGCGTGGACAATATGGCGTAGGCTTCCGCCGACCCATGCACCTTGTCGGCGTCGAAGCCCGGCAGCGGGGGATCGGGCAGGCTCCCGATCACGCCCAGCTGATAGAGTGCGATCACGCCCAACGACCCCAGCGCGGCAAGCGACGCGCCGATCATGGCGCGTCGCCGCGCCATATCGGCCCCGGACCCATGCCGCAAGCTCGAGCCTAATTCCGCAGGCGTCATCACGCTTTCCTCACGGCGGTGATGACCCCCGCGGCGAGGGCGACGGCCCCGGCCAGCGCGATCTTGTGCTGGTTCATTACCAGCCACAACGCGGGGCTGCTCATGCGTGAGCGGCTGCCGAACGTTCCATCCGCGCCATGATCGCCCGGTAGGGCGTCCCACAAGTTGTTTTGCCGGTCGGGGCTCTTGGGCTGGTCGGTCTGCTGCGCCTTGTAGCCGGTCTTGGCGAGATAGACGTCGATCAGGCCGGGGATGAACATGTTGCCGACCACAGCCTTGATGGTGGGGAACCCGACGTATAGCTCGCGCCGCTTGTGGTGCGCCGCGAAGTAGATGGCCTCGGCGGCCACTTCGGGGTCGAAGATCGGCGGGACCGGCTGCGGGTTGTTGGGCAGGCGGCTCTTGACCCAACTGAACTGCGGCGTGTTGAGCGCGGGCATCTGCACCATGCAGATGCGGATATTGCTCTTGTCGTGGATCATCTCGCAGCGCACCGAGTCGATGAAGCCTCTGATGCCGCTCTTGGCGCCGCAGTAAGCCGACTGCAAGGGGATGCTGCGGTAGGCCAGCGCCGAGCCCACTAACACGATGGAGCCGCGGTCGCGCGGGATCATGCGCTTGAGCGCGGACATGGTCCCATAGACCTGCCCCAGGTAGGTCACGTCGGTCGTGCGCTTGAACTCCTCGGCCGTCATCTCCTTGAATGGCGAGAAGACCGAGACCATGGCGACGTTGACCCAGATGTCGATCGGGCCGAACTCCTCTTCCATCTTGGCCGCCGCCGCCTCTACCTGCGCCGCGTCGGCCACGTCGCACGGCAGCATCAGGGCCTTGCCGCCGGCCGCCTCGACATCCCGCTTCGCGCCTTCCAGGCCGTCCATGCCGGGTCCGCCGCGCGCGATCAATCCAATGTGCGCGCCGCGCTTGGCGAAAGCCTGTACGGTCGCGCGTCCGACGCCGGCCGCGGCGCCCGTGATAACGACGACTTCTGGTTTCTGTGTAGCGCTCATATGTGTCTTCCTTGCCCCTTTTTATTTTTACGTATCTTAATTTCCCCTCACCCCCGTCCCCTCTCCCGCGTCAGGGAGAGGGGACGGGGGTGAGGGCCGTGACATCGCCTAACGCACCGATCTGCTCGTCGGTATACCCCGCGGCGCGCAAGGGCTCTACAATATCCCGCGCTATGTCGGGTATGTAGCAGACGATGAGGGCCGCGGCGTCCTGTGGGACGATCTTGACGTCGCCGATGGCGGCGGGCAGGATGCACGACTCGCCACGGCCCAGGACCTCGGTTCCTGCGGCGTACTCCAGGTGGACCGGATCACCTATGCTCGACAGCGTGAGGCAGCGCCGCGCGGGGACCCGCTCCGTATGCGCTTCGACGAGCATCCAGTGTTCCAACGCGAAGTATGGACCCGCGCAGCCAACGATATAGCGGTTCTCGCCGCCGCGCCGCTCCAAACCGGGATTGGGCCGTGGGTGATACTGCGCGCGCAGCAGGTCCAGCGTGGTCTCGATGTTGGCGACCCACGTCGTCACTTCGAGCCGGTTCCCGTAGAGGTCCGTTGGCATCACCGTCTGCGTGAGGTCGGACGTCTGCTCGACTTCGTGGATCAGCGTGTCGGGGCCGAACGAGTGCAGCGCGCCGCCGGGGACGTAGACGGTGTCGCCGGTCTGGATCGGGTAGCGGTACATCACCGCGTCGTAGTTCTGATCCTTGAACGCGGCGAAAAGGTCGTCGCGTGAGAGGTGCGGCTTGACGCCAACCAGGACGCTCGCGTTGGGCGCGGCCCAGAGGATGTGCCAGGCTTCCGTCTTGCCGTTGGGCTCATCATAGAGGCGGCGCGCCTGCTCGTCGTCGGGATGCAGGTGGACCGGCAGCATGAAGGAGGCGTCGATGAACTTCTCCAGGATCGGGAAGGCGGGTCCGCGCCAGCCCTGCCCCACGAGTTCATCGGGGTACCGCCTCGTGAGGTCATGGAGTGACTGCCCGGCGAGTTCGCCATTGGTGATGACGCCCGTCGTGTCGCGGTAGTCGCTGATCTCCCAGGTCTCGGAGACCTTCCCCTCCGGCACGTCGGTCTTGCCGAGCAGGTTGGGGATCAGCCGGTCGCCGAAGTCGTACGCGCGCACATGCGCGGTAAGCTTGAGCGGATACCAATTCATTGCTGTTACCTCTGCGGCTGAATCTGTACTTTGAGCGCGTCACCTTCGCCAGCCAGCTTGAGCGCGTCGGGGAAGCGTTCCAGCGGCAACTGCGCGGACAGCAACGGCTTCACGTCCACGGACCCGTTCTCTAGCAGGTCGATCGCCTGATGGAAGGTGTAGCGCAGCGCGAACGAACCCAAGATCGTCAAGTCTTTCTTATAGACATCGTAGGGGCTGACCTTGATGGTCGCCTCGACCGGATTGACGCCGAAGAACAATAGCTTGCCTTCATCGCGCATATGGGTGAATGTGTGCTCCACGACGGCGGGCACACCCGTGCAGTCGATCACCACGTCGTAGCCCAACTCCGACAACTGCCGCAACTCGTCGTCGGCCGTATCCCCGGCTCGTACGGTCGCCGTCGCGCCAAGCTTACGGGCCAACGCCAGCTTCTCCGGCTTCGTATCCACGCTAACGACCTGACCGGCGCCGCCATGGCGCGCCAACTGTAGCATCAGCAGGCCGATCGTCCCCGCCCCATAGATCAGGGCGTTAGCGCCAACCGGGATCTGTAGCCGCTTCAGGCCATAGACGACACAGGAGATGGGCTCGATAAAGGCGGCTGTCTCGTACGGCATATCCCCGATGGGGTATATATTGGCCTTGGGAGCCAGCACGTACTCGGCGAAGCCGCCGTTGCGGGTAACGCCGATACTGCTCCAGTGCAGGCAGTGGTTGCCCTGCGCCCGCTGGCAAAAGAAACAGTAGCCGCAGAAGACACCAGGGTCGACGGCGACGCGCTGGCCTTCCGCGATGTTGTCGACGCCCTCGCCGATCGCGGCGACCTCGCCGGCCATCTCGTGTCCGCCGATGAGGGGGTAATGGGGCAGGAAGCCACCCCGGTAGATATGTTGGTCGGTACCACAGAGGCCGCACGCCTCCACGCGGACCACGACCTCGTCCTTTCCCGGCTCCGGCCGCGGCGCCTCGTGCACGTCGACCTTGTGTGGCGCCTCATAGAAGGCTGCTTTCATCGTTCCTCCTCATTTCTCCTTCCCGTGCCGCTCACAGTCCGCATCCCGGCACGCCTTTACTCTACTATCCGCATATCCGCAAAAGTCGTGCCAATGTATCGCGGAACGATATTTTACATAAAGAGAAGCCGCCGTGCGATGTATATCGCACGGCGGCTTCTCTGTTGTTCGGTCGGGGCTCCCGCGCTAGAAAGCGCGGCGTCGCGCCTCCGCTTTAGGCATTGACGAGCTGCACGTTGGACGCGCGCATGCCCTTGCCACGGGGATCGTTCTCGGCCTCGAACGACACGCGGTCGCCTTGCTGCAACCGGTCGAAGTCCGCACCGCCGGCGAGCGCCGAGCGATGGAAGAACACGTCCTCGCTCCCGTTCTCAGGCGCGATAAACCCGAACCCACGATCTGTAATTGTTTTGATGCTGCCATTTGCCATTAGATACCTCCTCATCAAGCCGCACGACATAAAAATAGCCCGGCATGTCAACCAAACATGCCGGACTTTGTGGTGACCAGGCCGGGACATTAAACTCCCGCAACCGTCACCCAATGTGCACACTCGATACCTGGAGTATATCATATGGCGCGGACTATTGCGCGGAATCGCGTTCGAGGTCCAGGGTCTGTGAAAAGTCCTGGGAGCGCGGGCGTCTCGCCCGTCCCCGTGGACGCGGGGATGCGCGCCGGACGGGCGGCGATGCGTCGACCCTGCGGGGATGGCCGGCCCACGCCTACAGACGCCGGGACGGGCGAGACGCCCGCGCTCCCAGTGGGACGCGCCGACTTTTCACAGACCCTGGTTCGAGGTCGCATTTACCATGGGGACGATCGCGGCTACTCTTCCTGAGCGTTGTTGAGGGCGGGACGGCGCAGCGGTGGAAGGGCGCGCTCGATTTGGGCGCGGCGCGGCTCGTACCACGCCGGCAGCTTCAGGCTTGAGCCCAGGTCGGCTACGCTTTCATCGACGGCGAAGCCCGGCGGATCGGTGGCGATCTCGAACAGGATGCCGCCCGGCTCGTGGAAATAGATGGAGCGGAAGTACTCGCGGTCGCGCACCCCCGTAACATCTAAACCGAGCGCGCCGAGTTCGCGCCGCCAGCGCAACTCGCTGTCCTCGTCGGGCGTACGCCAGGCGATATGATGCGTAATACCGGCCGCGACGCCGCCGGGCGCCAGGTCGGGCGCGCCGACGAGGTCGATCTGGGCGCCGGGCGCGCCGTCGCCCATGGTGTAGCGCGTGCGGTCCCCTTCTTCGCCGGCCACTATGAAGCCCATGGTCTCGGTCAGGAGGCGCGCCGTTGGCTCCGTGTCGCGCACGAGCAGCGTGGCGCCGTGGAAGCCACGGATGGCGTGCTCCGCCGGCACGGGACCATCGACCCAGCCATGCCGCGTGTCGTCGTCGTGCGCGATGAGCTCGAGTCGCAGGCCGTCAGGATCGGTGAACGAGAGGACGATTTCGCCGAAGCGCGTTGTCGGAGCGCCGATGGCAAGGCCATGGTCTTTGAGGCGCGCCGTCCAGTAGTCGAGCGAACCGGTGGGTATGGAGAAAGCGATGGCGTCGACGGTCCCCGTCCCCCGCCGTCCTTTGGCCGCGTTGGGGAAGGGAAAGAAGGTCAGGATCGTGCCGGGGTGGCCGACCTCGTCGCCGTAGTAGAAATGGTAGACGTCAGGGGCGTCGAAGTTGATGGTCGTCTTGATCAGGCGCAGGCCCAACACACCGCCATAGAAGTCCAGGTTGCGCTGCGGGTCGCCCGCGACAACGGTGATGTGGTGGATGCCGGGGATGCGTAACGTTGAGTCTGCGGTCATAGGTGTGCTCCTCATCTAGTCGTGAGTCGTGAGTCGTCAGATGGTAAGCGCTACCATCATTTGTCTCACAGGTCACTAATGGTCGAGGCAATCAACGACTCACGACTCACGACTCACGACTATTTCACTAGCGGCGATGTCTCGGCCCACCGTGAGCCGTACACGAACGTGTCCAGGCCGGCGCGGGTGCGCGGGGCCAGTTCGCGCTCACGCAGGTCGTCGGGCAGCAACGCCGGGTCGCCCGGATAGCCCACGGCGATCATGGCGACGGGCTCGTAGCCTTCGGGGATACCGAACTCCTCGCGGGCGCGGGCGAGATCAAAGCCGCCCATCTGATGTAGGGCGAGACCGAGCGCTGTTGCCTGGGTGCTCATGTTGCCGACGGCGAGGCCGAGGTCGTAGAGCGCGTGCTGCTCACGGCCGGCGTAGGTGTGCAGCTTGGCCACGGCGAGTATCAGCACGGGCACATGCTGCGCCCAGCGCGCGTTCTTCTCGCCGAGCGTGCCGAGTAGTTGGTCAAAGGTCGCGTCGTCCGCGCCCTGTTCCCCGACGATGAAGCGCCAGGGCTGTATGTTGTTCGACGACGCGGCCCAGCGGGCCGCGTCAAACAGCGAACGCAGCGCGGCGGGCTCGATGGGCCGCGTGTCGTAGGCGCGGGGGCTGCGCCGGCGCAGCAGCAACTCGTGCAGCGGGCGCACGGTCTGGCTGCTATCGCGGGTAGCTGTGTCATGTGTGATGGTCATTGGGCTTCTCCTGTTTAGGTCTAAACTTAAAGGGTAAAAAGGGGTCAGGGCAGAGCATGGTCGAGGCGGCGCAGCGTACCGAGCAGCGCGGCGCGCTCCTCAGTCGAGAGGGTCGCGAACAGGCGCGTGATGAGATCTTCCTGCGCCGGCACGACGCCAGCATAGAGCCGGCGTCCTTCGTCGGTCAGGGCGAGGCGGTTGCAGCGGCCCTCCTGGCAGCGCCTGATCCAGCCGGACGCCTCCATGCGGTCGAGCAGCTGGGTCACGTTGCCCTTGGTGACGAGCAGCGATTGGGCCAACTCCTGCTGGGTCATACCTTCCGCGGTCCCGACCTGCGCCAGCACGTCGAACTGCGCCACGCTCAAGCCCCACGCCCGCAGATGCGCGACGGAGGCGCGGTCGACCTTCTGGAAGACGCGCGCCAGGCGCAGCCACGCCAGTACGGACGGAGCCCGTAAGAGCCGGCCTTTGAACGATTCCATGGTGTGTCCCATAGTTATAGTTTAGGCCTAAACAGAGAGTTTGTCAAGGGATCGGACCTCAGCGTTGTAGCGCAGGCACAAGCGCATACCACGCCGCGTTCATGCCGCCGGCAGCGGATGCGGGGCCGCCTGTCAGACGCGCGGTCCCCGCGAAGCGGTAAGCCGGCACAAGGTAGGTCCGGCCATGGGTTCCTGGCGCCAACACCTGCACGACGTCAACTTGGCGGACTGTTCCCTGCCCCCCCGTGGGCGTGAATAGCGCGCGCAGGTCGGTTTCCGTGACGGCGAGCGGGATCGCGCCGCTTTGCAGCGCGGTCCACGCCCCGCGCACCGTCCGCGCCGGCGTTTGATAGGAGTGCGCTAGCGGCGGCCACAGCCGCGCGTCGTCCACATGCCCCCCCGGCGCGACCGCAACGATCGCGGCCGGCGTCGTCGCCGCGCCGACCCCCGGCCACCCCAGGTCGATGAACCAGGGACCGAAGGTGTTTTTGGCGCCCATCACTGGCATGCGCTGTCCGGGCCAGCCCAACCGCGTCAGCCATGCCCGCGCCTCCGCGATAGCCCGCGCCTGGCTCGGGATGTGCTGGCGCGGATCGACGCTCTGATACCGCAGGTCGTGGTAGATGACTTCGCCCGTCGTTGTGGAGACGGCGAGGCTGTGCAAGGGCGGGACATGCGGCCCAGGCAGGCCGGTGGCGTTGGCGACGACCAGCCACATGGCGCCCCCGGCCCGCGCGCGCGTGACACGATCGGGGATGCCGAAGAGTTGGGCCAAGGCGGCGAGGCGCGCGCTCCGGAGCGGCGCGTCAAGCTGATAGGCCGGCAGCGGGCCGTCCGTTCGTGGCAGCGCTCCCGCCGTCAGGCGCAAGGGGCCATAGTAAAGTGGGACCGGATCGGAGTCAAACGCGCTGTTCGTGGGCGTCACCACCCCTCCGCCACCGCCGCCGCCTGGGCCGGGCGGGAAGGGGTAATCGCGCGTCAGGTCGGCGATACTCAGTCGCGGGAGGCTTGCGGCCACATTGGCGGCGCCCGGCCTCTGCCCATTCCCCCGCGGCACGACGACAAGAGCGACGAGTACGGCCACCAGCGCAGCGGCGACCACACCCGCCCACAACCTGGGGCGTGCGCGCCGCGTTCCCTGTCTATAGGGGCGACGGCTTTCCGCGCCGCCCCCAGCTGAACTCCGCGTTGGAGTAAGCCCTTCGTCCCGCTCGTCCGCTACGGCCGCCTCCCCTAGAAGGAGACGGGCGCGGAGATCGCGCACGAACGTCGGAGCCGCGGCCTCACCCTCGATCTGTTCCAGCCGCTGGACCAATGGCCCCAGTTCCCGTAGGCGCTGTTCGACCGCGGCATCGCCCGCGGCGCGGCGCTCTTCATCAGACATCGGCTTGGTCCTCCTGGCGCATCTCTACCCGCAGCGCCGCCACGGCGCGGTGCAAGAGTTGTTTGATCGCGCCCTCGCTCCGGCCCATCCGCTCCGCGATCTCGCGCAGCCCCTGATCCTCGAAGTAGCGCAACCGCACCGCCCGCCGCTGGTCCGAGGGCAGCGCGGCCAGTCGCGTGTGTATCCACAGGGCGGCTTCCCACCGCTCCACCACCTGGTCCGGCCCGCTCTGCTCCATCGGCACGCGGCGGACCTGTTCCTCGGCCTCATGGTCGCTACTGAGGATGCGCAGGCGACCGCCCCGCCGCCCCCGATCAATGGCGGCGTTGGCGGCGATGCGGAACAACCATGACGAGAGGGGCGCGCCGTGATCCTCGTACCGCGGCATCGCCGTCAGCGCGCGCTCGAAGGTCTGCGCGGTCAAATCTTCCGCCTCCTCGCGCGTCGCGCTGTGCGTCAAGCAGAACGCATACACGCGCTGCACGTAGAGGTCATAGATGGCGGCGAAGGCGGCGCGATCGTGACGCGCGCGCGCGATGAGGGCCGCGTCAGCCTCCGTGCGCCGTTGTCCTAGCACATCTCCCCCATACTCCCCCAGGCTGTGTGGCATCTACTCTCGCTAAACGGTGTACCCATCCCAATGGTTACGCGTCACGGCTAGCGTAACCGTTCCGCGCTATCGGCGTTTAGCTCCATGAACGGGATGCGCCTATCCGCGGTAGGGGCGGGCTCGTTCAATGACAATACTATGCATTCGTGCCGTTCATGCCAAGGAGAAAGATAGATGACCACCCGTTGCGCAGCTCTAATCACAGGCGCCGCCCTCGTGGGTCTCGTGGGATCACCACTGCTTGCCACCAGCTCCGCCGTCCACGCCGCCACGCGGGTTGCTCAGGACCCGTGCGTCGCTCCCCTACCCCTGCAACCCACCTATAGCAGCGGCGTGGGCACGCTCTCGACGCTCCAGGGTGGCGGATATACCTTCCGGCTGTTCCAGTTCGCGGCGCCGGGGCTACGCGAGGAGTTGCGGCAGCTTGGCGCCCGTCCGCTCCCCGGCGACAATGTGGCAACCTTTAGCTTCGCGCTGCCTAATGGCGGGCATCGTTACGACGGCCTCATGCACGTCTTCCACAGCGGGGCTGGGCAGCAGGTGTGCTACCGAGGGGCGGCCTACGTCGATGGCGGCAACAGCGCCGCCTTCATCGCGCACCCACGCACCGCCACGATACGCCTGGACGGGACGATTGTCGGCGGACGCGCGCGGATGGACGTGAGCGTGGGCAACGCGCACTACTATGTGTTCGGTCAGGTGCGGAACCGGTAGGGCAGGGCATGCAGTTTTCCCCTCGCCCCTTGAGGGAGAGACCCGACAGGCGGCCCCCCTCTCCCGCGTCAGGGAGAGGGCGCTGGACCGTCGGCCGCAGCCGAGGGGCCAGTTAGCCATGGGCTGGGGGCGAGGGCCGTTAGGGTTCGTTGTTTGACCCCTATCGGGCATACTAGATTGGCAGACGCTACAAGGCGGCGGCCGATCACCGGCGCCCAGACACCAATAACAATAACAGAGAGCGACAACATATGCGGATCATCGTCATCGGGAGCGGATTCGGGGGGCTGGCCACCGCCGTCCGCCTACAGGCGGGGGGGCACAGCGTCACGCTCGTGGATAAGCGCGATAAGCCGGGCGGCCGCGCCTACGTCTACAAGCAGGACGGCTTCACCTTCGATGGAGGTCCTACCGTCATCACCGCCCCCTGGATGATCCGCGACCTCTTTGAGTTGGCGGGGCGCGACCCCGCCAACTACGTGCGCCTCGTCCCGGTCGATCCATTCTATCGCATCTTCTTCGACGACGAGACATCGTTCGACTACTCCGGCGATACGGAGCGTATGGTCGCTCAGATCGGCGCGCTGCGTCCCGACGATGTCGACGGCTACCTCGAGTTCGTGCGCCGCTCCGAGCGTATCTTCGCCAAGGGCTTCACCGAGCTCGCCGACAAGCCCTTCCTGACGCCCTGGGATATGATCAAGATCGTGCCCGATATGGCGCGTTTACAGTCGTACCGCAGCGTCTACGGCTTCGTTTCCTCCCTGGTGCGCGACCCGAAGTTGCGCCAGGTGCTCTCCTTCCACCCGCTGCTCGTGGGCGGCAACCCGTTCCAGACGACCAGCATCTACACGCTGATCCACTACCTGGAACGCCAGTGGGGCGTGTGGTTCGCACAGGGCGGGACCGGCGCGATCGTCGACGCCCTCACGCGTCTCTTCGAGGAGTTGGGCGGGACCGTACGCCTATCCGCCGAGGTGGGCGCGATCACGCTGGAGCGCGGGCGCGCGACCGGCGTACGCCTGCGCGACGGCACGGAGCTCCCCACCGACGCGGTGGTGAGCAACGGCGACGTGGCCCACACCTACCACCAGTTGCTGCCCGCCGCGGCGCGTCGCAAGTACACGGATAGCAAGCTGCGCCGCATGCGCTACAGCATGTCGCTGGTGGTGATCTACTTCGGGACCGACCGGCAGTACCGCGACGAAGGTATCCTCTCCCACCACAACATCATCCTGGGCCCACGCTACGGCGAGTTGCTGCACGATATCTTCACGCGCAAGACGCTCGCTGACGACTTCTCGCTCTACCTGCACATGCCCACGATCACCGACCCCGCCTTGGCGCCACCCGGCTGCGACAGCTTCTACGTACTCTCGCCCGTGCCACACCTGGGCGGCGCGACCGATTGGGCGGAGCAGGCGAAGCCCTATCGCGACGCCATCATGGGCGCGCTCGAAAGGCGCTTCCTGCCCGACCTCTCGCGGCACATCGTGACGGAGCGCATGATCGACCCGCGCCACTTCCGCGATACGCTCAACAGCTATCGCGGCAGCGCCTTCTCGGTCGAGCCGATCCTGACGCAGTCGGCCTACTTCCGCCCGCACAACCGCAGCGAGGACGTCCCCAACCTGTACTTCGTCGGCGCAGGCACGCACCCCGGCGCCGGTTTGCCGGGCGTGCTCTCCAGCGCGAAAATCGTCGACACGCTCATCGGCCTGGCAACAGGCACCGGCGGTCCCAGGGGGTCAGCCCTGTCTGATTAAAATTGTCCGGCCTCATCGCAGGCGTAGGGGCGTATCGCTATACGCCCGCCGTTCGCGCCAAAGATGTCCACTGGACGGCGAACGCCAACGAACGCCAGGCCTCCCGACCCATAATCGTCGGGCGTATAGCGATACGCCCCTACACCCCGATCCGTGCGCCAGATTTTAATCAGACAGGACTGCAGGGGGTACGACGCTGCAAATCAACCTGTTTAAGTCAGCGCTAGAAAGCCTGCGGCTGAAGCGTGGGCTCCCGCCACTTCAAGCAAACCCGTCGGAGAAAGCACTAGCAGTCTGTCGGAGAGAACGAAGCAATGGTGTGCATAACCGGGGGCCGCTGTCGGGGTGGGGCGTTCCGCCTCTGGTCACGCGTGATCGACGCGTGGCTGCGGGCAGGACACGGCGGTGGATC
>JAABUV010004925.1_pt1 | contig 15551 bp, 20 predicted proteins | sample 5559971 | NCBI WGS metagenome assembly JAABUV01 (sample SAMN10711881, study PRJNA513362) | rock metagenome | isolation source: Antarctica rocks | place: Antarctica: Victoria Land, Knobhead nord | collected 2015-12-19
GCTTTAAAACGGGCGCTTGAGCGGCGCCAGCCGCCTGCCCAGCAGCGGCCACCATCCAGGCGCCGTGGTTCGGCAAAGTGCTCCTCGGATGCATCGAAGCCCCGGCATGCCGCTTGCTCAAACCGGCTCCATCCAGCAGGGCTTGGCGCCATCTGGATGTCCCGGGCCTGGTCTGCTGACTGAGCAGCCCGTGAGCACCATCGCTCACCCGCAGTCAGGAGAGGGAGGCGCGGGGGGTGCTGGCGCGGCTTGCGCAACACCGGACCACCACTGCTTCATCGCGCAGAGGTGTGGTTATGACCGCGCATAGCTTCTCGCCAACGGACCCCTCCAGCTCGGCTTGCGTTGGCGGCATAGGCTGTTGCGGGTGCAGATGGTGCGCAAAGATAGTCAAGGTGAGCTTGGAAAAGAATTGTCAGCAATTAGCGGGCAATGTGCGGGCAATCTGCCTGTTCTGCATGCCTCATGCCACCACGAAGGCAGTTGTCTATATAGTCTATATAAGTGCAGCCTGGCTGGGGAGGGAGTGGCTGATGAGCAAGCTTGGTGTTCAGTGACAGACCATCTCGCCTGCATGCGCCCTCCCGGCCGGTGTCGTGTGTCGACCGATGCCGGAAAGACCGTCGATGCTCTCTGTGGGGCGGGACTGTGAGCTGCAAGCATTTCATGAACCCTGCTCGGGAGCAGGCCTGCAGCTTGGGCGCCTGCACGACGCAGCTGTCAGTGCTAGGAAGCGGCGTTGCGGGCTATAGGCGGGCCGGGTGGCAAGAGCACCTGCACCGAAGTTGTGCAGGTGCATCTTGTTTGCTTGCTTCTTTTGGCAGGAAGCAGACAGTGGCGTGCAAGCTGCTGCAGTGGCAGCGTTGGGAGTTACAGCTTGGCTGAGCCTCTTTCAGGCAGGCGTATCCAGTGACAGCCGGTGCAGTGTGCAGGGTGGTCTGCAGGGGTGGGGCGGTCTGCTGGGGCGTGGGAGCTGTGACAGCCTGCCCAGCGGGCTGCGCTCCTGCGGGTCAGGTTGCGCACACTGCCTGAGCGCGGTGCTTGGCGCTGGCACAGGTCGGCCCGCTGCCTTGCGGTCAAATACCTGGGCTGGGCACGCTCTGCGCACACCTCTCAGTCCGCACCTGCATGCAGCACTGTTGCTGCCTTTCGCTGGCGCAGCATACACATACCGTGCGGGCCTGCACGCCACTTTGCCACCACTTGTGCGCCACCCCCCTCACGCGGGTAAGGTGCGACACAGCCGACTGCGCTCAAGCCCCGGCGCCTGCGAGGCGGGCCGGCCCTGCTATGCGAGGAGCGTAACCACGCAGGGCTCACTGGCGATGCGCCGGCAGGCGTCGGCGGGCCCGCCGCGCGTGCTATGAGCGACTCGGAGGGGGCTGCCCGGTCGCGCCGGCGGCGCCTGCGCGAGTCGGGCGCCCCGGACCTGTTCATGGACCTGGACAGCGACAGCGAAGATGAGGCGGCCGGCCCTGAGGCGCCCCCCGGCCACGAGCAGGTGCCTGCCGCCCTGCGGGCCCGCCCTCGCTCGCCGACAGAGCAGGCCGGCAGGAGCGCTGGCCTCCCCAGCCTGCGCGTTTGCCTGATTGCAGAGCCGGCAGACCACGCTCGAAAAGGGCACTCACAGGTTGCACGTCCGGCAGTCGTGTGCCTGTTTCTGGGCAGGTGGGTCAGATCGAGGCAGAGGCTGGGGCAGGTGCTTGCAAGGGCATGCGGACGTTGGGAGCTGCGGCTGACCGCGCGCCGGGGCCCCGCAGGCGGACCGCGCTCTGCTCGAGGTCGGGCGGCGGCAGCCGCGCGCCCTGGAGAACGTGCGCCCTGCCGCACCTGCTGCCCTCTTGTGCTGTGCCGCCACTGGGCCCAGGGCACCTCACCCGTGCACCATGCGCACGGGCGCGCCTGTCAGGGCGCAAGCGCATGCCCTGCATGGCGGTCGGAGCAGGCGTTTCTGGCGTGCATGGGAAAATGGGGTCACCCCCATTGCCCGCATCATGCAATAGGGCGGTAGGGTTACGCATCGGCCGGGGACTGACGGCACCCGCGCGCGCCGCGCAGCTCCTGCGCCAGGTGATCTGGGTGCAGCGCCGTGACGAGCCGGAGCAGGGCAGCTACGAGGAGCTGCTGCAGCTGCTGCGCCGCAACCACTGCCTCACCTCGTGCGCGCCGCGCGCGCCCTGGGCTGCACGACGCGCATGGTGCCTGGCGCTGGGTGTAGGGCAGGGTCGGTTCTGGTGGCAGCTTGCGGTTGGCGCTGCAGTAGTTGGGTTTTGAAATACCCTCACATGCGGCCGTTATTCGGCAGCGTGCTGCGTGCGCGCTGTGGTTCACCGACGAGCTCACGCACCGGGCGCCCGCTCTCCAGAGCCGGCCCGGTATAGGCTCCCATGCAGTGGAGCGCAGCGCTGCCATGCCTGGCGCGAGAAAGAGGCTGCACCAGGCGCCCCGCTTTCAACGTGCTTGCTGGTTTGCGCACGCCCACTGGGCGACTACGCGCGAGAGCGGTCGGCCTGACGCATGGCCCACCGCGCGCGCAGGGAACGCGTGACGCGCGCGCTGCGCGCGTGCCCGCGCAACGCGTTCCTGCCGCGCCCGCACGACCAGCCGCCGGACGCGTTTGCGGACGTGCCGGTGCGGCACGGCTGTGTGAGCGCGGGGTGGACTGTCGTGCAGAGTACGGCACGCTCGCGCGACGCTCTGTCACGAGTCTGCGCCTCATGCCTGAAATCAACCGGCCCGGTGCCTGGGCCGGCGTGCCGGGGCGGCACGGGCGCCGCGCCTCATCAGGGCCGCGCGGGCGCAGGTGCGCATCAACGCCATGGACTTCAACGTGTCGGCGCCGCACATGCACGCGACGTGCCTAGAGGCGCTCGACCTGCAGCCCGGCCACGCGTTCCTGGACATCGGCTGCGGCTGCGGCCTGGTCACCGCGGCCGCTGCGTTCCTGGCGCGCCCTGGCTCGCGCGCGGGCATAGTGTTTGTTTGGGTTTGTGGCCTCCATCTGAGGAAACACTGAGCAGCGCCGCGGCGATTGCGCCGGGCTGCGCGGCCGCCCGCGCGGTCTGCAGGTTGCGACCGGGCTTGCCCCGCATGTTGCTGATTATGCAGACAACGCTTGCAATTGGGCACCTGCTGCACACGTGTGGGCCGCCGCAAGCTTTGCATGCCTGCGATGCATGTGCGTGCACTCTCATGTTCGGGAATGACGCACTTGTATTGAGCCCTGCTTTGCCTTGCTCACGTCTCTTTGCATGCACATGCTTTGGGCAATTGTGCAGCCAGTGACAGCGCTTATGAGCGCCGGGCCCCGCGGGCCACCTGCGCCGAGCTTAGCGGCCCGCCCGCGCGCGCGCAGGTGGGCAAGACGGGCCGCGCGGTCGGCATCGACGTCAAGCGCCCCGCAGTCGTGCTGTCCCGGCGCAACCTGGCCGCGCTCGCCGCCGCCGACGCCGACTATGCCGCGAACGCCGCGCCAGCGACCTTTGAGCTGCACAACGCATTCACGCCGTCCCTCAAGCACCAGGCGCGCGCACGCTGTGCCTGCCCGCCGGCGGGCCGTGTGCCGTGCCTGCAGCAGCACTGCGCAGCGCACCCGAGCGACCCCTGTCACCAGCATCCGCTGACTGCGCGCGGCGCGCCAGGGTCGCTACGACCGCGTGCACAGCGGCGCGTCGTGCCGCCCGAGCCGGCTCCGGACGCTAGTGGCGCTGCTGCGGCCGGGCGGCCTGCTGGTGCCGCCCCGCGCCCGCCGCCGCCGGCCCGCTTGCGGGGAGGTGTTGCTGTCTTCGCCGTTGCTGTGACGGAAGTGATGTTTGAGCTGGCGCCCCCGTGTCTAAGCCTGGCGTGAGCTGTGGCAGTGCACCGACCCTGCTCCTTCAGGCGGGAGGGTTCAGGGGGTGCCAGCCTGCTGTGCAAGGGCACCACTGCGACTTTAGCTTTAGCTGAGTGCCATGCGCATCGCGCTGTCAGACCCTTCCAAACTCCCCACGGGCGCGCGCGCGCCCCGGCAGGTGACGCCCGTGTCGCCGCACGACCTGCAGCTGATCCGGCGCCTGCCGGACGGCGGTCACGAGGCACGCATTCTCTCCCAAGTCCGCTACTCTGACCTGGAGGCGCGGCCCCGCGCAATCGGTCCCCTGCAGTACGCGGCTGTGCATGCAGGGTGCACCCTCAGGGCTTCTATCAAATAGACGTGAGACGTTAGAGGACTGCCTCATATACATGACATTATTTCTTACAGAGCGGCCCGTAGGCGCGCCCGCAGCAGCGCGCCTGTCTGAAGACACGAACGTAGTGAGCGCGCTCCGTCGCCGAGCGCGCACTTGCGCGTGCGGGCGTGTGCAACGCGCCCAAACGGCGCCCCAGCGCGCCGGCGCTGACGCAGGCGTGCCCGCGTGCGCGCAGCTGCCCGGCGATGCCGAGGTGGTGCGCGCACAGCTGCGCATCGAGCGCAGGGCGCGCCTGGCGCCGCCCGCGCTGCCATCCTCATTCGCGGCCGACGTGGCCGAGATAACAGGCGCGGCCCGCGCGCAGCGGCACGCACGTTCACATGCTGTGATGCCCGGAGCGTCCGTGGCCGGCATGCAGACCATGGTGGGCGCCGCATGCGCCGATCCCGGGACGGTGCTCGCCGTTGCCTGTTGCTCTGTGGCCGCTTGGCTGGCTGATGGCTTGCACAGTCGCCTGGAGCGCCCCGCTCCAGCTGCTGCTGCTGCCAGGCCAGCCGTGGGTGCAAGCTCTGCGTGCTCCTACATGGACTGTAATTGGCCTGTTGCCGGATGCAGCCGTATGGTGTTTGTTTGTTGCGACCGCACGAGCTTTTATCCCGCTCGTGGCCTATTTCAGGTGCCAGGGCCTGTGCGCCTGCTGCACGCCGCAGTTCAGCCGACAGGCTGTGCTGTCGGGCCCGCAGGCTCGCCAGGCATGCCCGGCACCTGCATCGCACAGACTTGAGGCCGCTCATGGAGCCCCCTCCCTGACTCGCCGTCTGCATGGGAGCTGATGGGCGGCTCACGAACGCTACCGCGGGGCGGCAGGCGCGCCGGGCACGTCGGGCGGCAGCAGCGCGAGCGCGCAGAGCGGCGTTGCGCTGGGCGGCGCGCCGCCCACCTGGCCCAAGCGCGTTGCGCGCTTCCTCACCGCCTGCAGCGGCTCCCTGGGTGCGCCGCCGCGCCACCGCGCGGCGGTGGCGGCATGTGGTGCATGCGTGCCTGGCATGGTGCTGGCATGTGGCTGCTGGGCGTGTCGGACTGGCATGCTGTGCAGGTGCGCATGTGGTGCGCGAGCGCCTGGCTGCATGCCCGGGCCCTCCCTGCCTGCACCGGCTTGCTGCCTTGGGCCGCGCTGGGTCCGCACCTGGCCCCTGTTTGTCGGCTGCAAGAGTCAAAGATCATCAGTGCAACAGAGAGGTCTGCGGTTTGTGCGCTAGAGCCGGGCGCGCCGCGTCTGCGGCCTGAGACGCGGGCGCGGGCGTGCAGGCTCCAGCAGCAGCGGAAGTGGCAGCGAGCGCATGAGCATCGACAGCGCGCGCTCAGAGGAGCCGCGCAGCGCCGGCAGCGTCGGCGGGCGCGGCGGCAGCCCGCGCAGCGCATCGCCGGCGCTGGACGCGCGTGAGCTGGGGCCGCCCGACTGCGCGCTCGCCGGCGCCGGCTGGCGCATCCCTGTGCACCGGTGCGCGCTCGGCTGACCCTGGGGTGCTGGCATGCTGCGCCACACCGGAATGCGCACTCCTGCGCACGCTTCAATCACGCCTTTGTCTTTGCAGAGCGGTGGGCATGCCACCTGTTGTCCACCAAACATCCCTGAAATTGGGATGCGCACGAGCTGCGCTGACTCCAGTGGCACGCCACTTGTCCTGCGCCGCGCTCCACCCCCGGCGCATGTGCGCTGCCCGCGCCCGCGCGCCCTGCCAGGCGCTGGGTCAGACCGCACAACCCGTGCCATTCCGGTGGACGCATCACCTGTCCTGCAGCAGCGGCACAGGGGTGCGCGCACGGTCAGTGCCCGCCCCGAGCGCCCTGCACCACACCTCACACCGCGCTGCCTGTGTCGCGCAGTTGCGTGCTGCGCGCGCGCTGCGACCACTTCCGCGCGCGCTGCGACAGCGGCATGCGCGACGCCGGCGACGCCGAGCTGCGCGTGCCCGAGCACTTCTCGGAGGCGCGCGTCTGCGCCGGCCGTTTGCATGCATGGAGGGCATGTGTGGCACAGGTTGCACAGTTGCGAGTCTGCTTGCGTTTGCGTGCATGCGCCCTCGGCCTGGTTTGCGCTGCTTCCATGCGGGCGCGCCGCTGCTGCTGGAGCTGCTGCTGGCACGGCCAGGGCGATGCATGTTGCATGCAGAAGGAAGCTCTCTGCTTGGCACTCTCACAGATGCAGTCCTGCCAACAAGTGAGAGCCATGCGGCGCCAGCTGCATGGGGCGGAGAGCGCTCTCAGGAGGCGGGGTCAAGGGCCTCTTTAGGAGGAGCTCGAACGCGCAGCCACACTGGGCCATGCTGCTGATGTGACGCAGCTCCGGGGCGCCGCGCGCAGGAGGCGGTGCGCGTGCTGGCGCGCTACCTGTACGAGGACGCGCTGCCACGCCGCGCGGAGCCCGGCCTGCTCGCGGCCGCGCTGCATGTGGCCGAGTACTTTGGCGTGCACCGCCTCGGCGCGCTGTGCGAGGCCGCGCTCGCGGCCGAGGTCCTGGCGGCCGACCCCGAGGACGCCGGTGCGCGCCGGGGCTTGCCGACCCGGGGGTGCCGGCCGGGGCCAGCCTCGGCGGCGCGTGCGCGCGCCGTTCCTGGGCAGGGGCGCCTGCGAGAGACGCATTGCTTCTCTCTGTGTGTGGTCTTGCAGGCTTTGCCCTGAGCAGCCTTTGCTGCTCCTTGCCAGCCTGGGGTTGAGCGTGGATTGAGGTTTCTTAAAATGCAATTTCTAAAAATGTAATGTTTTCACCAAGTGGGAGCAGCAGGAACAGCGCTGTTGTTACCAGGCCGCTTGCCTTCCAGACACAGCTCTGCTGTGTGTCATACATGAAGGCTGTGTCGTCAGCGCTGACGGCCGCTGAATGCCGCGCCGATCGCCCGCCCGGCAGACGAGTGCGAGACGGCGGTGGCGCTGTTGGGCCTGGCGGACGAGGGCGCGTTGGAGCACCTGCGCGCGGCCGCGCTCGACTTTGCCGTGCGCAACTTCGAGGCGGCGTCCGCGACGGCGGCGTGGGCCGCGCTGCCGCGGGCCGCGGTAGACGCGGTCGCGCGCGAGGCGACGGGGCTGCTGCGGCACTCGCTCGCGCTGCTCGCCGACCTGCGCAGCCAGACGCGGTAGAGGGTGAGGGCCGCCCCGGCCCGGCGCTCCATGTGCGCGCGCTGTGCTATAGGCTGCGCACGCTTTTCACCAGGCTGGTGCAGCAGGTGCGGTTGCGGGCCCGCTGACCTGCTGTTGTCGGCAGGGCTTGGGAGAGCGCGCTTGCAAGGCGCCCCATCCCTGGGGCCAGCACCTGTGCACTTCCAGGCGCAATCACCCTACAGGGATACCTTGTGGGCAGCTCCCAAGTCCCAGGCCAACGCGTGAAGCCGGACAAACGTGGAAGTGACGGTTTTCATGGTTCTTCCATTGTGAGAGTAGCGACTCCCAGGGCCTGGATCTTTTGTATAGAAAATATTGTCATTGCTGAGCTGCACAGGCATTGGCCAGGCGGGACTATTTTGGCAGCCCGGTGGGTGTGCAAGCTTGGTGCGCTGGGCCATCCCGTGCAAACTGCAGCATGTGTAAAAGTAGCCATGTATGTCATGTGTAAATATTGGTGTGTGGGAGTGTAAACTAACCATTTTTCCGGATGCCTATTCACACTTGGAAGCGTGGGCGGTCCTGTGTATACTTGGGAGTGCAGAGCAGGAAGAAACGTGAAGGGGGCTTGCAGAAGGCTGCTCGCTCGCTATAACGTGTCATGGCTGAGGAGGGCCTGTCCATGACGAGCTGTCGGAGCTTGGGTAGGGGCGAGCTCGGTATGCCTTTGTTAGTTGTGCTATACTCTTACCTCTTTGTATTCTGTGGTGTGTGCCGCATGCCGCCCCCGCGCATATGCATTGGCATGACAAAGCCGTTAAACATCACACAAGCTCTGAGAGAGCCTGTGCTGTAAGGGGTCGGGAGGAGCACGTGTATGCTGTGTGCCAACAGAGCTGTAGGTGTCTTGCTACTCGAGACAGGGAGGCTGCCTGCATAGTTGCGCAGTATATTACCCGAGGCAGCCTGGTGCTTGTAGTAGAGTGCAATGAGGGACGGGGCACGGGGGACACTTGGCCTGCGCTGGCAAGCTCCTGATGCAGGTTTGTTGCCTAGATGCAGGCACTGACACATCTGCCAATTGCATCTGTGAAATACATGCATGGGCTCTGCGCACTGCTGCTCTTGTCTGGCAATTGTGAAGTAATGCACTCATGCGCCGGGTGAGCTGCCTCAACCTCTTTCAGATGTGACATATGTTGCTCTTTCAAGAGAACATCCAGGCAATGCGCCAAGTGAGCTGCATCGATATGTTCACATGTGACACATCTTGCTTCAGACACACTTTTGAGAGAACATCCAAGCACTACAAAGACCCTGATGCTATGCGAGAGACACAGCAAAAGCACGCAGGACAGAATGCACAATGGCATGTACGTGGTGGCCATGCACAAAGAACGCACAAGCGAGTACGTGTCTAAGAGTCACGCTTTGGTGACACACAGCCAGACACCGTTCGCCTCGAGAGGCAGGTGCACAGCTACCTGCCACAAAGCGAGACAAGGTCGCAGCGTAGGCGAGTGGGAGACATACGACATAAAGAACAGACCGTCATGTCAGCATGTGAAGCATGTCAGAAGGCATGGTCTACCTAATAAAGATGCGCTGCACAGGCTGGCTATGACGCCGCACACCATGGCCGCCACCACAGGCACACCACACCATGCACCTGCTGCTCTGGCTAACATTACCGCTGGCAGGCTTCTGGCTGCTTCAGGTGCGCCTGAGCACGTTCGGCGCAGCTCTGGTACTAGGCAAGCGAGCTGCGCCAGCCGGGCGGTCCGCGCGGGGTGCAGACGGAAGCGATGCTTACCCTGACTCTTAAGTCGAGCCTAGCCCGACCTTGCGGGCAGCTCCAGGATCAGCCCCAGTGCTGCGCACGGGGGCGGGGGGAGGCCCAGCAAGTCAGCCAGCCCAGGTTCTGGACATCAGTCAACGCCACACCAGCTTTGCACACATGCACGCCGCGCTGCAAGCAGCCGCCGCGGCGCCACCGCCGCCGCCGGCCTCACGCGCCCGGGAAGGCGCCGGCGCTGCGCACGTGCGCCAGCAGCGCGGGCAGGCCCAGGCGCTGGAACGCGTCCAGCGCCGCGCGCGCACCGCCGCCGTACACGGGCGACGGGTCCGACCGGATCTGGTGCGCGGCGAAGCTCGCCAGGCGCTCCTCCCAGGTGCCCTGCGCGCCGCGCGTGTTAGAGGGGCGCATTGTGCATATGCGCGCGACGGCAGCGGGCCCTTGGGGCATGCATCGCCCGGCTGTGAGCTGGCTGCGCCGCTGGCTCCATGCCGTGTCTGACATGACTTTGGGGCTGCCCATGAATGGCCAGAAACCCCAAGATGTGCTCAGTGCTTGGCAGTGGAATGCGCGCACATGCTGACATCAAGCACAGCCAACGGGGCGCGTGACACCACCTATATACCCCTGCCACAGCACTGAGCTTCTCAACGAGCTCGGGCAAGGCGCGCCCACAAAACACGGGTGGCTCTCACAAGCACACACTCATTTAATGCACGGTCCACTCCTGCACCTGCTCTACCCGTTGGCCGCCTCTCAAGATCGGCATAAATTTAGGAACGATGGTTAGACACTCACCTCGGTCTGGCAAGGCTGCTGCTCCAGCCAGAGGAGCGCCAGCAGCTGGCAGAGGCCCTCCTCCACATCGAGGCTCAGCCCGGTCAGGCCGTTCAGGCGCAGCCACGCATGCATCAGCTCGTGCGCGAGGATGCTGCCCGTCAGCAGCCACGGTAGCCCGAACAGCACCAGGATCGCTGTCACCTGCGCCGCGTCCACCCGCGACCATGTAAACATTGCCGCACAGTGCCCGTTGCAGACCTGCTGATATGGCTCTCACAGCACAAAGGCATGGCGCTCTCTTGTATTGAAACGTGACTCTTGCCATCCAAATGACCACAGGGCTTGGTTTCATTGACGAGTTGGCACGTGCAAGCGGTGCAAGCGCCTCAAGGCATCGGACCAGCAACAGCCAGCCACAGCACGGGCACGTCAGGCCTGCCAGTGGCGCGAACCCCACCGCTCGTCCAGACGCGCAGGACAAGCCGCCCTGACATGCCCCCCCGCCACATGCGCTCATGCCAGCTGCTCTCACATGCAGCAGCCTTCCAGCCCTGCAGCGCAACGCCGAGGGCTACGCCCGCGGACGCTGTAAGGGGCGGGTCGGTGTAGGGCCGACGCGCGCCTCATACTTCGACGCGGGTGGCACGTCCACGAACGCCGGCTGCACCTGGAAGAAGTCGCTGGAGCCGCGCGAGCGCGCGCGCTGCACGGTCCGCAGCTGCCGGTACTCCTGCATGCGGCGAGCTACCCGGCTCAGGGCGTGGGTACTCGGCCACCCGAGCCTGGCGGGACTCCCTCGAGCCGCGCAAGCGTGCTCGCTGCACGGTGCGCAGCTGCCGGTGATCCTGCGTGCAGCACGCCGACTGCCTTGAGGCCTTCGAAGCCTGGCCGCCTGGAGCTGGCTTGCAAGCAGACCATGTCAAAGATTGCGCATCCAGTAGAAAAGCCCCAACACTCCATGCGCACAATCTCCGTCACGTTACTACCAGCCGCTGACAGTGGGCACATCCGCCAGTGCTGGCTGACCCTAGGAGCAGGCACCGGCTAGGGGCAGGCGCCAACGCCGCGCGCACGCTAGCCTGGCGAGCGTGCAGCCGCCAGTCTGACACCGGAAGACGCTGGTAGGCTGAGCACGCCTGTCATGCACGACCTGCCTATCCCCGCATGGATATGTCAAAAGTGCTCAAACTCCCGCGCGGCCCAGGGGGGTCGAGGGCACCCAGGGCGTCCGCCCGCGCGGCAGCAGGCGCGCACCTGGCAGAGCGTGAGCCCGCGCGTGTGGAAAGCTGGCCCGCCTGGGCGCGCGCCCTCGCGCGTGCCGGCCTCGTTCAGGGCGGGCCCGTCCACCAGCATCAGCGGCACGCGCGCCGGCAGCGGCATGCCCAGGCGCTCATAGAACGCCAGCACCTGCGGCCGCCGCACGCCGCCATTCGGGCAGACTGCCTGGCGGCAGAGCAGCGGCAGGCAGCCTCACCCACCCACCGCTCCAGCCCTCTGCCAGGTCTCAAGAGCCTTGCGCACCCTCATGCGCTGGGCACCATGCGGGCCTCAGCACAGCATGCTCCATGCTCTCCTGACAGGCTCTGCGAGCGCAGCACGGCGGAGAGCACAGGCACAGCTGCCGGCCCCGGGCCGGTGGCCCCCGCGCCTGGGAGTATAGCGGCTGCGCGTCGGCGGTGTCGGTGACGATGCTCTGCAGGCAGGCCAGGCACGTGCGCCGCCCATCCGCCAGCTCCGCCCATGCCTCGCCAACAGGCTGCAGGCGCGCGCAGCCGCAGCAGGCGCGCGTGCCGTCGTGCGCATGCGTCGGGCACGAGCGCTCGCCGCAGAAGGGCGCTACCGCAAACTCTGTCACGCCGTCCTGCGCGAAAGCGGGCGCCGCTGGTTCACTTTGTATGCGAGTGCATCGGCTGCACTGCGAAACAAGTATGCAATGAATCTGTCACTGCCCCTGCAGTCCACACGACAAACCTAGCAACAAGACGTGTGGCTGACACCTTATTCTACGACCCCGGAAGCGCACCGGCCGCGCGAGCATGAGCTGGCGGCACACGCAGCAGCGCAGGCCGAGGCGCTCGCGGTGGCAGTCGTAGTGCATCGGCTGCCCCTCCGCGCCCACCGCCACGCGGTCGCGACCGCCGATCGCGCCGCCACAGCCGCCGCACCGCTGCGTTGCCAGCACTGACCAGGTCAGCGCCATGGCTCTGCACACCAGGGATTCCTGACAGCCAAGGTCCTGACTGCTTGTGAACCCTACGCACCTAAGTATGGCAGCGTGCGAGGAATGCAACACACGCTAAGCAGCTCTCCTACAGAGAGTAAAAGCGGCGTAAGTGCTCCTGACACACGAACAAAGCAGAACAGTTTCTGCCAAAATGCGGATCAGCTGCCAGCGTCAGAAAGCCCGACCGCACCAGGCAGCGTGCGTGCCAGCGCCGCGCGCCGACCGCGGCCGCGCCGTCCCAGGGCGCGATGTAGCCGCCGCACGCTGCGCAGCCGGCGTCGCCCAGCGCCAGCGAGGCAGCGGACGCGCCCAACTGCGCGAGCGCGCCCGCCGGCCGCACGGGCGGCGGCGGCCTCGGGGCGGGCGGCGGCCACTGATTGGCTGGCGCGGCTGCGGACCCTGCCAGCCCCACTGCTGTTGGGTATGGTCTCGCTGGTGGCCCCGGCCCTGGCGGCCCAGGCAGCGGCCAGCTCGTGCCCGGCGCGGCTGTCGGCGCAGGGTGCCCAAGGGGTGCCGCGGCAGGCGTGCCCAGTGCACCACTCGCGGCGCTCGGCAGCCCATAAGCGGGCATGCCAAACGCTGTAGGCGCACCCGGCGGCGCACCGGGCTGCGCGCCGGCCGGCGCTGCGGCCGTGACCTGGGCAGAGGCGGCCGTTGCGGCCGCCTGCGCCTCTAGGTCCAGCTGCGTTTGCAGCGCTCGCGCAAGCGCCGCGTCGCCCGCCGTGTCCGCCTCCTGCTCCGCACCAGCCGGGCCCCCAAGCTGGCTGGTACTTGCAGCGGGGCTCCCAGCCTCTGGCACTCCAGGCGACGCTGCTGCACCCTCCAGTGCAGCCCAGGGCCACTCGACCGATGCGGTGGGCGGGCCGACATGCGGCTGGGGCGACTGCCGCCCCGCCGCGCCAGCGGCGGCAAGGCTGCTGCGCGCGCGCTGCAGGCGCTCGCGCTCTATCTCGTTGTCCTGCAGCAGGCACGCGAGGCGCGCGTCCTCCGCCAGGTGCCAGGCTGCCGAGCCCGGCTCGCTGCGGCCTGCGGCTGGCGCGTCTGCCCCGTGCTCGCCCTCCGCCTGACGCCGGGACGCTGAGCTGTGCTCGGCGCCCTGCGCGGCTGGCGCCTGTGCTGGCAGGGGCCGCGGCGCGCCATCAGGTTCGGCGGCAGGAGCGCCGCCAGGCAGCGTGGCTGCATTGCCAGAGGCGCGCCGACTCTCGGCCAGCGCATGTTCCAGCGCGCTCTGCTCGAGGGCTGCCAGCAATTCCGCGTCTTCATGTGGAGTGTCCTGGCCAGTGCCTGTCGCAGGCCGGGCCGGCAGCGGTGAGCGCCCCAAGCGAGTGAAACAGGCCACATGCAGGCCCGCAAGGAGCCAGCACGGCAGCTTCAGCGGCGCGAGTACCTGGTCACTGCAGGCATCCGAAAGCGTGAACACGCAGGCTCACGCAGGCCTCCAGCAGACTGGCAAGGGCGGTGTACGAGCATGCTCAGACAGTGGCGTGCACAGGCGCGCACTTGAGTGGATGTGCACGCGGCTTTCTTGGCCGATGCTTGGCGCTCTGGCTCTTGCCTGCTGTATCCTTGTCCAGGGAAAGTTGAACGGCATAGCACTAGCCCCGCATGGTCAGTACGCAGGCTGGCAAGCGGATGAGATGTGCGCGCGGTGCAAGTCCAGCGCTCTATGCAGCAAGCCTAGTGAGTTTGTTATATCACACGAGGACCGCGGCAAGAGAAACGGCTTCGTGCAGCAAGTCTGCCAAGCCCTAGCTAGGCCCAACCTCGCTGAGGTGTGCATGCACGCTGTCACGGGGCAGCTTTTCACCAGATTGCATCATGCGCGAGACCATGCAGCTGCGCGAGAAATGCGCACTTGAGCAGGCACGGACATGGAGCAGGCCATGTCCGTGACATGCCTTAAAGTGGCGTGCGTGTAGCCGGCATCTCTTTGGTGCCTTGGCTTTTGCCTGGTGTGAACAGTATCACTCTGTTCTCGCCTAAAGGTCACATACCTTGTGCCTTGTGAACTCTGACACTTCCGTAATGACCCGTTTGCGTAGGGGCCGACAGCTTAAGCAGCCCCGCTGGCTGGTACAGGCTTGCAAGTTATGAGCCTGTTACAAGTCGTAACCATTCCTTCATTCATTCATGCCACGTGGCTTCCTCGTTCGTTCGCTCTCCCTATACAGGCAACCTACATGCACTGGGGCATGTAACCTACACCACATCTCAATGAAAAGCTCAGACCAGCGCAGCGTTGAGACGCCGCGTCACAACAACCAGGTTGGCTGAGGCCGCACCCTCAGCCTAAACACGAATTGCACACAGGCGTAAGCAGTTCATAATCAAATACTGTCTACATTTATCTAACAGCGCTCCAGGTGCGGCCGGGCCTTGCAGCATGCAGGCGCGAGGGGGCTGTACGCGAGCACGGCTCGTCAGCCCTCCGCGCCTCAGCACCTAGCCATTCCCGTTCCCGTTCCCGTTATAATTGCCGTTGCCGTTGCCGTTGCCGTTGCCTGCAGTCACCCGACACACGGTCAGTTGCGCACTCCCTTGATTGCATGTGATTTTCACTGATGACACCCTACCCTCTTATGAATTTCATGGTTTGTGCCCTTTCACACAGCCCCCGAACGACCTGTAGCAAAGCTGACAGCGGCGGCACACCGCTGCCGATGTTGCCGATGCCGTTGCCAACGCCGCCGTTGCCCTGGCCGTTGTTCGTGCCCACGTTGCCGTAGCCGTTGCCCAGGCCGGCGTACGGCGACGCCCCGGCCAGGCCGGCGCCCGTCAGGCTCACGTGCCCCAGGTCGCCCAGCAGCGCGTCCTGGCCCAGCACCTGGCCCAGAGGCCCGGCCGCGTGGCTCATGGCAGCGGCCTCGCCCGCGCTGGCGGGGCCAGGCGCGCTGACGGCCTGCGGCGCGTGCTCGCCGCCGGCTCGCGTCGTGTTGCAAATGCTGAGCGGCATCACGCCGCCGCCCGCCGAGCCTGCCGGCCGCCGGGAGTGCGCAGAGATGAGCCGGCTGTCCCTGACGCGCGTCCTCGAGCGCGACGCAGTGCATGCCCGGGAGCGCAGTAGTGGGGCCACAACACGATGCACATGCTGTCCACAGCTAGATATTTATCCAAGTAATCCCTGCCCAGCCGCACTATCAAAAGCAGCATGCCGGCCCAGCATGCCCAGACACTACGGTGAGGCCCAGGCCTAGACATACCATACTGTGAAAGAGCAGCGCCGCCGGACGGAGCGCGGGGCTCAACCGACCCCGCTCCGCCCCTGAAGGCACACGTGCCGCGCAGCAGCTGGCGCGCGTGCAAGCACCAGGCCGCGGGTCCGCACTTGACATTGACCACACGCCGGTGACCCGGATGCCGCACGTCCAGGTGGCGGTCAGGCTGGGCGGCGACACGGCCTCGCTCTGCTCGCACGTGCTGCCAAACACGGCGTTGGTGGACCCCTGCGCGCCCGGGGCCCGTCAGCCCCGCCGAGTTTGACTGA
>JAABUV010004926.1_pt1 | contig 15549 bp, 16 predicted proteins | sample 5559971 | NCBI WGS metagenome assembly JAABUV01 (sample SAMN10711881, study PRJNA513362) | rock metagenome | isolation source: Antarctica rocks | place: Antarctica: Victoria Land, Knobhead nord | collected 2015-12-19
GGCCAGAGATTTCATTGCAAAAAACTCCATCAAACAGGCCGTTCGCATAGTTGCAAACGATGTCAAAGACTTAGCCTTGATCGCGCATTTCTCGTGAATAATGCGGGCTAACGCGGTTGCCCCACCTGATTTGCCTTCAGCCGGTGTTCATCGGCGAGGGCGAGAATGGGGCGGATCGGCATGACGACACGTGACAAGTTAGTGGCGGCGGTCGCCGGGCGCTGCGCCCGGGCAAGCCGTTTGGAGCGAGGCCGGGTTTTGGACGAGTTTGCGGCGGTGATGGGCTTGCGCCGCAAGCACGCAGTGCGTCTGCTTCGCGGCGGACAGCCCGGCAAAGCATCTGGCCCACGCTCGCGCCTGTAGACGGTGCAGCGCGCGAGGCCTTGCCACAGGTGGCGACGAGCTCGGGGCGTGCGGGCCAGGTCTCGCGCACCCAGGCGGTGAGGGCGGCCGAGAACAGGGCGGGGTTGACGCGGTTCATCAGGACGGTCAGCCAGCGTCCGCCGGGGGTGCCGTGCTCGCAGGGCAGGTGGGCGCAGGAAGTCGAGGCGGGCGGCCCCCAGGCGGCGATGTGGTCGTGGTCGTCGCAGTCGGCCATGGTGGCGCAGACCACGAGCAGCAGGACCTCGGCCAAGGGGTGGGCGATCCGGCGCACGTCGCGCGGGTCGTCGATGGCGGCGAAGTGGTCCAGCAACACGCCAAGGCGGGACTTCTGCGGCGCAAGGACAGGGAACGGGGACATGGGGGCGCTCCAGATCGAGAAAGGCCCCCCATCGAGGCAACCCAGCGTCAAGATGTCACCCACTGAAACATGAGTTCGTGGCCCTGTGCCGTGCCCAGGGCGGTTGCCTATGAGATTTTCGCTGCCTCAGCAGCGCTGGCGCGGCCGTTTTCGGCAGTTCTGGTCGGATTTGCCTGACCCGAACGAGAGCGCACAGGGCCAGTTCGGCTGCACGATTTCACATGCAATCGCCTTCCCTTAGAATTGCGCAGCACGCCGCAGTGGTTGGCTCCCTTTCGGCAACCTGCGGTGCTACTTCCTGAACAGGTTCAGAGAAACCGCGTCAGCCATTGCCGCGTATCCGTCGTCGCTCGGGTGCAGGTGGTCGCCGCTGTCGTAGGCGGGCAAGAACATCGTTGGATTGCTGGGATCGCGGGTCGCCTTGTCGAAGTCGATCACGCCGTCGAACTCGCCGCCGGTGCGAATGAAGTCGTTGACCGCTTGCCGGGTCTGCTCCCCCTCTGCGCTGTAATAGCCAGCGCCCTGGAAAGGCGTGAGCGTGCCGCCGAAGATCAGGATGCCGTTGTCGTGGACGCACGCGATGATCTGCCGGTATGCGCCGATCAGGTCAGCCGGCGTGCGCACCGCACCTGGCACCACGTCCGGAAAGCCGATGTCGTTGATGCCTTCAAGAAGAGTAACGAAGCGAACGCCCAGCCTGGACAGGACATCCCGGTCCAGGCGCGACAGCGCGTTTGGCCCGTAGCCCTCGGACAGCAGGCGGTTGCCGGAAATGCCCTCGTTGGCCACCGCGATATTGCGCAGTGATGCCTCCTGGAACCGCTCGGCCAGGAAGTCAGGCCAGCGGCGGTTGGCGTCGGGCGTGGATTGGAAGCCGTCGGTTATCGAGTCTCCCAGCGTGACCAAGGTCGCGCCGCCACCTGGCTCATAGGCGTCATGCCGGTGAGCAGATGCCGCGAGATGGTAGGCGTGCCGCCGCTGTCCAGGTCCGCCGCTGCTGTCTGGCCCTCGGCGGCGATGTAGGCGGTTTGCTGGGCGGCCAGATGACAGGTGGTGGGAGCCGTGCCTTGCGAAACGTCGATGCTGACCGCGAGCAGTGTCAGCGCGCCCACGGACATCTCGACGGGATCACTGAGCACGGCCGCATTGGGGGGCAGAGTGATCGAAGCCTGGCCACCGAACGTCACGGCACGGCTCGTCTCCACGACGATGCCGCTGCTGGCGGCGCCATTTGCCGTCGAAACCGCAACTCGCACGTCTCCGACCACGGTTGGAGCGTCCGTGTGCTCGTTGCTGAGCCAGAGGCGCAGCCGTGAGCCGCCTGAGTTGAGCCGAGCGACCTGCCGGATCGTTTGACCATTCAAGGTGAGGGGTGGCGGCAGCTTCAACACCGGGTCAATCGGCTGTTGCGGGCTTGCCGCCCAGAGCTCGACCCAGGGCGATTGGGCTTCCTGCGTCCCGGCCCAATCAGCCGCGTTGGAAGGCTTTGCGAGCACGACCGTGCCGGCCAGGAGACTCACGCTTGCGATCCGGGCCCCGAGCAATCCGGACCCCGAGCAAAATCGAATGCGTGATGTTTGTCCAGCGACTGGATTTGCGAATTGCCGCCCCCTTATGCCGGGCTTGTCCGCCCGATCATGTTTTGAGCCGCTCGACTGGCTTGCCATTACTAAAACCGATGGGGGTACGGCTGTCCACGTTGTTATCCGTTCGTCCTCAGTTGGCCAGGCGCATCTCCGGCCCAAGCTTCGCGCAGGAGCCGATCAACGCATCAACGCCGTGCGACGCAGCACATGATCAACCGTTGGCGTCGACGGCACGCATCAGCGCCTCCGCCTCGGTCCGATCCGGCATGCCGTGCCATCCCTCTCCCCGCCTGGCCTTCAGCGCCGCAACGGCGGAGGCGAAGCGCGCTGCTGTCAGGAGCGGCATTTCCTCGGCCAAGGCCAGCGCGAAGGCGCCGTGGAACACGTCGCCGCATCCCGTGGTGTCGCGCACGCGCACTTGCGGCGCTGGAACCCGGTGAATGCTGCCGGCAAGCCGCCAAAGGCTGCCCTCCCCGCCCAAGGTGACGCCGACAGCAGCGGCGACCGGGGCATCAACCACGCGCAGCCCCTGCTCCGGGTCGGCCGCGCCTGTCGCAGTCTTAAGCCCGTTGCAGGAGAAGACCGGGTACGCCGCCAGCGCGGCCAGGCGGCGCAGGTCGGCCGCGTCCCCGCCCTCGGCATCCAGCACGCCTGGCACATGCGGCGGCAGCGCCCGCAGCAGCGCCGCCGCGGCATCCGGGAAACGGTGGTCGACCAGCACCGCGTCGGCTTGGGCCAGCAGCGCCGGATCGGGTCCGCGGGGGGACACCGTGCCGCAGTCCACCACCAGGCACCGCTCGCCCCGTGCGTCCACAACCACGCTCGCGCTCGGCGTCCGTGCGCCTGGCGCCGCCTGCATCCCCCCGAGGTCGACGCCCAGGCCGGCCAGCTCGGCCCGCAGGAACAGCCCGGCCTGGTCCTCCCCGACCGCTCCGCAGAACAGCGCCCGCGCGCCCAGCGCCGCCACCGCAACCGCCGCCGTTCCGGCAATGCCGCCGCCGCCCTCCCGATAGGCATGGGCGGTGTACTTGCCCTCGCCTTGCGGCAGGTCCTCCACCTCGTAGATGCGGTCCGCGACGACGATCCCGAAGCAGAGCACGCAAGCCCGGGTCAAGCCGGGCCTCTCAAGCGGGGCACAGCAGCGGCTTCAGCCGCTCCCCTCTGGCGAAGGACGCGAACAGGTCCTGCAGCCCGTCAAGCCCGGCCGTTGCGTCCACCAGGCGGGCGTAATCGGCCCGGTCCGCCCGCAGCAGCCCGACATTGGCGGCATAGTCGCCAATCGGGAAGTAGAAGGAACGGACCAGGAAATAGTCCTTGCGCCGGACCGCCTTGGTTTCCGTGATCGCCCAGGCGTCAGACTCGCCCAACTGCACCACTGCGCCGCAGGGAGCCACGGCCTCTAGCGCCAACTGGCGGCCCGTGTCCTTGCCGCTGCACTCCAGCACCAGCGCCGGGGAGCCGGCCAGCGCTTCCTCCACCGAAACCGCCGCCGCGCCGAGCGAGGCCGCCATGCCGGCGCGGTAGGCGTTCGGCTCCCGCACCATCAGCGGCCCGAACCCCATCCGGCGCAGCACGATCAGCGCCCCAAGCCCGACCGGCCCGGCGCCGACCACCAGCGCAGGACCCGCCGCCACGACCCGCGACGCCAGCCGCACGCCGTGCGCGCTGGTGCCGACCGTGTCCAGCAGAAGCGGCGCCAAGTGGTTCGGCACGTCGTCCGGGATCGGCAACAGGCACTGCTCCGGCACGCAGACGCTGTCGGCATAGCCGCCGGGCCGTTGCCAGCCGACCAGGGACGCGGTCTCGCACAGGTGCGTGCGCCCGGCCCGGCACGGCCCGCACTGCCTGCAGAACACGGGGATGTAGACCAGCACGCGCCGCCCGTGCATCGCGTGGCCCGGCGCATTCACCCGGCCGGCGATCTCGTGCCCCGGCGTGCGCGGCCAGCCCTGGCGCAAGGGGCGGAAGTCGCTGCCGCACAGGGCGCAGGCGATCACGTCCACCCGGACCTCCCCCGGAGCTGGTTCGGGCTGCGGGACGGCCTCGACGGTGATCCGGCCCTCGCCGAGGAACCGCGCGGCCCTCATCCGACGATGCGGTCCACGACGTCGCACAGGCGCTGCAGCCGCGGTGCCGCGTCACGCCGCAACGCGCGCGGCACGTCGGGCTGGCCGATCGTGCCGGCCCAGATGCCGCGCCCGGCCAGGAAGCCGCCCGCGCCCTCCTGGCACGCCCACTCGACCGCTTGGGGGAACGCATCCTGCGGCACGCCGGACGACAGCACGACCCAGGGGCTGCCGACGCTGCGGGTGATGGCGGCGCAGGCGCCGCGGATGTCCGCCTCCGGCCCTGTCCCGTAGTACGGGACTTCACCCTTGTAGATGTCCGCGCCGCGCCGGCCGAGTTCCACCGCAGCCTGCAGGATCGCGGCCTCCCGGTCCCAGGCGCCCCCGTCCCGCGGCCGGCGCGTGACCGGCTCCACGATGCTGGCCAGGCCAGCGCGGCGGCACCGGGCGATGAAGTCGTCCACCATGGCGATGCGGGGTTCCCTCGGGTCGCCGGGCCGCCATAGCACCAGCAGCTTGAGCGCGGCTGCCCCCTGCGCCCGCACGGCCTCCGGCACCACCAACTCGTCTATTTCCACGTCGGCGACCAGCTCGTCCGCGCTGCTGACCAGCACGTCGGCTGCCGCGATCAGCCCGCAGCCCGGCGCGACCGCATGGGCCGCCAGCGCCTGGTCCCAGGCGAGCGCCCGGTCGATCAGCACCGCCGAGGCATACGGCGTGAGCGCCCGGATGGCGTCGAGCTTGAAGTCTGTCAGCGCACTGTCCGGCACCGGGCCGGGCCGGTGCTGGGCCAGCATCGCGCGCAGCCCTTCCCGCTGGTCAACCGCCAGCATCGCGAAGGCGCCGGAGGGGCGGGCCAGCGCACCCAGGTTGCTGCCCGCCGAGCCATTGCCCATGATCCGCTCCCCCCTAGCCGAATTGACGCAGCCGCCGCAGTGTTCCTATAACCGGGATGACCGGTCAAGAAGCTGGAACAAGAACACAGCGGGGGAAGCAGGCGATGTCGAACCGGTGCATGCGCCACGCGCTCGCCGCTGCCCTGGCAGCAGGACTGCTCCCGGCCGCCCATGCCGCGGAGTTCGACTGGACGAGGCACAAGGGCGCCACGGTCAGCTTCCTGGTGAACAACAACGCCATCGGCGCCAACAAGGCCGACTTCGAGCGGCTGACCGGCATGACGCTCAAGGTGGACACCTACCAGGAACAGCAGATGCGCCAGCGCCTGGTCACGGTGCTGAACGCCCGCAGCGGCGAGACCGACGTGTTCATGACGCTCGTGTCGCGCGAGGGGCAGCAGTTCGCGAAGGCCGGCTGGTACGCCGACCTCGCCGCCCTGAAGGACGACGCCGCGCCCGACTACGACTACGCAGGCTTCAGCCCCGCCCTGATCGCAGCGAACACCATCGGCGGCACGCTGACGAGCATGCCGCTCAACATCGAGGGCCCGGTGGTCTACTACCGCAAGGACGTGTTCCAGAAATGCGGCCTGGCCTTCCCCGCCCAGCTCGCGGACCTTCCCGCAACGGCCAAGGCCCTCAAGGCGTGCGATTCGACGATCACCCCCTTCGCCTCCCGCGGCCTGCGCGACGCGGTGGCCTACACGTTCAGCAACGTCGTCCACAACATGGGGGGCACCTACGTGCGGGACGGCAAGTCCGACCTGTGCTCCGCGCCGAACCAAGCGGCCCTCGGCCTCTACGCCGGGCTGCTGAGGGAGTACGGGCCGCCGGGCGCGGTCAACTACACCTTCAACCAGATCGACGCGCTCTACCGCGCGGGCCGCGCCGCGATGGCGTTCGAATCGCAGAACGAGCTGAGCAGCATGATGGAGGGCGGTGCGCGCGAGGCCGACACCGGCATCCGCGTGCTCCCGCCCGGCCCCGGCGGCTCGGTGCCGACCGCCATCGGCTGGAGCCTGGCCATCTCGCCCTTCGTCCGCGACAAGGGACCGGCCTGGTATTTCGTGCAGTGGGCCACCAGCCCGGCGACACAGGCGAAAATCGCGCTGAGCGGCGTCGCCGCGCCCCGGGCCGCGGTGGCGGAGCGGCCGGAGGTGAAGGCATGGCTCGCCGCCAAGCCCGTCCGTGCGGAGTGGCAGGCCGCCGTTGACGAGATCGCGGCCAAGGGCAGCTCGGAGGTCGGCTACCCCATTGTCGCCAACCCCGCCTCCCGCGGCCCCATCGGGCAGGCGGTGGACGACGTGCTGCTGGGCGCCAAGCCCGTCGCCGCGGCCTGCGCGGACGCGGACCGCGCGCTCGATGCGCTGATCACGGGCAACTAGCTTGCGGGCATCACGGCTCGGCCTGTCCGTGTATGCCGCCCCCGCGGTGTCGTTCACGCTGCTGCTGATCGCCGCACCGTTCTTCTACACCGTTTGGCTCAGCCTGCAGCACGTGGAACTCGGCGGCGCCAACCGCTTCGCGGGCCTCGCCAACTACCGGCAGATGCTGGCCGACCCGGAGTTCTGGAACGGCCTGCGCGTCAGCCTCGTGCTCTACGCCGCGTCGCTGGCGATGCAGCTCGTGGGCGGCACCTGGCTCGCGCTGCTGCTGTTCCGGGCGAAGCGGATGCCGGGGCTGCTGCGCTCGCTGCTGATCTCGCCGTTCATGCTGCCGCCGGTGGTCGCGGGCATGATGTTCCTGGTCATCCTCGACCCCTCGCTCGGCGCCGCCAACTGGCTGCTGACGTCTGCCGGGCTGCCGGCGTCCGACTGGCTCGCCTCCCCGTTGCTGGTCATGCCGACCCTCGCGCTGATCGACACCTGGCAGTGGGCCCCCTACGTCGCGCTGATCGTGCTGGGCGGGCTGCAATCGCTGCCGCCCAGCGTCTACGAGGCCGCGCAGATCGACGGCGCCCCGCCGTGGCGCGCGTTCTGGCGCATCACCTTCCCGCTGCTGCTCCCCACGCTCGCGACCGCCACCATCCTGCGTAGCGTGGACCTGCTGCGCTTCTTCGACGTCATCTACATCACCACCCAGGGTGGACCCGGCAACGCATCGAACACCCTCAACGTCTACGGCTTCCGCGTCGGGTTCGAGCTGTTCCAGTTCGGCTACGCCGCCGCGCTGGCCGTCACGCTCACCACCATCGTGCTCGGCGCCGTGCTGCTGCTGAACCGCGCCCGGGCCGCGGTGGACTGGTGACGCGGGAGCCGCGCTGGCTCCGCTGGCTCAACACCCTGCAACTGCTTGCGGTCGGGACCGTCATCGTGGCGCCGCTGGCGTGGATGGTGCTGTCATCGTTCAAGTCGTCGGCCGACGTCACCGCCTACCCGCCCACCCTGGTGTTCCCGCCGACGCTCGGCAACTACGCGCACCTGTTCGGCACGACGCCCTTCCTCGCCTATGCGCGCAACAGCCTGATCGTGACGGCGGGGTCCACCGTGCTCGGCCTGCTGCTTGGCGTGCCGGCCGCCTATGCCGTGTCGCTCACCCGCGTCACCTGGCCGGCGCTGCTGACCTTGGCCGCCCGCATGGCGCCGGGCACGCTGTTCCTGCTGCCGTGGTACGTGATGTTCCGCGAGGCCGGGCTGATCGGCTCCTACTGGGCGCTGGTCCTCACCCACGCGGTCATCACCATGCCGGTCGTGATCTGGGTGCTGCTGCCCTCCTTCGACGCGATCCCGCGCAGCATATTGGAGGCGGCGCAGGTGGACGGCTGCGGCGTGCTACGCAGCCTGTGGCGGATCGCGCTGCCGCTGGTCGGGCCGGGGCTGGTGGTCGCGTCCATCCTGGCCTTCGTGTTCAGTTGGAACTACTTCCTGTTCGCCCTCGTGCTGTCCAACGCCGACACCAAAACGCTGATCGCCGCGGCGTTCAACTTCGTCGGCGAGGGCTCGACCGACTGGGGCGCCCTGATGGCCGCCGCGACGCTGATCGCGCTGCCGCCGTTGCTGCTGGCCGCCGCCGTGCAGCGGTGGCTGGTGTCGGGCCTCACCCTCGGCGCGGTGAAGGGCTGATGGCGGCGGTCTCGATCCGCGGCCTGGTCAAGCGGTTTGGCGGCACGGAGGTGATCCCGCCTCTGGACCTGGAGATTGCCGACCACGAGTTCATGGTCTTCGTCGGCCCCTCCGGTTGTGGGAAGTCAACGCTCCTGCGCATCATCGCCGGGCTAGAGGCGCCGAGTGGGGGAACGCTGCTCATCGGTGGCCGCCGGGTCAACGACCTGCCGCCGGCGCAGCGGGACGTCGCGATGGTGTTCCAGGACTACGCGCTGTATCCGCACATGACCGTGCGGCAGAACATGGCCTTCGGGCTGGAGATGCGCCGTGTGCCGCGCACCGAGATCGAGGCCCGGGTGATGCGCGCCGCCCAGATGCTGCACCTGGAACCCCTGCTGGCCCGGCGCCCCAGGGCGCTCAGCGGCGGCCAGCGGCAGCGCGTCGCAATGGGCCGCGCCATCGTGCGGGACCCGCAGGTGTTCCTGTTCGACGAGCCGCTGTCCAACCTGGACGCGAAGCTGCGGAGCCTGGTGCGGGCCGAGATCAAGGCCCTGTCGCAGGAGCTGCGCACGACGATGGTGTTCGTCACCCACGACCAGGTGGAGGCCATGACGATGGCGGACCGGCTGATGGTGCTGCGGGCCGGGGTGATCCAGCAGGTCGGGACGCCGGAGCAGGTGTACGGGACGCCGGCCAACCAGTTCGTGGCGGGGTTCATCGGCTCGCCCTCCATGAACTTCTTCCCGGTCGAAGTTGCGGACGGGCTGGCGGTGCTGGCGGACGGCAGCCGGTTGCCGCTGCCGTTCGTGCCGGCCCAGGGCCGCGCGGTCCTGGGCCTGCGGCCGGAGGCGATGCTGCCCGCCGCCGAGGGCCTGCGCGTGCAGGTGAGCCTTGTCGAGCCGCTCGGGTCCGACACGCTGGTGCATTTCAGGCTCGGCGCGGAGGGCTACGTCGCCCGCGTCCCGCCCGAGGCCCGGCCCGCGGTCGGCGACACCCTGACGCTCGCCGCCGACCCGGCGCGGATGCACCTGTTCGACCCTGGAACCGGCGCCGTGCTGGCGCGCTTGCCAGCCCTATGAAGTCCTCCTAACAATGGAATGACCAAACCAGCAAACCCCATGCAACCCCTGTCCGCCGCCCACCCCCTGCCGCTGTATGCCCAGCTTGCCGAGCTGCTGCGCCGCCGCATCGCCCGCGGCGACTGGAAGGAGGGCGACCGCCTGCCGTCCCACGAGCTGCTGACCCGCGAGTTCGCCGTCGCCCGTGTGACCGTCCGCCAGGCCATCACCCTGCTGGAGGAGGACGGCCTCGTGCTGTCCCGCCAGGGCCGCGGCACCTTCGTCACCGCCCGGCCCGGCGCCGAGCGCCCGTTGCAGGTGCAGTCCACGCTGCACGACCTCGCCGCCATGCTCCGCGGCGATGAGACGCAGTTGCTGAACGTCAGCGAGAGCGACGCCGCCCCGGCGCTGACCGACCGGGACGGCACCGCCGCGACCGCCTACGTCCACATGCGCCGCATCCACCTGCGGGAGGGCACGCCCTACTGCGTCATCTCGATCTACCTCGACGCCGCGGTGTTCCACCGGGCGCCGGAGCGGTTCCGGCGGGAGCTGCTGATCCCGATCCTGATGTCCATGCCCGGCGTCACGATCGCGCAGGCGCACCAGGTGCTGACCATCGGGACCGCGGACCCTGAGACGGCGGGCCAGCTTGGCATCGCGGTGAACGCGCCCGTCGCCTATGTGCGCCGGGTGTTCCGGACGCCGGACAGGACGGTGCTCTACCTCGGCGAAGTCACCTACCGCGGCGACCTGGTGCAGCTTGAGATGGACCTGGCGCCTTGAACGCCGTCACCCTCGCGAGCCTCCGCGCGGAGGTTTACCGCTGTCCCGTCGAGACCCCGGTCGTCACCTCGTTCGGCGTGATGCACGACCGGGCGATGCTGCTGGTCCGTGCCGAGGACCGTGACGGCGCTGTCGGCTGGGGCGAGGCGTGGTGCAACTTCCCCGCTTTCGGCGCCGAGCACCGCGCGCGGATCGTCGGCCGCATCCTGGCGCCCCTGGCCGAGCGCCGGAGGTTCGCGGACCCGCCCGCAGCCTTTGCGGCGCTCACGGACGCGACGGCGGTGGTTGCGCTGCAATCGGGCGAGCCCGGCCCCTTCGCGCAGTGCATCGCGGGCGTGGACACCGCTTTGTGGGACCTGGTCGCCCGCCGGGCCGGCCAGCCGCTGTGGCGCCTGCTGGGCGGCGCCAGCCCGGCCGTGCCCGTCTATGCCAGCGGCCTCAACCCCGACCGTCCCGAGCGGCTCGCGGCGGCCTGCCAGTCTGAGGGGTTCCGGGCGTTCAAGCTGAAGATCGGCTTCGGAGCGGCGCGCGACCAGGCGAACCTGGCCGCCATCCGGCGCACGCTGGGCGGCGACGCCATGCTGATGGCCGATGTGAACCAGGGCTGGACGCTCGACGAGGCGCGGCAGTCGGCATCCTGGCTCGCGCCGTTCCGCCTCGGCTGGCTGGAGGAGCCGCTGCGCGCCGACCGCTCCTGGGCGGAATGGCGGGCGCTGGCGCGGACCGGCATCCCGCTCGCCGCCGGGGAGAACATGGCCGGCGAGGCGTTCGCCGCGGCCATTGCGTCCGGCGCGCTGGCCGTGCTGCAACCGGACGCCGGGAAATGGGGCGGCCTCTCCGGGACGCTGCCGCTGGCCCGCCGGATCGTGGCGGCCGGGCTGCGCTACTGCCCGCACTGGCTTGGCGGCGGCATTGGCCTGCTCGCCTCCGCGCACCTGCTGGCGGCGGTCGGCGCGCCTGGGCTGCTGGAGGTGGACGCCAACCCCAACCCGCTTCGCACGCTCACGTGCGGGCCGCTCGCCCACATCCATGACGGCCACGCCGTCCTGTCCGGCGAGCCCGGCCTCGGCCCGGCGCCCGACGAGGCCGCCCTCCGGCGCTACCGGGTGGCGGCATGACCAGCTTGCTGCCGTCCCGCACGGCCATCGTTCGCCAGGCCGGGACATGAGGGGGCGCGCGACGGCGCTGAACGTCGCCGCGGTCGCGCTCGGCCTGGCCGGCTGGTGGGCCGTCACCGCCCGCGGCGTCGCCGGGCTGCCCGGCCCGCAGGAGGTGGCCGCCCGCGCGGTCGAGCTGATGCGGAGCGGCCAGCTGTTTTCCGACATGGGCGCGAGCCTGGCCCGGGTGCTGGCCGGCTTCGTGCTGGGGACCGCCGTGGCCGTGCCGGTCGGGTTCCTGATGGGCTGGTACTCCACGCCCCGCGGGCTGATCGAACCCTGCGTCCAGTTCTTCCGGATGATCCCGCCGCTCGCCATCATCCCGCTCGCCATTGTCACGATGGGGATCGGCGAGGCGCCCAAGGGGACTACCGCGTGGCCAACTTCGACTGCTCGGTCGAGCTGTCGGCCACGTTCCTCGGCGTTCCGCGCGACGCGGTGATGACGATCGCCAAGACCGTGAAGCTGCTGACGAGCCAGGAGTTGGTGAAGCTGACCGGGGACGGCACGGTCGATGGCTGGTTCAGCAATTTCAACGAGCTGTTCCATGCCTTCGGCAAGCTGCCCAACCCGCTGCCGCCCAGCCAGTACTACGAAGGCAAGCTGTTCACCGCCGCCTGAGGGCGCTGCCACCAGAGGGACACCATGGACGCCGCAAAACGCCCCAACATCGTGCTGGTCATCACCGACCAGCAGCGGTTCGACACCATCGCCGCCGCCGGGTTCGACTACATGCTGACCCCGAACCTGGACCGCCTGGTGCGGGAGGGCGTGTGCTTCGACCGCATGTTCGTCACCGCGCCGTCCTGCGCGCCGTCGCGGGCGAGCCTGTTCACCGGCCTGTACCCGCACACGACCGGCGTGTTCCGCAACGACGAGCCGTGGACCCACACCTGGGTCCGCCAACTGGCCGAAGCAGGCTACCGCACCGTGAACGTCGGCAAGATGCACACCTCGCCGTTCGAGCAGTCCTACGGCTTCCACGAGCGGCACGTCGTCGAGAACAAGGACCGGGCGAACCCGAAGCTGCCGTACTTCCTGGACAATTGGGACAAGGCGATCTGGACCCGCGGCTTCGAGAAGCCGAGCCGCGTCACCTACCGGCGCCGCGGCGACTACGGCAGCAGCCTGGGCGCCTTCGTGTGGGACATCCCGGCCGACCTGCACTCCGACAACTTCGTGCCGGGCCTGGCGTGCCACTGGATAGACACCTGGCGCGGCGCCGGGCCGTTCTTCCTGGAGGTCGGCATCCCCGGCCCGCATCCGCCCTATGATCCGACGCAGGACGCCATCGACCTGTATGCCGGGCGCGACCTGCCCATGCCGATCCTCAATCCGGCCGACATCGCGAGCCAGCCGACGCCGCTCAAGAAGCTGCGGAAGCAGCACCTCACGCACGACCACGACGCCGTTGTCCACCTGGAGCACCCGACGCCAGAGCAGCTTCATCGCCAGCGCCTGCACTACTTCGCCAACGTGACGATGATCGACGCGCAGGTCGGCAAAATTGTGGATGCGCTGGAGCGCCGCGGGGTGCTGGACGACACGGTGATCATTTTCACGTCCGACCACGGCGACTGCCTGAACGACCACGGCCACAGCCAGAAATGGACGATGTACGAGCAGAGCGTCCGCGTGCCGGCCATCGCCTGGGGTCCCGGCCGGGTCGCGGCGGGGCGGCGGGTGTCCGACCTGGTGTCGCTGTTCGACTTCGGCCCCACCATCCTGGAGCTTGCCGGGATCGAGGCGCCGCGCTGGATGGAGGCGCGCACGCTGCTGCCCTACCTGCGCGGCGAGGTCCCCGACGCCCGCGACCATGTGTTCGCCGAGCACGCCAACGACTTGATCCTGCACGGCACCGAGTTCATGACCATGATCCGCAGCCGCGACTGGAAGCTGGTGCATTTCGTGGACACGCCGGAGGGCCAGCTCTTTGACATGCAGGCTGACCCGCAGGAGCTGCGCAACCTGTGGGACGACCCGGCGCACGACGCGACCAAGCGCAGCCTGGTCGAGGAGATCCTGCGCTGGCGCATTCGCAGCGACCTCCGCACCCAGGGCTGGGCACGCGCCGTCGAGCCGCTTGCCCCGCGCTGACGTGCCCCGCGCTGATGCGCTCCACGCTGACGAGATGGTCCGCTTGTCCGGCGGGCGGTTCCGGATGGGGTCCGACCGGCACTACCCGGAGGAGGCGCCGGCCCGGGTCGTTTCAGTCAACGGCTTCTGGGTCGACCGCGCGCCGGTGACCAACCGGGAGTTCGCGGCCTTCGTTGGGGCCACCGGCTACCGCACCGTGGCCGAGGTGCCGCCCGACCCCCGCGCCTACCCGGACGCCGACCCGGCAGCGCTCGCGCCAGGCTCCATCGTGTTCCGCCCGCCCGACGGACCGGGCGCCATGCGGTTCTGGGGCGACTGGTGGGCCTTCGTGCCCGGCGCGCACTGGCGCTTCCCCGACGGCTCGGCGCGCGGATGCGAGCCAGGCCACCCCGTGGTCCACGTCGCCCACGCGGACGCCGCGGCCTACGCCGCCTGGGCCGGCAAGGTTCTGCCGACGGAGGCCGAGTGGGAGTTCGCCGCCCGTGGCGGCGGGCATGGCGGGGAGTATGCCTGGGGGGATGAGTTGGCGCCGGGCGGCGTGCGCCAGGCGAACACTTGGCAGGGCCGCTTTCCGTTCGAGCACCGGGTCGAGGACGGGTTCGCCGGCACATCGCCGGTCGGCGCCTATCCCGCGAACGGATACGGCCTGGCGGACATGATCGGCAACGTTTGGGAGTGGACGGACGACCCCTGGCCAGGGAGCGGCGGCCATTCATGCTGCGCGTCCGCCCCAGCCGGCGGCGTCGGCCGGCGCGTCATCAAGGGCGGCTCCCACCTGTGCGCGCCGAACTACTGTCGGCGCTACCGCCCGGCCGCCCGGCAGCCGCAGGCGGTTGACAGCGGGACCAGCCATGTCGGCTTCCGCTGCGTCAGGCGGGACGGCTGACCGGCACGCCTCCCGCCCTGACGGCAGCCAAGGCAGAATGGCCGAGCCTGCGCGAGGCCATCCCCGACAGCGGCCATGTCGCCGGGCGTTGCCGGGAGCAGTCGAACGCGCACCGGCGCGAGTTGCAGCAGGTGCCGGAAAGCCCCGCCGCGACGCGGCGACGGATCGGCTGACGAACTTCATCCCGCATGGGCCACAGCCTGGTCCTCAGGGGGATCGAGCCAGGCCCCATCCAGGGAGCGCTGCAACAAGCCTATGACCTCGCTGGCCGGACAAGGCCGGCTGAGCAGGTAGCCCTGCACTTCGGTGCAGCATTCGGCGCGCAACTGCGCGAGTTGCGCGTGCGTCTCGACCCCCTCCGCCGTCGTCATCATGCCAAGGCTGGTGCCCAAGCCGGCCACGGCGCGCACGATGGCGATGGAGTCCGGCTTCGCGCACAGGTCGCGAACAAAAGACTGGTCGATCTTGATCTTGTCGAACGGAAAGCTGCGCAGGTAGCTGAGCGACGAGTAGCCGGTGCCGAAGTCGTCCATGGCGATGCGCACGCCCAAGTCTCGCAGGTCATGCAGCGTCGCCAAAGTTGTCTTGTTGTTCTGCAGCAGCACGGACTCCGTGATCTCCAGCTCCAGCCGCCGCGCTGACAATCCGGATCGGTGCAGGGCATCGATGACGGCATGGACGAGGGTGCCGCTCCTGAACTGCACCGGGGACAGGTTGACAGCGACCTTGACGCCCTCCGGCCAGCCGGCTGCTTCCATGCAGGCTTGGTTCATCGCCCACTCTCCCAACGGCACGATAAGGCCGATCTCCTCAGCGACCGGAATGAACTCGGCGGGGCTGACCAGGCCGCGGGTGGGATGGTGCCAGCGCATCAGCGCCTCAAAGCCGCAGATCCGGTTGGAAGAAAGGTTCAACAGCGGCTGGTAGAACATCTCGAACTCGCCGGCGGCCAGCGCGCTGCGCAGGTCGAGCTCAAGCGTGTGGCGGGCGTGCAGCATGACATCCATGTCGCGTTCGAAAAACCGGTGCGTCCCGCGACCCTCCAGCTTGGCGCGGTACAGCGCCATGTCGGCGTTCTTGAGCAGCGTATCAGGATGCGTGCCGTCATTGGGCGCAAGCGTCACGCCAACGCTGGTCCCAATTGACACATGGTGGCCGTCGAGGTCGTAGGGTTGGCTGATTGCGTCGACGAGGCGGCGCGCCAGCAGCTCGGCATCGGCAGGCGACTCCA